>Ga0070741_10009996_pt1 | contig 18118 bp, 17 predicted proteins | sample Coa_R1_4_FD_66440 | JGI IMG/M metagenome (GOLD analysis project Ga0070741, IMG submission 66440) | Surface soil microbial communities from Centralia Pennsylvania, which are recovering from an underground coalmine fire - Coalmine... | ecosystem: Environmental > Terrestrial > Soil > Unclassified ...
CGACAACGCTTCGATCAGATCGCCAAGTGTGACGATGCTCACACACTGCAATCCATGCTCCTTTTCAACCTCCTGCACCGCGGTGAGCGCACCCTGACCGCGCTCCTGACGATCGAGCGCCAAGGCAACTCCGACGGGTTGCGCCCCCGCTGCCCGGATGATCTCGAGCGATTCACGAATGGCGGTGCCTGCGGTGATCACATCGTCGATGATCACCACGCGCCCCCGTAGGGGCGTTCCGACCACCTGCCCACCCTCGCCGTGATCCTTGGATTCCTTGCGGTTGAACGCGTAGGGTACGGTGCGCTCGTGATGCTCTGCCAACGCGATGGCGGTCGCTGTCACGAGCGGAATGCCTTTGTAAGCCGGACCGAACAGCATGTCGAACGCCAGACCTGACCGCACGAGCGCCGCCGCGTAGCACTGGCCCAGAATGGCCGCCGATGCGCCGTCGCTGAACAGCCCCGCGTTGAAAAAATAGGGGCTCTCACGCCCCGACTTGAGCTTGAAGTGGCCAAAACGCAGCGCGTCTCGCGCCAGAGCGAGATCCACGAACGTGAGCTGGTAATCGTGCATGTCATATGATTGCCAGATGGATATCCCTGACGTCAATGGTGGAGGCCGGAAGACTCCCGGCGGCTGGCTGGAGGCGCTGCGCGTCTATGGACAGCCTCGCGTGCTGTCGATGTTGTTTCTGGGCTTCTCCTCGGGTCTGCCGTTCTTTCTGGTGTTCTCGACCTTGTCCGCCTGGCTGCGCCAGGCCGGCGTGCAGCGCTCCACCATCGGGATGTTGTCGTGGGTCGGCATCGTCTACTCCATCAAGTTTCTCTGGGCGCCGGTGGTCGATCGGCTCGCGTTGCCGGTTCTTCATCGGGTCCTGGGGCGGCGACGCGCCTGGATGCTGCTTGCCCAGCTAGGTCTCGCGGTGGGGCTGTTCCACCTCAGTCTGAGTAATCCGGCCACGGGAGTGCGATCCGTTGCCCTGGCTGCCCTGTTCGTCGCCTTCTGCGCGGCGACCCAGGACATCGCGCTCGATGCGTGGCGGATCGAGTCCGCGCCTCCGCAACTGCAAGGCGCGATGGTGGCCGTGTATCAAGTTGGTTATCGGATTGCGCTGATCGTCGGCAGCGCCGGCGCGCTCACCATCGCCGATGTCGCCGGCTGGCACGCCAGCTACGCCACCATGGCCGCTCTCGTGGCGATCGGGGTGATCACTACTTTGATCGTGCCTGAGCCAAATCCGGGCGTGCCGCGGGAATCGGCGGTACGCGAGGAGCACGTCATCGCCTGGATCGAGAGCAGGGCGCATTGGCCGCCGCTCTTGTTGCGCGCGGGCGAGTGGTTCGTCAGCGCGGTCGTGTGTCCTCTGTTGGATTTCTTCGGGCGTTACGGGCCGGGGTTGGCGGTGCTCTTGCTGGTGTTCATCGGCAGCTATCGGCTGACCGAGTTCACCATGGGCTCGATGGCGAATCCTTTGTACATCGATCTCGGCTATACGCTGAAGCAGATCGCCGCCGTGGTGAAGATCTATGGGTTGGCGATGTCTCTCTTCGGAGTGTTCATCGCGGGGGTGCTCATCGCGAAACTCGGGCTCTTGCGGATGCTGGTGCTCGGCAATGTGCTGCTGTTTCTGTCAAATCTCGGCTTTGCCTGGCTGGCCACCGAGCATACGCCGTCCATTCTCGCGCTCGGTGCGGTGAACGCATTCGACAATCTTGCGATCGCCGTGCAAGGGACGTCGTTGATTGCGTTTCTCTCCGGCTTGACGAGCCCGAAATACACCGCGACCCAGTACGCGTTGTTCTCTTCGCTCTATGCGCTACCGGGCAAGATACTCGAAGGGACCTCCGGCTTCGTCGTCGAGCACATCGGGTATCCCGCCTTCTTCGTCTATACCGCCTCGCTCAGTCTGCCCGGGCTTCTCTTGTTGTATTTTGTGGCGCGCGGCCGTGGACTGCCTGGCGCGCGCGGCGCGCAGGGTGAACCGGTTGCGGCCCGCTGACGTGCCTGCGGATGTCCACCGTGCCTGACTTCGATGTCGAGAGAGTTGTTTGTCGTGTCTCGGATCTGGACGAGCACGGCGCCCGCGCTTTTACGATTGGCACCGGTGACTGGCCGTTACGTGGATTCGTCGTCCGCGTGGGGGACGATGTGCGCGGCTATATCAATCACTGCCCGCATGCCGGACACCCGTTGAATCTGCGGCCGCATAAGTTTCTAACACCCGACCGCGCGCTCATCCTGTGCGCCTCGCATGGCGCGATCTTCGAGAAGCAAACAGGCTACTGCGTCGCTGGCCCTTGCGCAGGCCGGAGCCTACGCCCGGTACCGCTCACGGTGGAGGCCGGGTTCGTCATGCTCGCCGACGGCGTGGATGCGAGCGCCGTTGCTGATTCGGAGTGATCCGCTCGGTAAGGGCGTGGGTACAGCGGCTATCGAGTTGACGTTATTCGAACAGGTCGATGCCATCCAGGCCGCTGGCGCGCAGATCACGATCCTCACCGAAGGGCTCCGAGCCGCGGCCCTCCACGTCGCCGCGTTCGATGTCGACCGAGCCGCTCCAGTCCTCCGGCGCTTCGGCGACTTCCAGCGCGCCGTCGGACCAGTGGGCCTCCCAGTCCTCGAGATCCATCTCTTCGAGCGTGCCGTCGAAGTATTGAATGTCAATGGTACCGTCGTCCTCGTCGACAGCGACGATCTCGAACGAATCGCCACCATTCAACCGATACCAATCGCCGATACTCGGATGAGGAGTCGTCATCTTGCAAGCCTCCTTCCAGAGCGATCCTTGTAGCCCAGATTCGCGCGTTCGTCGTGAACGCATCAGGTGAGTTCGATGTTGCGCCTCGAATGTGATGCTTTCAAGACCTTCCGGCGATTTCCGCAGGGCATCAATGCTGAGCAACTGCTGAAGTCTGTGGGGAGCCAACTTCGCTCAAACGCGGCGGAAGGCCAGATCCCAGACCTCGTGGCCCAGCCGCGCGCCACGTTTTTCGAATCGGGTGGCGACACGCTCGGCCGGCCGCGGAATGTAGCCTCCATCCGGAGCAAGATTGCGCAAACGCGGGTTGGCTTGCGCTGCCGCGAGCATCTCTTCAGCGTAGGGCTGCCAGTCAGTCGCCAGTCGCACGACGCCACCGGGGGCGAGCCGCTCGGCGACCAACTCCAGGAAGGGGCCCTGCACAAGACGGCGCTTGTGATGTCGCTTCTTGGGCCATGGGTCGGGGAACAGGACGACCACTTCGTCCAGGCACGCCGGCGGGAGATATCGGCCCAACACCTCGACCGCGTCGTGGCAGACGACTCGTACATTGGTGAGTTGTAGCTCTTCCAGGGCCAATAACAGCCGCCCGACCCCGGGACGATGGACTTCCACACCCAGGTAGTCGCGCTCGGGGTGCTCGGTCGCCATGCGGGCGAGGTTTTCGCCGTTACCAAAGCCGATTTCGACCGTGCGAGCCGCCTGGCGACCAAAAAGGATGCCCAGATCCAAAAAACCCGGCGCGGCGAGCTCCACGCCATACTTCGGCCACAGCGCTTCCAGCGCCCGTTCTTGTGCCGCTGTGATCCGTCCGGCGCGGATGACAAAAGAGCGAATGGAGCGCGGGTGTTCGGTATCGACCATGCGACGGGCACGGATTGTGGGGGGTGCGCATGCTACGCGAACCCCCCTCCCACCGGAAGCCAGCCTTTAGCGCTACCTTGGCGTACCGAGGGGCTTGTTGGCTCTGACTTGCAGTCGAACCGCGGCTACGTGCACGCGACCTTGCTCGTCTGGTGGATATGCGGCCATGTAGTGCCGTGCTGTCTCGTCCAGAAATGTGTCGAGTAGCTCGAGTGGAACTCCCGATGTATACGGATGCCATGCCGTGCGCAGCCATCCAACAAAAGTGTTCAGGTTGTCGTGCACCATCTCTTTCGGTATCAGACGGCACTCCTGGATCTGGAGGCCCGCTTCCTTGAGCCAACCGTCGTATGTCGTGGCGGTGTGGAAGCGATAGGGTAGCTTGCCGGCAGCGGCGGACATCCGCCCGTTGCGCAACCAGCGTGGTCCCCGTGCGACATGCTCAAAGGAGGCAATGACGTCGGCGACGTTGCCATGTCCACCACATTGAGCGACGAACCGGCCCCCGGGCCGAAGGGCTCGGGCAATGCCGTGGACCGCGGCTCGCTGGTCCTGCACCCAGTGCAGTACAGCGTTTGAGAAGACGACCGAGAACTCGGGCTCGAACTTCAGCGCGGCGGCATCGGCTTGCTCAAAACGCAGATTGAGAACCGAGGGCGGGCCGTGTTGGGCCGCCGCATGCGCAACCATTTCCGCCGAAAGGTCGACTCCAACCACGCGCCCGTGAGGGACGCGCGCCGCAATGGATGCGGAGATGCGTCCGTCTCCACATCCGACATCGAGCACGACGTCGTCCGGTTGGAGCTCGACGAGTGTCAGAAGCTCGCGGGCCCAGGATTCCTGGCTACGGGAGTGTTTGGCGTAATCTCGGGGGTTCCAGGTATACATGTCGGCTGGCGATGTGACTGACTGCATGGCTTGCAGCATGGCACTTCCACGTTGCGTCGATGTTGGTCGTTCGCGATGGAGCCATCGCCGCGCGCGATGGAGGCCGCTATGGGCTCGCGTCATGCGGGAGCGCTGGGGCAAGAGCAGTCGGCCGCCTAGCGGGGTCGCCCGGGCCGATCGTTCGGCCAGCGGGCTGACTGCGCTGATGGCCGGCCACCCCGGGCTTGCCCGGAGCATGGACCGCGGCGCTATGGCGGACCCAGTGGCGGTTTAGGGAGCGCCTACGGCTGCGCGAGCAAGTGATCCAACAGCCGCTGCGCCGCGCCCGGCAGGACTTCGTTGGAGCGCGTGCATAAAAGGAGCTGACGCTTTGCCCAGGAGTTGGTCAGTGGAATTGCACGCAACCGTAGCGGTCTCGTATACGGCACAGCCGCTGCCTTTGGAATGACGCTGATGCCGAGGCCGGCCGCGACCATCGCGCACACGGCATCGAAGCTCGTCACTCGTATTCGGACATTCAATGGCCTGCGTTCGTCCGCGGCAGCGCGTGTGAGCAAGTGATGCAGTGAGCTGTTGGCATGCAGTCCGACGAGCGGCAGTTGCACGATGTCGCTGAACGACAGGCTGTCCGTGCTCGCAAGAGGGTGGTCGGGTTTGAGCACCACGACCAGCTCATCACTCCGAAAAGGTGTCAGCGTCAATCCCTCGACCGCCGCCAGGCTGCCTAGAATTCCGAAGTCCGCCAGGTTGTCGGCAACGCCGGCGGCCACACTGGTGCTGACATGCTCTTCGAGATGAATATGAATGTCCGGGAATTTGTCGAGGAAGGACGCCAGTGCGGCGGGCAGGAACTCGACGATAGCGGAGATGTTGGCGAACACCCTCACATGGCCACGCGCGCCGGAAGCGTGCCTGCGCAGCTCGTCATCGAGCTGTTCTGCCTGGTGAACGAGTCCTCTGGCCCGACCCAGAAAGGCGTGTCCCGCCGGCGTGAGCTCCACGCCCTTGGCGCCCCGGACGAGAAGGGCGGTGCCGAAGGAGCCCTCGAGGTCCGAGAGGCGCTTGCTTACAGCCGAAGCGACGGTGTGGCAGCGCTCCGCCGCCCGCGCGATGCTGCCGGTCTCGGCAACCGCGATGAACTGCTCGAGGTCGCGAAAGTCAAACTGCAAACGGGACTCTGATCAGACTGGGCGTCCCGTGCGCGGATCAATTCGCACGACCGGCAGACCGTCTGCTTTCCATTGCGTGATGCCGCCGGCCATGTGAGCGGCCGGCTGCCCGAGCGCCAGGCGCTGGCGCGCGGCGGTCAACGAGCGTCCGCCCGCGGCACAGGAAAAAACGACTTGGCGTGTGCCATCGGTCGGTAGCTGAGACGCGTCGAAGGTGGAAAGCGGATAGAGCAGCGCTCCGGGAATGCGCTCGGCGGCGTATTCCATCGGCTCGCGGACATCGACGAGGAGAATCTTTCCTTCCGCGAGCAGGTCGCGGACCTCCTCGGGATCGTATTCGACGACGTTATCGGGCGTGGTACGGCTCATGGATGGTGTCCTCTCGGATTGGGCACGATTCTACCGCGTCGACTCATGTTCGCGGTAGATTGTGGCGCATGGGCATCCAGGACGTCATTTCTAGTATTACCGTGTTGTTCATCGTGGCTATGATCTGGCTGCGCACACGGGTGCAGTATTCGCGTCAGGCGCGTGGCCCGCTGCAGCTCCAGCGGGCGGGTCGAATGTATTTCGCCGGTGCGCTGGTGACGTTGGTGTTGGGTTGGATCCTGGCGCCTCTCATTGGGCGTCTCGCGGGACCCACTGCGCCCGCGACCCCGGGACTGATTCGAGTGATCTGGTTCCTCGCCACCTACTATGTATTCATAGTGGTCCATCGCATCCTGAAGGTTCGGGGTGTGGAGGTCTACAAACCGGTCCAGCCGCCTAACGCCTCGTAGGGGGAACCCGCTCCTGCACCAAGCGAGGCTGCTCCGACGTAGAGCGCGCTTGCGGTGATCGCGCCTGTCTACCACGGCTCACGCTCTCTCGGTGGGGCAAGGACACCCTCGCTCGCGGGCGGCAGATCGGTGTTGATGCCTAGCCGCGGCCTCGAGCGACACGAGGTACCCCGATTGCGCCTTCCGGTCATCGGAATCGTCGCGGAGTGAGCCATGGACAAGTTGCATTCCATAATTTTGACGGCAACGCTCGGATGTGCGGCGGCCGCGAGCGTCGCAGCTCCGCCGGCGGCCGCGCCACCTTCTTCGTCATCGGCGCCCTCGAGCTCTCCAGCGGCGGTCACGCCGTCGACGAGGACTCCGTCGACCACGCCGCCCTCGAATTCATCCCCACCGGGGGTGAACCCTCCCGAGGCGCCAGGGACGCCAAGCTCTCAGGGTGGCGTCACGCCGGAGAGTGTCGATCCAAGTGTAGCGCCCAACAGTGGCGCGACTCCGGGCAATAGCGATCGCAATAGCGCCACGCCAGAGGGCAGGACGCCGAACCGCAACCGCACGACACCTGATCGCCCCAGGCAGAACAACACGCAGCCGGGCAACAGCGGTCAACATAACACCGCGCCGCCTGCGGCGAGCAATGACCGTCAGACTGGCAATGCTCGTCAGACTGACAGCGACAACGGTAACAGCAGGTCGCGTGCTGATACCGCCTCACGGATGGCGCGGGCGCCATCAGGTAGCTCGCCGCGCCAGTCCAGCCCGCAGGGCGCGAGCGCACCGAATGCTGACTCGGCCGGGAATGGCGCAAGCAACAGCGGCCCTGCTATGCCCGGCAGTGGCGCAAGCAACACCGGCTCCGGCGGGCCCGGCAACAGCGCAAGCAACAGCGGCCCTGTCATGCCCGACAATAGCGCAAGCAACACCGGCTCCGGCGGGCCCGGCAATAGCGCAAGCAACAGCGGCCCCGCCATGCCCGGCAGCGGTAGCTCGAGCACGGCTGCGTCACCCGCCAGCCCGGCGGCGGGAACACCTCGGTAGCCCTAACTGCCGCCTGGCCAGGCTCCAACAACCCCAAGGACGCGCGCTCAAATGGCGCGTCCTTGCCCATTCAACCTTCTACAATCCACCCCCGTCTTTGCGCCGCATCTAAAAAGGCGCGCACGTCATCGGCGAGCGCGCCGCCTCGCTCGCGCACGATCTGACCAACGATTTCCTCGCGGGTGTGCGTGCCGTCGCATAGGTCCAGGATGGTCGCAGCCGTTTGATTCACCTGGATCGAGCCTTTGGGGGACAGCAGTGTGTGTCCGCTCCCGTGAGCGTCGGTCTGCACCTGGTACCCCGGTGCAAGCCGAATTGTGCGCCGGAGGGACGCTGTCTTGCCCTTCATGCCCTGGCTCCGACGCACCCGCCTTATTGCGGGTGCGTGCGGTAAATGACTCGCGCGGCTCGCGTTACCTCGCGGGCGTAACGCTGCAAGCGCCGGGCCAAGGGCCTCCCACGGCGCTCGTTCCGTGGGGAGCAGGTGCTGTCGCGGACCTTATCGACTAGGAGCTATGCGCTAGTGGAATTCCATGGCGCTTGATGCGCCGGTAAAGGGTGTTACGGCTCATACCGAGTTGCATTGCCACGCGCGTCATGTTGCCGTGACAATCGTCGATGACGCTCAGCAGGGCCGCCCGCTCGGCAACCTGCAGCGGATTCGCCGGGATAGATCCCTTCGAGATCGTGCTGCGCACATCCGTCGGCGCCACCGTGGTCAAGATGGTCTCGGCTTCACGGATCTCGCGCGGCAGGTCGATCCTTCTCACCACACCACCCTCACAGATCGCCAAGGCGGTACGGATGACGTTGCGCAACTCCCTTACGTTGCCGGGCCACGGATAGGCCAATAGTCGCTGCAGCGCATCGCGCTCAATGGCCGCAGGCCTGCCGTTACCGGTTTCGGCGGCGAGCGCGTTACGAATCACGCGCTCCTTGTCAGCGCGCTCCCGCAACGCCGGCAGCTCCAACGTGATGCCATTCAAGCGGTAGTAAAGGTCATCGCGGAAAGTCCCGCGGGCGATCATCTCACGCAGGTTCCGATGCGATGCCGCGAGCACGTGGAGGTCGACCTTGACCGGCGTCTCGCTTCCCAGCGGCACGATTTCCTGCTCTTCCAATACGCGCAACAGCCGCGTCTGCAACATCAGCGGCATGTCGCCTATTTCATCGAGAAAGAGCGTGCCGCCCGAGGATTGTAGGATCTTGCCGCGCATCCCGTCCTTGCGCGCGCCCGTGAAAGCGCCGGCCTTGTAGCCGAACAGCTCGCTCTCGATGAGCGTCTCCGGAATGGCCGCGCAATTGACCGCCACGAAGGGACGGTTGGCCCGGCTGCTGGCCAGGTGCATCGCCTGCGCGAACGCCTCCTTGCCCGAGCCCGTTGGGCCTTGAATCAACACGGATACGTTGGAATCGGCTATCCGGTACGCGCTGCGCACGTTGCGCAGCATTTGCGGATCCTCGCCAGCGAGGTCCTCCAATGTCAGTGTCTCTTGCGCGGACTTGCCGGCAACCGGCAGTACCGTGAGCGGACTTTCGGCACCGTCCTCGAGTGCCGAGCTCGCGGCTGACGTTCGTACCGCATCGTTCAAAAGCGGGTCCGAGCGCTGGTAGAGCACCAGACCGTTCGCGTCCATCAACGTCAGCGCGTAGCCAAGACCCTTGACTCTTTCGTACACCCGATCCAGCTCCGGAGTGGCGAGCGCGATGATCGATGCGTGTCGCTCGCCATCGGGTATGCCATCCCACTGACTCTCGAAAGATCGCTCTCCATGCTCCTTTGGCAGCTCGCGCAGCGCGCGATCCTGCTCGCCCGCGGGTCGGCCCACCGAGTGTCGGACTCCCGTTGCGTTTGCCATACGATTTCCCCCTCGTAGGATCACTGCCTGCACCACGCATGCCACGGCGACGCGTGACAGTGTCCCTGTAGGGAAACACGTTGGCTCGACGACTGCAAGCCCCGCGCTCGCTGAGTTTCCCGAAAAAAGACCGCGCTGGGATGTTGAGTATGCGCACCTGCAGCATCGCCCGTTCCATTGGCGTGACAACTCTGTATCAAACATCGATACAAATGGAACAGCGGAGGCACCTGGCGTCGGGATTGTGGTGCGTGCGCGACATGCGTCGACGAGGCTCCATGTTGTTGGCATGCCCGTTGCACCCCACGACCACGCCGTCGTCGCGCGGAAAAGTCATTGGCAGCGCGTAACGCGACGCGAATCTCGGTGAGCGCGCACCGCGGACTACTCAAGGAACGCTTCCATGAAATATCAACGTAACTGTCGACTCACTGCATTGGCCGCCCTCGTGAGTGCCGCGGCATTCATGCCGGCCGCCCACGCGATCGACGTCCAGGCGGGCGACTGGAAGCTCTCGATCACCGGTAATGTCAACGCCCACTACATCTACTCGAGATGCGACACCAATGCGGCGACCATCGCGGGTGGCCTGGCTTGCATCGACAGCGATTCGTCCTCTTCATCCGTCAGCAACGGCTTGTTGCCCGCGGCGTTGGCGATCAGTGGGGCGACGACGCAAGGCGCCTATGACCTGGGCTTCACCTTTGGTCTGTATCCGGGCATCAGCACCAACGATGGTGGCAGTCCCAACCTGCAGGCCAATGGTCCCAACGGACCGAACACGGTACACACGGCGTTGGGTACCGCGGGTCTCGACATCCGCCAGGTCTTCCTGACTTTCGGCAACAAGGACATGGGCACCGTGATGGCCGGCCGAAACATCGGCCTGTTTGGTGCCGACGCGATCCTCAACGACATGACGCTACTCGGAGTCGGCGCCGGCAACGGCTCGTACGCGGCGCCCGCGAATACGTCCTTGGGCTCGATTGGCCTGGGCTATATCTACACCGACTGGCTTTCACAAATCGACTACACCTCACCCAGCATCATGGGGGCCAAGGTCACGGTCGGCATCTTCGATCCGTTGAATACGCTCGGGCAGATCCCGGCATCGAAGAAAGCCCCGGGCTTCCACGCCAAGGTGGCGTATACCCTGGGCTCGTTGTATCTGTCGGCCAGCGGCTTGGTCCAACAGCAACGACGCACTGCCAACGTCGTCGGTGTCAATACCGATTACAACAGTTGGGCGATCGACTTCGGCGGCAAGTACGACTTGGCCGGCCTGGAGGTCCTGGGCTGGTACTACACCGGCAAAGGCGTCGGTACCACCGGCTTGTTCGTGAGCTCCGACGACGGGCTGGGTCATGCGCGCAATTCGGATGGTTACCTGGTGCAGGCGACCTACAAGCTCGTGGCGACCAAGTTCGGCATCAACTACGGCCAAAGCAATCTGCACAAGGCGAGCGGCGACACGGACGTGGCGGGGGCCGCCTTTCTGGTGAACAAGAATGACAAAGTCACCCTCGGTGTCTATCAGGATCTGACAACGAACCTGCTCTTGCTGCTCGAGTTCAGTCGCCTCGAATCGCAGAATCAGTTGGGTCAGAAGAACACCAGCCGGAATGTGAACGTCGGTGCGTTCTTGAAGTTCTAGGACGGGGGCGCGCACGAGGGATGCGCAGGCCCGAGAGCATGAGCGGCTAACTTGCCGCGCAGTGGGATGCGCCGTGTACGGCGCACGGGTAGCCCCCGCGGAGGGGATACCCAGGACCGAGCATGAGCGGCTAACGGCCGCGCAGTGGGGTGCGCCGTGTACGGCGCACGGGTAGCCCCGCGGAGGGGATGCCCAGGACCGAGCGTGAGCGGCTAACGGCCGCGCAATGGGAGGCGGTGCGCTTTGCCGGGAGCGGAGCGCACCGCTTGGCGGGCGTGGCACCGGCGGCGATGGTGCCGCGCCCGCTCAGGCTCACCCGCGATGCGGCAGCCTTCGCCGCCCAGCTCCTGCAACAGGGCGCGAGATCTTCGTGGAAGCGGCAGGCATCCGGTCGCCCGATAATCCAATCTCGGGAACCGCCCACAACAGCCAATGCAGGCACCGCGTTATAGTCCCTCGGGTACTGCGAATAGTCTTGGGCGAATCAGGGAGGTTTCGATGTCTACACTGCTCCGCGCCGGCGGCGCACTCGGTGTTGCCTTGGCTTTATGCGTACCCCTTCAGGTTCAGGCGCAAACACCGGCACCCGATGCCACGCTTTTTACCGTTTACTCCATATCGCCGGACCGCACTTCGGTCAACTGGATCGTGTGCGGATCAACACTGGTGGTAATAGGTTGCAATGGGTCGAGCAGCCTCGGTACCCATCTCGGCACATTCGGCCATGTTGGTGCTATGTTGGAAAGCGCGCCGGTCGTCAGCGGTAACACGGCGACGCGGCAGATCTATGTCCTCGACACGGCGAGCGGCAGCGGCGCGATGGGCGTAACGCTCTACGTCTACACCGAGGTTATCGATGAAGAGATGGTCATGTCGGCTACCGTCACCCCGACGACGTCGCTCTCTCTCCCCCTCACAGGAGGAAGCTCCGTCATTGCGTCGATGGCCGCGAACAACTCCTACTTGTTTATCGGTACCAACCAGGACCACGAGGCCGTCGGTGTCTCAAAGAGCACTTGGGCGACGTCGACCCTTCGCACCTATTATCCACCCACCAATGTTGTTGCCTCGATCACGGCCACCAGCTACGGCTGGGTCACGATAACTTATGCCACGCCGGGAGATGCATCCACCGCCGGCAACGTCATCTACGACCCTGACGGAAATTACTGGGGCGGCGGCAGCGGCGTTGGCTTCGTTGTCGACACGATCAATGCGGTGGTGCCGTAGCGCTGGTGTGATCGGAGCAGGGTCCTTTGACCGTTGCCGCGAGGCGGGCAAGGAAGTCCGGGAGCTCCCCCGCACTTCCGGCCCGCCTGAAACAAGCCTCGTCACACGAGGTTCAGGTTTATCGGCGTGGAACCTGGGAAGACCCGCTGAATCTCGTTCGGCGAAAGTCCCCAAAGCGATGCGAAAAGCCCTCCAAGCACCGCCCGATACTCGTTGAGAACAGGGTAATCACGGTCCTGGAACAGATTCGGCCGGTCGACTTTGGTCTGGTTGCCTACGATCCGGCCGCCGCTGATGCTGCCACCCAGCAGCCAGTACACCGACCCGTGGCCGTGATCGGTGCCCTTGTTGCCGTTCTCGCGGAACGTTCGCCCGAACTCGGAGACGACGGCAACGACGGTGTTGCGCCATTCCCCGCCAAGCTCCTGGGAAAAGGCGGCAAGACCTTTGCCGAGGCTGTCCATGTTGTTGGCCAAAGCACCGAGGGCTGCCCCCTCGTTGACGTGAGTGTCCCAGCCTCCTACGTCGATAAAGCCGATGCGGTACTGATCCTTCATGAAGCGCGCGACCCTTCGGGCTTCCAGCTCGAAGCCTTTCGGTGTCATGGCGTCGCGATTGGCATCCTTCATCTCCTGCTCCATCACGCGGCCGACTTCCTGTCGCAGCTCCAGGCCGTCTTCCACCTCCTGTTGCAGATGGTGCCCTGCATACATGTCGGAAAGGATGGAGGCTTGGCGAGTATCAAATACAGGCTTGCCGACGCCCTTGAGAGAGATGTTGGGAATGTCGGAGTCCCCACGGAAACACACGGGCAGGGAGTCTGTGAATGCGATCGGCGCCGCACCGTTGACCACGGAGGACAGTCGGGACAGAAAGCCGGAGCGCAGATCGTGCGAGCCCTGCAACGGCTGCCCCAACTCGATGCTGTCCTGGGTCTCGAAATGACTGCGTGACAGGTCTTCGGTCCCGGCGAACGGGATGAAGAGCGCCTGGCGTTGTGCATACAGGGGCGCGATCGAGGCGCGCAGCACGGGCGCGAGCGCCCAGTTCGAATCCAACGCGAGCGCCCCGTTGCCGTCGGCCGCGGCGCATGCGTCGCAGGGGATTGCCTGGGAGGGACACGTCGACGAGCAGGCTACGCCGGAGAGGGCGGAGGTCACCGGCTTCGGGACGGCAATGTTGGGTCGCGCCTCGTAATAATACGAGCTGGAATAGGGAATGACGACGTTGGCGCAATCGTACCCACCGCGCAGGAAAACCAGCAGAAACCTCGGCGAGCTCGCCGGTGCGGCGAAGAGGCGGCCGCTCACGGTGAGGGCGGGGGCAGCGCTACCGAGTAACTTGAGGAAGGCTCGTCGTTTCATGGCGGAAGATCCCTGACGCGTTGGCCCATGTCCTGTCTCAACGGTAGTTGAAGTCGGGCGATGCCAGCAGGAAGGTGTTCCATTCGAGCTGCGAGCCCGCGCGATCCAGTGCGGTGCGCGCCTTCGTCGATAGAAACGGCTCGACCGTCGAGTAATAAAGCCTCGTCGAAAGCTGTGGGAAGCCGGTGGTGGTGGCGGCGGTGCCATCCTCCGGATCAAACAGTCCACCATTGCCACTACCGATGGTCCTGGCGATCTCGAAACGCCGGCTGATCTGTCCCGAGCTCGCCCAGCCGCTTTCGGTCAGGGGATACCCGTCCGGCGTCTGTCGTCCAAACAATGGCTCGCCCAGCGCGTTCAGCCAATTGACGATCGGGTGTGTATTGGCGATGGGCTTGCCGTCATACGCCAGACGTACCGTGGAGATCACGAAATGTACCGGATCCTTGAACTTCGTCCCCAGGGAGTCCGTGAATTCGTGGGACTTGAACAGGCTCTCCAGCACCGCCGCGATATCGCCATGGGTCTTCTGAAAGGTCTTCGCCATGCGCTCGATGAGCGCGGGCGGCGGGTCGTCGCTCACGAAATACATCGCCAGCTTGCGCGAGACGAATCGCGCACAGGCTGGCTGCGAGACGATCAGGTCGACCGCCTGCTCGACCTCCTCGAATCCGCTGCCCGCGATCGTCGTGCCCAACAACGTCTTGGAGCCGAAGTCATGCCGCGCGGGATTGAATTCGAAGGCGCCCTCGTGACGGTAGAGTTTTTGCCATTCCGGTTTGAGTTTGGGCTCGTTACCGGTTGCGTTGATACCGACACCGGTCAACACTCGCGCCAGCTCCTGGATGTCCTGCTGTGTGTAGCCGGACCCTACGCCCAGAGTGTGTAGCTCCATCAGCTCGCGTGCGTAGTTCTCGTTGATGTGACCGTTGGCGTTTTGCGCGTTGTCGAGATACTGCAGCATCGCGGGATGTGTGAGCGTCGCCATGACGAGATCGCGGAACTGACCTAGTGCGTGCGGGCGGATAGCCTGCTCGAGGTAGTCGCCGACCAGCCATCGATCGTTGGCTTTGTACTGAAAGACGCTGAAGTGATTCAGCCAAAGCCACGTGAGCTGTTCCTGCAATTGCGCTGGAGAGTACAGCGCTCGCAGGATTTCCCGCCGTGCCGCCTCGTAAGCGAGCTTGTTGCCCTGGTCGTTGAGTGCCTTGCGGCTGGTTTCCTTTTGCGCATCCTCCGTGAGGGCATTGATGCGTTGGTTTTCCCGGTTCACGTCGGCGAGCAGCTCGGCGGCGCTTCTATGAGAGATGTCGAGCGCCGCGATCTCGTCGGCTGCGGGCTGCGGCAGCCGCAGGCCGCGCGGATGGAGCTGCTCGTCAAGGAAGCGGCGCCTTCCGAGCTTGCTGTATTCATTGACAGTCGCCGTGGTTGGTCCGTAGGTCACGCGATCCAGCCATTGAACATCCTGGCGTGACACCTCACCGGCCAGTGCGTCGGCCGATACGAGTGCCAACGCGGCCAAGGCAAAACCAGAGGCACATCGCCCGCTTTGTGCGCCAGATGATCGACAATCCGCGGCGTTCGAGCTCCCGGTGGTGCACAACCATTCCCTCTGCGGCGGCTGCAAACGGTTCCTCATATGCGGATGGAAACGCGGTCGAGTCCTTCTGGCTGACAGACGGGCCCCTTTCGGGGTCAAAGGTCGTTACCATGCGCGCTTTTGGCAAAGAGAATGCGCATGCGTCTCCTCCTCGGGTACGTCCTTATCGTCCTCGCCGCTCACGTGGCGGTCGCCGCCGCCCCACAAGTAGCCCCATCACATGTATTCGAGGGTCGAGACATCTTCAACTTGCAATGGGTGGAGGATCCCCAGATCCGTCCGGACGGGCGCGTGATCGCGTACGTTCGCATGTCTTACGACATCATGGCCGATCGCCCGAGGTCGACGCTTTGGCTCATCGACGTGGAGACCGGGCTGCAAACACCCATAGCCGCGGGACCGGGCTCGCATTCCTCACCCCGCTGGTCTCCGGATGGAAAGCGCCTCGCGTACGTTTCCAGCGCCGAAGGCGGGCACTCCCAGCTTTTCGTGCGCTGGATGCAAACCGGCGAGGCCGCCCGGATCACAGACCTGACGCAGGCGCCCAGCGCGCTGAGCTGGTCTCCCGACGGACGGTCCATCGCTTTCTTGATGCTGGTGGCCGGCGAAAAACCAAAGCTCGGCACGGCGCCCGAGAAGCCGGAAGGTGCCACATGGGCAGAGCCGCTCACGGTCATCACAGACGTCACGTATCGGGCTGACGGCGAGGGATATCTGACTCCCGGATACACGCACGCCTTCGTCGTATCCTCCGATGGCGGCTCGCCGCGGCAACTGACCTACGGCGCTTACAACGAAGCGGGACCCCTCTCCTGGACAATCGACGGGCGTTACGTGCTCGTGAGTGGCAATCACAACGACAACTGGCGGCTCGACTCGGTCAGCTCGCAGATCTACCGGGTCTCGGTGGCCGATGCCACGAGCACCGCGCTCGTCAATCGTGCTGGCCCGTTTCACGGGCCCAAAGTGGCCCCGGATGGCTCGAAAATCGCCTATCTCGGTTTTGATGATCGTCAACTCGGCTACCAGAACGTCCGTGTGTACATCATGGATCGAGATGGAAACAACTCACGCTCACTCACCGACGATCTCGATCGCACCGTGGACTCGGTGGAGTGGGCCGCCGACAGCCGCAGCCTCTACATCCGCTACACCGACAAGGCGGTCACGAAGGTCGCGCGCCTTGCGCTCAACGGCCACCTCGAGCCGGTCGCCGCCGGCCTGGCCGGTGGCGAGCTCGACCGGCCGTACACCAACGATGGGCATTTCAGCGTAGCGACCAACGGGACTGTCGCCTTCACCAGCGGCGATCCGACACATCCGGCCGATCTGGCGATCGCTCGCGGTGGGCACGTCACGCGCCTCACGCGGTTGAACGAGGAGCTCTTCATTCAGAAGAAGCTCGGCGAGGTGAAGCCGCTCCCGGTGATTTCCTCTTTCGACAAGAGGCCGATCGACGCGTGGATGGTGTTGCCTCCGAGCTTCGCACCGGGGCGGAAATATCCCTTGATTCTCGAGATCCACGGCGGCCCTTTCGCCAGCTACGGCCCGGTGTTCTCGACGGATGACCAGCTCTACGCCGCGGCCGGATACGTCGTGGTGTACGCGAACCCGCGAGGCTCGACCTCATATGGCGAGGAGTTCGCGAATCTCATTCATCACGACTACCCAAGCCATGATTATGACGATCTGATGAGCGTGGTGGACGCCGCGATCGCCACTGGCTCGGTCGATCCTGACGAGTTGTTTGTGACGGGTGGGTCCGGCGGTGGGGTGTTGACCGCGTGGATCGTAGGCAAAACGCACCGGTTCCGTGCGGCGGCCACTCAGAAACCCGTCATCAACTGGGCGAGCTTCAGCCTCACGACCGACATCGCCACATTCGTGCCGAAGTATTGGTTCGGCAAACTACCTTGGGAAGATCCGCAAGCGTATTGGCAGCACTCGCCTCTGTCTCTGGTCGGTAACGTCACCACCCCGACGCTGGTGGTGGTTGGTGACCAGGATTTCCGCACTCCTGTCAGCGACTCGGAGCAGTATTACGAGGCCTTGCAACTGCGGGGCATCCAGACGGCGCTCGTGAAAGTGCCTGGCGCCTCCCATGGAGGACTGGCGGCGCGCCCGTCACAATCGGCGGCGAAGGCGAGCGCTATTCTCGCTTGGTACCAACGCTTTCGGACGCCCCACAACTGACTCGTCGACCCTGCTCCCCCTTACGGGAGATGGCGTACTGTAGGTTTATTGCAAAAACTGGCATGCTGCCGTTTTTCAGACAGCGGCTCCGTTGCCGGCGCAAAAAGCTGGGTTTTTGCGGTCCGCGCAGCGGCGCTGTTCCCCCGGAGGCGCTCCCATGTCCGTCAAGCTGACTGTCAACAATCAGAGCCATGAGCTCGACATCGATCCGAACATGCCCTTGCTCTGGGCGATTCGGGATCATCTGCAACTCACCGGAACGAAGTTCGGCTGCGGCATGGCGCTTTGTGGAGCTTGCACCGTGCACATCGACGGCCAGGCGGTGCGCTCCTGTGTGACCCCCGTTTCGGCCGTCGAGGGGAAGAAGGTCACCACCATCGAAGGACTGGACACTCCGGCGGGCAAGGCGGTTCAGACTGCCTGGGTGAGTCTCGATGTCCCGCAATGCGGCTATTGCCAGAGCGGTCAGGTGATGTCGGCGGCCGCGTTATTGGCCACGAACTCGAAACCTACGGATACGGATATCGACGCGGCCATGGCGGGCAACATCTGCCGGTGTGCGACGTACGTGCGTATCCGTAACGCCATTCACGAAGCGGCCAACACACTGCCCGCCACGTCGACTCGCGGTTGAGGCATCAAAGGATCTCACCATGTACTTCCGCAACCTGAAAGACCCGTCGTCGCTTTGGTCTGGCGTGTCCGTATCGGAGCTGACA
>Ga0070741_10009997_pt1 | contig 18118 bp, 14 predicted proteins | sample Coa_R1_4_FD_66440 | JGI IMG/M metagenome (GOLD analysis project Ga0070741, IMG submission 66440) | Surface soil microbial communities from Centralia Pennsylvania, which are recovering from an underground coalmine fire - Coalmine... | ecosystem: Environmental > Terrestrial > Soil > Unclassified ...
GGACCCGCCGGTAGCGCGCGGCCATCATCCCCATCATGACGAAGGGGTCGAAGAACGCGTCCGGGGAGGGGACCATCTTCGCCGCCGGCGTCGTCTCCGGCGACCAGACCGAGCGCGGGACGAAGCTCAGGTAATGGTCGGGCACGAAGAGCGAGTCGGCGCGCATGAGCGTCGTGTAGAGGCGCATGCTCGTCCGCTCGAGCGCGAGGGGGGCGGTGCAGTTGACCGTCATCCCGACCGACAGCGTCGCCATGCCGGCGTTCATGTCGCGCTCGCGCCGGGGGCGCAAGGGTCGCGACGGCGAGGCCGCGGACGTGCTATGCCCCCCCGTCATGGGACGGCTGAGGGATCGGATCGCGATCGTGACCGGCGCCGCCTCGGGCCTCGGGCGCGCCGGGGCGCTCGCCTTCGCGCGCGAGGGCGCGCGCGTCGTCGTGAGCGACATCGACGAGGTCCGCGGCGCGGAGACGGTCGACTTCGTCCGCGCCGGGGGCGGCGAGGCGATCTTCGTCCGCGCCGACGCGGGCCGGCCCGCGGACGCCAAGGCGCTCGTCGAGGAGACGGTGCGCCGGATGGGCGGCCTCGACGTGCTCTACAACAATGCGGGCGTCGCGCCCGTCGGGCGCGACGGCTTCACGACGATGATCGCCGAGGACGACTGGGACTTCGTCCTGCGGACGAATCTCACCAGCGTGTACCTCTGTTCGAAGTACGCGATCCCCGTGATGGCCGGCCGCCCCGGCGCCGCGATCCTGAACACCGCCTCGTCGATGGCGCTTTTGCCGCTCGGCATGATGGACGCCTATGCCGCCTCGAAGGCGGGCGTCGCCGGCCTCACGCGCTCGATGGCGCTCGGCTGCGCCCGGCTCGGGATCCGGGTGAACGCGCTCGCGCCCGGCTACGTCGACACGCCGATGAACTCCCTCATCTTCGGCCACGACGAGCTGCGCGCGGCCTTCGCCGCCGAGCACGCGATGGGGCTCCAGCCGCCCGAGGACGTCGCGGCCGTCGCGGTCTTCCTCGCGTCCGACGACGCCGCGGGGCTGACCGGCGCGGTGATCCCCTGCGACCGGGGCTGGACGGCGTTCAAGCGCCCGGCCGCGATCGCGCGCTGAACGTCGCGCCGGCGGTCGTCGACGGCCGCGCGGCTAGCCCGCGCAGCGGCCGCCGCGCTTCCCGACCCGGCAGCGAACGGTCGTCGTGCCGCTGTCGTCCCCGATCTGGAGCGCGACCGTGAACGGGGGCCGGAGCGGGCGGCGGTGCCGGTCGGTCAGGTCGAGGCCGACGGCGGTGAGGGCGAGGTCGAAGCGGCGGCGCCCGCGGGCGACGAGGCGGAGGTGGCGGAGGTGGCGCCGCAGCTCGTCGTGGCGGCTCGGCGGCAGGGAGAACCGGTGCCCGCGGCGGCGGAGCGTGCCGCCGGGGAGCGTCGTCGACCAGAGGAGCCCGTTCGCGTCCGCGAGCGACAGCGTCACCGGTTCGTTGCGGGGGTCGGCGCCGTTCGTCGTCTCGCCGAGCTTCAGGCGGAGCGCGAAACGCGCGTGGTCGTGGCCGCGCCGGCGCCGGAGCCGGAGCGCGAGCGCCCGCGCGCGGAACGCGGTCGGGGTGGCGAGGAAGAGGCCCTGGCGGGCGCGGCCGATCCCCACCGAGGCGACGAACGCGACGTCGTCGTGCGCGTTGATCGCCGCGCTCTTGCGGAAGGCGACGAACTGGCCGCCGAGCGGCGTGTTCTCGCCGACGAGGACGTAGGGCACGACGCCGGCCTCCGTCGCGAGGAAGAGCCCCGGCGTGCCGCCGCTCGCGCGCTGGAACGAGGCGCGGAAGACCACGTGGCCGACGGCGTTGATGCTCGGCTCGCCGAAGTTGCGGAACGTGCCGCCGGCCGGCCCGGGCATGTCGTTCGCGATCACGAGCCCGATGCCGCCGGCCGTGTGACGCAGGATGGCCTGCCCGAGGTTCTGCGCCTTGCCGCCGACGGTGAGGGCGCGGCTTCCGAGGAAGGCGACCGCGGGACCGGCCGCGGAGGCCGCGCGGCCCGAGACGCTCGTGAGCGTCACGTCGTTTCCGAGGTCCTGCAGGCTCACGGCGATGGGCGTCGTCGTCCCCGGACCGTTCGCGAAGAAGAGGCCGTCGGCCGCCGGCGTGCCGCCGAGCCGCGCGCGGAACACGACCCCGCCCGGCACGAGGATCGGATCCGAGAAGCGGGCGAGGGTGCGCCCTCCGGGATCGTCCGCCGGCTCGCCCGCGTACGCGACCGCGTGGACGCCGCTCGCATCCACGACGAAGACGCCGTCGCGCCGCGTGGTCACGTGCGTCTTGGGATCCTTGAACGCGACGCTGCCGGCGAACGCGATCCGGCCGGAGTCGTCGATGTCCGGGTCGGGCGCGAGGGCGCGGAACGTGAACCGCGGGTCCGGGCCCGGGTCGCCGCGCACGACGACGGGATGGATGCCGTCGTCCGCCGCGAGGTAGATGCCGCGGCCCTGCCCCGTCGCGACGGCGGCGAACACGACCCGGCCGCTCCCGTCGAGGCGGGGCTGCGTCGCGAGCTCCTGGAAGGCGGGGGCGCCGGGGAGCGGCGCCGGGTCGCCGGTGCGGACGATCGCGCCGAGGACGCCGTCGCGCATCCGGTAGATGCCCGCGCTGCTCGTCCCGAGCGCGACGAACGCGTGGAAGACGACGTCGCCGCGATCGTTCAAGAGCGGCGTCGCGAACGGCTGCCCCGCGAAGAAGCCCGCCTGCGGCGCCGCGTCGCCCACCAGGATCGCGAGCGACGGCCCGGCCGCGGGCTGGTAGACGACCGCGTCGCTCGCCGGGCCGCCGAACACGCGGGCGAAGAACGCGACGCCGCCGATCGCATCGACGGCCGGTGCCGACTCCATGCCGAAGTACGTCCCGCCGCCCGGCGCGCCGGTGGCCGGCGGGCCGGCGGTGTAGACGAGGACGGTCGCGCCGTCGGCGAGCGCCCACCGCACGAGGGCCTCCGAGTTCCCCTCGTCGAGCGAGGCGAAGAACACGACGGCGCCGTCGGGAGCGAGCGCGGGCGGCACGACCTGGTTTCCCCCCTTCGGGCCGAGCGTGAACCCGGTGACCGTGTGTCCGGAGAGCTTCTCGCCCGGATACCCCGCGAGGTGCGCGACGCCGTCGTGCACGACGACCACGCCGAGCACCGCATCGCTCGAGTCGGCGTCGGGGCTCGGGTCGACGAGCGGACCGCCGAGGAACGCGAGGTCGCCCGCGTCGTTGAGCGCGACCTCGTCGCCGAACTCGGTGAGCGTCTGGTCGAGCGGCATCGGGTGCAGCATGCCGCCGCGCACGAGCACCGTCGGCGCGCCGTCGTCGACGGCGAAGATCCCCTCGAAGGCGCTCTTCGCGAGCTGGACGCGCGCGCGGAAGACGATGCGGCCGGCGTCGTTCAGCGCCGGCGGGCCGAGGTTCACGAGCTGCCCGCCCTCGACGGACGCCCCCGCGTGCACCTTCTCGACGAGCCCGCCCGACGCCGGGGCGAGGAAGATCGCGCCGTCGGCGAACGTCCCGCCGGCGAACGCGGTGACGAACGCGACGTCGCCGGCGTCGTTGATCGCGGGCGCACGCTCGGTGACGTCGGGCGCGTCGGGGTCGTCGGAGGGGTCGACGCTCCCGACGAGGTCGAGGATCCCGCCGGCGGTCGCCTGGCCGGAGCGCGCGACGACCGAGAGCTCGCCGTTGCGGTAGACGAAGATGCCGGCGGGCGTCGGCGCGGTCGGGTCGATCACCGTGCCCGGGGGCGGATTCAAGAGCGCGAGGAAGGCGACCTCGCCGTGCGCGTTGACGACGCGGCGCCGGAACTCTTTGAACGTCCCGCCGCCCGGTGCGGGCTGGCGGACCGCGGCGACGAGCGTGCGCGTCGGCGGATCGACCGTCATGTGCGCGAGGACGATCTCCTCGTGGCTCTCGCCGGCCGTGACCTCGCCGCGGAAGGCCACCCAGCCGTCGCCGGCCGCGGCCGGCCAGCCGGCGAAGCTCGGCCCGGCGAAGACCCCGCCCGGATCGCCGGGCACCGGGTCGCCGATCGCGGCGACGAGCGTCTTCGACGCCCCGGGCGCGGGGCGGGGGGCGAAGAGGACGGCCGCCGTCGCGAGGAGCGCGAGGACGGCCGTGCGAGACCCGGGGCGGGTGGATCGCGGCGAGCGGGTCATGCAGGGGCGGCCGCTCGGTGGGGGCGCGCGGCCGCCCCCGTGGAGCAACGCAGGTGCCACGGGTGGGCTGCAACGGCGCGCCCCTTCGGGCGCCCCGGCCGGCAGCGCTGCACGAACCGCGGCAGTCGTGCAGAGCTGCACGGCGCGCGCGAGCGGATCAGAGTCCGGCCACCTCGCACCACCCGGCCGGCACCGGGCCCCCGTCCACGGCGCACGCCAGGTAGTCGAGCCGAACCGGCGCCGGCCGCACACGCACGACCGGCAGCCGGTGGAGGGCGCGGGCTTCGATGCGGAGCCGCTCGCCGTCGGCGAGCCGAAGCTCGACGACGACCGCGCGCGGGCCGACGTCGGCGTCGAGCGTGACCCGGGCCGCCGCGACGCCGACGTGCGCGCCGGCGCGGCAGAGGAAGCCCTGCGCCTCGCCGCTCGGGATGGCGATGGTCGCGACGAGCGCGCGGTCCGCGCCCAGGTGGAGCGCCAGCCGGACGCGCGGCCATGGGGCCGGCGCCGCCCCGCCCTCGCCGAACGCGACGGCGTCGACGGCGAAGCGGGTGCCGTCGAGCGTCGCCTCGCCGGCGAGGCGCCCGAAGTCGCCGGGCTCCGCGCCGCCGGCGTGCCGCGGAACGAAGTCGAGCGTCACGTCCGCCGGGACGAGGTCGGCCCTCCGGAGCCCGTGCTCCAGGTCGAGGAACGCAGTCGTGTCGGGGAAGCGCAGCATCGGGCCGCGGTACCGGACGCGCGTCGCGCCGCCGGCGGCCGGCGCGATGGTGAGGCCGCCGACGCGGGCGGGCGGCTCGCCCCCCGTGCGCTCGCCCGTGAAGAGGAGGAGACCGCCCGAGGGCGGGAAGAGGAGGAGGCGCCCGCCGCGGCCGGCGTCGAGGCTCGCGAGCCCCGAGAGCCCGCCGCTCGCGAACTCGAGCCGCCGCGCGACGGGCGCCGCCGGCGCGCCGTCGGGCGCGAGGGCGGGCGCCGGCGTCGCGCGGGCCCCGCGACCGCCCGCGAGGAGCGGGAGCGCCGCGCGGCAGGCGGCGACGAGCCGCGCGCGCCACGGCCCGGGCCAGCGAAGCGCGATGCCGAGCTCGAGCTGCACGGCGTCGACGCGCGGTGCGAGCGCGGCGAGCCGCCGGACGGCTGAGCGCGCGTCGTTCGCGTAGCGCGGCGTGAAGAGCTGGAGGAGGTTCTCGGGGTGGCGCGCCGGGTACCGCGCGCCGACCGTCGCCGCAAGGCCCTCCGCGCGGCACGCGTCGACGAGCCCGCGCACGGCCGCGGCGGCGAACGCCGGCGACACCGCCGCGCGCGGCGGGACGGCGTACGGGTCGGCGCCGCGCGCGCAGCCGAGCCCGACGTCGAGCGCCGGCTGGATGACGTTCCAGCCGTGGACGGTGAGGACCGTCGCGCGGCCGTGGCGGGCGACGGCGGCCTCGAGGACGCCCGCGAGCCGTTCGAGGAACCAGGGCGCGCGCGCGTGCGTCTCGCCGACGCGGTTCAGGTCGACGTCGTTCCGATCCGCGGTCGCGTTGACGAGCGCGCTGCCGCCGCTCATCGCGGCCAGCTCCGTTGCGAGCGCCCCCGTGTGGAGGTCGTTCACGCGGAGCGGCCCGCTCGCCCACGGGCGGCGGGCGGCGTCGCGTGCCCCGCCGTGGGGGGCGACCCACACGAGCGGGGCACGCCCCTCGACGACGATCAGCTCGTCGACCGACACGCGCGGCTTCTAGCTTTTCGCCGGATCGCGGTCTACATGGCGCGCCGATGCGACGGATCGCGGCGGCGCTCCTCGTTCTCGTCGCGCTCGGCGCGCACGCCGCGGAGCGCGCGCACGTCTACCTCGTCGTGGTCGACGGGCTCGACGTGCGTCTCGCGACGCCAGCGGCGATGCCGCGCCTCTTCGCCGCCGTCGCCGACGACCCGGCGCACGCGACGCGCTTCGCCGAGGTGCGCGCCGTCATGCCGGCGCGGACGAACCCGAATCACGTGACGCTCGTGACGGGCGTCTGGGCCGAGACGCACGGGATCACCGGGAACGCGTGGTGGTCCCGGCGCCCGGACGCGCGAGCCGCCAAGACGGACGACGCACGGCTCGTCCAAGTGGAGACGCTCTTCACGAGCGCCGGGGCGGCGACGCCGCCGAGGGTCACGATCGGCGTGTTCGCGAAGCCGAAGCTCGGCCGCCTGTTCGAGGCCGTCCCCGGCCGCCAGCGCGCGCCGACCGTCCTCTGGGCGCCCGACCGGGCGCGCGACGTTCCCCGCGACCCCGCGACCGGCTACAGCGACGACGCGACGACGATGAACGCGCTCGTGGCGGCGCTCGCCGCGCGCGAGCCCGACCTCGCGGTCGTGAACCTCTCCGACGTCGACCGCACCGCGCACGCGCACGGCCCGGACAGCGCCGAGTGCCGCGCCGCCGTCGCCGCGGCAGACGCCGCCGTCGCCCGGCTGCTCGACGCCCTGCGTGCGGCCGGGCGTTGGGAGCGGTCGGTCGTGATCGTGACCGCGGACCACGGCTTCGCGTCGGTCGCGCCGACGCCCGAGCGCCCGGCGCCGTCCGTCGTGCTCCGCGCCGCGCTCGAGAACGCGCCCGAGGCCGACGTCCGCGCGCTCCGCACGGTCGCCGACGGCGGCGTCGCGCACGTCTACGACCGGCGCGCGACGGCGCGGACGCTCGGCGGCGCGGAGCGGACGCTCGCGCGCGCGGCGGAGCGGCTGCGCACGGCCTCCGGCGTCGCCCAGGTGCTCGCGCGCCTGCCGGTCCCCGACGTGCCGCTCCTCGCCGAGGCGCATCCCGACTGGCATCTCGCGCGGAGCGAGCGGATGGGCGATCTGCTCGTCGTCGCCGCGCCCGGCTTCCAGTTCGTCGACGAGGCGGGCGGCGTCGACGCCCGGCTCCGCGGGAACCACGGTGGCCCCGGCGAGCTCGGCGTGCCGCTCGTCGTGCTGGGGGGCTCCGCGCGGCTCCGGCCCGCGCCGCCCGGCGCCGTCGCGCGCGCCGTCGACGTCGCGCCGACGATCGCCGCGCTCCTCGGCATCCCGCTCGGCGGTCGGGTCGGCGGCGGCCCGATCGACGCGCGCGACCGCGGGCGGGTCCTGGACGTCATGCGCGCGGAGTAGCCGTTCCCGTGAAGCGCGTCGCACTCCGGCTCGCCGACGAAGGCCGGCGTGGTCGAGGAAGCGCTCGCCGTCCTGCCGCTCCGGCCGCTCCATCGCCGCCTCCTCCCGCCCATCCTTCCACTGACTCCGCTCTGGTCGCGGCCTCCTGTGTGCCTTGCATCGGGACCGCGCGCGGTAGCGGGCAGCGAGGGCGTTTTGGGAGCGTCCAGAGGCAGGGTCGGGTGCAATTCCACCTTGGAAACGGCATCGCGATAGGCGATGCCGGCACCGGCATGACCGACCGGCGACTCCTGCTCTTGCTACTCCTCGCGCCGGCGTCTGTCGCATCCTCCGAGTGACGTTGGTGCGCTCGGGTCACGGTCTGATCTGCCGTCGGCCACCGCGGCACGGCGCGGGGGTCGTTCTGCCGAAGGCATGTACCGTCGTCCGAAGGAGACCGGTGCTTCTACGCTGACAGCGGCGCCGTGACTCCCCAGTGCCGAGGCGCTCGGCGCCCTGCGCGCTTGCGATGCCCCCGCACCCCGGACGGCCGCTCTCGCGGCGGGCTGCCTACAGCCCGCACTGGCTGAAGAACGTCGAGAAGATGCGCTGCGCGACGTCGTTCAGCTTGCGGACGTGGGTCGGCGTTTCGGCCACGAGCTTCTGCGGGTCGGCGCCGGCGGCGGTGATGTACGCGCGGGACTCGGGCTCGGCCACCAGCCGGCTCACGATCGCGTCGGTGAACTCGAGGTGGAACTGGAAGCCGTAGACGAGGTCCCCCCACCGGAACGCCTGCTGCTCGTAGAGCGCGGAGGTGGCGAGGTTCCGGGCGTCGGGCGGCAGCTCGTACGTGTCGCCGTGGAGGTGGAAGACGGAGAGGGGGGACGGGCAGTCCGCGAACAGCGCGTCGTCCCGACCGTCCTCCGTGAGCGTGATCGGTGCCCAGCCGACCTCGCGCTTCTCGCCCGCGTAGACGCGCGCGCCGAGAACCTGCGCGATCAGCTGCGCGCCGAGGCAGATGCCGAGCATCGGCCGGCCGGCGGTGAGCATGCGCTCGATCAGCCCGATCTCGGTGCGGAGGAACCCGTACCGCTCGGACTCGTAGGCCGCCATCGGCCCGCCGAGGATGATGAGCCCGCCGATGCCGCGGAGGTCCCGCGGCGGGGGCTCGCCGCGCGCGAGGTCGAGGTAGCGGTGATGCACACCGACCTCGCGCAGCGCGTTCGCGAGCAGACCGAGTCCCTCGACCTGCGTGTGCCGCAGCACGAGCCAGGACGTCCCCTCGCCCGAGGCGTCCCCCTCCCCGTCCCGCCGTGGCATGGCCCGTTCTTTGCCGACGTGGGAGCGGCAGTCAAGGCGCCGACGGGAGGCGCTTCCCGCACGGGACGCGCGCATTTCACCGGTGTGTCACGCTCCGGTCACCGGAATGGTATACGAGTCGGACTGATTCGTGGCGCTCAAACGGACCATCCTCGTGGTCGAGGACGAGCAGGACATCCGCCAGCTCGTCCGCTTCCACCTCGAGCAGGAAGGGTACGCCGTGCGCGAGGCCGAGTCGGGCGAGAGCGCGCTCGCGCTGGCGGCGGCCGAACGCCCGGCGCTCGTCGTGCTCGACCTCATGCTCCCCGGCACCGACGGGCTCGAGGTGTGCCGCCGGCTCCGGGCCGCCGAGGCGACGCGCGGCGTCCCGATCGTCATGCTGACGGCGCGCGCCGCCGAGGTCGACCGGGTGCTCGGCCTCGAGCTCGGCGCCGACGACTACGTGACGAAGCCGTTCAGCCCGCGCGAGCTGGTCGCGCGCGTGCGTGCCGTCCTCCGCCGCACGCACGGCGAGGACGCCCCGCCGCCGCACGAGGTGTTCGAGCGGGGCCGGCTCCGCATCGACTTCGACACGTACGAGGTGTTCCTCGAGGGCGAGCGCGTGCCCCTCTCGCTCCGCGAGTTCGAGCTGCTCAAGTTCTTCGTGCAGCACCCGTATCGCGTCTACGACCGGCTCCAGCTCCTCGATCTCGTCTGGGGGCGCGACACGCACGTCGAGCCGCGCACGGTCGACGTCCACATCCGCCGGCTGCGGAAGCGCATCGAGCGCGATGACGCCGCGCCGGATCTCGTCCTCACGGTCCGTGGTGTCGGCTACAAGTTCAATCCCGACGCGCTGGAGTCGTAGGCTCGTCCTCCAGTTCGTCGCGCCGACGCTCGCCGCGCTCGGCGTCGCGCTCCTCGCCGCCGTGCCCTACGTCGCCGTGACGCTCGAGCGCCATCAGCTGGAGACGCTCGGGGAGCGGCTGCTCGCCGAGGCGCAGGCGCTGGGCGACGCGATCGCGTGGGAGGAGGGCGCCGCGCTCGACGCGAGCTGCGCCCGGCTCGCGCGGGACCTCGGCGTCCGCGTCACGGTGATCGCGGCCGACGGGCGCGTGCTCGGGGAGTCGACGCGCTCCTCGGAGTCGATGGAGAACCACGCGAACCGCCCCGAGGTGCGCGAGGCGCTCGCGACGGGCCGCGGTCGGAGCATCCGCGAGAGCGGGACGGTCGGCACGCGGCTCCTCTACGCCGCGACGCGCCAGACACGGAACGGCGAGGTCCGCATCGTGCGGACGTCGCTCGCCCTCACCGCGGTCGAGGCGAGCCTCGCGCACGTCCGCCGCCTCCTCTTCGGCGGCATCGCGGTCGCGGCGCTCGTCGGCCTCGCCGTCGCGCTCGTACTCTCGCGCCGCATGCTCCGCCGCATCCAGCGGCTCGTCGCGTTCGCCCGGCGGGTCGCGGCCGGCGAGCCGCCGCCGTACCTCGGACCCGAGCGCGCCGACGACCTGGGCGTGCTCGAAGAGCAGCTCGGCGAGATGGCGACGCGCATCACGCGCACGATCGGGAGCCTGCGCGTCGAGCAGGAGCGTCTCGAGGCGATCCTCCGCGGCATGGTGGAGGGCGTGCTCGTCACCGACCTCGTGGGCGCCGTCGTGCTCGTGAACGCGCGCGCCCGCGAGCTGCTCGACGTCCCGGCGGACGTCGACGCCGGCGGTCGCCCGCTCATCGAGCTCGTCCGTGATCCCGCGCTCGCCGAGCTCGCGCACGAGGTCCGGACCGGCGCGGCGATCGTGTCGCGGGACGTGGTCCTCGGGGGCGGCCGGACGATCCAGGTGAACGCGGCGCCGCTCCGCGATCCCGACGGCGCCGTCTTCGGCTTCGTCCTCGTGCTCCACGACGTGACGGAGCTCCGCCGCCTGGAGGTCGTCCGGCGCGACTTCGTCGCGAACGTCTCGCACGAGCTCCGCACGCCGCTCACGGCCATCAAGGGCTACGCCGAGACCCTCCTCGGCCCCGCCGGCGACGACCGCGAGACGGCCCGGCGGTTTCTCGAAGTGATCGACCGGCACTCGGAGCGGCTCGGCCGGCTGATCGACGACCTGCTCGCGCTCTCCGACCTGGAGCTCGGGCTCACCGAGATCGCGCACGTCCCGGTCGCGGTCGGCCCCACGATCGACGACGTGGTCGACATCCTCCGCGACCGCGCCGCGCGCGCGCGCGTCGCGGTCGCGGTCGCCGTCGAGCCCGGGACCCCGCCCGCCCTCGGCGACGGCGACCGCCTCCGCCAGGTGCTGATCAACCTCGTCGACAATGCGATCAAATACACGCCCGAGCACGGCCGCGTCGTCGTTCGCGCGGCACCGGCCGCCGACGGCATGGTCGCGATCGCCGTCGAGGACACGGGCATCGGCATCCCGGCACGGGACCTGCCGCGCCTCACCGAGCGCTTCTTCCGGGTGGACAAGGCGCGGTCGCGTGCGCTCGGCGGGACGGGGCTCGGGCTCGCGATCGTGAAGCACCTCGTGCACGCGCACGGCGGCTCCCTCGCGATCGCGAGCACGCTCGGCGCCGGCACCACGGTGACGGTGCAGCTCCCGGCTGCCGAGCGCGGGCCGATGCCGCAGTCGGCGGCCGGGGCCTAGCCGGCCTTCTTCCCGCCGCCCGCCGCCTGCGACGCCTTCTCCGCCTCTCCGCCGTAGGGCGTCTCCGCGCCCGGCGCCCCCGGCGTCGGCCCGCTCTGGATCTGGATGCGGCGGCGGGTCCTGCTCTCCGGCGGCAGGGGCACCGTCACCTCGAGCACGCCGTTCTCGAACTTCGCCTGCGCCTGTTCGGGGTCGACGCCCTCCGGGAGCGGGATCGCCCGCGCGAAGGAGCCGTACATCCGCTCGCTCCGGTAGTAGCCCTCCCGCCGCTCCTCCGACTCCTGCTTCCGCTGGCCCTCGAGACAGAGCATGTTGTCGCGGATCTCGACGTCGAGATCCTCCTTGCGCACGCCCGGAAGGTCCGCCCGCACGCAGAGCCTGCCTTCCCTCTCGAACACGTCCACCTGCGGGCTCCAGACGCCCTCGGCACCGCGTCCGATCTCGATCCGCGGCATCATCGCCCCGAAGCCGAATTCCTCGAACAGCCGGTCCATATCGTCGAACATGCGCCGGATGAGGCCGAACGGGCTCATCGGTCCGAACACCGGCCGGCGCTCGCTCGGCACCGCGCTCTGACGCGGCGCGGGCGCTCTCGTCTCCTGATGGCTCGCCATCGCGTACGTTCCTCCTTTCTGGGGGTATCGGATGGCGACGGCGCCGTGCATCGGCAAGTCGGGTGAACGGGCGATTTCGGCGTCGCGAATGGGGGACGCGGGACCGCGCCCTCTCAGAGGTCGCGGGGGACGGCGTCCAGGTGGCGGATGTCCCGTCCCTTCACCATGAAGATGACCATCTCGGCGATGTTCGTGGCGTGATCCCCGACGCGCTCGAGCGACTTGGAGACGAAGAGGAGGCGCATCGCACGCGTGATCGTGTCCGGCTTCTCGACCATGAAGGAGAGGAGCTCGCGGAAGAGCTGCTCGTGCAGCTTGTCGATCTCGTCGTCCGCCGCGCACACGGCGAGGGCCAGCTCCGCGTCCTCCCGGACGAACGCGTCGAGGCTCCGGTGCACCATGTCGCGCGCGCGCTCCGCCATGCGCGGGAGGTCGATGTACGGCTTCACGGGCGGCGTCTCGGCGAGCTCGATCGCCCGCTCCGCGACCTGCACCGCGAGGTCGCCGATCCGCTCGAGGTCGGTCGTGATCTTGAGCGCGGTCGTGACGAGGCGGAGGTCCCGCGCCGCCGGCTGGTGGAGCGCGAGCGCCTTCAGACAGAGCGCGTCGATTTCGACGTCGAATCGGTTGACGGTGTGGTCGCGGTCGACGACCGTACGCGCGAGGGCGACGTCGCGCTCGACGAGCGCGCGCATCGCGAGCGCGATCTGGTCCTCGACCAGCCCGCCCATCTCGAGGATCGACGCGCGCACGGTGCCGAGGTGCTGCTCGAAGGCGCGGTCGGTGTGGAGCGGCGCCATCAGCCGAAGCGGCCCGTGATGTAGTCCTCGGTCTCGGGACGCGAGGGGTTCGTGAACAGGCGCTCCGTCGGGCCGAACTCGACGAGCCGCCCGAGGTAGAAGTACGCCGTGCAGTCCGAGACGCGCGCGGCCTGCTGCATGTTGTGGGTGACGATGACGATGGTGTACTCGGCCTTCAGCTCCTGGATCAACTCCTCGATCTTGGCGGTCGCGATCGGGTCGAGCGCGGACGCGGGCTCGTCCATGAGGAGCACCTCGGGCTCGACGGCGAGCGCGCGCGCGATGCAGAGGCGCTGCTGCTGGCCGCCGGAGAGCTCGAGCGCGGAGCGGTCGAGGCGGTCCGCCACCTCGTCCCAGAGCGCCGCCTGGCGGAGGCTCCGCTCGACGAGCTCGCGGAGCCGCACCGGGTCGCGCTCGCCGTGGACGCGGGGCCCGAAGGCGACGTTCTCGAAGATCGACTTCGGGAACGGGTTCGACTTCTGGAACACCATCCCGACGCGCTGCCGGAGTATCACGGGGTCGACGTCGGGCGCATACACGTCGTGGCCGTCGAGGCGGACCTCCCCGGTGATCCGCACGCCGCGGACGTGATCGTTCATCCGGTTGAGACAGCGGAGGAACGTCGACTTCCCGCATCCCGAGGGCCCGATGCACGCGGTCACGCGGTGCTCCGGGACGTCGAGCGACACCCGATCGAGCGCGACCGCCTCGCCGTAGCGGACGGTCAGGTCGCGGACCGTGATCTTCGCGCGCCCCGATGTCCCGTCGTCGTTCGTCATCGCATCGCCATCCCGCGGCGGAGAACGGCGCGTGCGAGCACGTTCGCCCCGAGCACGAGGACGAGCAGCACGAGGCCCGCGGTCCACGCCTGCCGGTGCCAGTCCTCGTAGGGAGAGATCGCGTAGGTGAAGATCATGACCGGGAGGGACGCCGTCGGCTCGCTCCACCCCGGGCTCCAGTAGCGGTTGTTGAGCGCCGTGAAAAGGAGCGGCGCCGTCTCCCCGGCCACGCGGGCGAGCGCCAGGACGAGGCCCGCGACGATGCCGCGCAGGCCCGCCGGGATCACGACCCGGACGATCGTCACCCAGCGCGGCGCGCCGAGGGCGAGGGACGCCTCGCGGAGCGCGTCCGGGACCAGGCGGAGGAAGTCCTCCGTCGCGCGGATCGCGACCGGCACCATCATGACGCCGAGGGCGACGCCGCCGGCGAGGGTCGAGAAGTGGCCGACGGGGACGACGAGCAGGGCGTAGACGATGACGCCGATCACGATCGAGGGGACGCCGTTCAGCACGTCGGCCGCGTACCGCACCGCCGCCGCGAGCGTCCCGGCTCCGTACTCGGCGAGCCAGATCCCGCCGGTGAAGCCGATCGGGATGCCGATCGCGGCCGCGGTGGCGAGGAGCTTCCCGGTGCCGACGATCGCGTTCGCCATGCCGCCCCCGGTCTCGCCGACGGGCGCGGGAAGGCGGGTGAAGAAGTCGAGCGACAGGGACGTCGCGCCCTGGTACGCGAGGTAGCCGAGGATGAAGACGAGGACGCCGAGCGTCGTCGCCGCCGCAGCGATCGTCGCGCCGAACATGAGCCGCTCGACGAGACGGCGGCGCCGGTACCGCGCCGTCACGCGGGCGCTCCGGCCGGCGCGCGCACGCGCGCGATCAGGAGCCGCGCGCCGGCATTCACGACGATCGTGATCCCGAACAGCACGAGCGCGATCTCCATCAACGCCGACAGGTAGAGGTCGCCCGCGGCTTCGGAGAACTCGTTCGCCAGCACCGCCGCCATGGTGTGCGCGGGGGCGAAGAGCGAGGCGGCGATCTCGGGCCGGTTGCCGATGACCATCGTCACGGCCATCGTCTCCCCGAGGGCGCGCGCGAGCGCGAGGAAGACGGAGCCGAGGATTCCCGTCCGCGCGTACGGGAGGACGGCGTGGCGGACGGTCTCCCACCGCGTGGCGCCGAGCGCCAGGGCGGCGTCGCGCTGCGTCTCCGGCACGGCGAGGAGCACTTCGCGGGAGATCGCGACGATGAACGGCACGGTCATGAACGCGAGGAGGAGGCCGGCCGTCAGGAGCCCGATGCCGTAGACTGGCCCCGCGAAGAGCGGCACGGAGCCGAGCGCGCGCGCGACGGCGCCGCCCGCCGTCCGCACGAGCGGCACGAGGACGAACAGCCCGACGAGGCCGTAGATGACGCTCGGCACGGCGACGAGGAGCTCGACGAGGAACGCGAGCGCGTCGCCGGTCGAGCGCGGCACCAGCTCCGCGAGACAGATCGCGGCGCCGACGCCGAGCGGGATCGCGATCGCGAGCGCGATCGCCGACGTGGCGAGCGTGCCCCAGACGAAGGGCAGGGCGCCGAAGCGCGAGAAGACCGGGTCCCACGTGGACGTGGCGAGGAAGCTCCACCCGAAGGCCGCCCGGGACGCCGCGGACCACCGCCAGAGCACGACGCCGACGACGGCGGCGAGCCCGAGCACGGAGAGCGCGAACGCGAGCGAGACGGTGTGGAAAAGCGGGTCGCCGATCGCGCCCGCGCGCCGGCGCGCCTGCGCCGGCGGGAGGACGCGGCGGGCGACGGGGGCCGTCGTGCCGCGCGCGGCGCGACCGGCGAAGGCCGCCCCGAAGCGGAGCCGCAGGCCCGCCGCGCGGTCGCCAGCGACCGTCGTCTCCGGCGATTCCATGGATGACGTCCCGCTCTCAGCCGCCGCGATCACGGCGCACCCACCGCGACGCGCGCGAGCGCCCGACGTTCGAGCGCAACGACGGTCTCGGGCAGGGGCGCGTATCCGAGCGCCTTCGCGAACGACTGCCCGTCGCCGAGCATCCACTCGAGGAACTGCTTGATCGCCGTGCCTTTCGCCTGGTCCGGGATCCGACTCGGAACGAGGAGCCAGGTGAAGCTCGCGATCGGATACGCGTCCGCGGCCGGCGGATTCGTGATCGAGACCCGGAAGTCGGCGGGCATGTCGGCGCTCGCGGCCGCCGCCGCCGCGGTCACGCTGTCGAGGCTCGCCCGGACCCAGCGGCCGGCCGCGTTCCGCACGTCGGCGTACGGGAGCTCGTTCTGGACCGCGTAGATGAGCTCCACGTAGCCGAGCGCGTTCGACGTCTGCTTGACGAGGCCCGAGACGCCCTCGTTCCCCTTCCCGCCGAGGCCGACGGGCCAGCTGACGGCCGTGCCCGTGCCGACGGACTTCGCCCACTCGGCGCTCACCTTCGTCAGATAGTCGACGAACACGTACGTCGTGCCGCTGCCGTCGGAGCGGTGCACGGGGACGATCGGCTCGGCCGGCAGGGTGACGTCGGGATTCTCCGCGACGATCGCCGGATCGTTCCACTGCGTGATCCTGCCGAGGAAGATGCCGGCGAGCACGTCGCCGCTCAGGCGGAGGCGGGGCGAGCCGGGAAGGTTGTACGTGGGGACGACGGCGCCGAGCACGGTCGGGAAGTGGAGGATCGGCACCTTCGTCTGCGCGAGCTGCTCGTCGGTCATGGGGCCGTCGCTCGCCCCGAAGTCGACGGTGCCCTCGGTCACCTGCCGGATGCCGCCGCCGCTGCCGATCGACTGGTAGTTGATCTGCACGTCGGGGTTCCGCTTGTGGAACTCGTCGAACCACTTCGAGTAGATCGGGTAGGGGAAGGTCGCGCCCGCGCCGTTCACGAGGACGGCGGCGCGCCCCGGGACGGCCGCCGCGAGGACGCCGACCAGCATCAGCAGGACGATTCGCATGCCGCGAGGGTAGCCGGCGTCCGTTACGGCCGCGTTACGCGCGGATGAAGAGCGGGCCCGTCCCGCCCGGACGGTGACACGGACGCCCGCGACCGCTACAGTGACGGGGTGCGGCTCGCCGCTGTCGACGTCGGCTCCAACTCGGTCCACATGGTGATCGCCGACGTCGGTCCCGACGGCCGGATCCAGGTCGTCGACCGCGTGAAGGAGATGGTGCGGCTCGGGCGCCGGACCTTCACGACCGGCCGGCTCCCCGAGGACGCGATGGACCTCGCGGTGCGCGCCGTGGGCACGTTCGCCCGGCTCGCGCGCGCGCGGCAGGTCGAGCGCCTGCGCGCGGTCGCGACGAGCGCCGTCCGGGAGGCGCGGAACGGAGCCGCCTTCGTCCGCCGCCTGCGGCGGGAGACGGGCATCCCGGTGCGCGTCGTGAGCGGCGTCGAGGAAGCCGCGCTCATCTTCCGCGCCGCGCGCCACGCGCTCGGCCTCGAGGGCGGGCCGTACCTCCTGGTCGACGTCGGCGGCGGAAGCGTCGAGCTCGTGCTCGTCCAGGACGGGCGCGCGCTCTGGATGCGGAGCCTCCCGCTCGGCGTCGCGCGCTTGACGGAGCGCTTGCTCGGCTCCGACCGCCCCGGACGGCGCCAGGTCCGGCAGCTCGAGAAGCACCTCGACCGGGAGCTCGGGGAGCTGCTCGCGCGGGTCCGGCACGCTGGGGTCGTGAGCGCGATCGGGACCTCGGGGACCGTCAACACGCTCGTTGCCATGGCGGCCGCGGCGCGCGGCGCCGAGTTTGGGCGCCTCCACGGCGTCCGCGTGACGGCGGGCGAGATCCGCCGGCTCCGGCGCCGGCTCCTCGCCGTCGGGAGTGCCAGGCGCGCCGCGCTGCCGGCGATGGACGCGAAGCGCGCCGACCTCATGCCGGCGGCCGCCGTCCTCGTCGACTTCGTCCTCGCGCGGGCCGGCGCGCCGGAGCTCGTCGCGTGCACGTGGGCGCTCCGCGAGGGGCTCCTCCTCGAGGTCGCGCGCGCCGGCGCGGCGCGGCGGGGGCGCGAGGGCGGGGCACGCCGCCGCTCCGTCGAGGCGCTCGCCGCGCGCTTCGCGGGCGAGAACGCGCACGGGCGGCACGTCGCGCGGCTCGCGCTCCAGGTGTTCGACGCGACCGCGCCCGCGCTCCGCCTGCCGCCGGCGTCGCGCGAATTGCTCGAGTACGCCGCCTTGCTGCACGACATCGGCCACGCCGTCGAGCACGACCGCCACCACCGCCACGGCTGCTACCTCGTCCGCAGCGCCGAGCTGCTCGGGTTCGACCGCCTGGAGATCGAGATGCTGGCGCAGGTCGTCCGCGGCCACCGCAAGCAGCCGCCGAAGCCGAGCGATCCCGAGCTCGCGGCGCTTCCGCCGCGCGCCCGCCGCGTCGTGCGCGGCCTCGCCGCGATCCTGCGCCTCGCCGACGGTCTGGACCGGACCCGGTTCGGTGTGGTTAAAGCGCTCTCCTTCACGCAGACCGCGGGCCGTCTCACGATCGAGGTCGACTCCGGGGGAGAGGACGCGGAGCTCGAGCTATGGGCAGCGGAACGTCGCGTCGAACTCCTCGCGCGCCTGCTCGAGCGGCCAATCGTCCTCCGCGCGGTCCACTCCCCGCGCCCGCGCCAGGCGGTGGCGCGGGCGGCGATCTCGTCGTGACGGCCGGCGCGCCGAGCCTCCTCACGCGCCCGCATCCGTACCCGGGCCGTCTCATCACCGTCGAAGGGATCGACGGCTCGGGCAAGTCGACGC
>Ga0070741_10009998_pt1 | contig 18117 bp, 20 predicted proteins | sample Coa_R1_4_FD_66440 | JGI IMG/M metagenome (GOLD analysis project Ga0070741, IMG submission 66440) | Surface soil microbial communities from Centralia Pennsylvania, which are recovering from an underground coalmine fire - Coalmine... | ecosystem: Environmental > Terrestrial > Soil > Unclassified ...
CCGGCGTTGATCTCTTCGACGGCCAGGTCGATCGCCTTCTTCCAGATCCGGCCGTACTCGGCGTTGTCGCCGGTCATCGGGCCGCCGACCCCGAGCCAGATGTCGCCGCCACCGCCGCCGACGTTGGCGAGCTGGCCGCAGCCCGCGATGGCCAGGGTGAGCACCACGAACAGCACGAGCAACCGCTGCATTTGCGCCTTTCCCGATCGGTTAAGTGAGGAAATTCTTTTCCACCGGGGCGGGCCTGTCAACCGATTCGCAGTGGCGCGCCAGGAACGACCTCCAACGCGCCGGCGAAGCGCTACTGCACGAGCTCCAGGAGCAATCCGTGGGCGTCCTCCGGAGCGACCACAGCCCACCGGCCCTCGGGGTGGGCATGCGCGCGGACGCCGCGCCGGGCGAGCGCGGCGACGGCCTCGTCCACGACCGACACCTGGACGGCTAGTCCGAGCACCCCGGCGCCGTGGCGGTCGATGCGTGCGCGCGCCGCGTCTCCGACGAGCCGGTCGAGCTCGCTTGCGTCGTTCGGCGTCGGGCCGACGAGCACGACGTAAGGCGCCGGCCCCAGCCGCGGGTTGACGCCATCGCCGTCCGGCATGCGCAGCGTCGGGTGTCGTCCCGTGCCGATCCGCTCCCAGCCGAACAGCCGCCCGTACTCCGCGGCCAGCGCCTCCGGGTCCTCCGTCGCGATGATGAGCGCGTGTGCGGCACCCCAAGGTACCTCGTGCTGGGCCAGCGACACGCGGTCGTCGAACCAGCCTCGCCCGGCCTGGTCGGCTTCCCACTGGATGAGGAAAGGCAGCGGCGGCGCGTCCGGGCCCGGGCCGGCCCCGCCGGGCCGCAGGTCGGCGGCGCGCCAGCGCAGCAGAACCCCGCCCGGCGTGCGGCGGCTGCCGGCCCGCGGTGGGTCCACGTTCAGGCCGCGCTCGCGCAGCCCGGCGCTGGCGGCCTCCAGGTCCGTCACCGCCAGCGCGAAGGTGTACGGCGCGTCGCCGCCCTCCAGGAAGCGCGTGAAGACCCTGGCCCGCTCGGTCGTGGGGTCGTCGACGGCGATTAGCTCGAGGTAGGCCGTGCCGAAGTGAACGAGTGCGTTGTGCGTGCCGACGCCCGGGTGGGAACCGCCCAGCTGGGCGTTTAGCCCGAGCCGCTCGCGGAAATCCCGCGCCGCCGCGTCGAGGTCGCGCACCGCCAGCAGCAGATGGTCGAGCCGCATCGCCAGGGCACGCTCAGCGCTCAAGCCTCACCCTCGACTCGAACATGCGCGGGTCGGCCCGCGACGGTACCCCGGCACCGGGGGGTGGGGCCGCCCGCATCTCACGGACGTGCTGGCACTGCCGGACGCCGTGCTCGAGGCATTCGTACGTCTCGTTCAGGCCGAAGGCGTCCCACCACACCATGGCAATCGTGCCGTCCCCACAGCGGAACACCTGACGGGTCGCGTTCGCGAAGAGCCAGGGCATGGCGCCATGCTATCGCGTCGCGGCCCGCAACTTCGGCGAAATTACTTGCGTCCAAGCGAAGGAAATTGTGGCCGCCACACGGCGGCACCGGTGAGAATTCGGCCCAATTAGAGGGTTGCCCGTGAACATGACTAGCCGCGCGCTCATCCCGCTCACGGTGAGCGTCGCACTGCTCGCCGCCTGTGCTCGGCCGGCGCCGTCCGCCCCGCCGACCACGCCCACAGCCGTGCCCGCCGCGGCGGTCAAGACAGCGCCGGTCCAACGGACCGACCTGGCGTCGGTCATCACCTACTCCGGCGATGTGAAGGCGAAGGCGAACCTCACGGTCGTGCCGAAGGCAAGCGGTCGGGTCGAGAAGCTGAACGTCGACGTCGGCTCGGTCGTCAAGGCCGGCGACGTCATCGCCGAGCTCGACAAGGACACCGCCACCCTCACCGTCAAACAGAACGAGGCGGCGCTTGCAGCGGCGAAGGCCAAGCTGCAGACCATGCAGAACGGTGCCCGGCAGGAGAACGTCGAGCAGGCGAACGCCAACGCCCGAGCAGCCCAGGCACGCACGCAGTCGCTGCTCGCCGCCGCCCGCCCCGAGAACGTGACGCAAGCGCAGGTGCAGGCCGACAACGCCCGCCAGAACGCGGCCAAGCTGGAGCAGGGCCGCGACCAGCAGATCGCCCAGGCCGACGCAGCCGTGGCGAACGCTCAGGCCGCGCTCGACGCGCTCCAAAAGGGTCCGACGCCCGAGAAGATCCAGGCGCAGAAGATCGCCATCGACCAGGCGCAAAAGAACCTCGAAGCAGCCCAGACCGCGCGGGAGGGCATCTGCCGCTTCCACGGCCCGTTGTGCGACAACGCCAGGGCCAACGTGCTGTCGGCCGAAGCAGCGCTGCGCCAGGCACAGCAACAGCTCACGATCATGACCTCGCCGCCCACCGCCGAGCAGCTCGCCCAGGCACAGGCGGCGCTCGACCAGGCCAGGCAGCAAGCGCAGATCGCCCGCCGGCCGGCGAGCCAGTACGACCTGGCCGCGGCGGCAGCGCAGGTGGCCGCGGCCGACGCCGGCGTCGCCGCCGCCCAGCGCCCGGTCGTCCCGGGCGACATCGCCGCCGCTCAGGCACAGGCTGACGCGGCCCAGGCCGGTGCGCAGCTCGCCGCGCAGCCCTACACGAAGGAAGACATCGCCGCTCAGCAGGCGGTGGTCGACCAGGCTCAGGCCGCGCTCGACGCAGCGAAGAGCGCGCTGAAGGATCTGACGATCACGGCGCCGGTCGACGGCGTCGTCAGCGACAAGCTGATCGTGGTCGGCGCGGTCGCCAGCCCTGCGACGCCGATCGTCAACATCGTCTCACCCGACAACGAGATCGCCGTCAACGTCGAGGAGTCGACCCTCAAGAACGTCAAGGCTGGCCAAACCGCCCAGATCACGATCGCGGCCTTCCCGGGCCAGGTCTTCAACGGCAAGGTCACCGTCGTCGCGCCGACCGTCGACCCAAAGTCGCGCACAGCGGTGGTCAAGGTCGAGCCGGACGCCGCGGCGAGGGGCAAGCTGCGGGCCGGGATGTTCGCCCAGGTCGGCATCGTGACCGACCAGAAGAGCGGCGTCCTGGCGATCCCGCGGTCGGCGCTGCTGTCCGGCCCCGACCAGGCCGTGATGGTCGTCGACAACGGTACGCTCAAGCGCGTGCCCGTCCAGACAGGCATCCGCGGCGCCGACAAGGTCGAGATCACCTCCGGCTTGAATGAAGGCGATAAGGTGGCGCTCGACGCAACCGACCTGCGCGAGGGCGACCGCGTCGCCCTCGCCTCGGCGGGCTAAACCGCCCTCGGTCGTTCCGGGCGGAGCGACAAGCGCAGAGGTCGCGAAAAACACTGACGCCGACGATGCGGTGGCAAGGGGCTCTTCCTCGCCTCTCGCGCTCGTCGGAGCGGTGGGGGACGCTACGCGAGCCGGGGCAGGCGCGCGGCTAGCTCGAGCCCATGTCGTCCCTGGCGCACGATCAGGATTAGCTCCGGCCCGACCACGGTCTGGGCCACGCCGAGCCGCCGCCCGATGGTCGCCGCCAGACGCCCGATCGCGCGCCGGTCGCCGACGAGCCCCGGCCCTGTCGTCACCCGGTAGCTCGCCAGCTTCCCTTTGAAGCCGAGGTTGGCGACGACCGCCGCGAGCTCCATCGCTGCCGTGACCGCGCCTGGTCCATCGGCATCCTCCAGCCCGACACCTCGCAGCTGCCGCACAGCGTAGATCGCGAGCGGCCGCTCGAGCTGGAGTAGCGGGCGCATCGGCCCGGCAGGCCGGACGCGCAGCTCGCCCCGTCCGCGCAGCTCGACCTCGTGCCCCAGCGCGCCGATCTCCCGCTCGGCGACCGATTCCTGGCCGGGCGGAACGCGCACCTCGAGCTCGAGCGGCGTCTCGTCGCCAGTCGCTGCCATCGGCGGCGGCGCGCGGTGCGCGCGGCGCCGCGCGGCCGGCGTACCGGCCGAGGGGCGTCCGGGGCCTCGCGGTCCGCCGCGGTCCATCACGGTTAGGATACGGTGCGATGCCGTTCCGAGCAGCCCACGCCACCAAACCTCTTGGCCGTCCCGCCCAGCGCCGACGCCGGCCGACGCCGCCGGGCGCCCAGAGGGCACCCGGATTCCTCGCGGCGCTGGGAAAGACGGCAAACGGATAGCCGCGTGCAGATCGCCGACCACGCCTTCGTCGTCACGGGTGCGTCCTCGGGGCTCGGGCGCGAGATCGCGCGGGTGCTGGCCGACGCCGGCGCGCGGGTCGCGCTCGTCGCGCGGCGCGCCGACCGGCTGGCCGAGCTAGCCGAACAGATCGGCCCGACCGCGGTCGCCATCCCTGCCGACGTGACGACCGCCGAGGCACCCGATCTGGTCTACACCCGAACGATCGACGCGTTCGGCCGCGTGGATGGGCTGGTGAACGCGGCTGGCCGCGGGATGGCCGCGGACGTGCTCGCGATGGACCTCGACACGCTCGACGAGTCGTTCGAGCTGAACTTCGTCGCGCCGGTTCGGCTCATCCAGCGGATCGTGCCGGCGCTCGTCGAACAAGGCGAAGGGGTCGTCGTCAACGTGTCGTCGCCCACGTCGCAGATGGGCCTCCCCGGCATCGCCGGCTACGCGGCGGCGAAGGCGGCGCTCAACGCGCTGACGGTTGCGCTCCGCCGTGAGCTGCTGGGCACCGGTGTACACGTGATGCTCGTGTTCCCTGGCGTGATGAAGACGGAGTACTACGAAAAGATCATGGGCGCCGACACGTCGGCCGAGGAGCCACCTCCGGCGCGCGATCCAGCGGAGGTGGCCCGGGCCGTCGTCGCCGGCATCGTCGCGAACCGGCGGGAAGTCTGGTCGCTCTCGGGCCGCGAGCGGCGCGGCCTCGCGACGATGCGCTTCCTCGGGCGCTTCGCGCCGGGCACGCTGGACCGCGGGTTGGGGCGCGCTAATCGCGCGGAGTAAGGAAGCCCCGCAGCAGGTGGGCGAGCGCGAGCGGCCGCTCGTCGGGTAGCGCCTGGCCGACGTTCGCGATCTGGAAGCCCTCGGCCTGCGGGATGACACGCGCCAGCCGCTCGAACGTCTCGACCGGGAAGACGACGCTCCGGCTCCCGCGCACCACAACGGTCGGTGCGAGGATGCGCGGGGCGTCCTGCCAGAGGTCGAGACCCTTCATTGGCCGCTCGAGCAGCTTGCGCATGCCCGGCAGGTAGCCGCGCCAGCGCCACTTGCCGTCTTCGTCTTTGCGCAGCCGCTCGGTCGTGCGCCGGTCAACCGTCTCGGGCGAGACGCCCACCATGCGCTCGGCGAGGAACTCGCGCCCGGCCTCCCATGAGGGGAAGTCGTCTGGCGACTCCATGATGATGCGCGTAACCGGCCCGAAGCCCCGGTCCTCGAACGGCGGCTCGGAGATCACCAGGCGTCGCACGACGTGCGGATGGTGGGCGGCGAGCACGAGCGCGACCGCCGCGCCGAAGCCGTGGCCGAGCACGTCGATCGGCGTGTCGAGCTCGAGCGCGACGGCGGCGGCGTCGTCGGCCATGGTCCGCACGTCGTAGCCCTCGTCAGGCCACGAGCTCTCGCCGTGGCCGCGCTGGTCGAACGCCACGATCGGGACCGCGCCGTTGATCGCCTGCACCAGCGCGTCCCAGCTCTGCACGGTGCCGTGCACGCCGTGCAGCAGCAGCAGCGGGTTAGGGCCAGAGCCCCAGGAAGTGACGTGGAAACACAGCCCACGCGCCGTGACGAAACGATCCATCTCTCCCTCGAATGGGCCGCGTCATGGTGCGTTTCGCGTCCGGCGCGGTCAAGTAAGGCGGCCTGACGCGCGCCCGCATTCTTACGGAAAGCAACGCCATTTTAAGGCGCCTCTCATAGTCAGTAGAACGTGCGTTTGGTACATATGTTCCAGGCAGGGCGGGGACGGTTGCATGGCGACCGCCCCGGGTTGAAACCCACTGGAGGAACGACATGCGCGTGGTTCGACTGCCCGAGCTGTTTTCCCGGCTTCTGACCGATCCGAAGCCGACGTTGCTCGTCGAGGCCAGCTCCGCCCGCGCCGTTCTCCTACCAGTCGACGAGTACGAGAGGCTGCGTGAGGTTTACGACTGGCACCAGCGCTTGCTGAAGGGCGCCTAGCTGGCGAGCCGTCGGAGCAGCCGCTCGCGGGCGTCGTGGAAGCGGGCGGCGCTCGACGCGCCCTCGGCCAGGCAGTGGAGTGCGAGCGCCAGGTCTTGGCGGTCGCGCGCCGCCGCGGCGCGGTTCAGATGGTCGCAGGCGGTGACGTGCGCCTCCAGCCAGTCGCGGAGCTCGAACGCGCACTCGCTGGCTTCACCCGGCACGTGCGTACGCTGGAGGTGCCGCAGCGCCTCGTCGAAGGCGCGGACGCAGCGGCGTCCCGCGAGGCCGGCGCGCGCCAGCGCGTTTGGCGGGTCGCGCCGGGCGTTCAGCAGCTCGGCGAGCAGAACGCGCCGGGCGCGTAGTGCCGTTTCGACGTCGTGCCCGATCCGCGCCAGGAACGTGGCGAGCTCGTCGTGCTCGGCGGCGTGCGCCTCGTCGCGTGGTTGTGCCAGCATCTCGCCCATTCTCGGCCAACGGTCGGCGAACAGTCATTCCCCCGTTGCGCCCACCCCGGCGATCCCCCGGCCGGGGGAGCGACCGCGGGCATTGGCACGCATCCTGCCGGACGCCCCGCGACTTCTCCGCAGGAGGACACCCATGCGACCGAAACGCACGTGGCTCCGCAGCATCGCCGGTGCCGCCGCCCTTACCGCGCTGGTGGCTTGTTCGTCCGCTCCGAGCACCACGCCCACGAGCGGCGTGGCCTCTTCGACGACCGGATCGAGCGCGGTAAGCACACCGGTCTCCGGCAGCCCGGCGAGCGGCACGACGACGGCCGGCGTGACGAGCTCGACCGGCGCGGTCGCGGGGACGCCGTCGGGCAGCGCGTCGACATCGAGCACCCCGTCGGCCTCGACCGGCTCGACCCTCTCGAGCACCCCGTCGGCCTCAACCGGCTCGTCGCCGTCGAGCACACCCTCATCGTCGACGTCGTCGCTCGCCAGCACCCCTTCGTCTAGCTCCTCGCTCGCCAGCACGCCGTCGACCGCCACGAGCTCGTCGGCCAGCTCGGCGACGGCGACCACCGCCGGCGCGACCGTCGCCGGCACGGCCACCGCCGCCTCGCCGGTCCGCATCCTCAACGCCAACGTCTCACCCACCGACTCGACGCTGACCCTGCAGAACACGAGCAACCAGGCCGTCGACATGGCCGGCTGGACGCTGCGGGTTGGCAGCGCCTCCGTGGCCTTGCCGTCCAACGCCAAGATCGGCCCGAACGATTCGATGACGATCCACACCGGCTCGGGTTCCAGCAGCGGCAAGGACCTGTACCTCGGCTCCGATGCCGCGACGATCGCATCGGCCTTCAGGCCTGGCACGACCGTCGCGATCGTCAACCAGCAGGGCTCGACCGTCACGCAGTTCGCGCTACCGGCGTAGCAGCTCCACCGGGAGTGGATAGCCGACAGCGCGGCGAGGGCGCCCCCGGGGCGGGGCGCCCTCGCCGCGTCTTCGGCACGCAGCTTGCTTGGCCGCCGGCGTGCCGCGCGACAAGGTCATCCGCGCCGCCTCGATCGGCCTGATCGTCTACGGGCTACTCGGCTTCGTCCTGCTCCTGCTCGCCTACGTCGTCGCCAGCCAGACCTTCGCGGAGATCGACGCGCTGCGCCGGTCGCTCGACGACGAGCGGACCGCGCTGGTCGGGTCGCTGCACGCGACATCGCAGACGCTGGACGCCGCGAAGACGACGTTCGACGACTTCGGCGGCACGCTCGCCGAGGCACAGGCGTCGTCCGCACAGGCAGCCCACTTCGCCAAGGACCTCTCCGGCACCATGTCGCAGATGAGCGCGGCGATGGGCGTGCAGGTTCTCGGCTTCCAACCGCTCGCCCAGCTGGGCAGTGGGTTCCAACAGGCGAGCCAGCAGCTTGCCGCGCTGAGCGACGATCTCGACCGGACCAGCCAGGCGCTCGGCAAGAACGCGAGCGACATCAAGAGTGTGCAGGCGAACGTCGCGCAGGCGAAGGCGCAGGTCGACCAGCTCGCCCGGACGTTCGACGCGGCTTCGATCCCTGGCACGAGGCCCCAGACGACGCGGCCACTCGAGCTCGCGATCTACGGGCTGCTGGTCTGGCTGGGGGGACAAGCCGCGGTCAGCGTCGCGCTCGGCGTGATCCTGTTCAACTGGAGCCACCGCCGCATCCGCGCGCTGGCGCTGCCAGACCGTCACGAAACTGTTAGCTACTACACACTGCCGGAGCATCGGCGGTCCGTATAATCGCGGCCAAGCGAGCAAGGAGGCCGCCGATGGCTTTCCGCATCAACACGAACGTCGATGCGCTCAACGGGAGCCGCCAGCTTGGGATCACGCAGGCGCTGGTCAGCCAGAACCTGGCGCGCCTCGCGTCGGGCAGCCGCATCAACTCGGCGGCCGACGACGCCGCTGGTCTCGCGATCAGCGAGATCCTCAACACGCAGATCCGCGGCGCCAACCAGGCGGCCGCCAACGCGCAGGACGGCATTAGCCTGATCCAGACCGCCGACGGCGCGCTGTCGCAGACGGCGGACTCGCTCCAGCGCATTCGGGAGCTCACGGTCGAGGCCGGCAACGGCACACTCTCGCCGGAGCAGCGTGGTGCCATCCAGAGCGAGATCGCCGACATCCAGCAGTCCATCGACCAGACGGCGAACAACACCCAGTTCAACGGGCTGCCGCTGCTGAACGGCACCAACACGTCGGTGACGCTGCAGACCGGTCCGAACTCGGGCAACACGAACACGGTCAACCTGCCGAACGCGACGACCGCCGCGCTCGGCATCGGCCCCGGCCAGGTCGACGTCTCGAGTCCCGCCGCCGCCAACGCCAGCCTGAGCAACATCGACCAGGCGATCGACCGGGTCAACACGGCGCGGGGCGACCTCGGCGCGCAGAGCAACGCGCTCCAGAACGTGACCGCGACGCTGAACGTCTCGTCCGAGAACCAGGCGAGCGCGCGTTCCCGCATCGCCGATCTCGACTACGCCCAGGCCATCACGCAGCAGACGCGCGACTCGATCCTCTCGGATCTCAACGCGGCGGTGCTCGCCCACGCCAACCTCAACAGCCAGGGCGTCTTGCGCCTCCTCGGCTAGCTTCCATCGCTTCCCTTGAGAACGCGGCGGTCTCCCTGCACGAACGCACGCCGCCGGTCGACCTCTCAGAACGGCTGCGCTCGGGGGTGAAGTGAGATCGCGGTTCCCGCCGAGCGTCAGCTCGACGACCTGGCACCTCGGGTCGACCCGCTCGCGTGCGCCCCGCGCGGCTGCCTCTGCTAGACTGCGCCGCCGCCTTGCACCGGCGAGACCCATCGACGAGGCTGTCCGTTGGCGACTGAATGGCAGGTCGATAATTTGACCGTCGTCCAGGCCGCGCGCAAGATCGACGAGATCTCCGGCTCCTCCGGCATCGAGTTCCGCCGCCGCCGAGAGGACGCGAACATCGTCGAGTTCGCCATCCTACCCGACAAGTCCACCTACTCCGGGTACGTCGCCGTGGCCGATACCGCGATCGGCCGCCGCCAACGGCTCCGCGTCACGGTCGACGCCGACCCGGCGAAAGACGCCCCCAAGCCCAGCGGCCTCGGCGGCCTTTTCGCCAAGAAGCCCACCTACGCCGCGCGTCCGGACGTCCTGGACAAGGCGACCGAGCAGCTCAAGGCGGCGCTCCCGCCGATTTAGTCCAGGTCGAGCCCAGCGCCCGGCCAGATGCTCGGCTCGACGAACTGGATCACGCCGGATCGGTCGGCCAGGGTGGCGGCCTGCGACGAGATCCGCTCGCCGACGACGATCGGAGTGGCCGGTCGACCTAGCTTCGCCATGACGTCCGCCCGCCTCTTCGCCCGCGCGGCGTCGTCCGGCCGCACACCCGCGGATACCTCGACCACGTAGTAGGCTTCCGCGTCGTCCTCCCGACGCCGACCACTGAGCACGACGTCGGCGAGCAGCACGTCGTCCCGCTCGGCGGCGGTGATCCGGCCCTCGTCCGCCGCGTCGTGCAGCATGTCCGCGAGGCGCGATGCGTCGATCCTCCGGAGCCGACGTGCGAACCGGCTCAGGTACGCCGGCGCCCGCTCGGCGAACTTCATCTCGAACATCTCACCATCCGATCGGGCAACGTGGCCGGCGACGCGGCGAAGCTGCCGCTCGGTCCGCTCCTGCGCGATCGCGAGCTGGTCGACCCGAGCCGTGAGATGTTCGACCTGCACGGTAAGCTGGTCGACCCGGGCCGTGAGCTGCTCGACCTGCGCCGCGAGCTGGTCGACCCGGGCTGTGAGTGCGACGAGCTGATCGGCAAGCTGCCGGACGATCGCCGGCAGCTCGAGCAGCTCTTGCGGAACGCGAGCGGCGGCGCAGTTCGTCCCGCCATTCGGGGTGCTCGTCGAGGAGCCTGAGCAGGTCCTGGAAGTCGTTGACCGTGAACGGCACCGTCGTCTGCCCGTAAGTACCTCAACTCGACGGGCAGGCGTCCGGGCAGCTCACCCCGCGGCGACGGCGCTCTCTTCTTCGCCGGCGAACTGGATCTCGTACAGCTCCCGGTACTTCCCGCCTTTGGCGAGCAGCTCCTCGTGCGTGCCCTTCTCGATCAGCTCGCCGTGGTCCATCACGCAGATCTGGTCGGCCTTGCGGATGGTCGAGAGGCGATGGGCGATGACGAAGACCGTGCGCCCCTTCATCACCCGCTCGAGCGCTTGCTGGATCAGCAGCTCCGTTTCGGTGTCGACGTCCGAGGTAGCCTCGTCGAGGATCAGGATCTTCGGGTCGCGCAGGATGGCGCGCGCGAGGGCCAGCCGCTGGCGCTGCCCACGCGATAGCAGGTTGCCCGACTCGCCCGCGTTCGTCTCGTACCCCTTCGGCAGCGCCATGATGAAGTCGTGGGCGTGCGCTTCCCTGGCGGCAGCCTCCACCTCCGCGTCGGTCGCGTCGAGACGGCCGTAGCGGATGTTCTCGCGGATCGACGTGCTGAACAGGAACGTCTCCTGTAGCACCACGCCGATGTGCGCGCGCAGCGATTCGAGCGTCAGGTCCTTGACGTCGCGGCCGTCCACGTACACGTGGCCCGAGTCCACGTCGTAGAAGCGCGGGATGAGGTTGACGACGGTCGTCTTGCCCGAGCCGGTGTGGCCGACGAGCGCCGTCATCGTGCCCGGCGGGGCGTCGATCGTCACGCCCTTCAGCACGGGGATGCCGGGGATGTAGCTGAACCAGACGTCGTCGAGGGTGACGTGGCCGTCGACCGGCCGGTCGGCGCCCAGGTCGATCGCGGCCGGCTTCTCGACGACGTCGGCACGCTCATCCATGAACTCGAACACGCGCTCGGCCGCCGCCAGCGCCTGCTGGATCGTGGCGTTGATACGGATCAGATCGTCGATCGGCGAGTAAAACTGCACGAGGTACGACACGAACGCGACCAGGGTGCCGACCGAGAGCGACCCACCCATCACCCGCGTCGCGCCCACCCACAGGACGAGCCCCGTGCTCGCCACGCCGATGAACTGGATGAGCGGCCCGGAGATGGCCTGGACCATCGCCGTCGCCATGTTCGCGTCGAGGTTTTCCTTGTTCCGGTCGACGAACCGCGCCGACGACTCGTCCTCGCGCGCGAACGCCTTCGCGACCCGCACGCCGACGATGTTCTCGGCTAGAACGCCGTTGACCGCCGAGATCCGCTCCTGCACCTTCATGTACCGGACGCGCAGGAGCTCGGACGACGTGTAGCTGGCACCAACCAGCAGCGGCAGCCCGGCGTAGACCAGCAACGCCAGCCGCCAGTCGAGCACCAGCAGCACGATCGCGTAGGCGACCATGTTGAACAGGCCGGCGCCAGCCTGGACCATACCGCCCTGCATCGCCTGCTGGAGCACGTTGATGTCGCTCGTCGCGCGCGAGATGATCTCGCCCGTGCCCTCGCGCTCGTAGAACTTCAACGAGAGCCGCTCGACGTGCTCGAACAGGTTCTTCGCCATCGCGTAGACGAACTGCTGGGAGATGTTCGAGACGGTGATCCGGCTGGTGTACATCAGCCAGTAGCGGAAGCCGAAGATGAGGATCATCGCGACCGCGATGGCGGGCAGCATCGTCCCGTTCTTCTGCGGGATGATGTGGTCGACGACGTAGCGGGTCGCGTACGGCGGGATCATCTGGAGCAGCGCCGCGAAGATCAGCGTCGCCAGCGCCCAGAAGAGCGCCTTCTTGAACTCGCCCAGCACGCCGCCGATCCGCCCGAGGAGCTGGCCGAGCGGCGTCTTCAGTTCCGCCTTCTCCCGCGCCCAGACGCCCGGTCCGCCGCCGCGCATCATGCCGCCGCCGCCGAACCCGTGGCCGCCGCCCATCATCATCGGGCTGCCTCCCCTCTCACCTCGCCTTGGACGAGGGCCAGGCGGAGGGCTCCTCGACTCAGGCCTCCCAGGATCACCCTCACGACGCCGCCACCCCGGCCAGTTGCTGCTTCGCCTCGGCCTGGAGCTGGAATTGGATTTCGTACAGGTGCTGGTAGAGCCCGCTCCGCCGCAACAGCTCGCGGTGCGTGCCGCGGTCGACGATCTGCCCCTGGTTCAGGAGCAAGATCTGGTCGGCGCGCTGGATGGTCGAGATGCGGTGCGCGATCACGATCGTCGTGCGGTCGCGCATCAGCTCGTCGAGCGCGCGCTGGATGTGGAAATCGGTGCGCGTGTCGACACTCGAGGTCGCCTCGTCGAGGATCAGGATGCGCGGGTCGACCAGGATCGCCCGCGCGATGGCGATACGCTGCCGCTGGCCGCCGGAGAGGCGTGCGCCGCGCTCGCCGACCATCGTGTCGTAGCCGTCGTCGAGGTCCATGATGAAGTCGTGCGCCGCGGCCGCCCGGGCTGCCCGCTCGACCTCCTCGTCGGTCGCGTCCGAGCGGCCATAGCGGATGTTCTCGCGGATGGTCATGTTGAACAGGAACGTCTCCTGCAGCACGATGCCGATCTGCGAGCGGAGCGACGACAGCGTGACGTCGCGAACGTCGTGGCCGTCGACGAGCACCCGGCCCGACGTCACGTCGTAGAAGCGCGGGATCATGTTGATGACGGTCGTCTTGCCCGAGCCCGACGGCCCGACGATCGCGATCGTCTCGCCCGGGTCGGCGTGGAACGAGACGTCGGTCAGCAGCGGCTTGTTTTTGCCGTAGGCGAAGTGGACGTTCTGGAACTCGATCTCGCCGCGCAGCTTCGGCAGCACGATCGCGCTCGGCTTCTCGGCCACCTCGAGCGCCGTGTCGAGGATCTCGAAGACGCGCTCGCCCGCCGCCATGGCCTGCTGTGCCATCTGGTTGATCATCCCGATCCAGCGCACCGGGATCCACATCGTCATCACGTACGACTGGAACGCGACCAGCGTGCCGAGCGTCATCGAGCCGTTCATCACGCGCCACGCACCGGCGACCAGGATGAGCGCCACCGAGACGTTCATGAAGAACTCTTGGCCGGGCATCACGATGGCCATGATCTGCTGCTGCTTCATCCGGTTGCCGCGGATGTCGCGGTTGACGTCGTCGAACCGCTTCGCTTCGAACGGCTCCCGGGAGAAGGCCTGGATCATCTTGACGCCGGCCACGTACTCCTGGATGACCACGTTCAGGTCGGCCATCCGCCGCTGCACCTGCCGCATCAGCGGCATGGCCTTCTTGAGCTGCTCCTGGAGCAGCCAGATCGCCGGCGCGACGATCAGCGTGACCATGAGCAGCTGCACGTCGAGCAGCGCCAGCATCACGGCGTAGATCGAGACGGTCGCGATCGTGTTGACCAATCGGGCGATGCCCTGCGTGAGGAAGAACTGCACCTGGCTCACGTCGTTCGTGACGCGCGACATGAGCTGCCCGGTCTGGTTCGCGTCGTAGAACGACATCGACTGCGACTGGAGGTGCTTGTACAGGGCGTTCCGCAGGTCGTAGATGACGCGCTGCCCGACGAACTGCTCCAGGTACGTCTCGAGCGCCGTCAGCCCGTTGAAGAACAGCGCCGCCAGCATGAAGAGGCCAACGTACTCGGCGACAAGCTTGCCGTCGCCGCGCGGGATGGCGTCGTCGATCACCCGCTTGGTGAACCACGCCGGCAGGAGTCGCAGCGAGGTGACCGCGACGATGAGCGTGATCGACCCCGCGGTCGCCCACCAGTACGGCCGTACGAACCTGAAGAGCCGGACCAGGATGCCCAAGCGACACCCTCGCGCTTTTAGTTAGATCGGCTCGAATAATAAGCCATCGCAAGGGTTCTGTGCGCAACACGGGCCCCGTTCGGTGCGCGGTACCATTTCGGGGCTCACAACACAGGAGGTGCCACCGTGTCGCTCGAGCGAGTTCCGCGGTTCCGGCTGGCCGCGCTGCCGACGCCGCTCGAGGAGGCACGCCGCCTCGCCGAGGCGCTCGGCGGTCCACGCATCCTGGTCAAACGGGACGACCTGACCGGCCTCGCCTTCGGCGGGAACAAGACGCGGAAGCTCGAGTACCTGGTCGCCGACGCGCGCGCGCAGGACGCCGACACGCTGATCACGGCCGGCGCGGCGCAGTCGAACCACTGCCGCCAGACCGCCGCCGCGGCGCGCAAAGCCGGCATGCGCTGCGTGCTCGTCCTCTCCCGCTCCGAGCACAACGAGCTACAGGGCAACCTGCTGCTGGACGCACTGCTCGACGCCGAGGTGCGCATGTTCGAGGGCGGTGCCGGCTACGACGCCGGCGCGGCGATGGCGGAGGTCGCCGACGAGCTTCGGCGCGCCGGCCGCCGGCCGTACGTCATCCCGGTCGGCGGGTCGAACGGGCTTGGCGCGCTCGGCTACGCCCAGCTCGTCTTCGAGCTGCAAGCCCAGCTCCTCGAGCGCGGCCAATCGGCCGACTACCTGTACGTGTCGTCCGGCTCCGGAGGAACGCAGGGCGGGCTGCTGCTCGGCAAGCGGATGTTCAGTGCGCCGTACGAGGTCGTCGGCGTCTCACCCGGCGGCCGCGCCGAGGGCGTCCGCCGTGCCGCAGCCCGCGCCGCGACCGACGGCGCCGCGCGCCTCGGCCTCGGGTGGGTGTTCGCCCCCGACGAGGTCGTCGTCCACGACGAGTACGTCGGCCCGGGCTACGCGGTCCCAACGCCGGCTTCGAACGAGGCGATCCGACTGTTCGCCCAGACCGAGGGCTTGATCGTCGACCCCGTCTACACCGCGAAAGCCGCCGCCGCGCTGATCGACCACGCCCGCCGCGGGTTGATCAGGCGCGACGCGACCGTCGTCTTCCTCCATACGGGCGGCCAGCCGGCACTCTTCGCCTACCACCAGGAAGTCGCCCAGGCGCTCGAGCGCGTCCCCGCCAGCGTGGGCTAAACGGGCAGCGCCTCCGTCACCTCGACGCACCCGGCGCGGAGATTCGCGCGAGGTCTGGTGTACCCCGGGCACCCATCGCCAAGTCGCGACGACGGCGATCGCCAGCGGAACGGGTCAGCAATCCTGTCCGCGGGCATCGTCCCCGACGCGCGCGCTTCCCTTTCTCCCTGGCGAGCGTCACGTGCCGACGCGCCCGGGCTGTTCCCGACACAAGCTAGAACACCGACCCGGTGTTCGCCGGCCCGGCCTCGGCTGTCGTTCCGGGGGGAGCGAGGGACCGCGGCCCGCGCGCCGTGCGCCGGCGCCCCGGAGGGCCGAGGACGGCGCGGCGGCCGGGAATCCCTCGTCGTCCCCCCTCGGGATGACGCCAGTGGGCCGGCGTGCTAGAGCCATCTGCGTACCTCCACCGGGCCGGCTGTCGCCGTCACGTCGCCTGCAGCGCCGCCAGGTCCCTCAGCACCGCGTCGGCGTGACCCGTGACTGAGACCTTGGGGTAGATCTTGCGCACGATCCCGTCGCGGTCGATCAGGAAGGTGGTGCGCTCGACGCCCATGTACCTGCGGCCGTACATGGACTTCTCCTTCCAGACGCCGTAGAGCCGGCAGATCCTGGCACCCTCGTCGGCCAGCAGTGGGAAGCTCAGGTCGTGCTTGCCGGCGAATTTGGCGTGGCTCTTCAGCGAATCGGGGCTGATGCCGACGATCGCGGCACCCTTCGCCGTGAACGCGGCTTGGAGATCGCGGAACTGGCACGCCTCGGCCGTACAGCCAGTCGTATCGTCCCTCGGGTAGTTTTGGCCGGTGCCGCGGTCGAACGCGCTGACCAGTCGAATTGAACTCGGCCGCATATGCGCTACCTAGTGGGTATCTCAGAGTCCCCGCACTGGGTACCGACAGGCGGGTTGCATGCGATGACATCCTTGAGGACCGTATCGGCGTGGCCGGTCACCGACACCTTGGGGTAGATCTTCCGCACGACACCGTCGCGGTCGATCAGGAAGGTCGTCCGTTCGACGCCCATGTACTTGCGGCCGTACATAGACTTCTCCTTCCATACGCCGTACAGTTGGCAGATCTTCGCGCCCTCGTCAGCGAGCAAAGGGAAGTTCAGCTCGTGCTTGCTCACAAACCGGGCGTGACTCGTCAGGTTGTCCGGACTCACCCCGACGATGAGAGCACCGTGCGCAGCGAATTGGCTTCGTAAGTCACGAAACGCGCACGCCTCAGCGGTACAGCCGGAGGTGAGATCTCGAGGATAGAAGTACAGCACAACGCCGCTTCGTCCGCGCAGCTGCGCCAGATCGAACGTGTGGCCGTCCGACGACGGGAGGCTGAACGGTGGCGCGGCGGACCCGATAGAGGGCTCGCCCCGGAAAGGTGGGAGGGTCAAAGAAGCGCATCCCCGCGTGGAAAGTGCCCACGCCGTTTTACACCGGATTCCTCCGCCTGCGTCGCGGCGGCATACCTCGGCGGAAACGATATTGGCGGCGACGAGCTGAACTGGTGCGTGCGGGCTACGGCTCGGGGCGTAGGTCGCGCAGTTGCAGCTCAGCACGCTGGGCGCGTCGCTCCGAGACGAGAACATCGTCCGCAGCGGCGAGATGCTGCAGGTGTAGTTCGGCGTAGGCTTGCTCGATTGCGAGCAGCCTATCGATCAGCTCGCCTTTCGTTCTGCGCTGGTGACGCCGGTGCGCTCGGCCCACGTCGCGGTCGATCTTCGCAGGAACAACGGTTGGGGCATCGGTCCTGACCACTTCTCCCCGTCGGGGCGTTGCCCTTCGTCCGCGACGCGGCCACGTTTGGTGTTTCTGGAAGTAGGCGAGTGCGTCGGGGTTGCGGCGGATCGCACTCTCCGACACGCCCCGGCCGTCGGGATCCAGATCGCGCGATCGTCTTGGGACGGTGCCGAACGAAACCGGCTGTCGTTCGCGCCGGAGGGCGTCAACGCTCTGTACGGTCAGGTCCACTGTTCTTCGACGTTTCGGCTCGTACACGGCGCTTTCGAGCCATGTCGGTGCTGGCCTCGATGTCCTCGATGGAGATGAAGACACGCCTCTGCTCGTCACGACGGTACTCCTCAATAAGATCCATCTCGCGCAGCATCGTGTCGCAGTCGCGCACATGGGCTTCCATCCGCCGCGCCTCGGCCAGTTGCCCCCTGCGCAGGTGGCGGTCGCGCTGGTCGAGCGCGTAGTCCTTCTTTTCAAGCACCTCGGACCGACGTCCGGGGTCGGGAGCGTTCATCCCGCATCCGACGCATTGGAATTGGATGGGGCACCGCCCCTGGGCCACGCACTCTCCACCGATGACCCTGGTAAGCATGCCCATCTGCTCGATGGCCTCTTGGGTGGCCCGGCGTAGTTCGTCCGGGGTGCGAACCGTCGTCCGTAAATCGACATGGGCCGCGAACCGGGAGAGGTAGCGCTCATGCTCGGCAGCCAAGATCACGTCCGTGGGCCGGCTGTAGTAGTGGGTGACGCCGATGTCGCGCTGGTGCAGCCACTGTCCCACGATGTCCACCGGAAACTTCTCGACGTGGACGGCATGCGTGGCGAAGAGGTGCCGGAGTAGGTGGCTCTTGACCGTTACTAACCCACCCTCGGCGGTGCGGAAAACCATTCCGTGGGTAGTGTCCCAGGACGTGGTGTAAATCAGGCGGGCAGCCGGGCTTGACAAAGGCGGCCACCGCGTGCATTCCAAGGGCTGTCAGACACAACTTGGAGAGGAGCGACGCGGTGGCCGAG
>Ga0070741_10009999_pt1 | contig 18116 bp, 17 predicted proteins | sample Coa_R1_4_FD_66440 | JGI IMG/M metagenome (GOLD analysis project Ga0070741, IMG submission 66440) | Surface soil microbial communities from Centralia Pennsylvania, which are recovering from an underground coalmine fire - Coalmine... | ecosystem: Environmental > Terrestrial > Soil > Unclassified ...
GGTCGTCTTCCCGCAGCCGGAAGGCCCGACGATGCAGACCACCTCGTTGGGCCGCACCTGGAGCGACAGCCCGCGGAACGCGACGACCGAGCCGTCGAGGAAGGTCTTGGTGGCGTTGTCGACCTCGATCTTCCAGGTGTGTTCCATGGCGGAGTCACTCAGTACCAGCGCGGATCATCGGTCCAGGGGCCGCCCACTCGCTGCAAGGCCTCCTCGGCCATCGAGCGATCGATCAACTGCTCGTAGGTCGGCCGGCGGTTCGCCTGGAGCATCCCCAGCTCGACCTGCTTGTCGAGAGTGTAGTCGATCATGTCGCGAGGCATCCCGTCGTTGACCGCCCAGATTCCGCCCGCGGCCAGGTCGTCGTAGGCGCGCTCCACGACGTCGCGCGGCTGGTTCGTTTGCTGAACCCCGACCTCGATCGTCCGGTCGCGGTTCTGGTACATGAACCGGCCGGCGCGAATGATCCCCGTCTCGAAGTCCACGAGCATCGGGCGGCTCTGCTGGATCTTCTGGTCGGTCACGGCGTACCCCGAGTACCACCACTTGGGCAGCACCTCCCAGAGGCGGGCGATGACGGTGAAATTCGGGTTCCGCTGGATCGCGTTGTAGTACTGGTCGGCGTGGAGGATCGCCGCGTCGATCTGATTGGCCAGGAGGCCGGGCACCCGGCCCGCCGTGGTGACGGTCACGTAGCGCACGTCGTCGGGGGTCATGCCGACCGTCGCCAGCACGGCGCGACTCATCACCTCGTTGAACCCGCCGACTTCCTGGATGCCGATGCGACGGCCGCGGAGGTCGGCCGGCGTGCGGATCGTTTCCTGGCCGACCATCACGACGCTCAGCTTCGGGGCGTAGGTGCCGATCGCTTTGATGCCGGCGTTGCGCGTCGCCGCGGCGATGATCGGATCGGCGCTCGTGCCCGCGATGTCCAGTCCACCGGCGATGCCCCCGCGCAAGGCCTGGAGACCGCCCTCGAAATTCTTGAACTCGACCTCGAGGCCCACCTCCTGGAAGTAGCCCTGATCCGCGGCGATATACGGCGCGAGGTGGACCATGTTCGGCGGCGTCACGGGAACGCCCAGCGAGATCCTGCGGAGCTGCGGGGCCGCTGCGCTGCCGCTGCCGGAGTCCGCTGCCCGCGCGACGGCTTCACCGCTCGCAGCGGCTCGCGCGCTGTGCGAGGTCGGCCCGGCCAGACCGAGCAAGAGGACGCCCGTGATCGCGAGTGCCAGAGCTACCCTACTGCGCTGGAGGACCGGTCTCCGCTCCATCTCGTGCCTCCCCCGAGCTGCTGGCGGTCCCGCGCGTGGCGCTCTCGGCCGGAGGCCGACGGCCCGCGGGGCATCTGCTCCAAGTAAGGCGAGTGTAACAACGAGGCGAAGACGCGTCAAAGCTACCCGGCCGGCGCGAGTCGGCGCGGTGTGGCGCCTCGCCCCGGCCTACTGCTCCGCGCTCACCGGGCAGCCAGCGGCACGTCTCGCGCGACGACGAGGCCGTAGACCTGGGCGGCGCCCGCGGCGGCCAGCGCGTCGGCGCAGGCTTCGAGGGTGGCGCCGGTCGTCATCACGTCGTCGACCAGCAGGACGCGCCGCCCCGCGACCGTCGACGGACTCACGCAGGCGAACGCGCCGCGCACGTTGCTGCGGCGCTCCCGGGCGTTCAGGCCCACCTGGGGGCGCGTTGGCCGCGTGCGGCGCAAGGCGCCGGCGAGGAGCGGCAGCTCGAGCGCCGCGGCCAGCGGGGCCGCGAGCAGCACGGCCTGGTTGTAGCCGCGCTGGCGCCCACGAGCCGGATCGAGGGGCACCGGGACGAGCGCGTCCACGGCCAGCGGCCGGGCGGCCAGGCAATCGAGGAGGAGCGCGGCCAGCGGCGCGGCCAGGTGGCGCTCCTGCTCATACTTCAGCCGCCGCACGGCCACACTGATCGACCCGCTGTACCCGCACGGGGCGCGTACCGCCACGAGGCTGGCGGCCCCGCGACGGCAGTCCTGGCAGCGCGTGCCGTGGCGCTCCGGACGGCTGCAGCGGGGACACCAGGGCGGGCGGAGGCGCGGCAGGGTGTCCCAGCAGGCCGCGCAGAAGGCCGCGCCGCGCCGTCCGCAGCCCACACACCGAGTGGGGAACATCCCGGCGACCAGCGCCTGCCAGGCGCGGGCCAGGATACCCTCAGGCCGAGCGCAGCGCCCCGGTCGCCCGTTGCCGGTCGCGTCCACGCGGCCGCACCGTTCAAGCGATTCGCTGGAGGAAGCTCAGGGCCAGCTCGTTGAAGCGGTCGGCGTGCTCGATGTGCGCGCAGTGGCGCGCTTCCTCGAAGACGTACGCCTCGGCGTTGGGTATCGCGTCGCGGAGTCCCCGCCAGTAGCCGGGCTCGCGCAGGAGGTCGTGCTCCCCGGCAACGACCAGGACCGGCACCCTGATCTTGGTCGGGTCGCCCCGCTCGCTGCCAAAGCCGCGCACCCGGCCGGCTGGCGCAAAGCGCGGCGCCGCACAGGCTTCCCAGGCGCCCGGCTCGATGCTCGCCTGCCAGCGCTCGTCGACGATCTCGTCAGCCCACCAGCGCTCGTTCCAGAACAGCACCTTGAGGATCTCGCGCATCCCCTCGCGCGAGCCGTCGTAGTTCGTCAGGACCTTGCGGGCGTCGTTGTCCGGGGCGTGGCCGCCGCCGCTGACGGCGATGATCGAGCGGATGTTCCAGGGCACGGGGTCGAGGCTGGCGACGGTGAGCGTTAGCGAGCCGCCAAACGAGTTGCCGATGAAGTGGGCGCTGGGGATGCAGAGCGTCTCCATGAAGCGTCGGATGTGGTCGATGCGGTAGCCGCTCGGGTTCGACCAGTTGTAGATCATGCTCGAGCGACCGAACCCGACGATGTCCGGCGCGTAGACGTGGTAGCGCTGCGCCAGGGCCGCGATGTTGTACCGCCAGCTAAACTCGGCGCGGCCGCCGAACTCGGCGCTGTGGACCAGGATCAGCGGCTCGCCCTCCCCGGCCTCGAGGTAGTGCGTGCGAATGTCGCCGACCATCACGTAGCGGCTGGCCACCCCCGCCGGGAGCGCCGGCGGGGGTGGGGTAGGTGGCTGTGCTGCCATCTGCGCTCAGACTCCCTGCAGGGCGGGCGTCTTCACGCCCAGCTCCTTGATCGCCGGGTAGACTTCCTCGGCGAACAGCTTCATGCTCTTGCGCACCTTGTCGGCCGGCATGAAGCCCGCCTGGTTCATCATCAGCAGGTGGCCGATGCCACAGCGCTCGTGCAGGTAGCGGATCTTCTCGATCATCGTGTCCGGGCTGCCAGCGATCACGACGCCCTTCTCCCGCAGCATCTCCCAGCTATCGTTGTAGGGCTTGCCGCCGCCGCCGAGCATCGCCTTGGCCAGCGCCGGCGCCGGCACGTAGCCCGGCGGCATGTTGAAGTACGGGTGGCGCACGCGGTACAGGTACCAGAGCAGCCCCTGGCCATCGCGCTCGGCCTCCTCGTCCGTCTCGGCCGTGTAGGTAAGCGCCAGGTAGGCGAACTTGTCCGGCGTCGGCTCGGGCAGACCCTTCTCGGCGCAGCGCTTGCGGTAGGCGTTGACGAGCTGCTCGGTCCACTCGTACGGCGTCAGGAAGCAGGCAAACGTGTACTGGTGGTCGGCCACCCAGGGCACGTTGTCCAGGCTGGAGCCCGTAATCCAGATCGGCGGGTGGGGCTGCTGATAGGTGCGCGGCCAAACGTTGACGTACCGATAGTGCCAGAAACGGCCTTCCCAGTTGAACGGCTCCGGCGTCGTCCAGGCCTTCACGATCAGGTCGTGCGCCTCCTCGAAGCGCAGGCGCGTGTAGGCCGGGACGGTATTCGCCGGATGGATCTCGGTGCCCACGCCGCGGACGAAGCCCGAGATGATCCGCCCGCGAGAGAGGCAGTCGAGCATCGCGATCTCTTCGGCCACGCGGATGGGGTTGTCGCGGTGCGGCAGCGGGCTGCCCACGATGGCGATCTTGGCCCGCTTGGTCCGGCGGACCAGCGCGGCGGCCGAGATCGGCACGACGGCATCCAGGCAGGTCATCGTCTGGTGGTGCTCGTTGAGCATGATCTCGAGGCCGAGATCGTCGGCGTACTCGTATTCGTCGAGGTAGCGATTGTACAGGTCGGCGGCGATCTGCGGATCGCAGTAGCGGTTCGGCAGCGTCACGCGCGAGGTGCCGTGGCCCTTCTCCACCTCGTCGGGCACGTACGGGTAGGGCATCTCGGTAAAGTGATAGGCCAGCATCGGCGCATCCTCCCTTTATCGTCCTCGGACTGGGCCAGGCGGCGCGCTACGCCTCGCGCAAGAAGGCGGACACCGCCGCGACGAACGGCTCCGGCTGCTCCAGGTACGGGTAATGGCCGGCGGCCGGGATCGACTGGAACCGTGCGCCGGGAATGGCCGCCGCATAGGCCCGCCCGTAGTCCGGGCTGACGATCCGGTCGCTCTCGCCCCACAGCACCAGCGTGGGCACGTCGATGCGGGCCAGTCGCCGCCGCAGGGCCGGATTGTGCATGAAGGGCTTCCAGGTCAGGATGGCCGCGGTCTGGCGGTTGCGCAGCACGGTCGTCAGCTCCGGCTCGGCGAGCTGGGTCAGGCCCGCCAGCTTCATCTGCTCGGCGCCGGCCGCAGGATCGTGCCAGGCCACCTGGAGGAAGTCCTTCGGACCAATGATGAAGGTGTCGGTGATGTCGCGGTCGGTGACCCCGCCCACCTTGATGCCGACGGCGTCGACCAGCACCAGGCGGCGCAGGTGATGGGTGCAGCGCACCGCGACCTCGGCGGCGATCCAGCCCCCGACGCCGAGGCCGAGCACGCTCACGCGGTCAGACCCCAGGTCGCGCAGCAGGTCGAGGTAGACGTAGGCCAGGTCGTCGATGGAGTCGAAGTGGGGCGGGAATTCGGATGCGCCGAACCCCGGATGGGAGGGAACGAGCACCGAGTAGCTCGCGCTCAGCGCTGCCTCGAACGGCTGCCACTCGTTGTAGTACTCGTAGTCGTGCAGCACGAGCAGCGGGTCGCCCCGCCCTCCCGAGAGCACCTGGAGCTGCACACCCCCGACGGTGCGCGTCTCCTCCTGATGCTCGCCAATCATCGCCGCGGCAGTTCCCTGGGTGGTGGCCAACGGGCATCCTCCTGCGCTAGCGCGAACGACTCGAAGGTGTCCCGCGGTGCGGAACGGCCTCCCACGAGGTGGATGACATCACCTTACCGGTCTGCTGCAGCCGTGTCAAGGGCTTGAGCCGACGCTGACTCTCCGTGTAGGATTCCCCGTAGCGCAGGCGCGATCGGGTCGGGCGTGATGGCAAGAACGGCAGCGAAGACGAGCGTGGTTCCACACCGCGGGACGGCTCCGGCTGGAGCGGTCCGCGCGGTGGAACGGGCCGTGGAGCTGTTGTTCTGTCTCGCCAACCAGGAGCAGAGCCGCAGCCTGGAGCAGTTGGCGCAAGACGTTCGCTGCAGCAAGAGCACGGTCCATCGACTGCTCGGGACGCTCGAGGGGCTTGGCGTGGTCGTCGTGGAGCGAGACGGACACTATCGGCGCTATCGGTTGGGCCCTCGCGTGCGCGAGCTGTCGCGCGACAGCGCCGCGCCGGCGGACCTGCGCCAGCTCGCCCTGCCCGAGATGCTCGCGCTCCGCGCCGAATCCGAGGAGACGGTTACCCTGCACCTGGTGGAGGGGACGAGCCACGTCGTGATCGAGCAGTGCGAGAGCCCCCAGGAGATCCGGCGCATCCTTCCCCTGGGTCAGCACACGCCTCTCCTCCGCGGGGCGACCGCGAAGGCGATTCTCGCCTTCATGGCGCCTGAGCGGGTCGAGGCCGTCCTGCACGAGACCCGCACCGACGACTACGCGGGCCCTAGCGAGCAGGAGCTAGCCGACATACGGACGCTCGGGTACTCGTTCAGCGTTGCCGAGCGCATCCCCGGCGGCTCGTCGATCTCCGCGCCGATCGTGGACCGCGCCGGCCAGGTCAGGGCCGCGCTGAGCATCTCGGGACCGAGCTTTCGCTTCACGCCGGCCCGCGCCCTGCGCTGCGCGCCGGCGCTCCTGGCCGCCGCCGAGCGCGTCTCCACCGGCCTGGGCAACCTCCGGCGCTAGTCGGAGGATACGCCTGTCGCCTTTAGCGGGCGCTGTCCGGCTCCAGGCGGAAGATCTCGACTTCCGCCGACGCGTACACGCGGCGGAGGCCCGGCGCCTCGCTCAGCGCGCCCTGTGCTCGCTCCCGCGGCCCGTAGTACAGGTAGTCGACGTCGTGCTCGGCGAGGAGCCGCGCGGCTCGATCGGCCGGGCCGGTGAGCACCGCCGCCACCACCGCGCGCTTGGCCGGCACGTCGTAGGTGATGCCCTTGTGGCCCAGCCAGACCCGGCCGGGGACCAGGGCAGCCAGCCAGAACCCGCTGTCCTCCGTGGCCAGCACGACGTCGGAGGGCGACATCTGGCGAGCGAGCCACTCGCCGGCCTCCCACTCGGCGCGGCGGGCGACGTACACCTCGACCGGCGCGTTGGTCGCCGCCGAGAGCAGCATCCCGACGTACAGGAACGCCGCGGTTGGCAGGGCGGCCAGCGCCACGCCCCAGCCGAGCCAGCGACGGCCGCGGCTGCTGAGCTGCCCGCCCCACCAGGCCAGGGCGGCCGCCGCGAGCACTGCCAGCCCCGGCTGCAGTCCGAGGGCCAGCCGGCGCTGGAACGGCACGGGTGCGTACAGCGCCGCGAGCAGCAGCGCCGCCCACAGGAGATAGAGCCACTGCCGGTCCGTCCACGGTCGGCGCCAGGCCCTCAGCGCGAAGGGAGCCAGCACCAGCACCAGCCCGTAGTCCATCAGCAGGCGCAGCGGCGACGGGCTAGGCACGGTGTTCTGCTGGCCGTAGACGACGCTCCAGAAGGGCTCGATGCGGAACGTATAGTAGTTGTAGGCCAGGAACGGTAGCGCCACGGCGCCGGCCAGCACCACCGCCACCGCGGCCGCGCCGGGCCAGCGGCGGTTCCGTACGAGTAGCAGGGTGGTGTAGGCGCCGAACACCCCGATCACCACTGGCAGGTTGAAGGGGTGAACGAGCGCGAGGCCCAGCACGGCGCCAGCCAGTGCGAGCCGGGCGCGCCAGCCCGCGTCCGGCTCGGCCGCGGCGGCGAAGGCGGTCACGCACAGCAGGGTGAAGGCCAGTCCCAGCATCAGGTGGAGCGGCGCGAGGAACACGCCCAGCGTCATCGTTTCGAGCTCTGCACCCAGGGGCAGGCCCTCGGTCTCCCCCAGTACCCGGGCGAGCGGCTCGACCAGCACCGCGACCCACAACCCGAGGTTCGTGCCGACGAGCATGAGCGCGAGAGCCAGCCGGCGCTGACCGACCGAGGGGAGCACGCCCGCCGCGAAGACGTATAGCGTCGCGAGCAGGCCGACCCGGGCGATGACCTCGCCGGCGTAATAGACGGCCAGCGGCGCCACGCCGAGCAGCGCAGCGAGCTTCCCGATCGCGACGTACACGGGGAACATGAAGACCGGAGCGTGCGGCTCGGGGGTAAAGCGGTCGTAGATGAGCCAGGACGGTGACTCCGCGCCCTGCTGCATGGCCGCCAGATAGACGGTGAAGTCGCGCGGATACCAGAAGCTGCCGACGTGGACGAGGTCGGCCGGCCCCCAGACCAGCCAGACGACGTAGGGTAGCGCCAGGAGGGCGAGGACGAGGCTGCCGACGCCGGCGAGCCAGCGCCACTCCGCACCCGCGATCCGGCCGGGGCGAGTCGCCGTGCGGACGGGGAGCGTACCCGTCCAGCTCGTGTCCGGCGCCACGGCGGGAGACCGCACGCTCACTCCCCGGCGACGGGGCTGAGACTGACGCGGTGGCCGACCTGGGTGCCGCTGCGCGCCGCCGTGCCAACTGGCAGCTCGAGCACGTAGTCGGACTGCCACACCAGGGGGCCGATTCGGTAGGGGCGCAGATCGGCCACCACTCGCGTGACGCGGCCCTCGTTCCTGGACAGGCGCTTGACGTGGATGACGTCGAGGGCGAAGGCCATGAAGAACATGTGTACCTGGCGGCAGTGCTCGATAACCAGCCCCTCGCCGGCGGGGAGGTTGCGCCGGCCCAGCAGACCGCGACCGCGGGTCCACAGGTTGTCGGCCACGCCGGCCCTGGCGGCCAGCTCCTGCCCGGTGTCCAGGTTGAGAACGCGCACCTGTCGCACGCTGGCGCCGTGCTGCCTTTCTGCTGGAGGCTGCTGCAGCCGTCTCGCTCTACTTGTTCAAGTTGGTGAGCGCAGGCCACAGTGGGCCCAGGATCATGATGCACAGCGCGGGGAAGATGAACCCCATCATCGGGAAGAGCATCTTCAGCGGAGCCTGCTGCGCCTGCTCCTCCGCGCGCTGGCGGCGCAGCACGCGCATCTGGTCGGCCTGCACCGTCAGCACCTGGGTGACGCTGACCCCGAGCTGCTCGGCCTGGATGAGCGCCGCGACGAAGTTCGACAGGTCGGGCACGTCCGTGCGGGCGACCAGATCCTTGAGCGCGTCGCGGCGGGCGCGGCCCACCCGCATCTCCTGCATGACTCGGTTCAGCTCGCGCGTCAGTGGATTGTCGGACTTGGCCACCACCCGGGCCAGCGCAGCGTCGAAGCCGAGCCCGGCACCCACGCTGATGACCAGCAGGTCGAGCGCGTCGGGGAGCGCCTTCACGATCGCCTTCTGCCGTGCGGCGATCTTCCGCGAGAGCCACAGCTCCGGCAGGATGAAGCCGATCAGCCCGCCGATGATGACGCCGATCCCGAGGAAGGCGACGTCCACGAACATGAGGGCCAGGGCGCCAACGCCGCCTCCGACCAGCGCGACGAACAGCTTGACGCCCAGCCAGTCGGAGGTGGTCCAGCGGTTGGGGTTGCCGGCCAGGGTGAGACGCCGTCGCGTCTTCTCGATGCCGCTCTCCTTCTGCTGCGGCGTCCGGTCCTTCTTCCGCGTGTAGCGCTCCCCGTAGGCGGCCAGCTTCTGAATGATCGGCCGGAGCACGCGCTCGCTGAACGGCTGCTCCAGCTCCATCTCTTCCAGGGAGCGCGGGGTCTGGGCGAACTGCGAGAGGCGAACGGCCACCACGTCGCGGCCCATGCGCGGCACCATCAGACCGAGCAGGATCAGTCCGAACGCCACCAGGATCAAGAACGTCAGCAGGATGGCCGCCACTTCACACCTCGATGTTGACGATCTGCTTGATTACCAGGAAGCCGATCATCACGCTCACGGCCCCAGCCAGCGGTAGCAAGAGGTAGGGCCAGCCGAAGAGCGGCATCATGTACTTGGGGCTCGCGAGCAGCAGGATGCCGGACACGGCGACCGGCAGCCCGGCCAGGATGTAGCCCGACATCCGCATCTGGCTGGTCAGGGTGCGAATCTCGCCCTTCAGCTTCACGCGCTCGCGGATGGTGTTGGCGATGCCGTCCAGGATGCGCGAGAGGTTGCCGCCGACCTCGTGCTGCACCATGATGGCGGTCACCATGAGGTCGAGGTCCTCGCTCTTGATGCGGCGCACCAGGTGCAGCAGCGCATCCTGCGGCGACACGCCGAGCCCCACCTCGCGCGTGACGCGCGTGAACTCGTCGGAGATGGGCGGGCTGCCCTCGCGCGCCACCATGTCCATCGCCTGCAGCAAGCTCATGCCCGAGCGCAGCGAGTTGGACATCAGCGTGATGGTGTCGCCAAGCTGCTCGTTGAAGGCCTTCAGTCGGGCCGCCTGGCGGCGAGCCACCCAGATCTTCGGCAGCAGGAAGCCGATGAGCCCGAAAATCGGAAAGGCCAGCACGTTCTGCCCGAACAGCACCGCCACGATCACGAAGCCGACCAGGGCGAAGACGATCGTCATGATGCCCTGCATCACCAGGAACTCCGCGGCGGTGAGCTTCAGGTCGGCGCGGGCCAGGTCGGCCTGCAGGTTGGCGGCGAACGACCGGCCGGCGATCGCTCGCCCGACCCGCTCGGTCATAGCCGACGTCATGGCGCTCTGGCGCGGCTCATCGACGAAGTCCAGCTCGCCGGGGCGGCGCGTGGCGTACCGCCGCAGCCGACTCTCGAAGGCGGGGTCGTCGGTGCGGAGGAGGCGTTCCAGGCCCATGAAGAACATCACCAGGGCAAGTCCGGTCAGACCGGCGAGCGCAACCGCCACCTGGCACCTCCCTTTCGCGACCCTCGCGCCGCCTAGAAGAACCGATCGGCCAGGCCGAACACCGTCGGCGGGAGCCGGATGCCGGCGTCCTCGAGCTTCGGCATGAACTTGGGGCGCACGCCGGTCGGCTTGATGCGGCCGATGACCTTGCCGCTCTCGAAGGCCTCCTGATCGAAGGTGAAGACGTCTTGCAGGGTGATCATGTCGCCTTCCATCCCCTGCACTTCGGTAATCGCGGTGATCTTGCGGGAGCCGTCGCGCAGCCGCGACTGCTGGACGATCAGGTCCACCGCCGAGGCGATCTGCTCGCGGATGGCCCGCACCGGTAGGTCCATGCCGGCCATCAGCACCATCGTCTCCAGGCGGGAGAGCATGTCGCGGGGGCTGTTGGCGTGGCCCGTCGTCAGCGACCCGTCGTGGCCCGTGTTCATCGCCTGGAGCATGTCCAGCGCCTCGCGCCCGCGGCACTCGCCGACGACGATGCGCTCGGGCCGCATGCGCAGGCAGTTGATGACGAGGTCGCGGATCGTAATCGCCCCCTTGCCTTCGATGTTCGGCGGGCGCGCTTCCAGCCGCACGACGTGCTCCTGGCGGAGCTGGAGCTCGGCGGCGTCTTCCACGGTGATGATCCGCTCGTCGTCGGGGATGAACGACGACAGCACGTTCAGCAGGGTCGTCTTACCCGAGCCGGTACCGCCGGACACGACGATGTTCAGCCGCGCGATGACGCAAGCGCGGAGGAACTCCGCGATCTCCGGCGTGAGGCTGCCGAACCGAATCAGATCGTCGATCCCGAGGGGGGTCTTCGAGAATTTCCGGATGGTAATGGTGGGCCCCACGAGCGAGATGGGGGGGATGACGATATTGACGCGGGACCCGTCGGGCAAGCGGGCGTCGCACAGCGGCGAAGACTCGTCGACGTGGCGGCCCAGGGGCGACACGATGCGGTCGATGATGCGCCGGACGTGCTCGTCGTCGTCGAAGGCGACGTCGGTCAGGCGCAGCTTGCCCTTCTGCTCGACGTAGATCTGATTGGGCCCGTTGACCATGACCTCGCTGATCGTGGCGTCTTGCAGCAAGGGCTCGATCGGACCGAAGCCAATGATGTCGGCCGTGACCTCCTCGAACAATCGCTCGCGCTCGACTCGGGTGAGCACGATGTTCTCGCCCTCGACCACGAGGTCGAACAGCGTCTTGATCTTCTGCTTGACCTCCGCGGTCTTGCTGAGGTCCATGTCGGGATCCAGCTCGGCGATCAAGCGGTTCTTCACGCGCGCCTTCAGCTCGCGCGACATCTTGATCGTCCGGTCGGTGCCGCCGACGCTGAGACCCACCCGCGGACGCTCGGTCATCGGGGGAGGGGCGATCGAGACGCCCAGCCCACTGCGCGGACGGTCGCTGGTCGGCGGCGGCACGATGCCACCCGTGGTGCCATTGCCGAGGCCCGCCGCGGGCGGCGGCTCCGCGGGTTGCGCCGGTGGCGCGGCGGGCGCGGCCGGAGCGGCCGGCGTTGGATTGCCGCCCCCTTCGATGCGTCGCAGCAAGCCCATCTAAACCCCTCCCTTCCGAGGAAACAGTCGCAGCCCGCGGAGTCCGAAGCCGCTCCGCGGCGCAGCCGCGGCGGGCGGCTCCTCCGGGTCGAGGCGCTGCGCGTCCGCCTCGGTCAGCACCTGGCGGGCGACGTGGAACACGTTCCGCGAGATCATCGCGTCGGGCTGGCTGACCACGAACGGCACGCCGCTGTTGATCGATGCGGTGACGAGCGGTCCCGCGCTCACCAGGCGCGCGGCGACGTGGTGCCGCAGGCTATCCTCGATGTCTTCGACGTTGATTCCACCGGTGCTGTCCGCTCGGTTGAGCACCAGCATCACTTTGTCCCGGCCGTAGCCGAGCGCTTCACACACCTCGAGGAACATGCGGATGTTCTTCACCGCCGGGATGTCGAGCGTCGTCAGCAGCACGATGCGGTCCGACATGTCGAAGACGGTGAGCATGAGGTCCTGGAAGGTCGTCCAGGTGTCGACCACGATGTAGTCGAAGTCGCGCTGCAGGGCCTGGAGGATCGCCTTCATGTGCTCGGCCGTGAACAGCTCGGCGACCTCCGGGCGCGACGGAGCCAGCATGACCTTCACACCGGTGGTGTGGGTCACCATGACGCTCGACATGACTTCGGGCGTCAGCTCGTCCGCCTCGCGGTGCAGCACGTCCTGGATCGTCTTGTTCGCGGCCAGGTTCAACATGATCCCGACGTCGCCGAACTGGAGGTTGCAGTCCGCGATGGCCACGCGCGCCCCGGTCAGCATGCGGATGGCCTCGGCGAGGTTCACGCCGATGACCGTCCGTCCCACGCCGCCCTTGGGACTGAACATCGTGATGATCCGCCCCTTGCGCGCGGGCGCCTCCTGCCCCGGAAGGCGGGTGAGCGCGGCGATTCGCGCTCGGCGGTCGGCATCGAGCTCGTAGACGCGCCGGATCGTGTTGGCCAGCTCGTCGGCGCCGAAGGGCTTGACCAGGAAATCGCGGGCGCCGGCCAGCATCGCTCGGCGCAGGTAGTCGGTCTCACCCTGCACCGACATCATGATGACCTGGGCGATCGGCACCTCGGAGGCGATCGCTTCGGTCGCCCGGATGCCGTCCATGCCGGGCATGTTGATGTCCATCAAGATGATGTCGGGGACGACCTCCTTGGCCATCTGCAAGGCCGCGGGCCCGTCCTGCGCTCCCCCGACCATCTCGATGTCGTCCTCGAACTGTAGGAGCTTGGCGACGCTATTGCGCGCCTCCGCGAAATCGTCCACCACGAGGACGCGAATCTTGTTCGACACACTACCTCGCTACCGCCGCGGTACCCACCGCGGTGACCAACTGCGATTCATCAGTCTCGGTGCGCTCGGGTAGCCCCGCGCCGCGGGACCCGAGCAGCGCTACTGGCGAGCGTAGATACCATACCGCTGGCGAATGTCCTGCACGGTCATCGGCTCGGCGGGCAATTGGTCCGAATTGCCCGGCGAGCGCAGCACGAAGTCCACGTTGGCCTGGCCGAGGGCCACGATGTCCTTCAGCCACTTGAGCTGTAGCGCCGTGTCCCGATCGACGATGAACGTCAGGTAGGTATCGCCGGTCTTGGGCTGCTCCTTGGCATCGGGGCCAACGAAGGGGCCGACGTTGTGGACGCGCAGGTTCTGGAACACGACGCGCGTGCGGAGGAAATCCCACGGACGCTGGGTCCGCGCTTCCTCCCGCTGCTCGGGTGTCATGCTCTCGGGCAGCTCCAGCGTAGTGACCAAGACGTCCACGTAATCGCCAGGGCGAATGGCATCGACCGCGGTGAGGAGATTCGGGCTCTGGCTCGCAAAAGAGCCCGTCATTCGGGAGGGAAGCACGAACATCACCTGATCCTTGTCGAGGACCAGGGACGGCGCCGGAGCCGGGCGACCGGCCGAAACCTCCCGCCGGATCTGCTCCAGGCTGACCACGCGCTCGTCGTTCAGAATGTCACCTCGGTAGATCTTCTGGCGGGCGAACTTGCCGACGGCATCCTCGATCCGGATGATCGGCCGGGCTGGGAGCGCTTCCCGGGAAATACTCGCCAGGGTTACCGCGCTCGCCTCAATACGCCCCTGCTCCGGGATGTCACGGGTCGCGACTACCACCCGCTCGGACGCCACCTGCCCCAGTTGCTCCTCGGCAGACTTGAGCTGGAAGTACACCAGGCCGCCGACGATCAACGCCAGCAACACGCCGACTCCGATTAGCAGCGATCCCGCTTGTTTCTTGTTCATGGTCTCCTCACTAACAGAGAGGGACGCCCGAGCGCTCCCGGCCCTGATTATAGGGGACGATCATAATGGGAACCAGCAATCGCCAGGTTAAGAAGTGTTACAGCGGACTGCCTGACCGGCGGTCACCTCCGCGAAACATTGCCGGCCCGGACCCGTCATTCACTGCGCCGCGAGACTCCACCGCTGCCTCGTCCTGGGCGGGGCGGGCCGGCGGCGCCGCCGCGGCACAGACGTTAGGAAGGGACCTCACTCCGAGGAGTGGGGTCCCTTCCACGTGTCCGCGATCAAGCTACTTGAGGCTGGCGGCGGTCGAGCTGAACATCGATCCGATCTTTGGGCCGAGGGCGAACAGGGCGACGATCACGGCGATGGCGACAGCGGCAATGATCAAACCGTACTCGACCATGCCCTGTCCTCGCTCACGCTCCTCCAGCCGCGCCTGCAGGCTGGTGAGCAGTGCCATCAGCAGCATCATGTTGGGCTCTCCTTCCGCCTCAACTCAGTGGGTTGGTCGCTAGTTGCCAACTAACTGCAGCACCTGACAGTGGCGGTGGCTGGCGACGTTGCCGCTGGGATGAGGAAGAATGAGGCAACCGGAAGGATACGTTCGAAGATAATCTGGACCAGCAAGGCCTATTCCTCTCCCCACGGCCAACTTGCCCCCGCCTTACACCTCCTTTCCTCAACCTTTACGCAGTATTGCGTGGCAGCAGAACGTTCTCGCGCGTACATGTCGAGTTCAGTATGGCAGTCCCGAAATAATCTGTCAATACTCGCAAGTTGGGCCAAAAGTACCGAGAATGCGGGACCAAGGTACTGGCCCGAGGATCCAACGCCGGTCCGGCTAGGCGTTCGGCAGGCGCGGCCTGGCGGCCGAGCTTACGGCTCGATCCAGGTTCGCCGCCGCGTGCCGGTACCGATCCGCCAGCGAGCCGAGAAGCGGCACGCTCAGGCGAACGATCATGCCACGGCCTGGCGCGGAGTCCAGGTGCAGCGCGCCGCCGATCTGCCGGGCCCGCTCGCGCATGCCCAGCAGGCCGGTGCCGCCGTGAGCCGTGGCTTCGACGAGGCGGAGGTGGCAGCCCTTGCCCGCGTCCGACACGGTCACGACGAGCTCGCGCTCACCAAAGGTCAAGGTGACCATCGCCTGGCGTACCTCGGCGTGCCGCACGACGTTGTCGAGCGCCGCCTCCACGATGCGGAAGATCGCCGTCGCGATCGGCGGCAGTATCTCGCGGGGCCGCCCCTCGGTGTGCAGGTGGACGGCCAGACCGTCCTGCTCCCGGCGCACCTGCGCGTAGCGCTCCAGCGTAGGACCGAGCCCAAGGTCATCGAGCGACATCGGGCGCAGCTCGAAGATCGCCTGCCGGGCGTCGCGGAGGATCTGCGCGGCGAAGGGAGCGATGGCCTGCATCTCCTCGACGGCTCGAGAGGGATCCAGCTTGATCAACTGCTTCAGCAGCTCGATCTGGAGCACGATCTGGTGCAGCGGCTGCACCACGTCGTCGTGGAGCTTCTGCGCCAGCCGCTCCCGCTCGCGCTCCTGCGCCAGGAGCAGCGCTCCCACGTCGGTCGGGCCACTGGCCAGCGCCCGGTCGGGCACCACCGCCCGAGGCAGCGGGACGTCGCCGTTCAGCAGCGCGCCGAACCGCGCCAGCGATCGAGCCTCTTCGGCCAGCACCGATCGCTTGTATTCCAGCCCGTCGAACTGCGCGCGCAGGTTGGCGAGGCGCAGCTCTCGCACGTTTACCGCCTCGAGCAGCTCGCGGAGCTGTTCTGGTGAATATGCGTGCAGGTCGCGGTACAGCGCGTCGATCTTGACTCGCGCCCGCTCGTAGCTGGCCGTCTCGCGCTCCAGCTCGAGCCGCGTCTGCTCGATGAGCAGCTCGAGGTCCTCCTGCTGGCGCGCGAGCAACTGCCAGGCTTCCCGGAGCTGAGCGTGCAGCGCCTCGTCTAACGTCGCCACCGGTTGCTCCGTCGACCGCTTCCCATGAGCGGCGAGAATGGCACCACGAGCACACTGGCCCGCGCGCCGCCGATCGGGGACTCAGGCATTCCCTACCCGAATCCAGCCCTGGCGTAAGGCGAAGACCACCGCCTGCGTACGGTCGTTGACCGCCAGCTTGCGAAGAATGGACGTAATGTGATTCTTGACGGTCTGGTCGCTGATGCTCAGCGCGCGAGCGATCTGCTTGTTGCTGTTGCCCTGCGCGATCAGCTCGAGGATCTCGGTTTCTCGGGCCGATAGGGGCACGAACAAAGGCTCGACGTCCCCGGCCTCGCCATGCACCTGCCGAAACTGGCGCAGCACGCGGGAGGCCAGGACCGGCTGCTGCAGCGCCCGTTCTTCGAGGAGCGATTCGCCGCGCGCAGCCCGCCGCAGTCCATCCAGCAGGGGGGCGGGTGTAGTGTCCTTGAGAAAGAACCCGGCCGCTCCCACCCGAGCGGCCTCGAAGAGCTGGTCCTCGTCGTCGTAGGCCGACATCAGGACGACCGGCAGGTTCGGACGCTGCAGCTTCAGCCGCCGCGTCACGTCGACGCCGGTGCCGTCGGGCAAGCGCACGTCGCACAGCACCATGTCGGGCGCGAGGTCGCGCGCGAGGCGAAGCGCCTCCTGCCCGGAGCCCGCCTCGCCGACAACCTCGAAGTCGCGCTCCGTGCGCAGCGCCCAGCACAGCCCCTGACGGAACAGGGGGTGGTCGTCGACGATCAGGACGCGCGTCCGTTCCACTGGCTCACTGCCTCCCTGCGCAAGGGTAGGTGCAAGACGATCCGCGCGCCCTGGCCGGGGCGCCCGGCGATCTCCAGGCGTCCGCCCACGAGCTGCGCCCGCTCCCGCATGCCGAGCAGGCCGTATTGTCCGGGGCGCGGCTCCACGGGATCGAATCCCCGGCCGTCGTCCTCGACCAGCAGGATCAGCTCCTGCCGGCGGCAGCGCAAGACGACGCGGATGCGCCTGGCGCCGGCGTGCTTGCGCGCGTTGGTGAGGGCCTCCTGCAGCACGCGAAACACGGTGACGGTCTGATCGCTATTGAGACGCGGCTCCTCGCTCGGCAGGGACGCTTCGACGGTCACCGCGAACTGGCGCTCGTAGTCGGCCAGGTACCCGGTCATCCAGGCCACCAGGCCCAGCTCGTCGATCGCGGGCAGGCGCAGGTCGAAGATGCACCGTCGAATCTCCGCGACGCCGTGGCGCAACCCCTCCCTGAGCAGGGTGAGACCGCTGGCTACCGCCGTCGGATCGTGCGCGAGGAGGCGCTCGAGGTACTCGGTCTGGAACACGGCATTGGCGAAGTACTGGGCCGGCCCGTCGTGCAGCTCGCGGGCCAGGCGGGCGCGCTCGGCCTCGATGGCCCGCAACTGGAGTCGATCCGGCGCGTCGGAGCCGCTCGAGCGGTCGTAGCTCCGGTCGGCATCGACCAGCGCTCGCGCCTCGCGCTCCAGGGCCTCGGCGAGCTGGCGGAGCTCCCGCGCTAGGTCGTGAGGAGTCGGAGTCGACTGGCCGGAGCGGCCGTTGGGCGCCCGTTGCCCGGAGTCGCCGGCCGCGGCGTCTCCCCGAGCCGCAGCGAGGGCCCAGCGCTCGCTATCCGCGCGCAGCTTTCGGCACAACGACTCGCAGGCTCGGAGCCTTTCCTCGGTAACCGTAAGCCGCGCGGCCAGGGGAGCGGACGTCTCGCGCTCGGTCCGTTCCACCGCGACCTCCCCACTGTCCGCTCGCAGTATAGCATCCGCCTGAAATCCGCCAGAAAATGTCCATAACGGTATGGTCGCTCCTCCGGTTCCATCGCACTCACCGTGCCATCGTCGGCTGGCACGGTGGGTAGTAGACGACTTAACATAGAGCAGGCGCAGCCCCGTGGGTCGCGCCTGGAGGAGAGCCGGACACCGTGCTGCACACGCCGGAGCTGACCCGCGTTCGCGGTACCGTGGACTTCCTCCCCCCGGAGGCCGCGCTCCTGCGCACGCTCGAGCAGGCGCTGCACGCCTTCCTCGCGCTCTACGCCTACACGCCCATCTCCACGCCGGTGCTCGAGACGATGGATCTCTTCCTGCGGAAGTCCGGCGAAGAGATCGCCACGCGGATGTACAGCTTCACCCACTGGAACCGGCGGCTCTGCCTGCGCCCGGAGTTCACGGCGTCGGTGATCCGCGCCTACCTGCAGCACCTGCAGGACCGGCCGCTGCC
>Ga0070741_10010000_pt1 | contig 18116 bp, 18 predicted proteins | sample Coa_R1_4_FD_66440 | JGI IMG/M metagenome (GOLD analysis project Ga0070741, IMG submission 66440) | Surface soil microbial communities from Centralia Pennsylvania, which are recovering from an underground coalmine fire - Coalmine... | ecosystem: Environmental > Terrestrial > Soil > Unclassified ...
CGGGCGATGTTGATCAGGAACGCCGTCGGCTTCATCAGCGCGAGCTCCCGCGCCCCGATCAGGTGGCGGGTCTCCGGCGTCAGCGGGAGGGCCAGCACGACGAAGTCGGCCTCCGCGAGCAGCGCGGCGCGGTCGCGGTAGGCCACGCCGAGCGCCCGCTCGGCCTCCGGGTCCCGCGTGCGGCCGTGATAGAGCACGCGCATCCCGAAGCCCTGGGCCCGGCGGGCGACCGCGCGGCCGATCCGGCCCAGCCCGAGGATCCCGAGCGTGGCGCCGTGGACGTCGGCGCCCATCATGAGGCTCCAGTGCACGCCGGTCCACCGCCCGGCCCGCACGAAGCGGTCCCCCTCCGGCAGCCGCCGCGCGACGGCCAGCATGAGCGCCCAGGCCAGGTCGGCGGTCGTCTCGGTCAGCACGCCGGGCGCGTTCGTGACCAGCACGCCCCGCCGCGTCGCGGCCGCGACGTCGATCAGGTTGTAGCCGACCGCGGCCACCGCGACCACCCGGAGCCGGGGCGCGGCGGCGAGGATCGCCTCGGGGACCGGGTGGGCGCCCATCGGGATGATCGCGTCGCAGTCGGCGACGCGGCGGGCCAGCTCGGGAGGGGGCAGCTCGTGCTCGGTCGGGCTCGTCTCGACGGTGCCGGCCGCTTCCAGGATCGCGCGCGCCTCGCGCTCCACCGGCCACGTCACGAAGATGCGGTGGCCCGCCATGCCGTCCGCGAGCCTACCCGTCGCGCGTGGGGAGTGTCAAGGTTCGCGGCGCTTCTCGCCGGACCCACCCCACCCGCCACGAGGGACGTCGCGCGGGCGGCAGGGCGCCGCCCCGCGCCGGCCGCCGCGCGGTCGCCCGAGTCTCCCCCTAGGCCGCCTTCACGGCCTCCGCCGCGTGGGGGACGACCAGGTTCAGCTTCCGCGCGGCCTGGAACCGCGCCTCCACGTCGTCCCAGTTCCAGGTGTTCCAGACCGCGTCGAAGAACTCGGTCTTCTGGTTCCTGTACTGGAGGTAGTAGGCGTGCTCCCAGGCGTCGATGACCAGCAGCGTGACGCCGCCCTGGCTCAGGTTCGACTGGTGGTCGTAGATCTGGCAGGTGAGCAGCCGCTGGGCGATCGGCTCGTAGACCAGGGCGCCCCAGCCCGAGCCCATGATCGTGGCGGCCACCTGCGTGAGCTGGGCCTTGAACGCCTCGAACCCGCCGAAGTCGCGCTCGATCGCGCGGGCCAGCTCGCCGGACGGCCGGTCGCCGCCGTGGGGCTTCATGTTCTTCCAGAAGATCGAGTGCAGGACGTGGCCCGACAGGTTGAAGGCCAGCGACTTCTCGAGCCCGGCGATCCGGGAGAAGTCCTTCCGGTGCCGTGCCTCGTCGAGCTGCTCGAGGGTCTGGTTGGCCTTCTCGACGTAGGCCCGGTGGTGCTTGCCGTGGTGCAGCTCCATGATCTGCCCCGAGATGTGCGGCTCCAGGGCTCCGAAGTCGTACTCCAGGTCGGGCAGGACGTAGCGTGCCATGCGAACCTCCTTCCGCGGGCTCGCCGAGCGAGCGGCCGCGGCTCCTTGCACTGTAGGCAGCCGTTCCGGCCTCGGTCAAGGCGACGGGGATGACCATCTCCACGTGGCAGCAGCCGCGCGTCTGCTCCCGGAGTTGTCGCCTCCGCGCCCCTCACGCGAAACTTGACGGCGGGCCGCGGTTTCTGGCGGCATGGGGACCGGCGCGCCCCCCGCACGGCGGGAGACAGCTCCGCGTCCGCAGGCGGGCGGCCGGGAAGGGGTCACGGGGGAGGGATGAGAGAGTACGCCGGGGTCGTGCTGCGCGTGGTGGTGGGGGCGATCTTCCTCGTGCAGGCGTACCTGGCGCTCTTCGCCTCGACGCCGCGCGGCATGGCGGCCTACGTCGGGAAGCTGGGCTTCCCCGTCCCGACGATCCTGGCCGTGCTCGTGATCGCGGTGCACGGCCTGGGCGGCGCGATGCTCGTGATCGGCCTCTGGACGCGCCTGGCGGCCGCCCTCAACGCCGCGGTGGTGCTCCTCGCGCTCCTGAGCGTCTACCTCCGGCAGGGGGTCCTGCTGAAGGGCACCCTGGTCGACGCCGCGGTGGGCCGGGCGACCGGGGCCGGCTTCGAGTACGTCGCGCTCCTGGCGGCGGCCACCGTGCTCGTCGCGTCCACCGGCGGCGCCGCTGGGCGCAAGTGACAGTCCGCGCGGCCGCGCCGGTCTGCCCGCAGCACGCGGCCCTGGCACCAGGCGCCGGACCGCGCCGTGGCGTACGATGGAGGCGGCGCACGGTCGCCATCCATTCCACCCGACCGCCGGAGGAGAGCCGATGGCCCAGATGAAGGAGTTCGCCGGACTGCACTACCGCGAGGGCGCCCTGGACCCCAAGACGCTGCAGCTGGTCGCGCTGGCGGCGATGGCCGCCGCGGGCTGCACGTCCTGAGTGCCGGGACGCTTCGCGGCCGCGAAGCAGGCCGGCGCCACCGACGACGAGATCAGCGAGACCCTCATGATGGCCATGCGAGGCGCGGCCCGCGCCACCTGGAGCACCATCAAGCACATCCCCGGGATCGAGGATCTCGCCAAGGAGTGGAAGACGACCTTCGAGCGCGAGCACGGGAAGTAAGCAAGCGCGCCGGGCGGGCGGGACACCCTCGCCCGCCCGGCGACATCCGCCAGATGGTCCCCACCGACCGGAACCGCGAGGTCGTGCTCGCGTATGTCGCCGCGTTCAACCGGGGTGACGTCCGCGCGCTCCGCCAGCTCTTCACGCCGGACGCCGTCGTCTCCGGCGTGCTCGGCGGAGGCGGCCTCGACGTCGCCGAGCCGATCTGGCGGGAGCTCCACGAATGCTTCGCCGTCCACCTCACCGTGGAGGCGATGATCGCCGAGGGCGACGCGGTCGCGGTCCGCTACCTCGAGCGCGGCACGTCGCGGCGCCCCTTCCGGGGCCAGGCGGCCACGGGCCGGAGCTACGAGATCGTGGCGATGGAGTGGTTCCTCTTCAGGGACGGACGGATCCACCGGCGGTGGGGCGCCCGCGACGCGGCCGCGCAGTTCCGGCAGATGGGGCTGACGCCCGGCTGACGACGCGGGCGGCGGGGCCTCCGCCGGGCTCGGACGGCGACCCGCGCCGGGCGCCCCGGGTGGCCGCGCAGCCGGCCGCCGCTACGCGTGGCGCCAGCGCGGGCGCTCCTTCGCGAAGAACGCGCGCACGCCCTCCCGGCAGTCCGCGGTCCGGAACACGGCGTCGGAGAGGGCGAGCGTCCGCCGGATCGCGTCGGCCTCGCCGGTCTCGCCGGCCAGGGTCACCGCCTCCTTGGCGAGCTGGAGGGCGCGGCCCGGGAGCGCGGCGACCGTCCGCGCCAGCTCACGGGCGACCGCCAGCGCCTGGCCCGGGGGCGCCACGCGGTTCACCAGGCCCCAGGCCAGCGCGGTGGCGGCGTCGATCGGCTCGCCCGTGTAGATGAGCTCCCTGGCGCGACCCTCGCCGATCCGCCGGGGCACGCGCACGGTGCCCCCGCTGCCCGGGATCACGCCGAGCTTCACCTCGGGGAGCGCCAGCCGCACGTCCGCGCCGGCGACCAGGAGATCGCAGCACACGGCCAGCTCGAGGCCGCCCCCGTAGGCGAGCCCGTTCAGCGCGGCGATCGTGGGTCGCGGGAACGCGGCGAGCCGGGAGAAGGCGTCGTTCTCCGCCCGGAGCTTCTTCTCCACCACCGCGTCCTGCACCGAGGGGAACTCGCTCACGTCGGAGCCCGCGCAGAAGGCGCGCGTCCCCGCCCCGGTCACCACCAGGACGCGCGCCTCCGGCTCGGCGACCAGCCGCCCGAGCGCGGCGTCGAGCCGCCGGGTCAGCTCGAGGGTGACCAGGTTGAGGGGCGGGTTGTCGAGCGTGAGGACGGCGACCCCGTCGTCGACCTCGACCCGGACCAGCGGGGCCGGGCCGCTCACGGCGCCGCCCGCCGTGACGATCGCCGCCGCCGGAACTCCGGGGCGAGCCCCATCGGCTCGGCGCGGAACAGCCGCGGGTCCATCGGCCGCGGCGGGGCGGGGACGCGCACCGGGAAGCCGATGCGGGCCAGCACGTCGCGCTCGAGCGCCACGCCGGGGGCCAGCTCGGCCAGCTCGATCCCCTCCGCCCCCAGGCGGAACACGGCCCGGTCCGTCACGTACAGCACCGCCTGTCCCCGCTCTCGGGCGTAGCGGCCGCTGAACGTCACCTGCTGGACCGCCGGGACCCACTTCCGCACTCGCCCCTCGCGCACGAGCCGCACCGCGCCCTCCCCGTCGGGCTGGATCTCGAGGCCGTCCGCGGTGAGCGTCCCGGAGAAGACCACCATCCGCGCGCCCTGGCTGATGTTCACGAACCCGCCCGGCCCGTTCACGACCCGCCCGAAGCGGCTCACGTTCACGTTCCCCTCCGCGTCGACCTCGGCGAAGGAGAGGAACGCCAGGTCGAGGCCGCCGCCGTCGTAGAAGTCGAACTGGTAGGGCTGATCGATCATGGCGTCGTAGTTGTACCCGGCCCCCGCGTCGTTGCCGCCGGCGGGCACGCCCCCGACGATCCCCTGCTCGACGGTCAGCGTGACCTCGCGGTAGATCCCCTCCTCGGCGGCCACCGCCGCGATCCCGTTCGAGACCCCGAAGCCCAGGTTCACCACCGCGCCCGGGAAGAGCTCCAGCGCCGCGCGCCGGGCGATCACCTTGCGGATGTCCAGCGGGAGCGTCGGCAGGGCCGCGTCGGGGCGGCGCAGCAGCCCGGCGTACGCCGGGTCGTAGGGCGTCACGTACGTCTGCCACTGGCCCGGCGTCACGACCAGGTAGTCCACCAGCGCGCCCGGGACCCTGACCTGCTTGCCGCCGAGCGTGCCGGCCGCGGCGAGCCGGCCGACCTGGGCGATCACGATCCCGCCCTGGTTGTGGGCGGCCTGGGCGATCGACAGCTGCTCGCCGAAGTACGCCTCGTCCTCCATGGTGAGGTTGCCGCGCTCGTCGGCGGTCGTGGCGCGGATCACCGCCACCCGGACCGGCTGGGCGCGGTAGAAGAGGTACTCCTGGCCGTGGAGGGTCACCACCTCGACCAGGTCCTCGGTCGCCCGGGCGCTCTGGCGGCCGCCGCCCAGGCGCGGGTCGACGAAGGTGTGGAGGCCGGTCCGCGTGAGGAGCCCGGGGCGGCCGGCCGCCATGTCCCGGCAGAGCTGCGAGAGCACGCCCTGGGGGAGCGTGTAGGCCTCGAGCTCGTCGGCGGCCGCCAGGGCGCCGATCCTCGGGCAGTTGTTGAGGCCCGCGCTGACGATCCGCTGGAGGAGGCCCGGCTGGGCCAGGTGGTTGAAGCCGGTCTCCTTCCAGTCGCCGATCGCGACCACGCTCATGAGCCGGAGCCCGCGCGGGCGCCCGGTCCGCCGGAAGCGCTCCGCCAGCGCGACGATCCACGCCTCGGGGACGCCGTGCCCGCCGCCGGAGCCGCCGACCAGGACGTGATCGCCGTCCCGGACCAGCTCGACCGCGGCCTCGAGCTCGATGAGCGTCGCCACGGCCGTCGAGCGTAGGCCAGAACCGCGGGCGGGGCAATCGGCGGTCGGCGGCTGGATCGCGAGCTCCCGAGAAGGCCTGGCCCCCACGTCGCGGGCGGCGCGCCCGCGGGGTGTGCCGGCGCGCGCGCCGCGCCCGGCCGCTGCCGGTCACCGCGCACGGTGGGCCGGGGCAGGCGGCTGGGTGGGCGCCGGTGCGGCCCTGGGTCCCGGAAGACCGTGCCTGAGCTCAGGCCGGCCGGCCGCGGAGGCGGGCGGTCTCGTCGGCGAGGACGGCGAGCGTGTCGGGATCCAGGGCCACCCCGTACTCGCGGCGGGCGTGCTGGAGCGTGATCTTCTCCTCGAGCACGTCCTGGCGGACCGCCTCCGGGTCGCGCGCCAGCGGATCGCCCCAGCCGCCCGGCCCCGCGTAGACGTGGCGGAACACGTCCCCGCGCCGGAGGGTGAGCGTGCACTTCGCGGGCAGCGGCCGGGCCGCCGGCGTGTCCGGGTTGAGCACGTTCGCGGACGGCGTCCCGTCGCGTCCGCCCTGGAGCCCGTACGGGAGGAAGCGCCGGCGGTCGGTGCGGAGCTGGAGCGTGCCCTCGGCCTCCTCGAACCGGTACTCGCGGACCAGGGCGAGCCCGCCCCGGAACCGCCCGGCCCCGCCGGTGTCCGGCAGGTACCCGTAGCGCTGGATGCGGATCGGGTACTCGGCCTCGATGACCTCGATCGGGTTGTTCGAGAAGTTGACGACCGCGCTGCTGCACGCGTCGATGCCGTCCCGCGTCGGCCGCCCGCCCCACGAGCCGAACAGGAACTCGAGGAACACGAACGCCCGGCGCGCGGCGTCGTAGCCGCCGATGCTGACGCCGGTGTCCCCGCCCACCTCGCAGGCGAACACGCGGTCGGGCGCGACCTGGGCCAGCGCGCCGAAGACCGCGTTGGCGATGCGGAACCCGGTGAGTCCGCGGGCGGCGACGGACGCCGGCGGCACCGGGTTGACGATCGTTCCCGGCGGCGCGACGACCTCGATCGGCCGGAAGTAGCCCTCGTTGTTCGGCGGGTCGCCGCCGATCAGGTGGCGGACGCACGCGTACACGGCGGACTTCGTGAACGGGATGGGCGAGTTGATGGCGCCCTTCACCTGCGCCGCCGAGCCGGTGAAGTCCGCGACCAGGCGGTCGCCCGCGACGGTCACCGTGACCGCGATCGGGATCGGCTCGGGGTCGATGCCGTCGTCGTCGATGTGGTCCGTGAACCGGTACACGCCGTCCGGCATCGCCCCGATCGCGTGGCGGGCGAGCCGCTCGGCCTGCTCGAGGAGCGCGTCCGTGCAGGCGGCGAACCCGGCCGGCCCGTGCCGCGCCAGGAGCCCCAGGTATCCCCGCTCCCCGGTCAGGCACGCCGCCACCTGGGAGCGCACGTCCCCCAGGACCTCCCGTGGCACCCGGACGTTCTTCTCGATCAGGTCGAACACGGCGTCCACCGGCGCGCCGCCGGCGTACAGGCGCACCGGTGGGATCCGCAGCCCCTCCTGGAAGATCTCGGTCGCGTCGCAGCCGTTCCCGCCCGCCGTCTTGCCCCCGACGTCGAGCTGGTGGCCGATGCTGACGGACCAGCCGACCAGCGCTCCCTCGAGGTGGATCGGCTTGAGGATGTAGAAGTCCGGCAGGTGCGTCCCGCCCTCGAAGGGGTCGTTCAGCAGGAAGACATCGCCCGGCCGGACGGTCGCCCCGAACTTCCGCCGGACGGCGGCCATCGCGTCCGGCACCGAGCCGAGGTGGAGCGGCAGCGTCAGCCCCTGCGCGATGAGGCGCCCCTCGGCGTCGCAGAGGGCGCACGACATGTCCATCGAGTTCTTCAGGTTGTTCGAGTAGGCCGTGCGCACGAGCGCGATCGCCATCTCGTCGACGATCGCGTCCAGCGCGTTCTTGACCAGCTCGAGCGTGATGGGATCGAGGCGGCCCTCGCTCACGGGGAACCTCCACCGGTCGCGATCAGGATGTCGCCGTGCTCGTCGAGGCGCGCCGTGGCGCCCGGCGGGACGAGCGTCGTCGCGTCGTACTCGTCGATCAGGAGCGGGCCCGGCCGGGGCCGCCCATCGAGATCGCCCCGCGCCAGCACGGGGGTCGCGAGCCACCCGGGTCCCCGCCCGAAGTAGGCGGCCCGGGTGCCGGCGCCCGCGTTCCCCCGCGCGCTCGGGAGGCGGATCGCCAGCCGCCCGCCCGGCCGGGGGAGCCGCGCCGTCACCCGGAGGCTCACCACCTGGATCGGGTCCCCGGGCGCCGCGTGGCCGTACGTCCGCTGGTGCTCCGCCGCGAACGCCGCGGCGAGCGCCTCGAGGCCGGCGCTCCCCCGCCAGTCCGGCGGGAGCGGCACCGTGAGCTCGAACGACTGCCCCTCGTACTTGAGGTCGACCGCCCGCAGCGGGGCGGCCGGGTCTCCGTGGCCCTCGGCGCGGAGCAGCGCCGCCGCCTCGCGCTCGAGCATCTCCAGCGCCTCGGCGAGGGCGCCGGCGGTGGCGGGCGCGAGCGGGCGGAGCACGCTCCGGACCAGGTGGTGCTCCCGCTCGGCCTCCAGCAGCCCGACCGCGCTGAACACGCCGGGGGCCGGCGGCACCAGCACGGTGCCGATCTGGAGCGAGCGCGCCATCTCCGCCGCGAAGAGGGGGCCGTTCCCCCCGAACGCGACCAGGACGAAGTCGCGGGGATCGCGCCCGCGCTCGATGGTGACGGCGCGCACGGCGCGCGCCATCCGGGCGCAGCCGAGGACGTACACGCCGTGGGCCGCCGCCTCGAGCGGCAGGTCGAGCGGGCCCGCGACCTGCTCGGCGATCACCTCCCGCGCGCGACTGGACTCGAGGGCCAGCCCGCTCGGCAGGCGCTCCGGGTGGAGATAGCCCAGGACGACGTTGGCGTCGGTCAGGGTGGCGTCCTTCCCACCCTGGCCGTAGCACGCGGGGCCCGGGATCGCCCCCGCGCTCCGCGGCCCGACGTGCAGCTGCCCGGCGCCGTCGACGCGGACCACGCTCCCGCCCCCCGCGCCGACCTCGGCGATGTCGATCGCGGGCACCCGCAGGAGGAAGCCGCCGCCCCGGTTCAGCCGGCTCCCCTGGGAGAGCGTGCCGCCGATCTCGAACTCCCCTGCCCGCTGGAGCTCGCCGCCCTCGATGACCGACGCCTTCGCGGTCGTCCCGCCCATGTCGATGCTGATCGCGTTGGACCGCCCGATCCGGCGCGCCAGCTCGGCGGTCGCGATCACGCCGGCGGCCGGCCCCGACTCGATCACGTGCACCGGACGCTGCCGCCCGCCGGCCGCGGTCATGACGCCGCCGTTGGACTGCATCACCAGGATCGGCGCGCCGACCCCCCACGCGCGCAGCTCCGTCTCCAGCCGCCCGAGGTACCGGCTCATGACCGGCATGACGTAGGCGTTCGCCACCGCGGTGCTCGTCCGCTCGAACTCCCGCACCTCGGGAAGGATCTCGGACGAGAGCGTCACCAGGATCTCGGGCGCCCGCTCGCGGACGATCGCCGCCGCGGCCTGCTCGTGCGCGGCGTTCGCGTAGGCGTGGAGGAAGGCGATCGCGATCGACTCGACGCCGTCCCGCGCGAGCCGGTCGACCGCCCCGGCCACGCTGGCCGGGTCCAGCGGGGTCAGGACCTCGCCGCGCGGCCCGAGCCGCTCGACGACCTCCCGCCGCCACCGCCGCGGGACCAGGGGCGGCGGGCGCTCGAAGTCCGGGTCGTACAGCCGGGCCAGCCGCAGCCGCCCGATCTCCAGGAGGTCGCGGAACCCCGCGGTGGCGAGGAGGCCCGTGCGGGCCCCCCGGCGCTCGAGGATCGCGTTGGTCGCGACCGTGGTGCCGTGGATGAGCTCGTCGACGTCGGCCGGCGCGATCCCCGCGTCGGCCAGCAGCGCGCGGGCGCCCTGGACGATGGCCGCCGCGTAGTCGCCGGTCGACGAGAGGACCTTCCGCGTGCGGGCGCGCCCGTCCGGCCCGACCAGGACCAGGTCGGTGAAGGTGCCGCCGACGTCGACGCCGAGGCGATGGCTCATCGGCCTCTCGCGAGCCCGGCCAGCCCGCGCGGCAGGAAGATCACGAACACCATGATCACCAGGCCGACCGCGATCAGATTGTAGACCACGCCCGCGAAGCGCAGGGCCTCGCCGACCGCGAACAGCAGCAGGGCCCCGAGCGCCGGTCCCCAGATCGTGCCCAGGCCGCCGAACACCGCCATGCCGATCACGAGGGACGTCGTCGCGGCCGAGGCGACCGACGGGCTCACCAGCTGGACGTCGTACGCGTAGAGCGTGCCGGCCAGGCCCCCGAACGCCGCGCTGAGCCCGAAGGCGAGGAGCTTGTACGCGGTCGTGTTGACGCCGAGGCTCGCCGCCAGCACATCGTCCTCCCGGATCGCGCGGAAGGCCCGGCCGGCCGCGGTGCGCGTGCAGACGACCGCCATCGCGACGACCGCGGCGGCCGCGACGCCGAGCGTCACCACGTAGCGCGCGCGGCGAAGCGCGAGCGGCCCGGCCGGGAGCCCGGGATAGCTCGCGAAGTCGTGAATGCCGAAGGGGCCGCCGGTCAGCTCGAGCCAGTTCTGCGCGACGAGCCGGATGATCTCGGCGAGGCCGAGCGTCACCAGCGCCAGGTAGTGCCCGCGCAACCGGAGGGCGGGGAACCCCGCCAGGATCCCGAGCCCGCCGGCCACGGCGGCGCCGAACGGCAGGCCCAGCCACGGCGAGAGCCCCGCGTGCTTGGTCGCCGCCGCCGCGGCGTAGGCCCCGACGGCGAAGAATCCGGCGTGGCCGAACGAGATCTGGCCGGTGTAACCGCTCAGCAGGTCCCAGCTCGCCGCCAGGAGCGCCCAGATCGCGGCCTGGGTGGCGAGCGTCAGCACGAAGGGGTGCGGCAGGAGCGCCGGCAGGAGCCCCAGGGCCGCGAGCGCCGTCCAGCCGGCGGCGCGCGGGAGACGAGCTCTCACGGCGCGGACCCGGCCGGCGCCCGGACGCCGGCCGCCGGCCGGCCGGCGCCCGCGGCCCCGCGCCTCATCGGACGACCGCCCGCCCGAGCAAGCCCTGCGGTCGCAGCAGCAGCACCGCGATCATCACCACGAACGCGATCAGGTTCTGCCACTCCGACGGGATCGCCATCACCGAGAACGCCTCGGCCAGGCTCACGACGAAGCTCGCCAGGAGCGCGCCGGCCAGGTTCCCCATCCCGCCCACGATCACGATCGCGAAGGCCTTGATGGTCAGCGGGAAGCCGACCGCCGGATAGACGTTGAAGAGCGGCGCCATCAGGGCGCCGCCGAGCCCGGCCAGGCCCACGCCGAGGGCCACCGTGAGGGTATGGACCCGGCCGAGGGGGATCCCCATCGCCTGGGCGGCGTCCGGGTTCTGCGCGACGGCGCGGATCGCGAGCCCCTGCCGGTGATGCGCGAGGAAGGCGAACAGCGCGGCCAGCGCGAGCACGGCGGCGCCCAGCACGAGCAGCCGCTGGTAGGCGACCGCGGTCACGCCGAGATCGAGCACGCCCCGCACGTGCGGCGGCACGCGGAGGTACTCGCCGCCCGCCGCGAGCAGGAGCGTCGACTGCAGGAACGTCGAGAGGCCGAGCGTCAGCACGAGATAGAGCGGCCCGGCCGGCCGGCGCCCCAGCCGCCGCCGGAGCGGCCCGAGGAGGAGGGGGTGGACGGCGAGGCCGAGGAGGCCCGTCCCGATCGCGGCCGCCACCACGCCCGCGCCCGCGGGCCAGCGTAGCAGCACGATGCCGGCGAACGCGAGGTAGCCGCCGAGCGCGAAGAACTCGCCGTGGGCGATGTTGATGACGTCGAGCACGCCGAAGATCAGCGAGAGGCCGACCGCGAACAGCGCGTACAGGCCGCCGAGCACGACGCCCTGGATCGCGAACTCGAGCAGCGACTCCAGCACGGACGCTCAGACGGCCGCGCGCGGGCCCCGGCAGGGCACGGGCGGCGCCTACGCGACCGCCTCGCCGAGGTACAGCCGGCGGACGCGATCGGAGCCGCGCAGCTCCGCGGGCGTGCCGTCGAAGGCGTTCCGCCCGAGGTCCAGGACGAAGACGCGGCCGGCGACCCCGAGGATCGCCTCGACGTTCTGCTCGACGATCAGCAGGGCGAGCCCCGTCCGGTGGAGCGCCACCAGCGCGTCGTAGACCCGGTCGATCATGCCGGGCGCCAGCGCCGCCGAGGGCTCGTCGACCAGCAGGAGCCGCGGCCGGGTCACCAGCGCCCGGGCCAGCGCGAGGATCCGCTGCTCGCCTCCCGAGAGGCTCCCGGCCACCTGCCGCCGCCGGTCACGGAGCACCGGAAAGCGTTCGAGCGCGGCCTCGATCGCCGCGCGGACCGCGCGCCGGGACGGCAGGACGTAGCCTCCGAGGACGAGGTTGTCGTGGACCGTCATCTCGGCGAAGAGCCCGCCGTCCTGGGCGACGTAGCCGAGCCCGCGCCGGCGCGCCTGGTCCGGCCGAAGCCCCGTGACCGGCCGGCCCTCGAACAGGATCTGCCCCGCCCCGGGCCGGAGGTACCCGAACACGGTCTTGAGGAGGGTGGACTTCCCGGCGCCGTTCGGCCCGATGAGCCCGACCAACGCCCCGGGCTCCACGGTGAGCGACACGCCCTGCAGGATCTCGAGCCGGCCGTAGCCGGCGCGCACCCCCTCCACGACGAGCATCAGCCGGGCGCGGCGGCCCGCGGCCGCCCGAGGAGCGCCGCCAGGACCCGCGGGTCGTCCCGGATCGCGGCCGGCGGGCCCTCGGCGATCTTCTCGCCGTGGTCCATCACCACGACCCGGTCGCACAGCGCCATCACGAAGGGCATGTCGTGCTCCACGATCAGGAACGTGCGGCCGGCGCCCCGCAGTCCGCGGACGGTGTCGGCGATGCGCTGCCGGATCGCCGGATGGACGCCCGCCAGCGGCTCGTCGAGGAGGAGCAGGTCCGGGGCGACCGTCAAGTTCATCGCCAGCTCGAGCAGCCGCTGCTGCCCGATCGAGAGCGTGCCCGCGGGGGCGGCGGCGAGCCCCTCGAGCCCGAGCCGGGCGAGCCACTCGCGGCCGGCCGCCTCCCAGCCGGTCCGGCCGTGCCCCATCGCCGCGATCGCGAGGTTCTCCAGAACCGGGAGATCGCGGAACACCTTCACCGTCTGGAACGTGCGGCCGATCCCGCGGCGGGCGATCCGGTGCGTCGGCAGCCCGTCGATCCGGTCGCCGTCGTGGAACACGGCGCCGGCGTCGGCCCGCACGAGCCGGGTGATCAGGTCGAAGACCGTGCTCTTCCCCGAACCGTTCGGGCCGATGAGGCCGACCACGGTCCCGGCCTGGACCTCGAACGAGCAGCGGTCGACGGCCCGGATGCCGCCGAAGGCGCGCGAGAGGCCGCGCAGCGCCAGCTTCGGGGGCGCGGCTACTTCCGCTCCCAGGCGAACGGCGGCGGCGGCACGAACCGGCCCCCGGCCGCCGCCGCGACCGCGGCGGGATAGATCGGCACCTTCTTCCCGCTCTGGATCTGCACGACCACCGTCTGGATCGGCATCCGGTGGCCCTCGGCGAGCGGCGTGAACCGCCGCGTCCCCCAGGCGGTCACGAACGTCCCGGCCTCCAGCGCCGCGCCGACCTTCGCCCCGTCCAGCGCGCCCGCGGCCCGGATCGCCTCCAGGACGACCAGCGTCGCGTCGTGCGCCTGGACGGCGAAGTTCGTGGGGTCGGTCCCGGTCTTCTTCCGGTAGGCCGCCATCATCGGCTCCGAGACGTCCGAGTAGCGCGCCGGCCACCACCGGTTGTTGACGATCGCGCCCTCCATCTGCCGCGCGTGCTGGTCGATGAAGGTCTGGGCCGACACCGTCGCGCCCATGTGGGCGAGGACGGCGGGAACCTTCAGCTCGTACCACTGCTCGAAGAGCACCGGCCCGCTCGAGCCGTAGATCTCGCCGAGGATGGCGTCGGCGCCGACGCGCTTCATCTTGGCGAGCTGCGGGGTGAGATCGGTCACCCCGCGGTCGACGAACTCGTCGGCGACGACCTCGACGCCCCGGGCGTTCGTCCCGAACCACTCGCGGGTGAGCCGCGAGAAGTCGCGGCCGGCGTCGGTGTTCTCGTTGAGGAGCGCGATCTTCCTCGGCCTGACGTGCTCGGCCACCGCGGCGGCCAGCGAGCGGGCGATGTCGCTCGCCGTCGGGCTCAGCTGGAACACGAGCCCCATGCGGTTCTGCGCGATCTTGTCCCCGATCTTCAGCGAGGCCGCGCAGCACGCGACGACCGGCGTGCCCGCCTTCTGGAACTCGTCCATGATCCGGACGAACACGTCGCTCGAGAGGAAGCCGACCCCGGCGTGCACCCGATCGACGGTCAGCGCCCGGATGACCGCGTTCAGGCCGACGTCGCCCTTGCCCTCCGTGTCGTACCAGATGAGCCGGATCCGGTGAGCCCGCCCGCCCAGGCGGAGCTCGCCGAGCCGCTCCAGCGCCACCTCCGCGCCGGCCCGCATCTGCGCGCCGACGTCGGCGCTGATCCCCGACAGCGGCGCGAAGGCGCCGACCCGGATCTCGTCCTGGGCGGCCGCCGGCGCCGCCGCGGCGAGCGTCGCCAGTAGCAGGGCGATCCCGATGCCGATCCCGCTGGCCCGCGTGCTCATCTCGGGGCCTCCTCGTGGTCGTGTGCGTGCAGGACGAGCCGAACTGCCGGTCTATCTTCGGTCACCCCTTCGGACCGGTCAAGGCGCGTGGCCGCCCTGCTGTTGCCTCTTGGCCCCGGGTCACCGCCGCGCGCGCCGGGCGGCCGGTCTCCCGCGCCGGGCGCGCGCCACCGCCGTCACCCCGTCCGGCGGTGGAACGCGGGGACCACCTCGGCGGCGAGGCGCTCGAGCTGGTCGAGCATCCGCTCGGGCGGGCAGAGGGGACGGAGGATGAACTTCGAGCCCCCGCCCGCGACGTACTCGTCGAGCCGCTCCCGCAGGAGCGCCGGCGGCCCGAACGCGGTGCACCGCGCCAGCCCCGCGTCGTCGATCCGTCCGGGCGGGACGAAGGGCCTGGCGAGCGCGCGGGCGGCGGCCGGGTCCCGGTCGAGGCAGTAGTTGATCAGGGCGCCGAAGTGATCCGCAGGCACGGCGCGCCCGGCCTCGGCGGCGAACGCCTGGGTCCGCGCGACGCCGGCCGCGAACCGGTCGGGCGGGATGAAGGACGGGATCCACCCGTCGCCCAGCCGCCCGGCCCGCCGCATCGCCGCCTCGCTGGCGCCGCCGATCCAGACCGGCAGCGGCCGCTGGACGGGCTTCGGCCAGACCCGCACGCGGTCCAGCCGCCAGAACTCGCCCGCGAACGTCACCTCCTCCTCGCTCCAGCACCGCCGCATGATCGCGATCGCCTCGTCGGTCCGGCGCCCGCGCTCCCGGAACGGCACGCCGGCCGCCGCGAACGCCGGCTCGGCCTCGGCGCCGACGCCGAACGCCGGCAGCAGGCGGCCGTTCGAGAGGTAGTCGATCATCGCGATCTCGCGCGCGGCGATCACCGGCGTCCGGAACGGCGCGACCAGGACGCTCGGGCCGAACTTGAGCCGGCTGGTCCGGGCGGCGACGGCCGCCATCGCCGTCATCGGCTCGGGCAGGGGCAGCGGCGACGAGAGCCGCTCGGAGAACCACAGGGAGTCGATCTCGCTCCGCTCGCAGAGCTCGACCAGGCGCCAGAAGAGCTCGCGCCCGTCCGGCCCCGCCGGCCACGGCCCCGGCATCACGCCGATGCGGTAGCTCGCGCGCACGACCGCGACTCTATCACGCCGCCCGGCGGGCGCCCCGGCGCCGGCCCGCCCGCGCCCGCCGGCGATCCCGACCGCCCCCAGGGCCCCGGCGCGCCCCGGACGCCCCCGGGGCGCCTTGGCGCGGTCCGGGCGGCGCCCCGGGGCCCTGCTCCCGCAATCCGGAGCGCGGCGCCCGGTTTCGCCCGAGCCCCCGCCGGCAGGATCTCGTCGCGGCAGCCCCGGCCGCCTCCCTGGACGCGGCGGCGGGCGGAGCCGGTCCCGCGACCGGGCGGTCGTCTCGGAGCGGGCCGGCGGCGGCGCGCTCGAGCGGCGGGCCGGGCGCCGCACCTCGACACGAGCGAGCCATGAGAAGCTGACCGCAGCGCCATGACGTTCCCGGATCCTGCCCGTGGATGCGCCGACCACGCGCCACCAGGGGACCCGGACCCGGGCGGCGCCGGCGGCACGTGAGCCGGCCGCGACGCCGCGCGATCCGGCCGGGCACCACCCCGCGAGAGGAGGCTCCCCATGCGCTCGGACCTGACCGCCGGCGGCCGCCTTCCCGATCTCGAGCTGCCGGATCACCGGCAGACGCCCGTCCGGCTCTCCGCGCTCGCCGCGGGCTATCCGCTCGTGGTGAGCTTCTACCGCGGATACTGGTGACCGAAGTGCCAGTGCCAGTTGCGGCACTTGACGGAGTTCCAGCGCGAGCTCGACGTCAACTACTGCCACCTCGCGGTGATCAGCACCGATCCGCCCGAGGTCGCCGCGGCGTTCCGCGCGGGGCTCGGCGCGACGTTCACGTTCCTGAGCGACCACGAGCGCCGGGCGGTGACCGAGCTCCAGATCGTCGACGAGACCGACCCCCGCCACCCCCGGATCGCGTACCCCTACAGCTTCTCGGTGGGTCCCGACCTGGCGATCCACCGCGTGTACGACGGCGGCTGGTTCGTGGGGCGGCCGACGCTCGAGGAGCTGCGCCAGGACCTCCGCGCGCTGATGCTGCGCTACCACCCCGACTGACCCCGCGGCCGAGGGGAACCGGCCGAGATCGCGGTCCACGGGCCACCGCTCCTGGCGTGAATCGCCTCGGACCGCGCCCGGAACCACCGGGGCCGATCCGCCCGCCCGGGCCGTCGGCGGCGCGCCGCGCGCGGCGCGCCCGGGGTAACATCGGGGTGCCGCGGGCCCGGGCGGTGGCGACGAGCCCCGGCGGGAGGCGGCATGGACGCCGGCACCGAGCTCCTGAAGGCGGTCGACGGGCGCGAGGCCGAGTGGCTGGCGCTGGTCAGGGGGCTCGTGCGCCAGCCCAGTCCGAACCCGCCCGGCGACACCCAGGCCGCGGCGGCGTTCGTCCTGGCGTGGCTCGCCGAGCGCGGCCACCGCGCGGAGGTCATCGCCGGGCAGCCGACGCTGCCGAACGTCGTGGCCACGCTGGACAACGGCCCCGGCCGGCACCTCGTGCTGAACGGCCACCTGGACACGTTCCCGGTCGGCGATCCGGCGCTCTGGACCCGCGACCCGTACGGCGGCGAGATCGCCGAGGGCAAGATCTTCGGCCGCGGCGTCTCCGACATGAAGGCCGGCCTCGCCGCGTCGCTCGCCGCGTTCACGCTCCTCGCCGAGCGCCGGGCGGCCTGGGCCGGGCGCGTCACCCTGGCCGCCGTCGCCGACGAGGAGACCATGGGCCCGTGGGGCGCGAGCTACCTGGTCGATCACCGCCCGCGGCTCCGGGCCGACGCGGCCCTGATCGGGGAGCCGAGCACGCCGCGGACGGTCCGCTTCGGCGAGCGCGGGATGGTGTGGGTCCGCCTGGTCGCCCGCGGCCAGAGCGCCCACGGCGCCTACCCGCACGCCGGCTGGAACGCGATCTTCGCGATCGCGGCGGCGCTCCAGGAGCTCCGGGAGCTCGAAGGGCTCGCCTGGGCGGTGCCGCGCGAGGTGACCGAGCGGATCGACGCCGCCCGCGAGGCCACCGACGCGCTGCTCGGGCCCGGCACCAGCGACACGCTCGCCTCGGTGACCGTCAACGCCGGACTGATCCAGGGCGGGACCAAGGTCAACCTGGTCGCCGACCGCTGCGAGGCCGAGGTCGACGTCCGCCTCCCGCCGGGCGTGAGCACCGGCGAGATCCTCCGCCACGTCGGGCGCGTCGTCCGCCGCCACCGCGGCATGCGCTACGAGGTCCTCCACCTGAGCGAGCCCAACTGGACCTCGCCCGACCTCCCGTTCATGCGGACCGTCCGCGACGCCGCGGCGCGCGTCCGCGGCGAGGCGCCGCACTTCAACATCTCGAGCCCGGGGACGGACTCGCGCGTGTTCCGGCGGGTGGGGATCCCGGTCGCGGTCTTCGGCCCGACGCCCCACGGGATGGGGCAGGCCGACGAGCACGTCACGGTGGCGGACTTCCTCGACACCGTCCGGGTCCACGCGCTGGCCGCCCTCGAGTTCCTCCGCCCGGCCGGCAGGGCGCCCGCGAGACCGCCGAGGGGCCTGGCCGCCAACCGGTCCATCGCGTTGGCCTCGGTGGCGCCCCCGGGCGGAGCGCCCCGGAAGGCGGACGCGGCGACGGCCCGGCCGGGGAGGCGCCGGTGACCCCGGACCGCCCCGCGTCCCGGCGCCGCCCGGCTGCCCCCGTCGCCGCGCGCGCCGGGGCGGGGGGGTTCCGTCCCTTCCGGCCGCCCGACCGCGAGATCCAGGACCGCCTCGCCCGCACCCACCGGGCGCTCCGGAGCGCGGGGTTCGACGGGCTCCTCGCGTTCGCGAGCTTCCTGGCCAAGGACGGCCACGTCTGCTACCTCACGAACCACAAGATCACCAACGCGCCGTGGTCGTTCAACGAGCGGAACAACGGCTTCG
>Ga0070741_10010001_pt1 | contig 18116 bp, 19 predicted proteins | sample Coa_R1_4_FD_66440 | JGI IMG/M metagenome (GOLD analysis project Ga0070741, IMG submission 66440) | Surface soil microbial communities from Centralia Pennsylvania, which are recovering from an underground coalmine fire - Coalmine... | ecosystem: Environmental > Terrestrial > Soil > Unclassified ...
ACCGTGGGAAAGTAAGGCATGGCCTCCGAGGTGAAGCTGCCGCGTCTCGGCCAGGGCATGGAGTCCGGGACGGTCAACAAGTGGCTGAAGAGCGAGGGCGACCAGGTCGCGAAGGGCGAGCCGCTCTTCGAGGTCGACACCGACAAGGTCACACAGGAGGTCGAATCCGACTTCGACGGCGTGCTGCTGAAGATCGTGCTCTCCTCGGGCGAGGCGCCCGTCGGCCAGACGATCGCGTGGATCGGTCAGGCCGGCGAGGAGGTCGCCGAGGCCAACGTTTCCGCGCCCGAGCCGAAGGCTGCTGAGCCCGAGCCGCGTCCTGTACAGGCGAAGCCGGTCGAAGACCCGATGCCGACGAGCAGCGCCAACGGCCGCATCAAGGCCTCGCCGCTCGCGCGCCGCCTCGCACGCGAGCGCGGCATCGACCTGCACGCGCTGCAGGGCACCGGCCCCGAGGGTCGCATCGTCGCGAGAGACGTCGAGGGCGCGCAGGCCCGCCCCGCCGCACCAGCCGCGCCGGTCCCGAGCGGCGAGGTCGAGTCGATCTCGCTCACGAACATCCGCAAGACGATCGCGCGGCGGCTGACCGCTGCCTGGCAGGCGCCGGTCTTCCAGCTCACGGTCAGCGCCGACATGAGCCGCGCGAACGATCTCGTCGCCAAGGCACGCGAGTTGAGCCCGGATGTGCGCGTGACGGTTACGGACGTGCTCGCGAAGGTGTGCGCGCAGGCGCTGATGCGCCACCGCGATGTGAACGTGCAGTACAGCGATGACGCGCTGCTCAGATTCCCGACGGCGAACGTCGGGATCGCGGTTGCCGCTCCGCAGGGGCTCGTCGTGCCGGTGCTGCGCTCAGTGGAGCGGCAATCTCTCGCAGAGGTCGCGGCGGCGCGCGGCGAGGTCGTGTCCAAGGCGCGCGACAACAAGCTGACGACGCAGGACCTCGAGGACGGCACGTTCACGATCTCGAACCTCGGCATGTTCGGTGTTGAACAGTTTGTTGCGGTGATCAATCCGCCGCAGGCCGCGATTCTTGCGGTCGGTGCGACGGTCGACGCCCCGGTCGCCCGTGACGGACAGGTCGTCGTCAGGCCGATGCTGACGATGACGCTCACGGTCGATCACCGTGCGGTCGACGGCGCGGCGGGCGCCGACTTCCTGCGCACGGTGAAGCAGTTCGTGGAAGATCCGGCGCTGGCGTTGTGAAACCGCGCGTCTGGTACCTGGTCCGCGACTTCGACCGGGGGCGAGACTTTTACAAGCGGCTGCTCGGCTTCGACGAGACGTACGTCGACTGGGACGACAAGTGGTCGAAGCTCGAGCGCGGCGCGATGAAGATCGCCCTCGGCGAGGGCGATCCCATGCCGGGGGGCGGTGTTGCCGCGCTCGACGTCGAGGACGTGCGGCGTTTCGCGGAGAGGCTGCGGGGCGAGGGCGTCGAAGTGGGCACTGTCGTGGAGCTCGCTGGCCAGGTGAGATTGGTGGACGTCTTCGACGCGGACGGCAACCGGGTGCAGCTCACCGAGGAGATCGGTTGATCCGGAAGGGCTCGGCCGCCGACGTGCCGTTCATGCGATCGATGCTCGCGCATGCCTACGCGTGGCGTGTGAACGCATTCGAGGCGGACATTCCGCTGACGCGCTACGTCGACAACTGGGGCAGGCCGGGCGACCTCGCGATCGTCGCGCACGAGACGGGCAATCGGGTGGGTGCGGCATGGCTGCGGCTCTTTTCGGCGTCGGAGCCGGGGTACGGCTTCGTCGACGAGCAGACGCCGGAGCTTTCGATTGCAGTCGTGCCTTCGCGTCGCCGCCACGGTCTCGGGCAGGAGCTGATGGAGGAGCTGCTCGCCGCCGCGCGTGCGGCTGGGTACACCGCCGCGTCGCTGTCGGTGGAAGCCGACTCGCCGGCAGTCGCGTTCTACGAGCGCAACGGCTTCGAACGAGTGCGCGACTCGGACGGCGGCGTCGTCATGCGCAAGCGTTTGTAACTCGGTTGCCCGCCGGAGGCGGGAACCGAGTTTGCCGTCTTCAAGCGCCCTGCCGCGCCGCCCGCGGGTTCGGCAGCGGAGTGAGCACGCGCTCCACCTGCTCGCGGTACTGCTCGTAGCTCGGCGGCAGCGAGAGCGATTCGCCGAGCGTCTCGAACGGCTCGTCGGCCGTGAAGCCCGGGCCGAGGGTTGCGATCTCGAACAACACCCCGGACGGCTCGCGGAAGTAGATCGACTTGAAGTAGAACCGGTCGATCACCGGCGTCGGCTGTCCGCCGCCGTCGATCACCCGCTGCCGCCACGCCTCGTGCTCGTCCGGCTGCGACGCCCACGCGACGTGGTGCACGGTGCCCGCAGCCTGCAGCCCGCGCTCCTCCGGCGGCGCGTCGTAGACGTAGAAGCCGCCGCGCGCATCGCCGCGCGCCTCCCAGCCGTCGGCGAAGCCGAGCGCGCGCAGCATCGGCTCGCTGCGCGCGGGTTGCGACGCGTACGCGCGCACGCCGGCAAACCCGCGAAGCCTGTGCTGCGAAGGAACGTTGGGAGCATCTGCGACGAGCGGCTCGTCCTCAGAGTCGTCGACGAGCAGCTGCAGCCGAAGGCCTTCGGGGTCGAAGAACACGAGCGAGCCGTCGGCCCTCGTCCCGCCGACACGCGACTGCCAGAAGTCGAGCGACTCCTCCGAGCCGACGCGAAAGCACACCGTGTGCACCATCCCGTCGCCGGCTCGTCCAGGTGGCGAGCCGGGATACTCGAAAAAGGTGATATCGGCGCCGGCCGAGCCGCGCTCGTCGGCATAGAAGAGGTGGTAGACGGTCGGATCGTCCTGGTTGACCGTCTTCTTCACGAGCCGCAACCCGAGCTCACCCGCGTAGAACTCGACATTCGCAGGTGCATCGCCGGTGATGCACGTCACATGATGGACCCCCTCGAGCTTCATCGTTCGTAGCATGCCGGAATGCGCGCAGCGGTAATCGTCGACGATCGGATCGAGATCGAGGAGCGTCCCGACCCGACGCCCGGCGACGGTGAGCTGCTCATTCGCGTGCGCGCAGCCGGTGTGAACGGCGCGGACATTGCGCAGCGTGCGGGGCGCTATCCACCTCCGCCGGGTGCGACCGATGTGCCCGGGCTCGAATGCGCCGGCGAGACGGAGCGAGGAGAGCGCGTGATGGCGCTCCTCGCAGGCGGCGGTCACGCCGAGCTCGCGGTCGTGCATCACACGCACGTAATTCGAGTCCCGGACGGCGTGACGTGGGAGCAAGCCGGCGGCTTCGTCGAAGTTTTCGCAACCGCACACGACGCGCTCTTCACGCAAGCCGACCTGCGCGACGGCGAGCGCCTGCTCGTGAACGGCGCCGCGGGAGGTGTCGGCGTCGCGGCCGTGCAGCTCGGTGTGCGGGTGGGTGCCGAGGTGACGGCGGTCGCGCGCCATCACCACGACGAGCTGCGCGCGCTCGGCGCTGCAAGGACGGAGCCGGAGGGCGAGTATGACGTGATTCTCGAGCTCGTCGGGGGTACGAACCTGTCGGAGAACCTGACACGGCTCGCGCCGAAGGGACGGATCGCGGTGATCGGTCTCGGCGCGGGGCGCAGTGCGGAGATCGACTTCGGGTTGTTGATGCACCGCCGAGGCCGTATCCACGGCTCGGCGCTTCGTAGCCGCTCGCTGCTCGAGAAGGAAGACGTTCTGCGCAGGCTCGACGGATTCGCGCTGCCGTTCCTCGCGCACGGCGAGCTGACGGTGCCTGTCGAGGAGACGTTCCCGCTCGAACGCGCACAGGATGCCTACGAGCGCTTCGCGGCCGGCGGTAAGTTCGGGAAGATCGTCATCTGCCCCTGACGCTGCGCGACCTGAACCGCGCGACACTTGCGCGGCAGCTCTTGCTCGAACGTGCCGAGCTGCGCGCGGTCGACGCCGTCCGCGCGGTCGCCGGCCTGCAGGCGCAAGACTCGGCCGGCCCATATCTCGGGCTCCGGGCGCGGCTGCGCGACTTTCGCCGCGCTGAGCTCACCGCCGCAGTCGAGGCACGCGGCGTTCTCGTCGCGACGCTGCAGCGCGTGACGCTGCACATGGTCGACGCAGCGGACTACCGCTGGCTCAAGCCGACGCTTCGGCCGCTGCACGAGCAGACGCGGCGGCGACCCGGCATCGCCGAGCTCGACCATGAGGCGGTCCTCGCGCAAGCCCGCCGGTTGCTTCCTGCGCGCATGCCCGAGCTCCGTGCTCTCGTGCCGGACGTAAACCCCGGCCACGTGTCCGACTTCCTGCAGTCGAACCTGCCGCTCGTGCGCGTGCCGCCGGCCGGGACGTGGGGCGTAGGAGGCAGTCCGCTGCAAGAGCTCGCGGAGGTCGGCGAAGCGGACGACGAGCGCCTCGTGCTCACGTATCTCAGCGCGTTCGGCCCAGCAACGCCGAAGGACGCGCAGGCCTGGTCGGGCTTGACGAACCTCGCGGCGGCCTTCGCACGCCTCGACCTCGTTCAGCTCGAAGGTGATGACGGGACGATCTACTACGACGTGCCCGGCGCGCCGTTGCCGCCCGCCGGCACCGAAGCGCCGGTCCGCTTCCTGCCGCGCTTCGACAACGTCCTCCTCGCGCATGCAGACCGCCGGCGCGTGATCCCGGAGGGGCGACCGACGATGGGCGTCGTCGGCAATAACACGGTGCTGGTCGACGGGATGGTGGCGGGCACCTGGCGCGCGGCCGGGGGCGAGGTCGAGGTGATGCCGTACTCGAGCTTCCCGCCCGAGGTCAAGGCGGAGCGGCGGCGGCTCCGCAACTGGCTCTCGGACGGCTGACGACCCGCGCTCGGTACGATCGCCCGCGGAAACCGACGCGTAAGGAGAAGAGAAATGGAAGTCGACGTCGCCGTTCTCGGCGGAGGCCCCGGTGGCTATACCGCAGCGATTCGTGCGGCCCAGCTGGGCGCGAAGGTCGCGTGCATCGAGAAGGAGCCCGACCTCGGCGGCACGTGCCTGCGCGTGGGGTGCATCCCGACGAAGGCGTGGGTGCAGACGGCGCACTTCATGCACCAGGCGCACGAGACGTTCGGGAAGCTCGGCGTCGAGGTCTCCGACCCGCGGCTCGACTTCGCCAAGGCGAACGAATGGAAGGCGGCCGTCGTCAAGCAGATGACGCAAGGCGTCGCCGGGCTCTTCAAGGCAAACGGCGTCGAGTGGGTGAAGGGCACGGGCGCGTTCAAGGACGCGAACACCCTGAAGGTCGAAGGCGGTGAAGACGTCTCGTTCCGCAGCGCGATCGTCGCAACCGGCTCGTTCCCGCTGCGACCGCCGATCCCCGGCCTCGAGAGCGATCTGTGCGTCGACTCGACCGGGCTCCTCGCGCAGGCGGAGGTGCCGCGCCGGCTCGTCATTCTCGGCGGCGGGATCATCGGCGCCGAGTTCGCCTCGATCTTCAACCGGTTCGGCTCCGAGGTGACGATCATCGAAATGCTCGACACGCTGATCCCGCAGGAGGACGTCGACGCCGCGAAGGAGCTCGCGAAGGCGTTCGCGAAGCGCGGCATCACGCTGCAGCTCGGGAAGCAGTGCACCGCTGTCGAGCAGCAGGGCAACACGCTGCGCGTCAGCTTCGGCGACGGCGAGAGCGTCGAGTGTGACCTGATGCTCGTCGCCGTCGGACGCGGTCCGCTCGTCGAGGGCATCGGACTCGAAGCGGCGGGCGTGCAGTTCGACAAGCGGAAAGGCATTGCCGCCGACGATCACCGGCGCACGAGCGTGCCGCACATCTTCGCGGTCGGCGACTGCGCCGGTTACTGGCAGCTCGCACACACCGCGTTCCGCGAGGGTGAAGTTGCTGCAGAGAACGCATGCGGTCACGAGGCAATCGTCGACAACCGCGCGGTGCCGAGGCCGATCTACACCGACCCGGAGATTGCGGGCGTCGGCCTCACCGAGGCGCAGGCGCGCGAGCTCCACGGCGACGAGGTCGCCGTCGGGACGTTCCCGTGGCAGGCAAATGCGCGCGCGGTGATGCAGGGCGAGACGGTCGGCTGGGTGAAGTCGATCCACGAGACGCGCTACGGCGAACTGCTCGGCCTGATCATGGTCGGCCCCCACGTCACCGACCTGATCGAGGCGGGCACCGTGGCGATCGACGCCGAGTCGACGGTCGAGACGGTTGCCGACGGCATGGCCGCGCATCCGACGCTGAGCGAGGCGATCAAGGAGGCGGGTCTCGTCGCGCTCGGGCGCGCGATCCACCTGCCGAACAAGAAGCGCGCGCCCGCGAACGCGTAGGAGCTACGCAGCCACCGACGGAAGCTCGGTGGTCGGCGGCGCCTCGTCGTCGCGCGTGACGATGCGCACGCCGGGTGTCAGCGCGACCGCGACGTTCGTCAACAGCGCGAGCACCGCTGCGCCGAGCAGCGTCCACTTGAACCCGAGCGCATCGCCGATCGGGCCGAACGCGATCATCCCGACCGGCATGAAAACGAACGAGACGAGGATGTCGTAGGAGCGCACGCGCGAGTACACGTGCTCGGGGATCAACCGTTGCAGCGTCGTCTCCCACCACGTGTTCGCAACCGCCACCGAGCCCATGCCGAGTCCCCAGGCGGCGGCAATTGCCGGGAACGGCAGCGGCTCCGCGAGCGCTGCGATCGGCGCGGCGATCAGCGTCGTCGCGAGGAACGCTGCGTACAGCGGCTGTCGCGGCCAGAACTTCACGGAGAGCAGCGCGCCCGCGATCGCTCCGACCGAGCCGCACGTCGAGACGATGCCCCAGTACTCGCGCGCATGGTGGAAGTGGTGCAGGAACACGATCGGGCCGAGCACGATGAAGCTCGCGAAGGCGACGTTCGAGATTGCGAAGCCGATGATCGGCGCTCGCACCCACGCACGTGACGTCACCTCGCGGAACCCGTTACGCACCTCGGTGACGAACCGGGTCTTCGTCCCGCGCGCGGGAGCGTCGACCGATAGGCGAACGAGGAACGCGAGGCTCAGAGCGAAGCTGCCCGCATCGGTCGCGAACACGTACCCGGGCCCGGCCGCGGCGACGAGCGCCCCGGAGACGGCGGGGCCGAACACGTTTTGCACGTTGCGCGACACGTTGAGCAGCGCGTTCGCCTGCGGCAGCAGGTCGCGGCCGATCGTCTGCGGCACGAGCCCGTCCGCCGCGGGGCCGAAGAACGCGGACGCCATGCCGAACACCGCGCCGGTGACGAAGAACAACGGCAGCGTCATGTGATGCGTCAGGAGCATTACCGCCGTGAACGCCTCGACCGTGCCGCGCAGCACGTCGGAGCCCAGAATGATCGTCCTGCGCGAGAACCGGTCGGCGATCACACCGCCTGCGAGCGTGAAGACGACGCGCGCCACCGTGAACGCGGCGAGCACGCCGCCGAGCGCGGTCGCCGAACGGTGGATCGAGAGCACCGCGAACGTGAGCGCGACCGGCACGAGGGCATCGCCGATCCCGGACGCGACGCGTCCAAGCCAGAGCAGCCGAAACTGCCGCTCCCCGAGCGGGGAGAGGCCAACCCCGAGTCGTCCCACCGCAGGCGACTGTAGTACGGAAGGCGATCCAGTTCTAGCCTCGAAAGCGGGTGAGCGAGTCACCTGTTTGCGCAGCGAGGCTGCAGGGGTAGGGTGACCTCGTGGGCGTCTTCAATCGCCGTAACGCCGCCGTCGGGTGGCTCACGCTCGCCGTCGGGAAGCGCGTCCTCAAGCGGAAGGCGAAGGGCGCGGTTCCCTCGATCGATGCCGAGTCGCGCAAGCCGAACAAGAGCGCGCTTGCGCTGCTCGTCGCGGGGACGGTCGGCGTGCTTACGTTCTGGAGGAAGCGCGCCGGCGACGGCTCGGGCGAGTCCGACTAGCCGAAGTCGTCGACGAGGCAGTCGATGAAGCCGACCGTCTCGAAGCCGAGCCGCTCGAGGATCGGCCGCGACATCCGCCCGGCGCCGACCGTCAGCGCGGGTGTTCCCTGTTCCACCGCCGCGTCCCAGCGCGCTCTCACCAGCGCGCGGTAGACGCCGCGCCCGCGCATGTTCTCGCGCGTGTAGCCGCCGGCAAGGAAGACGGCGTTCGCGCCGTACTGGCTCGCCGCGCCGCCGCAGATGTCGCCGTCGACGAGCGCGACGAAGGAATGGAAGCCGCCGTGTGTCTGCTCGAGCTCCCATTGCGCCCGCTGTTGCGCGGTCATCGCGGCGATGTCCTCGTCGCTCTGGCCGGTCACGCGGTACCCGAGGCTCCGGCCCGCCTGGAATTCCTCGAACGTACGCGGCCGCCGCGCCTCGACCCCGCCGGGTGCAGGCGCCGGCTCGGTGACGAGCGCCATGGCCGCGTAGCGCGGCTCGAACGATTGCTCGTCCGCCGCAGTGAACCCGCGTGCGAGAAGCGCGTGCGCCAGGCCGCTCGGGGCCGCCGCCTCGGCGACGAACCAGACCCCGCGCCGCTTCCCGTCCGCGGCCAGCACCTGCCGGACGTCCGCGACCGCGGCGTCGATGTCGTCGAGCCGCTCCACCGCCACCATCGCGGACGAGCGTCCGGGGAACAGGCTCAGCGTGTAGCCGTCTCGTGCGACGCGCGAGGCCGGGTGCTCCGGAGGTGGGGGCGGGAGGTCGAGTGTCGGAAAGAGCGCGGCCCGCCTGATCGCGTCGGAAAGCACGTCTGCGAGCATGACGCGTCCGCCGCGCCGGTGTAGGTTGGAACGCGTGGGGCGGCTACGCGGCCGCGAGCTGCACGGGCAGACGGAGCCGTGGTGGCGCGAAGAGGCGCCGCCCGACGACGTGCTGCCCTCACTCGAGGCGACCGTCGATGCCGACGTCGCGATCGTGGGCGGCGGCTACACGGGCCTTTGGACCGCGCTCGATGTGCGCCGCCGCAAGCCGTCGGCCCGCGTCGTGCTCGTCGAGGCGAAGCGCTGTGGCGACGGCGCGAGCGGCAGGAACGCCGGCTTCCTGCACGGCTTCTGGGCGGGACTGCCGCGCCTCGCGGAGCTGATCGGCACGACGGACGCTGCCGCCGTCGCGGCGGAGGCGATGGGTGTGGTCGATGCAGTACGCGCGCTCGGCGACGACGTGTGGCTCACCGAAGGCGGGATGCTCACGGTCGCCACGGCGCCCGCGCACGAAGCGCTCCTGCAGCGCGCGTTCGAAGCGGCCGCGCGAGCGGGCGCACCCGAAGAAGCGCGGCTCGTCGGCCGCGATGAGCTGAGCGTTCACTCGCCCGTCTTCCGCAGCGCCGTCTTCTACCGCGACGGTGCGACGGTGCAGCCCGCTCGTCTCGTGCGTGCGCTCCGACGAGCGGCGCTCGCCGCCGGCGTCGAGGTGTACGAGCGCACGGCCGTGCAGGCGATCGACGGCTCGATCGTGCGCTGCGAGCGCGGCGAGGTGCGCGCGCAGGAGATCGTGCTCGCGACGAACGCGGCGGCGGCGTTGTGGCCGGCGTCGCGCAGCGTCGCGGTGTTCCGGAGCGCGATCGTGCTCACCGAGCCGGTTCCCGACCTGCACGAGCGCGTCGGCTGGGAGCACGGAGAGGCGATCTCCGACGCGCGCACCTACCTGAACTACTTCCGTGCGACGCGCGACAACCGTGTGCTGATGGGCAGTGCGTCCGGCGAGTGGTCGCGCGCCGAGGCAGCTCTGCGCCGCATCTTCCCGCAGCTCTCCGACATCTCGATCGCTGCAAGGTGGGACGGAGCGATCGACGTCTCCGGCGACCGGTTCCCCGTCTTCGCCACCGTCCCGGGAACGCGTATCCACTTCGGCCTCGGCTACACGGGAAACGGCGTTGGGCCGAGCTGGCTCGGTGGCCGGATCCTCGCATCGCTCGCGCTCGGCGAGCAGGCGAGCTCGCCGCTCGTCGCACGGCATCCGCCCGCACTGCCGCCCCAGCCGATTCGCTCGCTCGGCGCGAGCGTTGTTCGCCGGGCGCTCCTTCGTATCGACGACGCCGAGGAGGCGGGAGCTCCGCCGCCACGCATCGCCGCCTTCATTGCCCGCGCGCCCGAGCTGCTCGGGATGCGGATCGCTTCGCGCTGATGTTTGCGCCGTGCACGTGTCGCGGTAAGGGATTGGCATGGCCGCGGGACGCGAATTTCGGCGTGGCAGCCATGTGCTCGAGTATTGGCTCGCGCATGCCGAGGGCTTCGCGGTTTCGGCGCACGCGTCGCGCCTCGGCGTTGTCGAAAGGGTGCGCGTCGAGCGCTCGGATGGTCACGCGCGCGAGCTCGTCGTGCGAACGCCGATCCTGCACCGGCGCCGTCGCGTCGCCGCTGCATCGTTCGTCGCCGTCGATCCCGCGGCGCGCAGGCTCGAGCTCGCCAACGTCGAGCCCGCCGCTTGGGCTCGTCTGCTCAGACGGGCGGCGTCTTACGCGTCAGCGTACGCAAGGCGTTTTCGACCGGTAGCGGATCGCCTTTTTCGAGCAGCTGTGCGCCGAGCAGGCGAGCTCGCTCGCGCTCGTGGCCGCCCGGGCTCCCCGTGACGAGGATCACTGCGGTCCCTGGCAGCGCGGCGAGGATCTTCTCGGCGACATCGAAGCCGTTCGTGCCCGGCATCGCCAGGTCGATCACGACTGCGTCGGGCCGGAGGCGCTCGGCGAGCGTCATCGCCTCGATCCCGTCGCCGGTGTCGCCGACGACGTCGAGGTCGTAGGACGCATCGAGGAACGCCGCGAGGGCGCGGCGATACATCGCGTCGTCGTCGACGAGCAAAACGGTGGCCACCGCTGCACAGCATGCCGACGGCACCTGTCGGACTCGCTCTAGGATCACGCGAGCTGATGAAGATCAAAGCCGCGGTCCTCGAAGAGTTCGGAGCGCCGCTCGTCGTGCGCGAGGTCGACCTCGCGGAGCCGAAGGCGGACGAAGTCCTCGTGCGTCTCGTTGCGTGCGGTGTGTGTCACACGGATCTCTACACCGCGTCGGGTGCCGACCCGTCCGGCTACGCACCGACGGTGCTCGGCCACGAGGGTGCGGGTGTCGTCGAACATGTCGGCGAGAACGTCACGTCGCTCGCGCCCGGCGATCAGGTCGTCACGCTGTTCTCGCCGCAATGTCGCGAGTGCGTGCACTGCCAGAGCGAACGCACGAACCTCTGTCTCGCGATCCGCGATCAGCAGAACAAGGGCTACCTCCCGGACGGAACGACGCGCCTCTCGGACGGCGGCGAGCCGATCCGGCACTTCATGGGCACCTCGACGTTCGCGGAGTACACGGTCATGCCGGAGATCGCGCTCGCGAAGGTGAATCCCGAGGCGCCGCTCGACGGCGCGGCGCTGTTCGCGTGCGGGCTCTCGACCGGGATCGGTGCCGCGATGAACACGGCGAAGGTGCAGCGCGGCTCGACGTGCGTCGTCTTCGGCGCGGGCATGGTCGGGCTTGGCGCCGTGATCGGCTGCCGCCTGCAGGGTGCGGAGCGCATCGTGTGCGTCGACCTGTCGGAGGACCGGCTGAAGCTCGCGACGCAACACGGCGCGACGGAAACGATGGTCGGCGGCCCCGATGCGGTCGAGCGCATCGTCGAGTCGACGGGCGGCTTCGGGGCCGACTATACGTTCGAGGCGACCGGCAACGTCGCGGTGATGCGTCAGGCGGTCGAGTCGGCCCGCATGGGCTGGGGGCTGTGCACGGTCGCCGGCGTCGCCGGCAAGGGGGAGACGCTCGACGTTGTGCCGCGCTAACTGATCACGGGCCGCCGTATTGCGGGCTCGTCGTTCGGCGGCGTGAAGGGCCGTGACGGCGTGCCGATGCTCGTCGAGCGCTGGCTCGCGGGTGACATCGACGCGTCGTCGTTCATCTCGCATCGTCTGACGCTCGAGGACGTGAACCGCGGCTTCCAGCTGATGGAGGCGCAGGACGGGATCAGGAGCGTGATCGAGTTTGCTGCTTGAGCGTGTCGAGCATCCGTCGTGGACGTCGAACGCCTATCTCGTCTCGGACGGGACACACGGCGTGATCGTCGATTCGAACGGCGTCGAGGATCCGCTCGCGCGGATCGTCGCGGAGCAGGAGATCGAGCTGACCCACGTGCTCATCACGCACGGCGACGCAGATCACGTCGTGAACCCGGAGCGTTGGGGCGTGCCGGTCGTGACGTCGTTCGAGGAGCCGGTGCGGTCGGGCTCGCTCGAGATTCGCGGCCTGCCGACGCCCGGTCACGCGCGCGAGCACTGGGCGCTCCTCGTGGACGAGACCGACTGCTTCACGGGCGACTGTCTCTTCAAGGGAACGGTCGGCGGCACCGGTAACGGCGGCCCGGACGGCTACGCGCATCAGGTCGACTCGATCATGAACACGCTGATGTCGCTGCCGCACGAGACACGCATCCATCCCGGCCACACGCTCCCGTCGACGATCGGCGACGAGTGGAACCAGAACCCGTTCATCCGCATCTGGCGCGGCGTCGACCCGGAGGGCGATGAGCCGTGCCGTGTGCGCGGGCAGGAGGCGACGCTGATCCTCTTCGGCCCGGACTACGACGGCACGCACAAAGCGTGGGTGCGCTATCCGAACGGGCGCGACGCAATCGTCGGCGGCAGCCAGATCGAACGCGGCTGAACCTGGGTCTCGGGCGGAGCCCGAAACCAGGTTCGTGTCTGACGCAGCCAGCCCCCCGGCAAAAAGTTTCGAACTTGTCACACACACCTGTCCCGATCCGCCGATGACACCGGGCCCGACCCCTGCTTCGATGGAGCAGTGGTCACGCAATCCCTGAGTACCGAGCGGATCGTCTACGACGTGTACGCGCGCGTCGCGCTCGATCGCGACCGCTTACGAGACGAGATCAAGCGTCGCTTCGCGGGCGGCACGCGGAACGACCTGATCGAGGCCGAGCAGGTTGCGACAGCGGTGGTCGGCGAGGCATGGGGTGAGGTGGGGTTCGACTGCGAACGGGCGCTGTCGGACGTCCACGAGCTGTACCTCCTCCAGTCGGCGCGGGTGCTGGAGGCGCAAGACGAACTGCGGCGACGAGGCTCGGACTCGTGGATCGCACGTTCCGTGGTTCACGAGTTCGCCGCGCAGCTCGCCTGGGACGTCCTCGACGAAAGGGGGCTCCTGGCCGAGCTCTAGCTGACATAGAGCCTGGACCTCGGCGAACTCCGAGCCCGGCATCACGACCCTCGTAACGCCGCGAGCAGCTCGTACGAGCGCAGCCGTGCTGCGTGGTCGTGGATCGCCGCCGCGACGATGATCTCGTCCGCGCCGGTCTCGGCGACGAACGCCTCGAGGCCGGCGCGAACCGTGTCGGGCGCGCCGACGAACGACCTGCTCAGCATGTCGGACGCGCGTTCGCGCTCGGCGGGCGTCCAGTACGCGTCGATGTCGTCGATCGGCGGCGGCAGCTTGCCGCGGCGTCCGCGCTGGATGTTCGTGAACGACTGCTGCGACGAGGTGAAGAGCCGCCGGGCTTCCTCGTCGGTCTCGGCGACGATCACGTTCGCGCCGACCATTGCGTACGGCTCGGCGAGCTGTTGCGATGGCTTGAATCGCTCCCGGTAGAGCGCCAGAGCATCGATCAGCGCGCCCGGAGCGAAATGCGATGCGAACGCGTACGGCAGCCCGAGCAGCGCGGCGAGCTCCGCGCCGTAGAGCGACGACCCGAGGATCCAGAGCGGGACGCGCGTTCCCTCGCCGGGCGTGGCGCGCACGAGTTGGCCCGGCTCGGCGTCAGCGAGGTAGTGCTGCAGCTCGAGCACGTCCTGCGGGAACGTGTCCGCGCTCGTGACGTCGCGCCGAAGCGCCGCGATCGTCAGTCGGTCGGTACCGGGCGCGCGGCCGAGCCCGAGATCGATGCGTCCGGGGTGGAGCGCCTCGAGGGTCCCGAACTGCTCGGCGATCACGATCGGCGCGTGGTTCGGAAGCATCACCCCGCCCGCGCCGATGCGGATCGTCGACGTCCCGGCGGCGACGTGCGCGATCACGACCGCGGTCGCCGCGCTCGCGATCCCTGCCGCGTTGTGGTGCTCGGCGAGCCAGAACCGCCTGTAGCCGAGCCGCTCGGCGTGCTGCGCGAGCTCGAGCGAGTTCCGCAGTGCTTCCTGCGCCGTCGAGCCTTCCACGATCGGAGCCAGGTCGAGCACGGAGAGAGGCGGCAACGGCATGGACGAAGACTGCCCGGAACCCGGTTGCCGGCGAAGCCGGAACCGGGTTCCCGTCTGAAGCAACCCGAACCTCGCGTTCCATGCCTACGATGGTTGGCCGTGCTCGAGCTCGTCTGGCATCCCGACGCCGTCGCCTTCGCGTTCACGCGCGACGGTTCGCTGAGGGGCGACGAGGAACTCGACGTGCGCGGCGAGGTCTACCGCGGGCGCTTCCTCTCCATCGACGAGCTCGCCGCGTTCGAGCCGGCAGAGCCGCTGGCCGATTCGGCGCGCGCGCTCCTGCACGTGCGCGCGCTCGCGCGGCTCGCCGTCTCCGAGGGCCTCGTGTTCCCGCAGCTCGCCGAGATCGGCGGCGAGTGGTTCGCGTTCTGGGGCGCGACGCTGGAGGCGCAGATCGAGCAGACGCTGACCGCGACCGCTGTGGCCGCGCCGGCGGCGATCGCCGACTACTTCCACGGCGATCGCGTCGCGGTGGTGAACGACCTCTATCCGCGACTCGTGGATCGCATCGCGCGCGATCGACTCGTCGGAGCGGGCATGTCGCTCGGCTCGGCGCGGCCCTTCGGCAGGCGCCGCGGGGTCGAGGCCCTGCTGCACAGCCTGACCTCACCCGAGCCGGAGCTGCCGCACGGTGTCGGCTACGGGACGCTCGAGAAGCGCATCACGCGCTGGGTCGACGACGGCTTTGCCCGCCTCATACGCGCGCCGTGGGCCATCGGCCTGCATCTGGACGAACGCCCCGAGGAAATGGCGCTCGAGCTCTGGCTCCATGCCTCCGACGACGCGACGGTCGCGTTGCCCGCGTCGCTTCTGTGGGACGCCGGTCCCGACGCGTTCGACTTCCTGCGCGACGCCGACCCGTACGCCGACCTTGCGCGCTCGTTCGCCGAGCTGCAGCCGGTTCTCGCGGAGCACGGCTTGAGCTTCGACCCGCAGCAGCCGCGTGAGGTGAAGCTCGCCGCCGACGAGGTGGCGTACTTCCTGCGCACGGCCATGGAGCAGCTCAACGTGCCGGTGGTCCTGCCGACGGCCTGGACGGAGCGGCCCGCGCGCATCACCGCCGACCTCGCCGCGCGCACATCGAGCGGCACGTTCGCCGATTTCGACTGGAGCCTTCGCGTCGGCGACCTCGCACTCGAGGAAGGCGACCTGCGCCGTCTCGCCGCCGAGCGCAATCCGGTCGTGCAGGCCGACGAACGCTGGCAGGCGCTGCGCCACGACGACGTGCGCCGGGCGCTCCACTTTCTCGAAGAGAAACGCCGCGGCGGCGACATGGTCGCGCTCGTGCGTGCGGCGTCGGGCCTCGCGATCGACGAGTACGGCCTCGAGCTCGGAGAGGTGTCGCTCGACGAGCGCCTGTCGGGGATGCTCGGCGGCGACGCGCGCTTCAAGCCGATGCCGACCCCGCCCGGCATGCAGCACTCGCTGTATGCGTTCCAGGAGTCCGGCCACGGCTGGCTCCGCCTGCTTGGCGACCTCGGCATCGGCTGCGTCCTCGCCGACGACATGGGGCTCGGGAAGACGGTGCAGGCGATCGCGATGTTCGTCTCGGAACGCGCGCAGTTCGGCGAGGATGCGCTCGGTCCGACACTCGTCGTCTGCCCGATGAGCGTCGCGCGGCAGTGGGTGCACGAGCTCGAGCGTTTCGCGCCCGCATTGCGCGTCCACCTGCACCACGGCTCGGCAAGGCTCGAGGGCCCCGCATTCGCCGAGCGTGCGCGCGCAACGGACGTCGTCGTCACGTCCTACGATCTCGCGACGCGCGACGTCGAGACGCTGCAGCTCGTGGAGTGGGATCGCCTTCTGCTCGACGAGGCGCAGGACGTGAAGAACCCGCAGACCCGTCGCGCGCGCTCGCTGCGGCTGCTGCGCGCGCGCCGGCGCGTCGCGATGACCGGCACGCCGATCGAGAACCATCTCGGTGAGCTCTGGGCGATCATGGATCTGCTCAATCCGGGGCTGCTGGGCTCACGCGAATGGTTCCACCGCGCGTTTGCCGAGCCGATCCAGCTCGACGACGACGAGCAAGCGCTCGAGCGGCTGCGCAGCATCGTGCGTCCGTTCGTGCTGCGCCGCGCCAAGGACGATCCGGAGGTCGAGCTCGACCTGCCGCCGATCACGGTCGGCAAGGACTACTGCCGTCTCACCGGCGAGCAGGCGGCGCTGTACCAGCAGGTCGTCGACACGTGGCTGCCGAAGGTCGAGGCGCACGAGGATCGCTTCGGCCGGCGCGGCGCGGTGCTCGCGATGCTCGGTCAGCTGAAGCAGGTGTGCAACCACCCGGAGATGGTGGTGCGCGAGGGCGGGCCGCTCGCCGGGCGCTCCGGGAAGCTCGAGCGGCTCGTCGAGCTGCTGGCGGCGGTGCCGACGGGCGACAAGGCGCTCGTCTTCACGCAGTACACGAGCTTCGGCGGCTTCGTCGAGCACCTCGGCGAGCGGCTCGGAACGCGCGTCGAGTTCTTTCACGGCTCGCTGAACGCCGCGCAGCGCGAGGAGCTGCTGGCTGCGTTTGCGTCGGACGATGGGCCGCGCGTGCTCGTCGTGTCGCTGCGCGCGGGCGGCCGCGGGCTCAACCTGCCGGCCGCGAACCATGTCTTCCATTTCGACCGCTGGTGGAATCCGGCGGTCGAGCAGCAGGCGACCGACCGCGCGCACCGGCTGGGCCAGACGAAGCCGGTGTTTGTGCACTCGCTGATCACGACGGGCACGCTCGAGGAGCGCATCGACCTGCTGCTCGAGTCGAAGCGCGAGCTCGTCGAGAAGGTGATGGCAGGGACGAGCGACGACTGGCTCGGCGAGCTCGACCTGAACGCGATCCGCGAGGCGGTCGCCCTCGCCCCCGACGCCTACGAGCGGGAGGCGGCGGCGTAGTGGGTCCCTGGGCGCTCGCGGTGCTCGACGCATTCGGTGCCAGGCACCGGGACGTGTCCGGCACGGTCACAGACTTCCGAGTCCAGCCCGCTCTGGTCACGGCCCGCGTCGACGGACGCGAAGTGGCGCTGTCGGCGTCGCCGATCACGCGTGGGATCTGGGCCGCCGTCGGCAAGGTGACGGCGGCGCAGTCGGAGCAGTTCGCGCAGCAACTCGAGCACACGTGGGAGGAGCCACTCGTCCCACGCCAGGTCACACGGCTCGGGCGAGACGACGATGTCGCCGCGGTCGCGCATGCATTCGCCGAAGCGATCGAGCGCGATCCGTCCGCGCTGCTTCGCTGGCGCGGCTACGGAGCGACCGCCGATGACGCGAGCGAGGATCCGTGGCGCGGGGGAGAGCTACCCGAGCTGCCGCCCCCCGCGCGGCGTCCGCCGGAGTCGGTGCCGAAGCGATTCGGTGCGAGCGGGATCCAGACACCGGACGGCGATCTCGTCGAGGTGCTGGTGCGCGCGTATCGCGCGTTCGCCGACTAACGACTGGTCAGTGCGCGTTCGAGGACGGTCTGCGCGTGGACGGGCCAGAGCCCGCTGCGCAGCTCTTCGAAGATCGTCGGATCGATCGCGACGCCGCCTTCGTGCACGCGTTGCACGGCGGCGATGAACTCGTCGACGTCGGCGACGCGCTCCTTCAGCAGGTAGCCGATGCCGGCCGGCTCCTCGTCGTCGAAGAGCATCAGCGCGTTCTCGACGTCGATGTGCTGCGAAAGGAGCAGCACCCCCATGCGCGGGTGGCGCCGCTTGATCTCGGCGGCTGCGCGGATGCCTTCGTCGGTGTGCGTCGGCGGCATGCGGATGTCGACGATCGCGACGTCCGGCAGCGTCGCGTCGACGAGGTCGAGCAGGTCGTCGCCGGTGCCGGCCTGGCCGGTCACCTCGAATCCGCTCTCGTCGAGGAGCGCGGCGATGCCTTCGCGCAGCAGCACGGAGTCGTCGGCGAGCGCGACGCGAGGCGGCGCAGGTCGCGACGGCGTCGCGTTCGGCGGCGGAAACACCGTCGGCAGTCCCGCGGCGGCCACCTGGAAGAGGCGCGTGGGGCGGGGGATGCCACGCAGGTCGTACTCGCCGAGATCGGTGGTCGTCACGCCGGCGCCCTCGGCTGCGGTGACGGTTGCCTCGGAGGCGAT
>Ga0070741_10010002_pt1 | contig 18114 bp, 22 predicted proteins | sample Coa_R1_4_FD_66440 | JGI IMG/M metagenome (GOLD analysis project Ga0070741, IMG submission 66440) | Surface soil microbial communities from Centralia Pennsylvania, which are recovering from an underground coalmine fire - Coalmine... | ecosystem: Environmental > Terrestrial > Soil > Unclassified ...
TGTCGATACCGAAGGTGCCGCCGGCGGCCACGACGGCCCCGCCGGGCCCGGTGTGCTGCTCGGCCGCCCAGCGCAGCCCCCGCAGCGACACCAGCCCGCCGGCCAGGTCGACGTTGCCGAAGCGCACCGTGGCCGACGCCCGGCGCTCCTTCCCCTCGACGAGCTCGGCGGTGGCGGCGCTGCGGCCCTCGCCGGCCACGAGCAGCTGGCCGAACCCGAGCGCCGCCGACGTGTAGGCGGCGTCGCCCTTGGCATCGGGCCGGGCCGAGGCCTCCTCCCGGCCGGCGCCGACCGGCCCGGAACCGGCGACGTCCTTCGAGGCCGACGCCGCACCGGCGTGGGAATCGGCCACCGTCCGCTTGGGGAGCTGGTCGGGCGACAGCGGCGCCCGTCCGCAGCCCATCGGCGTCGTCAGCATCACGCCGAGGACGCCGAGGTCGAGCGTGGCCGCCTCGCCCCGGGCCGTCGTCCCCTGGTAGTGGCCCAGCGCGGCGCCGTACGTCGACGCCAGCGGCAGGCCGGACGCCCGGGCCACCAGCCGCCCGACGTTGGCCGCCGCGTCAGCGCTGCCGGTCACGAACGAGCCCTCCGCGGCCGCGGGAGCCGGCACGGGCGCGCCCAGCAGCACTGCGCAACCCAGGCCCACCATCGCCGTCGCCGCCCGAACCGTGGCCCCACTCGGTTGACGCACGGTATACATATACCCTAGGTATCCGAAATGGGCAAGGAGTTCGTGAATGGGCCGATACCGGTTCCTGTCCGACGAGTGGTTCGACGCCGTGGAAGCCTTGCGGGACAAGGCTCCGGCTGCTCCCGAGGACGTCGCCGACCTCGCCGTCAACATGGTCGTGACCGGAGGACCCGACGGCGAGCGGGCGCTGCACTTCGCCGCCGGGCGCTTCGACCGGGGGCTCGTGGACGGCGCCCCGACCACCGTGACCGTCCCCCACCGGGTGGCCCGGTCGCTGATCGTCGACCTCGATCCCGCCGCGGCCGTCACCGCCTTCATGACCGGCGAGATCAGGGTCGAGGGCGACCTCGCCCGGCTGATGGAACTGCAGCAGTCGGTCGGCGCGACGCTGGCGCCGACGGTCGAGCAGCTGGCCTTCATCGGCGAGCTCCGGGCCCTGACCCGATGACCGCCACCGCCTTTTCATCGGCGCCCCCGCCGCCGCTGCCGGAGTTCGGCGAACTCGTCGACCGGTCGGAATGGCTGCGGGCCCGGCCGGGTCTGGAGGCCGAGGTGCGGCGCTGGCACCGCTCGCTCGGGGCCGAGCGCCGGCGCATCGCCGCCGAGGCCGAGGACCTCGCCCGGCCCCGGCTGTCCCGCCTCCCGGTGTTGGCGCTGTTCCTCGTGACCGTCCGCTTCCTGTGGTTCAGCCTGCAGGCGCTCTTCCGCCGGACGGCCACGCCGGAGCGCCGGGCCGTGCGGTGGTCGAAGCACCTCGTGCAGGCGGGCGGGCCGGCCTACGTCAAGCTCGGCCAGCTGATCGCCACCGCTCAGGGCGCCCTGCCCGAGACCTGGACGGACGCCTTCGCCTGGTGCCGGGACGAGGTTCCAGCGCTGCGGCCGGGTGTGGCCGAAGCGGTGATCGCCGAGGAGTTCGGCCGTCGGCGGGCGGAGACGTTCGAGTCGATCGAGCCGGCGCCGGTCGCCGCCGCCAGCATCGCTCAGGTGCACCTCGGCCGCCTGGCCGACGGTACGGAGGTGGCGGTCAAGGTCCAGCGGCCGGGGCTGCGCCGGCGCTTCGAGCTCGACCTCCGGGTGCTGGCGGTCATCGCCGCCATGGCCGACCGGGTGAGCCGGCGGGCCCGCATCGCCAACCTGCCGGGCTTCGTGGAGCTCTTCGCCCAGCTGGTGCTGGAGGAGCTCGACTTCCGGCTCGAAGCGCTGAACATGGCCGAGATCGGCCTGGCCAACGAGGACGCCGGCCTCGACCACATCCACATCCCCCGGCCGATTCCCGGCCTGGTGACCGCCCGGGTCCTGGTCATGGAACGGGTGCCGGGCATCCGCTACACCGACGCCGCCGTGGCGCACCCGGAGCTCGACGGGCGGCGCATCGTGCGGCTGGCGGTCCAGGGCGTGCTGGAGCACGCCCTGCTCTACGGCGTGTTCCACGGCGACCTGCACGCCGGCAACGTCCTCATCGACGAGAGCGGCAACTTCTCGCTGGTCGACTTCGGCATCGCCGGCCGGGTGGACGCCGGGCGGCGGGCGGCGCTGGCCCGGCTGGTGATCGGCTTCGCCCGCAACGACTTCGCCGCCCAGGTGGCGGCGGTGGCGGAGTTCGGCGCCCTGCCGCCGGGGATCGACCTCGAGCCGCTGGTGCGCCAGTTCGCCGAGGAGTCCCCGACGCTGCTGGCCGCCGTCGACCGGCCGCTCAACCAGCTCGACTTCGGTCTGCTCACCACCCAGGTGGCCCGCGGTGTGCGGCTGCTGGCCGAGCACCGCTTCCGCCAGCCCAAGGAGCTGGTGCTGTTCTCCAAGAACCTGCTGTACCTCAACGGGCTGTGCAACGCCTTCGCCCCCGACATCAACCTCCTGGCCGAGATCGCACCGATCTTCCTCTACTTCCAGACGAAGTACCCCAGGGAGATCGCCCAGATCGTGTTCGGTAGTCTCGGGCCCCATGGACGCGTCGATTGAGGGCCGGCGGGGCAAGCCGTTCCGGCTGGTGGTCGAGGAGGGCAAGGTCCGGGAGTTCGCCCGGGCGGTGAAATCGACGAACCCGGCCTACGTGGGCGAGGGGCCGCAGGCGACGTCGCCGGCCACGTTCCTGGCCTCGTCGAGCTTCTGGCAGGGCCGCGAGCATTCGCCGTGGGGCGATACGGCGCTGAACTGGGAGCGGATCCTCCACGGTGAGCAGGAGTTCGTGTTCCCCGGTCCGCCGCCGGCCGCCGGCACCGAGCTGACCGCCGAGGCCCGCATCGACCGCGTCTACGAGAAGGAGGGCAAGCGGGGCGGCGCCATGACGTTCGTGGAGCTCGTCACCGAGTACCGCGATGCCTCCGGTGCGGTGGTGGCCGAGTCCCGCTCGACGATCATCGAGACCAGCCAGGCGCCGGGGAGCTGACCACATGGAACTCGACGTTGGAACCGAGGGACCGACGTGGGAGGACGGGCCCCTCACGGTGACCGATTTCGTCCGCTACCAGGGCGCGTCGGGCGACATGAACCCGATCCACCACGACACCGAGTTCGCCCGCAAGGCCGGCTTCCCGATGCCGTTCGCCGTCGGGATGCGCCAGGCCGGCGTCCTGGCCAGCTGGGCCGCCGACTGGTTCGGCCCTGAGAACGTGCGCCGCTTCAAGGTCCAGTGGCGCGAGCAGGCCTGGCCCGGCGACGTCCTCACCTATTCCGGCGCCGTGACCGCCCTGCGGGAGGAGGCCGGGCAGCGCCTGGTCGACATCGAGATGACCGTCACCCGTCAGACGGGCGGCACGCACCTCAGGGGCTGGGCGACCTTCGCCGTTCCCGACTAGGGGCGCCGCCCGACCACGACCCGCAGGCCGGCGGGCAGCGTCTCCGTCCCGAACGACGTCCTGGCCAGCACCGGGCGGTAGTGCGGCTCACGGCCGGGAGGCATCGGCGAATGCTGGCACACTGGGCCGTCGACCTCACAGAACGAGGGCGTCGGTCGTTGACCAGGTGTGGCGATGCAAGCGTTGGAGCCGTTCGAGGCGGTCGTTTCGGAGCACGGGCCGGTGGTGATGCGCGTCTGCCGCGCCCTGCTCGGGCCGGCGGACGCCGACGACGCCTGGTCGGAGACGTTCCTGGCCGCGCTGCGGGCCTATCCCGGACTGCGGCCGGGCAGCAACGTCCGGGGGTGGTTGGTGACGATCGCCCACCGCAAGGCGATCGACCAACTGCGGGCCCGGGCCCGCCGGCCGGAACCGGCCGCCGACCTGAGCGAACGTCTCATCGGCGCTCAGGCGGGAGCCGAGCTGGCCGACAGCGACCTCCAGGGCGCGCTGGCCGGGCTGCCCGACAAGGCCCGGTTGGCGGTCATGTACCGCTACCTGGCCGACCTGCCCTATGCCGAGGTGGCCGCGCTGCTGGAGTGCAGCGAGGCGGCCGCCCGGCGCAATGCCGCCGACGGCATCGCCCGCCTCCGGAAGCGTTACCAAAAGGACGAGGTATGAGCGCACCGACCGACCGCCAGATCATCGACGACATCAGCCCTTCCTTCGACGAGCCGGCCGCCGTCGCCGGCCTGCGGGCCCGCCTCGCCCAACGGGCGGCGGCTGAGGGCCTCCTCGACGTCGCCTACCGCACCATGGACAGCCCGGCCGGCCCGCTGCTGCTGGCCGCCACACCCGCCGGCCTGGTCCGGGTGGCCTTCGACCGGGAGAACCACGACGCCGTGCTCCTCGAGCTCGCCGCCGCCGTGAGCCCCCGCATCCTCCGTTCACCGCGTGGTGTCGACGACGTCGCCCGGCAGCTCGACGAGTACTTCGCGGGGCGCCGGCGGTCATTCGACGTCGCCGTCGACCTCCGGCTGGCCACGGGGTTCCGGCGGGCGGTCCTCGAGCACCTGCGGGAGATCCCGTACGGCTCCACCGAGAGCTACACCGACGTCGCTTCGGCGGTGGGGAACCCGAAGGCGGTCCGGGCGGCGGGGAGCGCCTGCGCCACCAATCCCGTCCCGCTGGTGGTCCCCTGCCACCGTGTCGTCCGCCGCGACGGCACCTACGGGCAGTACCGGGGCGGCCCGGAGGTGAAGCACGCCCTCCTGACCCTGGAGAGGGCCGGATGACGGCGGTCGACCGGCCGGACTGGAAGGCGGTGCAGGCCGACCTCGACGAGCTCGGCCTCGCCGCCGTCGGTCGGGTCATGACGGAGTCGCAATGCCGGGCGGTGGCCGACCTCTACGACGACGACGAGCGATTCCGTTCCACGATCGAGATGGCCCCCCACCGCTTCGGGGAAGGCCGGTACCGCTACTTCGGCCATCCGCTGCCGGATGTCGTCACCGAACTGCGGGCGGCCTTCTGGCCCCACCTGCTGCCGATCGCCCGGGAGTGGGCTGAACGTCTCGGCCGGCCCGACACCTGGCCCGACGACTTCGGGGACTGGCTGGAGCAGTGCCACCGGGCCGGCCAGACCCGCCCGACACCACTCCTGCTGCGCTACGGCCCGGGGGGATGGAACGCGTTACACCGCGATCTCTACGGCGATCTCGTCTTCCCGCTGCAGGTCGTCGTGGGGCTCGACGAACCCGGCGCCGACTACACCGGGGGCGAGTTCCTGGTGGTGGAGAACCGGATGCGGGCGCAGTCCCGGGCGACGACGGCGGTGATCGGCCGGGGCGAGGCGCTCGTCTTCACCACCCGGGACCGGCCGGTGCGGTCGGCCCGGGGCTGGTCGGCGGCGTCGTTGCGGCACGGAGTCAGCGTCGTGCGCTCCGGTCGCCGCCGCACGCTCGGCCTGATCTTCCACGACGCGGCGTAGGGCGGCCGCTGCGGGCCCGCCCGGCGGGCCCTACTTCCCGGCCGGCGGACTCGACTCGTAGCCGCCCCGGGTGACCGGGTGGAAGTCGGCAGTGCCGCCGCTGCAGGGGGCGATGGTGCCCGGCGCCCCGAGCCGGACGCCTGAGAACCGCTGCGGCCGGCTCTCGGTGTCGATGGTGACGGCGAAGTCCCGAGCGGCGTCGTTGCGGCCCCCGCTGGCAAAGACGCGGCCACTGACCTGGATCAGGCCGTGGGCGTCCCGGGTGAGGCAGTGCACCTCGCCGGCGTCGCCGTGGCCGCCCTCGGCGGCGTCGGCCTCCCCGAAGCGGATCTGGCCCCAGCCGTCTTCCGGGGCGCCGTTGTTGCGGGCATACACGCCGAGCCCGTAGCTGCCGCTCTGCGTCTCGCTGGCCGCCGCCCCCCGGATCATCACCTTGGACTGACCGAACCACCAGTCGTCGGGGCTGGCGCCGGCCGCCGACGCCCCCACCAGAGCCACCAGCATCGCGGCCACCGCCGCCGCGGACCCGAACCTCACGAACCTGCGCACTGCGGCCCCCGTTCCCCACGTTGTCTGGTCATCCAGTCGGCAGATGCTGGGCCCAGCCTACCCGGATCGGCGCCGGGCACGCACCCGGCCGTCCGCCGCGAACGACGTGTGGAGGTCGTTGACCGTTTCGGACAGCGGCCGGGGGCGGTACCCGAGTTCGGCGATCGCCTTCGAGCAGTCGACCGCCGGATCGGTCTCCAGGGCGTGGAGCGACTCCGGCGTGAGCAGCAGCCGCCCGGCCCGCCGGGGCCCGGCCAGCCGTACCGCCGCTTCGGCGGCGGCCTTCACGGGCCGCAGCGGCAGCGCCGTCCGGGGCGGGCGGCGGCCACTGGCCTCCGCCGCCAGCCGCCCGAGCTCGGTCACCGTCGCCCGGTGCCCGCCGACGAGATAGTTCTCGCCGGTGCGGCCCCGCTCGGCAGCGGCCAGCAACGCCGCCGCCACGTCGCGGACGTCGACCCAGTCGAAGGCACCGGTGACGGTCACCGGCATGCGGCCGCGGAACATGGCCAGCAGGACGCGGCCCATCCGCGACGGCTCAAGGTCCACCGGCCCCACCATCCCCGACGGGTTCAGGATCACGGCGTCGAGGCCGCGATCGACGACGCGGCGCAGCTCGTCTTCACCGGCGGCCTTCGACCGGTCGTAGGCCGGGAGCCGGGGGTCGACCGCCCGGAGCGCGTTCTCCCGGACCGGCCCGCGGATCGCAGCGACGTCATAGGCGTGCAGCGAACTGCAGTGCACGAGGCGCCGTACCCCGGCGGCCAGCGCCGCTTCGGCCACATGGCGGACTCCGTCGACGTTCACCCGCCTCACCGAACCGTCGGGATCGCCGGCGATCGAGATCCGAGCGGCGAGGTGGAGTACGAATTCCGCCCCGGCAAAAGCGGTTTCGAGCGCCGAAGGATCGAGGACATCGGCCCGCACGAACTCCACGTCGAGCCCGTTCAGCGCTGCACCGGGTCGCAGATCAACGGCCCGCACGGTCTCCGAAGCGGCGAGAAGGGCCCGCACGGCATTGCCTCCGAGGTGCCCGGATGCCCCCGTCACAACGAATCTCATCGCCGCCTCCGGCAGAATTTGAGGATTGCGCCAATGGTATGCGTTGTCGGGAAAGGGACTGCGCTGAACAATGCAAATGAGGACTAGCAATTTCAACGGTTGTGCGACAGACTATTGCTGCTGGTCCCATAAACGAGAGGGTGTACGTGATGGCTGCGAAGTTCGAAGTCAGCTCCAACGGCAAGGGGGGGTTCCAATGGATCCTCTCCAGCCAGGGCCGAACCCTGGCCCATAGCGAGCCCTACAGCCGCAAGGCGTCCTGTCTGAACGCCATCGACTCGTTGCGCAAGGCTGCCGCCACCGCCACCGTCTCCGACACGACGGTCGCATCGAACAACGGCGCAGCGGCGCAGGCGGCGACGAGCAAGAGCACCGCCCGCAAGACCACCGCCCGCAAGGCGGCATCGACCCGCAAGGCGGCATCGACCCGCAAAGCGGCTTCGACCCGCAAAGCGGCTTCGACCCGCAAAGCGGCCACGCCTCGCAAGGCGGCCTCCACCCGCAAGGCGGCGGCCAAGACGGCTCCGAGCACCGCCAGGGCTCCCCGCAAGGCGGCGGCCAAGAAGGCGGCGCCGGCCGCGGCCAAGGCGCCGAGGAAGACGGCAGCCAAGAAGGCCGCCCCCGCCAAGGCCGCCCCCGCCAAGGCCGCGAAGTCGGCCGCCAAGCCGGCCAAGGCCGCCGGTACCCGGAAGCGGGCTCCCCGCAAGGCCTGATTCGATGACGACCGGCCCGTCCGGCGGCATGATCTGACGCCGGACGGGTACCGGTACTTCCTTACTGGACGACGTCGTCGTCGAGGTCGTCTTCGTCGATCTCGAGGTACCAGACGTCGGCGCAGTCACGGCAGCGGTAGGCCACCACGTCGCCCGGCTGCCAGCCGAGTTCGGGCGGCTCCGGCGGCATCCGCCGGCAGGGCCCTCCGCAGTCCACGCAGATGATCGTGTCGGCCACCGGCATGCTCCTACGGTGGCACAGATCGCCGCGCATCGGGCGAGTCGCGCCCGATCCGGCGCGGTGGAAGCCCAGAAATGTTTCACCAGGCTAATTACCCTGGTAAACTATCCGGCATGCGCCCCTCGCCCACCGGCTCGCCCGTCCGCAGCGCCGCCCTCCCGGCCCCCGAGATGGCCGCCCGGCTGCGGCTCAGCGCCACCCGCCTCGCCCGCCGTCTCCGTCAGGAGTCCGGTGCGGGCCTGTCGCCCAGCCAGCAGTCGGCCCTGGCGGTCATCGCCAATGAAGGCCCGCTGACGCTCGGGGCGCTGGCGGAGCACGAGCGGGTCGCTCCGCCGTCGATCACCAAAGTCGTCTCCAAGCTGGAAGCCGACGGCCTCGTGATCCGCACGCCCGACCCGGCCGATCGCCGGGTCTGCCGGGTGGCCGTCTCCCCCGACGGTGCCGCCCTGCTCGAGGAATCCCGCCGGCGGAAGACCGCCTGGTTGACGGCGCGCATCACCGAACTCGACCACGACCGCCAGCGGCGGCTGGCCGAGGCGCTCGACGTCCTCGACGACCTCATCTCCTAAAAGGGCTGCCTGTGACCCGCATTCGACACGCCACCCGAGACACGTTCCGGTCGCTCGGCGTCCGGAATTTCCGCCTGTTCTTCGGCGGCCAGCTGATCTCCCAGATCGGGAACTGGCTGACGCTCGTCGCCCAGACGCTGCTCGTCCTGAAGCTGACCGACAGCGGTTACGCCCTCGGCGCCCTGGCCGCCGCCCAGTTCGGGCCCGTCCTTCTCTTCGGCGCCTTCGCCGGGCTCGTCGCCGACCGCTCCGACAAGCGCCGGCTGCTGATCACCGTGCAGACGCTGGCCATGCTGCAGTCCTTCGCCCTGGCCGCCCTGGCCTTCATGCACCACCCGCCGGTGCTGGCCATCTACGCCGTCGCCTTCTGCGGGGGCCTCACCACCGCTTTCGACAACCCCACCCGGCGCTCGTTCGTGGTCGAAATGGTGCCCGAGGACAGCATCAACAACGCCGTGAGCCTGAACAGCGCCCTGATGACCGGCGCCCGGGTCGTCGGCCCGGCGCTGGCCGGTCTGCTGGTCACCACCGCCGGCTTCGGCTGGTGCTTCACCCTCGACGCCGTCAGCTACCTGGCCGTCATCGCCGCCCTGTGGCGCATGAACCCCGCCGAGGTGCGCCAGGCGCCGGTCACGCCCAAGGGCAAGGGCCAGGTGCGGGATGGGCTCCGCTACGCCCGCAGTGTGCCGGAGCTCTACGTGCCGCTGATCATGATGGCCCTCATCGGCACGCTGGCCTACAACTTCCAGACCGTGCTGCCGCTCTTCGCCACCCGCGACCTCCACGGCAGCGACGTGACGTTCACCTGGCTCATGTCGGTCGTCAGCTGCGGCTCGCTGATCGCCGCCCTGCTCACCGCCCGGCGGACGACGATCGACGTCCGCATCGTCAGCCGCAATGCCGCCGTGTTCGGCGTGGCGCTGGCGGCGCTGGCCGTCATGCCGAACCAGCCGTCGGCCTTCGCCGTGGGCTTCCTGGTCGGGCTCGGCAGCCTGATGTTCATGACCGCGGCCACGGCCATCACGCAGCTGGCCGCCACGCCGTCGATGCGGGGCCGCGTCCTGGCGCTGCAGGCCATCGTCTTCCTCGGCAGCACGCCGATCGGCGGCCCGATCGTCGGCGCGATCTCCGAGCGTTTCGGGGCCCGCTACGGCATCGCCCTCGGGGCGGCCGCCACGCTGGCGGCGTCGGCCTACGGCCTGATTGCCGTGCGGCGCAGCCGTCCGGCCGCCAGCGCTCCGGCCGCCGGTCCGGTGCCCATGCGGGCGCACGGCGACGCCTCCGGCGAACTGGCCCTGCTCGACCCGCTGATCACGCCGAAGGCTTCCTGATCGCCCCCTCCAGGGCGGCCCGGCTGCCGGTAGCGGTGCTGTTGATCGTCTGGGACCGGGACTCCTCCTCGATCGCCTGCTCGAAGGAGAGGGCGTAGGCGTCGTTCAGCATCGCCTTCGTGAGCGACAGCGCCGTGGCCGGGCCCCCGGCCAGGCGGGACGCCCACTCCTCCAGCCGGGCGTCGACCTCGCCGGCGGGAACGACGCAGTTGACCAGGCCGAGCCGTTCCGCCTCCGGCGCCGGGATCGGATCGGCGAAGAAGGCCAGCTCCTTGGCTTTCTTGAGCCCGACGAGGCGGGGCAGCAGCCAGGCGCCGCCACCGTCGAGCGAGAGATTGAGCTTCGTGAAGACCTCGCAGAGGACGGCGTCGTCGGCGGCGATCGTGAGGTCGCAGGCCAGCGCCAGATTGCAGGCCAGCCCGTAGGCGCCGCCCTCGACCACGCTGAGGGTGGGAACGGGCAGCCGGTGGAGGGCCACGGCGACGTCGCCCACCCGCCGCATGAATGGAAGCATGCCGGCGCGCCCGGCCTCCATGGCGAACGGCAGGTCGATGCCGGCGGAGAACCACCCCCCGGCGCCCCGGAGGACGACCAGGCGCACGTCGCCGTCCCGCCGGGCCCGCTGCAGCCCTGCCTCGAGCCCGTCGAGGACGGCGCCGTCGATGGCGTTGCGCTTGCCGGGCCGGTTGATCGTGAGCCTCATCACGCCGGCGGCGACGTCGACCAGCAGTGCCTCTCCCATCCGCCCAATCGAGCACACCCGCCCCCGGGGGGACGAATCGGACCCGGCGGCGCCGTCTGGGAACTCCATCAGAGATTCTCTGGCCCGCTCAGTCCGGGCGCCGGTGCGCCGACGGAGCGGACGGAACCAACGACAAGAGGAGGTCCTCATGATCAACGGGGTGAGTTGCTCGAACGCCGCCGCCGGTGCGGCACCCCTGACCGCCGCCGGAGGCCTGAACCGGAACGACCGGCAGCAGATGCTGTCGTCGGCCGCCGACCTGCTGAAGATGTCGGTCAGCGACCTGCAGGCGAAGCTGGCCGGCGGCCAGAGCCTCGACGACATCGCCCAGGCCCAGGGGGTCTCCCACGACGACCTCGTGGCCAACATCGCGGCGAGCCTGAAGTCCTCCGAGGGCGCGTCCGGCGCCAACCAGTCCGACGCCAACCTCACTGCCGTGGCCAACCGGATCGCCGGCCATCACCGCCACCACGGCCACCACGGCGCCGGGCCGACGTCCGCCGTGGGCGCCACGCCGGCGACGTCCTCCACCGACGCCACCGGCGCCGTCACCGCCGCCGATCCCTCGACCACCGTCACCGGCGGATCGCTCTTCGACGTGCGGGCCTGAGCGCCACCGCGGCCGGGCGGGGCGCCTCCTAGGGGCGTCCCGCCGCGACCACCAGCGGGGCATGGAGGCCGCACTCGGTCTTCCCCGAGCCGGCCCAGCGGCCGTCCCGGCCACGGCCGGGCGCGGTGCAGGGTTCGCAGCCGATCGAGTCGTACCCCCGCCGGAGCAGGGGGTTGACGATGACGTCGTGGTCGGCGACGTAGGCCCCCACCTCGGCGTCGCTCCACTCCACGATGGGGTTGACCTTGACGAGGCCGTGGCGGGCGTCCCACTCCACGGCCCGGGCGCCGGCCCGGGTCGGCCCGTCGGCGCGGCGCAACCCGGTCACCCAGGCCGCCTTGCCGGCCAGATAGCGGGCCATCGGCCGCACCTTGCGGCCGTCGCAGCAGGCGTCGCAGCCGCCGGCGGCCACGGGGGCGTCGGGCTCCGGGCGGAGCCGCACCAGGTTGAGGCCGTAGCGCCGCCGGAGCCGGGCCGCGGTCTCGTAGGTCTCGGCGAAGTGGTAGCCGGTGTCGAGGAAGAAGACCTCGACCGCCGGATCGAGGCGGACGGCGAGGTCGACGACGACGGCGTCCTGCATCGAACAGGCGACGGCGATGCGGGGCGAGAACTCGCGGAGCGCCCAGGCGAGAATCGCCGTCGCCGACCAGCCCTCGAGGTCGGGCAGGGCGGGACCGGCGAGGGCGGCGGCGGCGTTCATGCGGCGTACCCGGCGCCCTGCCGGTCGGCCGTCCGGGCCACCCGGAGCACGATCCACTCGCCGTTGCCGAGGTGCGGCGGACGGGCGCCGCCCAACTGGATCAGCCCGCCGGTGGCCAGCACGTCCATGGCGCCCTGGAGGGCGAGCCCGTGGGAGACCGCCACCACGGTCCGGCCGGGGCCGGCCCGCCACAGGAAGCCCAGCAACGCCGTCGCCACGCGGGCACCGGCCTCGGCCTGCGTCTCTCCACCGCCCCGGCAAACGTCGCGCCCGGCCGTCCAGGCGGCGTACTCGGCGGGGAACAGCCGGGCGGCCTCCTCGCGGTCCAGACCTTCCCAGCCGCCGAGGGCGATCTCCCGCAGCCGGTGGTCGGTCGAGGGGACCAGGCCGCAGGCGGCGCCGACCATGACGGCCGTCTGGTGGGCCCGGCGCAGATCGCTGGCCACGATCGCCGCCGGCCGCATCGCCGCCACCACCTCGGCCGCTCGGCGGGCCTGCTCCCAGCCGAGGTCGTCGAGCGGCGGGTCGGCCTGACCCTGGAAGCGGCCTTCGGCGTTCCAGGTCGTCCGGCCGTGGCGCACGAGCACGAGTCGTTGATCGGGGCTCATCGGTGTTCCTCCGGGATCGATCGGAAGAAGTTCCAGATCATCTGCTGGGCCGGCGGGGTGGCGGCGTCGCCCGCCGGCCACTGGTGGACGTCGCCCTGGTAGAGATCGAGTTCGACGGGATCGCCGCTGCCGCACGACGTCCAGCGGGTGGTGGTCAGCGTCCCCAGGGTCTGGCTCTGGCCCGACCCCTGGCAGCCGTTGGCGGCGAGAAGCGCGCCGACCTCGCCCTCGGTGCTCTGCTCGACGTAGCCGTTGACCGACTTTGGCGGCTGGTCGGGCGTGAGCGTGAACAGCGGGTCGTTGTTCATGGCGACCTGGACCGACGGCACCGCCGGCGGCTTGGCGCAGTCGGCCACCGGCACGGCGGCGACGACGGCGACACCGTCGAAGAGGTCGGGTTCGGCGCAGGTGAGCCGGAACGCCATCTTTCCGCCGTTGCTGAATCCGACGAGGAAGACGCGCTGGTGGTCGGCGTCGCGCTGGCCGGCGAGCACCTGGTGGACGACCTCGGTGACGAAGCCGACGTCGTCGACGTTGGCCTGGTGCGCCCCGGCGCAGCAGGCCCCGGCGTTCCAGGAGTTCTGATAGCCGGCGGGGTAGACGAGGATGGCGGGGCCGGTGACCGCCGGGAGGCCCGTCCGCTGCGCCTCGTACTCGGGGGTGACGATGCGGCCGTGGAGGAGGACGATGACGGGCAGCGGCGTCTTCGACGTCGTGGCGGGCCGGACGAGCAGGTAGCGCCGGGCCAGGCTGCCCTCGTTCACCGGCACGCTGGTGCTGACCCACCCGGCGGGCACGCCCGGCACCGATTCGGGCGTGGTCGTCGCCGGCGCCGGCGGCGCCGGTGCCGGCTTGGCCGCCGGGGGCATGCGCGACGGCGGCTTCGTCGACGGTGGCGTGGCCGAGGTCGAGGCGGTGGTCTTGGCCGGCGGGGCCGGAACAGCAGGGGGCGGCGGGGCGGCGCTGGGCGCGGCGGTGGCGTGCCACCCCACGGCCACGCCGACGGTGATGGCCACGAGGGCGACGACGACGCCACCCCCGACGGCTATCCAGGCCCGCTTCACGCCCATCCTTCCCGCCTCCGCTCAGTACATCATCCGCGGATCGCGGTAGTGCTTGAACTCGATCAGGTTGTTGGACGGGTCGCGGAGCACGAAGGTGAGGTGCTCCTCGACCGAGTCCTTGAACCGGGGCTGCACGGTGGCGAAGAACGGGATGTCGCGCTGGACGGCCAGGAACAGCACCCGGTCGAAGTCCTCCCGGTGCCGGAACGTCACGCCGAAGTGCCGGGGGTAGAGCGAGCCCTGGGGCTCGCACAGCTCCGGGGGCGACAGGTGACACACCACCTGGTCGCCGAAGAAGTCGAGGGTGATGCGGTCGGCGTAGCGGCGGGCCAGGTGGCAGCCGAGCTTTCCGACGTAGAACTCGACGGCCTCGTCGAGGTCGTGCGTCGGGATGGCGAGGTGGAAGACGTCCCCTGACTCACGCATAGATCGACGCCGCCTCGAACTGCAGGAGCGTGTCGCCCCGCAGGCCCAGCCGCAGCGTTTCCAGGGCGATCACGTCGCCGAGCGAGACGTTGCCGAGGTTGACGTTGGGGCCCAGCAGCGTGATGAACTGCGTCTGGAGGTCCTTGGTCGGCGCCTCGAACAGGAGCCGGTCGGGGTCGGCACCGCCGGCCAGGATCGTCTCCACCAGGCCGCCCCGGAGGTGGCCGTCGGACCGGCAGATCCCGCTCTTGCCGCTCTCCCGGGCCTCGGTGATGACGAGGCCGGCGCCGGCGGCGAGGTCTTCGGCGATGCACTCGACCCACTGGGCCGGCGACATCAGGTCCGCCTTGGCCTGGTCCTTGAACCCGACCTCACTGCTGACGACGAACTCGCCGGCGCAACGCCGGATGTACTCGGCCTTCTCGGCGTTCGACAGCGAGATCGTGCCGTTGGACACCTCGACGATGTCGCTGTGCCAGTGGTGGCAGAACTTGAGGAAGGCGTCGAAGCGGCCCTGGACCACGAACTTCTCGAACAGGGTTCCCCCGAAGCAGAACTTGATGCCGTGGTCCTGGAGGACGCCGATCTTGCGGTCGAGGTCCTCCGTCACCATGCACGTGCCCCAGCCGAACTTCACGATGTCGATCAGGGGAGCGCTGCTGGCCACGGCGTCGGCGAACCAGCCCGTCGGAAGCCCGTTGTCGATCACCATCGTGAGGCCGGCCGTCCGGGGTTTCGCCGGGCGGGCGGGCAGGTCGAGCCATTGGGGGTTCATCGGCGTCTCCTCTGACGGTGGGGTTCAGGCTCGGACGGGCTGAGGGTCCAGCGGGCTGCCCTGGCCTATGCGGTAAAGCTGGGCCGCCTGCCGGCGCACGTCGGCCCGCCGGACCTTGCCGGTCGGGCCGCACGGCAGGGTCTCGGCCACGCTGATGTCGGCGGGGCGCTTGAAGGCCGACAGCGACCGGCTGCAGCGGTCGTGCAGTTCCTCGGTGAGGCGGGCCCGGCCGGACGCCGGCACATCGGCCAGCACGAAGGCGATCGGCTCCTCGCCGACGATCGGGTGGCGCCGGCCGACGACGACGGCGGCGGTCACCCGGGTGTCACCGAGCAGCACCGCTTCGATCTCCGCCGGGTAGAGCTTCTCGCCCCCCCGGTTGATCACGTCGTCGGACCGGCCGACGAGGTACAGGAAACCGTCCTCGTCGAAGCGGCCGAGGTCGCCGCTCGTGAGCCAGCCGCCGGCCCGCCGCGCCGGGCGGGCGGCGAGGCCGTGCTCGGTGGCGCTCCAGTACTGGTCCACGACGTGGTCGCCGCGGATCTCGACGGCGCCGACGGTGTCGGGACCCACGGGCTGGCCCGTCTCGTCGACGACCCGGATCTCGACGCCGACGCCCCGCCCCACCGAGCCGGGACGGCGGTCCCGGGCGTCGAGGGGGTTGGCGGCGATCTGGCTGGCGGCCTCGGTCATGCCGTAGGTCTCGAGCACCGAGATGCCGGTGCGGCCCTCGAAGCGGCCCAGCGTGCCGGGGGCCAGCGGCGCCGACGCCGAGCGGGCGAAGCGGATGCGCTCGGTCACCGCGCCGGGCGGCGCCGTTTCGGCCAGCAGCCCGATGATGGCCGGCACGAGGTTGAGCCAGGTGACGTCGTGGTCGGCGATGATGGTCCAGAAGTGCCGGCGGGAGAACGTGCTGTCGACGACCAGCGTGCTGCCGGCCACCAGCGTCGACAGCACGCCGACGACGAGGCCGTTGATGTGGAACAGCGGCAGGGGCGAGTAGCCGCGGTCGTCGGGCGTGATGCGGTGGTGGTCGGCGACGGCGGCGGCCGTCCCGAGCAGCTGGCCTTCGGTCAGGGGGATGATCTTGCGGGGCCCGGTGGTGCCGGAGCTGGCCATGATCAGCGCCGCCGGCCCCGGGCTCACCGTGGTGGCCGGCCAGGGCCGGAACCGGGCCAGGCGCAGGCCGCCGGGACCGGTCAGCCAGACCTGGGCGCCGGAGGCGGCGAGGTCGTCGAGGCCCGCCTCACCGCCGCCGTCGGTCACCACCGCCGAGAGGCCGAGGTTGCGGACTTCGGCGGCCAGCTCGTCGGCCGGCGCCTGCGGGTTGAGCGGCGCCACGGTCACCCCGGCGGCGAGGGCGGCGATGTGGGCCGTGGCGGCGGCCAGCGGGTCGCCCATCACGACGCCGACCCGGGCCAGCGGCGCCACGCCGAGCCGGCGGCGCTGCGCCGTCCAGTCGGCGGCGGCCACGGCGATCTCGCCCCAGGTGACCCGGCGGCCCGAGGCGCCTTCCAGGAACGCCGTTCGCAGCGGTGTGGTGTCGCGGCGCTCGGTCAGGAGCCCCGCCACGGTCAGCCCCCGCCGTCCGCTGTGGGCGTTTTGTGGGGAACGAGTTCTCATGTTTTTCATGCTCGGAACCTCGCCTGGGAACCTTCTGTGACCCCTCTCAAAGCTTCGTCAGCACTGCTCAGCCCGTTCCGGGGGCGGCGGGGCCGGCCGGTGAGCGGCAGCGACCAGACGCTCTCTCGGGCCACGACGGCGATCAGGGAGGCGCCGACGGCGGTGCCCACCATGGCCAGGGCGGTGGCCAGGACGGCCGGCACCTTCTGAGCGCCGTTGCCGAGCCCGGCCACCAGCAGCAGCTCCAGCACCAGCGGATGGGCCAGGTAGACGGCGAACGACAGGTCCGACGCCCGGGTCATCAACGCCGCACCGGGGCGGCCCCGGGCGGTCCACGCCGTCCCGGCCAGGTACAGGCCGATGAGGGCGGCGATCGAGGTGAGGGCCATGGCCGGCTGGAGGACGGCGGCCGCCACCCGGGGGTCCCGTCCGCCGACCTGGACCCAGAAGACGACTTCGGCGACGAGGGCGGCGAGGGCCGCGACCCAGAGCATCGTCCGCCGCCGCTCGGTCATGACCCGGTCGAGGTGGTCGAGGTGGACGGCGGCGTAGCAGCCGATCAGCACGTAGACGGCGTAGGTCGGGAGCAGCTCGTAGGCCCGGGGCCAGAGCTGCCCGACCCAGTTCGACGGGGCGTGCCCGTACTGCAGCCAGGCGAACCAGGCCGTGTTGAGGACGCCGACGACGCCGAGGACGGGCCAGGGGCGCTGTGCCGTCCGCCGCACGAAGCGCAGCAGCAGCGGGAAGACCAGGTACAGCTGCATCGACACCAGCAGGAAGTAGAGGTGGTACTCGGAATTGCCGGTGGCGAGGTCCCACAGGATCGTCGTCCACGTCAGGTGGTCGTGGAGCGGGCCGAAGATGTGGAAGAGCGTGTAGATGCCGCTCCAGGCCAGATAGGGGACGGCAATGAGCGGGAACCGCTTGCGCCAGAACGTCCGGGCCGACAGCGGCCGGTCGCCGGCGGAGTAGACCAGGACGAACCCGGTGAGGGCGAAGAACACCTCCCGGCCGAACTGCAGCAGCATGAGGACGCCGGACCAGGCCTGGTTGGACGGCTGCTCGGTGAAGGCGATCGAGTGGACGCCGATCACCGCCGCGAACGTCAGCAAGCGGACCACGTCGACCTGGTGGAGGTGAGGCCGGCGGGGCCGGGGGGTGGCGCCGCTCGCCGTCGCGGTCGCCGGCGCCGGCGCGTCGGCCGGGGCTGACGGGGGCGCGGGAGCGGCGACGATCGTCATCGCAGGGACTATCGGGCCCCGACCTGGCGATGCGGTGGGACGTTTCTGTCAGTCCTCTGTGAATCGGTTTGCGCCATTGGCGCCGCCGGCCGGTGCTGGCATACTTAGGTATGCCTAAGACAGTTGGTTAGCGCCAATGAACGCTTGCCGGGCCGACCGGCTCCTCGACGACCCCGGCGTCCTGGCCGCGGCGGTGCGGGCCTTCGGCGCGGCCGCCGGCGCCCCGGAGCCGGCGGTGGCCGCCTCGCTCTTCGTCCAGGCGTGGGCGGTTTGCGTCAGCCGGCCGGTCCTCGCCCCGCTGGTCGCCGGCCGGCGGGTGCCCGACGCCGCGGCCGCCAATACGGTGCTGGTGTTCGACGGTGGACACCGCCCGGTCGGGGCGGCGGCGATCACGCCCCGGTTCGCCGC
>Ga0070741_10010003_pt1 | contig 18114 bp, 11 predicted proteins | sample Coa_R1_4_FD_66440 | JGI IMG/M metagenome (GOLD analysis project Ga0070741, IMG submission 66440) | Surface soil microbial communities from Centralia Pennsylvania, which are recovering from an underground coalmine fire - Coalmine... | ecosystem: Environmental > Terrestrial > Soil > Unclassified ...
AGCTTTGTGCCGGTTGTGCCCACATAAGTAAGGTCCAGCACCATGCGTCCAGGCAATTGGTTCTGGATCCCGAGGTTGTAGTGCTGAGCGTAGGGAGTGCGGAGTTTTTGTTGCGTAATAGTCAGCACCGGAAATCCGGAAGGTCCGAACGTGTTTGGCCAAGTGGTGAACGGAAACGGAGTGAAGAAGTCCGGCAAAAACGGCGGATTCAGCATGACATTGCCGGGGATATTGCCAATGATGGTTTCGTAGAACAGTCCGTAGCCCGCGCGGAGAACGGTTTTTCCCTGACTGAAAACGTCCCAGGCCAATCCGACACGCGGAGCAAAGTTGTTATGGTCGCCGTCATAGATGCCGCCGACCTGATCTTGCGTAACTACGCCGGAGGCTTCCAGTGCCTGCAAGTTGTTCTGAATGGTCGGATCGGTCGGGTTTAAGAACGTAGTGAAGTTCTGCGGGCGCCAGGAACTGAGCCGTCCATGAGCTTCGTGCAACACCGTGTTCAATTCGTAACGCAAGCCGTAGTTCAATGTCAGGTTTGGCCGCAGCTTGAAACTGTCCTGTGCAAACAGGCCGTAGCTGCTGCTGCGAAAGTTACGGTGAGAATCGCCTACGAACTGCAACGCGCCATCCGGAATGCCTTGCGCAAAATCGATCAGTGGATTCGGGATATTGACGGGATTTCCGCCGGCATCTGTTCCGGCCAGATTATCCAGCCCGCTGAACGTGATCTGGCCGCTGAATGCCAGGTCGTACAACCGATTCAATTGCAGGTAGCGAATATCGCCGCCAACCTTGAAGGAATGGCGGGCGGTGGTGTGCGAAAGGTTCTCGACCCACTGGAACGTATTGGTCGCGGTGCGATTCGGTTGATCAATTGCTCCGCCCAGATTGCTGACCGATGAACTACCGGAGACGAATCCTCCGGCAAACGCCAACATTGGAATGTTGCCCAGGTTTAGAGGCGCATTCGCCGCCCATCCTGTATTGAACCCGAAAGCTGCCGCCTTCGGACCCGATTCGGTTGCCAGCGTGAGATTGGAACGGGTAAAGCCAAAGCGCGCTTCGTTCAAAGTCCTGGGAGTGAGTACCGCCGTGTAAGACAAGGCGATAAGGTGATTGGCGCCGGTGTCATTCACTCCGTATCCGGGAATATTGGTGCCACTTTGTCCAGGAGTGAAGGGGAAAAAGGTGTCGATTCCGGTCCTGCTGTAGCGCGCCGACAAAGTATCGGAACTGCGCAGCCGATGGTCCACTTTGACCAGGAACTGGTCGGTGCTGTCGCTCTGTTCGGGCGATGAGATGAAGTTGCCGGATGGGTCGCTCAGATTCGGTGCCGGAAAAAGATTGAAAACCTGAGCGCTCGTGGGATTTACCGCAATGGTGATCGGGTTGCCGTTATTATCGGTGAATTGACCTGCGCGTTCCGCAAGCGTCGGAACGTTAGTGATCCGAGTGACTCCCGCACGGCGGCGAAAGCCCTCGTAGTTCAGGAAATAAAATGTTCTGTTTTTGATGATCGGCCCGCCGAACGTGCCACCGAACTGGTTCAGCCGCAATGCTGATTTGGGGAACCGCGCGTCATTGAAGAAGTTGCGGGCGTCGAGCACATCGTTACGAAAGAATTCATATACCGATCCGTGCAACTGGTTGGATCCCGATTTCGTAACCAGGTTTACCACCGACCCGGTGTTTCTCCCGTATTCTGCCAAGAAAGTATTGGTCTGGACTTCAAACTCCTGGATGGAGTCGATTGAGGGTAGCTGCGCCGCCGTTCCGCCAAAGTAGTCGTTGTTATCGACACCATCCACCAGGAAATTATTGGAAGTGGAACGCTGTCCGTTGGAAGAGAAACCCGACACTCCGCCCTCTCCCCCTTGCTGGCCTCCTCCCCCGCCCGAAGTGGAAACACCGGGATTCAAGCGAGCAAGTTGGGCGAAATCACGACCATTCAGCGGCAGGTCTTCGACTTTCCGATTGTCGATGATCTCTCCCAGCTTTGTGGTTTCGGTTTGAGTCAAGGCTGCGTCGGCCTGGACTTCGACAACTTCAGTTTTCGTGCCGACACGCAGCACAACGTCCACCGTGCGGACTTGATCAACCCCAACTTCGATGCCAGTCGTGGTGGCAGTTGCGAAGCCCGCTGCTTCGGCTTTGATCTGATAGATGCCGGTGGGCAGCGCGGTTACGCGGAAGACGCCGTTGTCGGCGGTGGTTGTCTCGCGCTGTAATCCGATTGAAGAATTGCTGACCGTCACCTTCGCGCCTGAAATGTCGGCGCCCTTTTCATCACGGATCACGCCGACAATTCCACCTTGAGTAGTTTGGGCAAGAACATTGCCGGCGAGAACGACTGCTAAGCCAATGCAGAACACAATTCGGTTAGATATCCACCGCTTCATACGCCACCCCCCTCGCTTGGCTCCTGATTCGAATCGGCAATAAGTTTTACTGCAGCTGTGCGGCTGAAGGCTGTCCTGAAATCTCGTTCTTGTACACGACTCCATCTTTCATGACAAATTGGACATGCTGGAGCAGGCGAACGTCGGTGAGCGGGTCGCCCTTCACCGCCACCATGTCCGCAAGCATGCCGGGCCGAACGGCTCCAATACGGTCGGACCAGCCCATGAGTTCCGCGGCATTCACGGTGCCGCTCTGTAATGCCTGCGTTGGAGTCATCCCGAGCTCAACCATGGACCAGAATTCGCCCCCGTTCAGCCCATGGGGATAGACGCCAGCGTCAGTGCCGAGGGCAACACGAACCCCGCTCTTGAATGCCTTTGCCATGTTCTTCTTCGCGGCGGGAATGATGATGGCAGCTTTTTCTATTACCCACGGCGGAAGATGCATCTGCGACTCATGTTCTTCAAACCAGAACAGGGGATAAGACGTGGGCACGAGAAATGTGTTGTGCTGCTTCATGAGCTCGATGCCTTCATCATCCAGGAAAATGCCATGTTCGATGGAGTCCACGCCGGCGCGTACCGCATCCTTGATCGAAATTGCGGAGTGAGCGTGGGTCGCGACTTTCCGCCCGAGCCGATGTGCTTCCGCGATCAGGACTCTCATTTCCTCGGGACTGTACTGCTCGAGCAAGGGATTGTCTCCCTTGGAGAACACCCCGCCCGATGCACAAAACTTGACCACGTCGGCCCCATACTTGATGACTTCGCGCACCCGGTGCATCACGGCTTCAGACCCGTCGGCCACGCCCTCGGCGGAGTAATGAAATTCGAAAGGCAGCAGGCTGTTATCGCAGTGCCCGCCGGTGATTCCGAGCGGCGGCCCGGAAACTTGCATGCGCGGCCCGATGACGTCTCCGTCATTGATGGCATCCCGGAGAGCGACATCCGCATAACCTTCCGCCCCGACATTCCGCACCGTGGTGAATCCCGCCAGAAGTGTAAGACGGGCGTTCTTGGCACCAATGAGGGCAGCTCGCGGCGATGAAATTCCAAGGCCTTCATATCCTCCGCCACCGGCATTTGAGGTGAGATGGGTGTGTACGTCGATGAAACCAGGCAGGAGCGTGGCGTCTCCGAGATCGACGACGGTGGCGCCTGAAACCGGAGCCGCATTGCCGCTTGAGACCGACTGGATCTTGTTCCCCGTGATGACAATTATCGGCCGGTCGAGCATTCGACCGGACACCGGATCAAACAGCTTTCCAGCTCGAATTACGACGGTCTGAGAGGGCTTTGTGCCCTGCGCAAGAAGAACCGCGACAGTGAGGCAGATTACCCAGACTATCGATGTGATTCGGCAAAGCTCCCGGCTACAGCGATGGCCGAAACTCATACGTTCTCCCTCTCAGATGTGGCCAGGTTCTCTTCACAACGGAGCAGAGTGGGAAACCTACCTCTAGTCGGCGTGAAGTGTCAAGAGTATATGAGTGGTATGCAACATTTTCGAACAAATACTAGTTTCGACCAGCGCTCGGGCTTCGTCCAGGCTAGCGGTTGCCGCGTTGCTGACGGTTCCGGATGAGAATTGTGCAACGTTATTGCGCTTTATTAGTGATTTAGCGGTTCGCGTAAGATCTTGATTCCCGGTATATCAAAGAAATGCCGTTGACATGACAAATGAACGGCGATAATGTGCGTTCCGCAGCGGTCTGCGGAATTGTTTTGCAGTAATGGACTGAGCCGCTGCCTGTAAGCCTGAGCTGTCACCAGGTCTTTAGAAGAGAGGATGAGCGAACCTTGGCCACAGGTGTAATTCAAAAGCGTGCCCGATCCACTTACGTGTCTGGCGTTCGCGACAAGCTCAGCGAGAAGGTGTACAAGGCTCTGAAGCGCGACATCGTACGCGGCGTTCATCCTGCAGGTGAGCCCCTCATCGAGAAAGATCTCGCCAAGAGATACAAGTCCAGCCGGACGCCGGTACGCGAGGCCGCGCTTCGTCTGCAAGAGGACCGGTTACTGCGTATTGTCCCCAATCGGGGCTACTTCGTGAGCCAGATTACGCTGCAAGAGCTGAATGACGTGTACGAATACCGGACCGCGGTTGAGTGCGCGGCAGCTGAACTTGCCGCCAGAAAGGGTACTGACGAAGAGCTCTTGCAATGGTTAAGTGAACTGGCGGAAGTTTCTTATCGCACCGACAGCATTGAAAGCTACACCGAGTTCATTGATGCCGATACTACTTTTCACGTTGGAATTGCGCGCCTGTCACGCAATCAGATGTTGGTAAGGGCTGTCAGCGAAGCACGCTGCCAGATGGAACGTATCATGTATGCCGCAATTGATATCCATTACTACGGCGAAGTGCCGACCCGTGAGCACAAAGCGATCATGAGAGCCATTCGTGAGCACAAACCCGACGCGGCGCGGAAGCACATGTACGATCACATCGTACAGTCAAAAGACAAAGTTCTTCGCCTGACCACTTCGTCCGCCGTTCCTCACTAGGTTGCGGCACGGCAGGGCTCATTTTTTGACCGGCAGCTTACAGCCGGTGATCTTCGTACCGCCAGCAATTGCGGACTGCGCTCTTGTAGCAAAACTATGCTTATCTTGACAGGAGATTCGCCACCTCTGCGGGTTCGATCGCACCGTAGTACGCTAATTCATATCCGTTTAGATATGCTTGGCGGTAAGTTCGCTTGTACTCCTCTCGCTTACCGGAACCCAGCAGAAAGCCGGAGTCGGCATTTTGGAAGTGCTGAGTGCCGGCGACCCGAAATGGCCACGCGGCCCGCCGGTGTTCAAGTCCATCTGCTAGGCCCTCGATGTATCCTCTTTCACCTGCCAGCCCAGACATCCATTGCCCCGATCTCGCAACACCGTTTGTGCTGCTATACGCTCGCATGTAGCCACTGACATAGGATCTACGATCAGAATCGCTCTGCCACCGTCCGATTGCGAGGTGCGGGTATCGGCCGGTGCGTGCGTCGAGATGACCAATGAAGAACCCATCACGGAAAGCTGCCTGGTTATCTTCCGCAACGCTGGTTCCAAGATGGGCTGCATTCAATCCAACGAAAACAGCCAGTGCGCATGCCCCAGCGGTCAGGAAAGAAACAATGACTCGTCTATTCATTGCGTGCTCCTTTGAGAAAAATAGATTCGCATGTTGGACATCTGCTATTTGGCCGACGTTGACTTGAACAGAAACTGAATGGTTTTGGTTTCGTTAGCTGCCACCGTAATTATCTGAGTGGCTGTCCCGAGCTTTTCGTGCCATGCCTTGATGGTGTAGGTGCCTGCTGGCAAATTCGCCAGATCAAAACTGCCGTCTTTGGTCGTGACGGCGAAGAATGGGTGCTTGAACACGGCCACATAGCCCCGCATCCAAGGATGGATGTTGCATTTCACAGGTATCGCTACCTCCTCCCGGGGGAAGGTTTCTTCGGCTCGCGAACCTGGCGGTTCCGACTTGTTCCATTCCCGGTTGTTGGTTGGGAGTGGGTGGATATTGTGGGATGTCGGGTCATCGTTTTTGACGTCGAGCGGCTGGTTGGCGCGTATTGCCAATACGTGAGGCTCATACATACAACCTCGCTGGTCGATGGTGGCCGGCTGGGTTGGAGGATCGAATACCTGACCCTGCAAGCCATCGGCAACGAAAACGATGACATTACCTAGGTCGCCCTTTCCATCGACTTCCACGTCCTGACTTAACACGGGCTCTCGATGTTGTTTGGCGCAGATTGGGTCAGCAGACATGTTGATAGGTCTAGCCTCGGGTGCGACACCCTCGAGTTTCACCGTGCCCTTCACAGTCGCAGCGGAGGTCGTTCCGGTGCTTGCCACGGTCGCGGGGCTTCCTGCCTTGACGACCTGCAGGCTGCAAGCACAAACAATTCCAGCGAAAGCTATCAACAAAATCAGGCGTTTCGTTGTCATACAACCAACTTTCTGGCCCCCGTGATTCGGACCTGAATGCTGTTCGGGTTCCTGGGAGTTATGGGGAGCAGCATAGGAGGTAGGCAAGCCCACTGTGTCATCGTCCAGTCAACAGCAGGTCATTTCTTGCGGGTTCTTTCTTGTCCTTCACGGACAACAACATGACAATTTCTTGACATATCCAGAGGGCGACGGAAAATGCGTCGAACTGGCAGATTTGAGAGTGGAGCGGAAACTGAAAACTGTCCGAAAACCTGCAGTTGCTCTGATTGGTAGTGGTGCTACTTCGAATGCCAAGCGATACTTTTCATGATGGCCGGGAAGAAACGTAAAGTGACAAGTGTTTTCAAGGGAAGCAGGAATTCTCCTGCTTCCCACGCCCTGAATGTACGTCCTAGGGCATCATCGGAGCCTGCCACACACGGCCTTGGGCAGTCTGTGAACCGGCAGTAGGATCGTCGCCGATGTAGAGGTTGCCCGCGGGATCGAGCGCCAGCCCGCTGATGTTGCTGAACGTCAGCACGCTGCCGTTGTAAGTGCCACCGCTCGAGTAGATCTCGAACGCGGCGGTGCTCAAACTGTATCGGTACGCGGTCGTCGAGTCAGCGATGAACAGCCGGTTGGCGCCATCACTCGTGATCGCCGTCGGCACAGCTACGCTGAGGCCCAGCGATGCCGCTTTACAACCACCCGTGCACGCGGTTGAAGTCGCACCGCTAATCCGAGTGATAGCGGCGGTCTCGGCAAGATACAGATCGTTGCCGATGAACGTCAGGTTTTGAACTCGACGCCCATCAGATGAGCTCCCAACGGATTCGACGGTTTGACTTGCACCGCCCGGAGTCGTGATCCGCTGGATGCTGCCGTTCTTCAGGTAAGCAACGTACAGCTTGCCGTCAGTTCCTAAAGCAGTGGCGACAGGTCTGTTTCCGCCCAATCCCTTACCGGCCGCGAGCAATACAGGCTTGCTGACCGTTTCGGCAACGGGATCAAAAGTTAGCCGCCATACGCCCTGGCTCTTTGAGGAGTTGTCTGGCAAGTAAACCGAGTTGGTGGCGGCATCGAAGCTGGGCTGTCCTGGTGAAACGGCCGCAAGACTGCAAGTCTTAGAATTGATACCGTACAAGCTACCCGGCACTCCCGGCATCATCACATCTAGCCGGCAGAAACCCAGAGTGTGATCTGAAACCCACATGTGACCGCTGCCGGAGCCGGTGGCATCCGGGAGGAAAATCGGCCCGTAAGGCGCGGTGACAGCTGGTGCGAATTCCGCGCTGACAGTCAACCCAGTTGGTGGTGGCGGGACTCCTCCGGCAACATCGGGTTGCGAGCCGGCGGGCAGCATCCACAGACGTCCCTGTCCGGCAGCTGCGCCAGCGCTGGGATCGTCGCCGATATAGAGATTTCCAGCTGAGTCCAGTCCCAAACCGTTAATGTTCTGATAATTGACATTCGTGCCATTCAGATTGCCTTGCGACGTCATTGTGTCGAATATGCTGGTCGCGAGAGTGAAGCGGTACACCTTGCTGATATCGGCCATATACAGCACACGGTTACTATCATCGGCAGTAATCGCAGTGGGACTTGCAACCTTGACTCCAATCGCGCTCGCCTTGCACCCGCCCTTGCACAGAGTCGAGGTAGCGCATGCAATCCTGGTAATTCCGTTTTTCTCGGCCAGGTAAAGGTCCCAATCCACAAAAGCCAGACCCGCCACGCGAGTTCCATCGGAGGAACTTCCCACCGACTCTACCGTCTGCGAAGCGCCATTGGGTGTGGTGATGCGCGAGATGTTTCCGTTCTTGAGGAAGCTTACGTACAGCTTGCCGTCGTAGTGGCTGAATGCGACGGCTGTAGGCCGGTTACCGCCTAACCCGGCGCTTGGCGCAATACGAGTATCGGCGACTACCGTTTCCGTCGCCGGATCAAAGATGAGGCGCCAGACGCCTTGGCTCTTTGCAGAATTGTCGGGAACATAAACAAAGTTCGTAGCTGAATCGAAAGCCGGTTGGCCGGGTGAAAGGGCTGAGATGTTGCACGTCGCCGAGTTGATCGCCAACGGTGTAGCGCTGCCGGGCGCGGTTGCATCAAGCCGGCAAAACCCGAGTGCATGATCGGCGACCCACAAATGGCCGCCCAAACTGCCAGGCAGCCACAAGGTGCCATATGGGCTCGTAACGCCAGTCGCTGACAATGAAGTCGGTGCGGCGCTGGCTCGGGGCGCAGCAACAACCAGCACCAACATCATCACGAGTAACAGGAGAACTGAAGAATACAACCGTTTGCATGAGGGCATGGCTGACCACTCTCCATGTATGTTTTTGGTGTTGTTGAAAGAACTGGGAGTAAGCATCTGGCTGGACATATGTATCCTCTTCAAATTCATAGGTTGCTGCTGTTGCCTGGGGTCAGCCCTTGGGAGAAATCAGCCGTTATGCCGATTTATGCTGAGCACTTCCAGAACCTGCAGTTGATCTGCAGACTGAGACCGGATTCCGGTGGAGAATGGAACAACTTTGCACACAAATAAACTTGTTCCGGGCGCGCCGACGGGGTTGTCTTACTCCATGTGAGTACAAGGTCGGCGGAATGCTGACCTGCGGACCTCAACAACATGGCCTCGTTTGTTACCGATTATCGGCTCGCTCTCGGCCGTAACAGCACCGTTGGGCGCCAACCGCGAGCGGAAGCGGTTGCTATAATCTCGGCCATGCCCCTCGAACAACTCCCCGACGAGGAGCTGGTTGTCAAATATCGGTCCGTCGCCGATGCTGGTGAACGCGAGCAGTACATCGCCGAACTATTCCGGCGTCACTATAGCCGGGTAGCGCGATGGTGCCTGCGCTTCACTTCCGACCGGGAAACGGCCGCGGATCTGGCCCAAGAAATTTTCATTAAGGCCCACCAAAACCTCAACTCATTCGAGGGTGGTTCGAAATTTTCTACATGGCTGTTTGTGATCGCTCGCAACCATTGCCTCAACGCTGTGCGGGCAAATGCCAGGCAGGCGACGGAGCTCAAAGCTGACATCGACGAAGAATTTATGTCTGAGATCCCCGATGCCGCGGCGAGCCCTTACGCCGCCGCGGAGCGTGAGTCATCGGCAAAGCTGATCTCTGAACTGCTCAGCCAGGTGCTGGACGACACCGAAAAGAAGGTCTTTACACTCCACTTTGGTGAAGAGCTGTCGCTGGATGCGATTACGCGTCTGCTGAACCTTGATAACGCAAGTGGCGCAAAGGCTTACATTGTGAGTGCGAAGCGGAAGCTGGCGCGCGTGTCGCAGCAGTGGAGGGCAAGCGGCCAATATAAAGGAATCACAGGGTGACCCTATGTTGGACCGTCAATCACTCAAAGCAGCACTCGTCACCACGCCGGAATGCCTCGACGTGACGCAGTTGGAGAAGCTTACGGACGAACAGGCCCATGCCCATCCTCACGTCAGCAAGTGCGTGCGGTGCCAGTCTGAGTTGGCAATGTTGCGCTCATTCGAGAGTGACGAACCGGTAATTGGCGAGGGCGCAGCGGTGGCGTGGATCAGCGCTCAACTGGAGCGGCGGCGGGGTGAAATCACGGGTTTGGGCGCAAAGCCGGTTACTTCCACAGCAGAGCGCAATTCATGGTGGCGGCGAGCACTGGAACGGTGGAACATGAGAATACTTGCGCCGGTGGCAATTGTGGCCGTGGGGGCCATCGTCGCTGCGATCACGCTTCAACACAGGCGAGAGCCCGATCTGCGTGCCGGTCTTGAAACGCAATCACCCGTTTATCGATCTGAGCAGGTGGAGCTATTGGGACCGTCCGGTGAACTGCCGAGGGCGCCCGCCACACTGGCATGGAAGGACTTTCCGGGTGCCGCCAAATACAAAGTCACTATTATGGAAGTAGACCGCAACCCGCTGTGGACGGGCGAAACAACACAGCCGAAGGCAGACGTTCCGCGGCCCGTGCGTGATAAAATGCTCGTTGGTAAGACGGTGCTGTGGCAGGTCACGGCACTGGACGCTCAGGGTAAAATCCTGGCCACCTCCCAAGCTGAGCGCATGGTTGTCTCCCGGGCACATCCAGAAAGATCCCGGTAATTTCAGTTTGAGGTACAGTCATGCACACTCAAAGCCGTCCGCTTGCGTCCCCCTTACGCTTGCTACCAACAATCCTTGCGGCCATACTCCTGTTTCTATTCTCCGTACATCCCGCTTCCGCTCAGTTTGTAGGCGTCAGCCTTGATTTAGCCAGCCAGACAGTACCGCCCGGCGGGTTGCTGCAGATGCAGATATTCATCACGGAGCCCAAGCCCATCTTGAAGGGTGGGCAGAAGACAACCTATTCTTCACGAGCCGCCCTCGTGCCCGCTTTAGGTGCAGTACGGGACGGAGCGCTGTTCAGTCCGGCCGGCGACGTGGATGGCGTGGCAGTCTTGGGCAAGGGCAGCATTCAAGTCAGCTTCAGTTCTCCCCTGACATCGTTTGGCACTGACATCGACGCACCGGTCATGGCCTTCGCCATCCCCGTGGCGCCCAACGCGACCGTCGGACAAAGATCGCCGCTGACGCTGGATCCGAACAGCGCTCAGTGGTTTGATCCTTCGGGTCAACTTTATCCGGTGGAATTGAAATCTGGAGTTCTGACCGTAGGCGGAAGGACCTCAATCAGCGACGTGGTGCCCGGATCCGGCATTGTTCCAGCAGGAAGCGTAATTTCGGTTCGGGGGATCGGGTTTCAACCCACATCCAAGGTCTCGGTCAACAACGCGGTGGTTGCCACGACAACGTTCGTTAGCTCGAACGAGATTCAGATTACCCTGACGCAATCCTTCAACATCGAAGGACAGCGAGTTCGCGTGGACACAGGCAGCGAACGGGTGGAATACTACCCCTACCAACGCACGAAACCGGTGAGCAGGAGTACGCACGCGCTGGTCGCATCAAGCCTTCCGTTGTTCTCGCATACCACATGGACTCAGGCCTTCTTCCATCCCGTGCTGCAGGCCACAACGTTCAGCGCGATCGCTCTGCAGAACGTGAATACAAGTTCGGCGACCGTCACGTTACAGCTGTTCTCGAGCGTGGGCGGACTACTGGCGACGAGGACAATTTCTTTGCCGGCAACTAAGTGGCTGACGCGTGATTACGCCGAAGCATTTCCCGGAAAAGTAGCAGGGAATGGCACGACGGTGAAGGTCACGTCGAACCTTCCAATCCAGATGCTTGGATTGCAGGGCGACGACGCGCTAGGAACCATGACTCCGGTTGAGCCGGCGTTGCAGTAGGAAAAACACGATCAACGCGAGGAGCGCAGCAGCCACCGCTGCGACGGCAATCCACGGCAACACGCGTGGAACCCGCGTGAGGCCCTCTCCATTTAGTACGAAGGCGGCCCAATATTCGGGGCTTGCCAGCCGACCGCCCGAGTGAAGCATTTTCAGTTTTGCCTGCCGCAGGGCCTCGGTCCGGCTCATGCGCTTCTCGAGCAGGTAGAAGTAAAACTGCCGCATGAATTCTGCCGTTGCCTGGTCCTCCACTCTCCAGAGCGTCGTGAGCGACGACCGTGCTCCTGCTGCGAGCAGGGCACGGCTGAACGCCTGCACGCCCTCGCCGCGAATGATGCGTCCGCGTTCGGTATCGCAGGCGGATATGGTCGCCATCGCCACATGCGTAAGATCGAGCTCATACAATTCTCGAAGAAACACGTAATCAGCGGCTGCGTTCGGCTGTTCGGGGGAAAATAGCAGACGCGAATCCTCGGGATTATCTACATCCGCGAATGCGTGCGTGCTGACGTGCAACAAAAATCCCTGGTTCGCTTTTCCGCCCAGGAACTCTCTCTTCAAATCCTGGCGACCGAGAAAAATGCCTGTACGACCTTTAACCATGCTGGCGATGCTGTGAATCTCTCTTGCCGAAAACGGTAGCGCAGCGGCGGCGCCAGACAGCGCCGGCAATTGCCGCGAGCTATGGACATCATCTTCATTAATTACCGGGTCGCCGAAGGCCACCAATTCACGAGCCCACGGGAAGTGAATTGCAGAACCAGGTTGCGGCCTGCGCAGGAGCATCGCCGACGGCAGATAAGTGACGTCGAAGCGGTCGACCAATAGCTCCGTAGTTTCGGGTGCGGCGCTCAGCAGCTCGAAAGGCACCAGGGAAGTCCAGTTATCCTGAACAATAAGGAGGTGCTTTATGCCTCCGAGTTGGATTTTCGAAAGCAGATCGCGAAGCGGATCGAGTGCATGCATACTAGCGCGCCAGCTCTCACCCATGTTGTTGGGCATGGCGTCCAGGAAATTTCGCATGCTTTCAACCTGGAAGGGAGTGACAGGCTGCGATGCAATGCCTTGGCCGTATCGGCTGCACCACATGACGGCGACCTGGTCTGGCGAGACCCACAGTTCGAGCAATGCCGCATCCTGACCGAGATAGGAGCGGACCTCACCGATCGAGAGCGGACGGACAGCGGCGCCGGGTTGCGTTGCTACCAGACGGTCCTGGAATGTCCTCGCGCGCGCGCGTTCAAGAAATGAAAATGCCTCCTGAACATCGTTCTTTCTGATCAGCAGCCGGATCAATGCGTCATATGCATCTCTTTTATCGGCGAGGAACTCAGCCCGTAACGCGGAAAGCTGCAGCTGAACTCTGGTCTGTTCGACAATGCCGATCGCGGTCCGATAGTCGATTTCAGCGCCGTACTCGTCCCCTCTGTGCTCGGCGACCCGACCCAGTCCATACCATGCTTTCCATTGCTCCTCGATGGTTCCGAGTTCCTTAGCCAGATCGCGTGTCCTCTCGAATTCAGCCTGCGCCTCCGGGAGCGATTTCTTACGGAGAAAGGTCTCGCCGAGGTATAGGTGAGCTTGCATCTCTTCTCGCCGGTTATGGGTTTTCTGCGCCACCTGCAACGCCTGGCGGAAGATTCGCTGAGCAGCATCCACATCTTCCATCTCCATGGCATAAACGATGCCAATGTTCTTGAGGACTCCAATTTCGCCATCGGAGTCATGCTCCTGTGCGTACAGCGATTGAGCAGAACGATAGGTGTCCAATGCTTTCCATGGATCACCCAGCCGCCGGTAGAGCACGCCCAGGTTGCTCAACAGATGTGCACGGTCGCTCGGGGTCAATGACTTCGAAACGGATTGCACACGGCGGTAAATCTCGAGCGCAGTGTCGTAGCGGCCAAGGCGCTGGAATAGTGTGGCGGTGTTGATGTCGGTGATCTGCCGCCAATATGGCGCCCACTGCGCCTGCACTGACGCATCGAGAATTGTCGTTGCTCGTTCGTAGCTGCGCAGGCCTTCTAGGTATTTGCCCTGGTAGTAGTAATCGCTGCCCAGGTTGTTGAGCGTCTGAACCTGGTTTTCGGCATCATTGGCAGCGTCTGCCAAGGCGAGCGCCGATTGAAAGTCGACTTGCGCTGCCACATACGCCCCACTTTGAACTTCTGCGATACCTTTGTTATTGAAGGCATGGGCCTCGCCGTCATGATCCTTCAATTCGCGATATACGTGAGCCGCTTCGTCCGCGGACTGAATGGCTTTCTTGTAATCTCCGGCGTCGGCGGCAAGCTGGCTGACGCCATTCAACACGAAGCCCAGTTGAGCTGATGGTTGCCCCTGCCGCAAGGTGGGAAGCAGAGAGTCGTATATCTTGCGCGCTTCCGCTTCCTGACCTTTTTCCTGCAGCGCCTTAGCACGTTGAATTTGCTGATCAATGTCGGCGCTGGTTTGTGCGGTCAGCATGCCACTGAACAGGAGCATCAAACCGAGCAGAAGGGATCGCGAGCAGATCATTCAACAACATTGTATCCGCACAAAAAAAGCCGGCCGCCATCTTGACGATGGCGGCCGGGAGGTGCGGAGGACCGTTACTGATCAATCCTTCGGGCAATCATGTTGAAGCTGCTGCCGGTGAAGAAAACCAACCCTCGTACCCTGACCGTGTCGCCATTGTTGACGCTGGCCAAGTTGTGCAGGTCGGTTCCGGGCTGCCAGCTAACGTTCACGATGGTTTGACCCGACAGCATCGCGAACGCCGAATCAGAGGGCAGCGTCAGCGTGAAGGTGACCGGGCCAGCCGAGGTTGGACCCGCCAGTCCTGAGACCGTTCCGACCAGCGCTTGCTGTTGCAACTTCACTTTCTCTGCGACGAGCGAAGTGCCGCCGAAAGAGCTGGCAGTCTCAACTTCAACACGCTGCCCGGCATGCACGGTGGCTGCATCAAACGGGAAGTTTGGTGGTGAGGGGAGACCTCCGATCCCGCTGGTATCAATGTTGCCCTTGTTGACTTTGTATTGTGCTCCGCTGACGTTAGCAGTTAACGTGGCACCGACTGCAGTGTCGTCCACGCCGCTGCCAGAGCCGTCATGGGCGACGAAGGTCAGTTGACTAGCGGGATTTCCCGTCACCTGCGTTACTAAGCCCTCCAGTTCAGCTCCGTTCGCGTTCTCGATGCCTTCGACTTCTTTTGCGTAGAGACTGCCGTCAGATTTGGTGAGGCCTTCGACCGTCACCAGCGTGTTCAGCATGGTGGCCAAAGCTGCACCGTCGTTGAACTGCGTGTTCGCGTCGGTTGAGAAAGTCAGAGACACACCGTTTTGACCGACAGTCATGGTGAACGAAGTCCCCGAAACATTGGTGACCAGACCTGTCATGTCTTCGAGTTCGCCATCTTCGTGGCCCTGCCGGTCTTCAGCCGCAACCGCTGAGCTGGACACGTTGAACGATGAGGCAGACAGGTTCACGCCAGTCACATTGCCCTGTGCGTCAAAGGACAACGCGTTGGAAATATTCAGGTCGATGTTCAGGACCGAGGAGCTTGCGCCGATACTGACCGCAGGGCTGAAGTTGATCGTGATTGCCTGGTTGAATGCCGGCTGAAGTTTCACCAGCACACCTGAACTGTTGATGAACGTGACCTCAGGGTTTGACACGGTAATCGACGCGCTGCTGTAGCTCCCTTGCGGAAGGTTCAGTAATGCGAGCGGCTCGTTCGTACCCGATAGATGGCTGAGTTCGAGTCGGCGCGTCGCGGACAAAGCCGTGACGGCGCTGCCGCTCGTGGGCGTGAGTGTGATCGGACCCACGGTCACTTCGAAGGAAACCACCCGATCGGCCGGCGCGTCACCCATCTTTACCTGCGCGGCGCTGCTCGGTGTGGGTCCGGGATTTTGACCGCCGCCGGGCGGTGTCGCGGGACTGCTTCCGCCACCGCCACAGCCCGCGGCGATGAGACTAAATCCAGCCAGGACGAGCACAGCCACGCTGTGCTTTAAAGGTCGTGCGAAGGAGGGGAATCGCTTGCTTGTTGACATAATCTGCTCCCAGGTAGTGTCCACAGCGCCCGATTACGGCGTGGGCGCCTGTCTGCTAACTCCTGAGACACGCGGGCCTGTATCTGGGGAACAACTTGTTATGGAAGGAAATCGGAACACTCTACCGTCGCCTGTCCTGTCCTTCAAAATGCAGTACCGGTCTTCCGCTCGGCACACTTGGCGGAATGAATTTGCGCAATTTTTCAGGACGGGCGCTTTCGTCCAGCAGGCCGTCGCGAACGAATGCTGTCAAGTCGCGTATCTCGGCTTCGCTCAGGATGGGTGGCGTTGCCAATAACGGATCGACTTTCTCCAGAACGGGCTCCAGCGGACCGCGCGGTCCTTTCAGATCTGCGGCAAGCCCCCGAGGCTCGTAGTTTCGCGCGGAGTCGAATACATTCAAGTGGTGGCGGATGGCGGCTTCGAGGCTCACAAATGAGCCGTTGTGAAAAAATGCCGGCTGGAGCGCGACATTGCGCAACGGTGACGTGCGGAATAGATATCGGTCGGCTGAATTCCCAGTATTCTGCTCAAGTCCGAAATCTTCGTTTTGCCCGGGCCCGTCATACACAACGTTCGTATGCAACGGCGAAAGCTGCGGAATGCCCACACCGTGCTCCTTGAAGTCGCTAAACATTTCATTCGAACTTCCGGATACGGAGTGACACTGAACGCATCCTGCCTTACCGAAAAACAAAATGGCTCCTCGCTTCTGGGCCTCGCTCATGGCCCCTCGCTCACCACGCGCGAATTTGTCGATGGGAGCATTAGCGTACACCTGCGTGAACTCGAACTCAGCGATGGCTGCGCCGAACATATCGAATGTGATGGGCGCTCCATCCTTCACCTCAGGGAACGATTTGCCGAAAAGATCCCGGTAAGCGGAAACATCATTCAGCCGACGCAACACCTCGTCGCGAATGGCGAAGTTGTCTCCCGGAAAATCGAAACCCGCCGCTTCGGTCCGCTCGGTGGGCGGGATAAATGCCTGGGCGGTCAGCAGGTGGGGCAGATAGGAAAGTGTGAGTCCTTCCGGCAGAGGAAAGATGAACCCAAGGTGATTGTCAAACGGATCATCCGATAAAGAAGCGAATCGCGAGTTCCACATCAGGTTTGGAAAGAATGCGGTGTTCACAACCATCGGCGTTCTCCTCTGGTTGCGAGGTCCGCGGCGATGCGGCCCGACAATGCCATTGTTGTCGATGCCGATCGCGATCGACTGCGTATCTCCAAAGCCGTTCGTGGGAGAGTGGCAACCCGCACAAGTGTTGTCGTTATTCAGTCCGGTGATGGTGTCGAAAAATAGCAACTGCCCCAGTTTCGCGAGTTGCGGATCCAGTTTCCTACCTAGACGACTCTCCAGTGTGGATCCAACGTTTCCCGTGAACCCCTCGCGGTGAAGTATCTTCTGTAGTTTCTGATCGAGCACACCGTCAAGGTTGTGCTGACCAAAGGCGCCGACGGTCGAGAGGAAGCAGTAGACGCAGAGCCAAATGGCAAAGCCACAATGCGAGTGACACTTCCGCAAAACCTTGGTGATAGTGGGAGATTTACTCATCTTATGCTCCACCGTCCTGAGATTCGATTTCGATCCCGCGAGGGCAGTGCCGCTCGGCCGTTACGGCAATGTCACTGCGAATGCGGTTCCCGTTCCGAACAACCCGCCTTGTGTCGTCGTACCAAATGCTCGGCCGTTACGAACAGTGAGCTCTGATTCGGGTGCGAATCCATCGGCACTGGTGAAGGCGTGCAGGACGGTTTGAGTCCAGTTGCCGCCTCCTGTCGGTGGATCGAGTTCAAACACCACCCCGGCACCGTTCGCGCCGCCGTCAGCTGCGGTCCCGTACAGTTTCCCCAGCTTGCCGAGCGTCACTCCACCCATGGGATTACCACCGTCAGGGCTGCCGCCGGAAAAGCTGTAGAGTACGGACTCCGTCCAGATGCCTCCGGAAGAGGGAGTCAACTGGAACACGGTTCCTGCATCGCCAGCACCTCCGCCGTCGGTTGTTCCGTAGAGTACCCGGTTGGGACCGAGTTGCAGACGGCCATTGGGCAGCGAACCATCCGGCCCAGTGAAGGAGTGAATAACGGTTTCGGTCCAGGTGCCGCCCGGGCCGGGGGACAATTGGTATACCGCTCCCACATTGCTCGCGCCGCCTAGAGTTGTGGTTCCATAAAGATTCCCGGAGTTGTCGCGGATCAATGCGCTCGAGGGAAACGCCGCATCGGCACCGCTTTTAAAGCTGTACAAAATTGTTTCGGTCCAAGGGCCTCCAGGAACACTGGGCGGAGTGAGCTGAAATACAGTGCCCCTATTATTGGCGCCTCCGCCCGAAGTCACGCCATAAAAACCAGACGGACCGCTGAGTAAGCCAGCATTAGGATTTATGCCGTCGCCGCTCACGCTGCCAAAGCTGTAGATCACGCGTTCGGTCCATGGATTACCTGGAGAAGGCGGCGG
>Ga0070741_10010005_pt1 | contig 18111 bp, 17 predicted proteins | sample Coa_R1_4_FD_66440 | JGI IMG/M metagenome (GOLD analysis project Ga0070741, IMG submission 66440) | Surface soil microbial communities from Centralia Pennsylvania, which are recovering from an underground coalmine fire - Coalmine... | ecosystem: Environmental > Terrestrial > Soil > Unclassified ...
CTGCTTTTCACTATTGCCTGGGTCTCAAAAAGGAGTATGCTATGGGTGATTGTGCCCTGACTACAGGAGGCTTACTGAATGTTTGATAGGCTGAAACTCGCAGCGCCGACCGAGGACGAGATGGAAGATTTCCACGATTACGACGACGAAGAAACCTCGGAATTGGACTCCAAACTCGACGAGTTCGAGGAGGAAGAGGAGGAGGACGAGGAAGAAGTGGAAATGACTCCGCCTCTGGGAGGCCAGCCGATGACGGCTCCCGTATCTCCGACGGCGCAGGAACCGGAAGCTCCGCCGAAAAAACCGGTAAAGAAAGCCTCGGCCCCAAAAGCGGCGAAGAAAGCCCCCGTGAAGAAGGCGGCGGCCAAGAAATCTTCTGTCAAGAAGGCAGCGAAGAAAGCTCCCGCCAAGAAAGCGGCCAAGCGCGCGCCTATCAAAAAAGCCGCAAAGAAGGCAGCGAAAAAAGCTCCGGCCAAAAAGGCGGCCAAGAAAGCTCCCGCGAAGAAAGCCGCCAAGAAAAAGGCAGCGAAGAGCAAGAAGTAAGCGCCGCCTACGGTTCTAGTCTTTGAGGGGCGGCGTTCTCAGCCGCCCCTCCTGTTACGATTCCTTCTTCACCACTCGCCGGCAACGCTCGAAGAGTTCCAGTAGTGCGTCGGCATGTTCTTCGGCTGAACGGGCGGTCGGTTTCCCCGAAAACCCGGCTGCGGACTGGGGCGAACGGCCGTAACCGGTCGACACCGCAATAAACTTCATCAACTCCAAGGCGACCTCATCGTTGCTGCGGGCGGGGCCGGATGCGGGCGGGTTCTGCGGCGCCCCGGGCGGTTCCAGTTCGGGCATGAGTGAGCGGTTCCTCCGTGTGTTAAAACTCTAGTGTACCCGAGGGCCCGCCGGGAACGACTCCGGTTTCTACACATTTTCAATGCCTCTCAATGCCGTGCGGCATGTGCGAAAAATGCGAGGAGGGGCCCAGGCGCATTTGCTGGAGGCCGACGACGGCAACTGGTACGTGGTCAAATTCCGCAACAATCCCCAGCATTCTCGGGTCCTGGTGAACGAGCTGCTCTCCGCGGTGTTTCTCAATTATCTGAAGATCGCCGTGCCCGAGACGGCGGTGATTCAACTCACAGCCGACTTCCTCGGCGCCAACCCGGAAATCCACATGCAGGTCGGGACGCGGCGCGTCGAAGTCGAGCCGGGGTGGCACTTTGGCTCGCGCTACCCGGGAGATCCGGCGCGCAGCGTGGTCTACGATTTTCTGCCGGACACGCTGCTGGCACAGGTCGCCAACCACGCGGATTTCCGCGCGATCCTGGTTTTCGACAAGTGGACGGCCAATGCGGATGGCCGGCAATGCGTCTTCTACCGCGCCATGGTGCGTAGCGGAGCGGGCGAGCGGTCTTCTTCGCGGCCGGGTTTCGTCGCTCAGATGATCGACCAGGGCTACACATTTAATGGCCCGCATTGGGATTTCCCGGAATCGCCATTACAGGGCTTGTATGCGCGGCGCGTGGTGTACGAGTGCGTCCGCTCGCTCGACGATTTTCAGCCATGGCTCGACCAGGTAGTCCATTTCCCCGAGGAGGTGGTCGATCAGGCGTGGAAGCGCGTTCCGGCGGAGTGGACCGAGGGGGAAGAGGAGTCGCTCGAGCGCCTGCTGGAGCAGCTTTTCGAGCGGCGCCGGCGTCTGCCGGAGCTGCTTATGGCGTGTCGCGAGGCGCGGACCGACCCGTTTCCCGGCTGGCGGTAATCCCCTCGGTGACGTGATGCGCCGTCGCCGGAGCCATCAAAATGCCGTTACGGTAGTGCCCGTAAGCGAGCCACAGAGCCGTGTCGCCGGCGCGGCCGATAGCCGGGTGGTCGGAATCCACCGCCGGCCGGAAGCCCAGCCAACTTTCCACTGGCTGGCAGTTAGCCAGCGGCGGAAACAGTTCGGCCGCGCGGGAATGAATATCCAAGAGAATGGTAGGGTCGAGCGTGCGATCGAAGCCCACCTGTTCCGAGGATGTACCCGCCACGGTGAATCCGTTCGTCCGCTGCAGTACGTAGGTATGGCCCCAGCGGAGAAGCGGGCCCAGAGAGTGCGGTTCGAGCTGGTATCCCACCAGATGGCCGCGAACGGGGAAGGCCCGCGGCAGAGTCACACCTTCGACCGGGATTTCACTGCTCCAGGCGCCCGCGGCGAGCACGGCAGCGGCGGCTCCGACCACCCCGTCGGGAGTCTCGACGAGCACCTCGCCCGCTCGAGGCCGGATCGACGTCACCGGCGTGCCTTCGCGGATTTCAACGCCTCGGGCCACGCAGGCGGCGCGTAGTGCCGTCATCGTGTCACGCGGGTCCACTAACGCCTCCTGCGGATAGAACAGCGCGCCCCGGACGTCCTGTCGAGCCAGCGGCACGTGCTTGCGGAGGTCGCCAGCATCGAGAGGGCAGGAGGCAATACCCATGGCGGCCTGGAGCTCGGCCCGGGATTGCAAAGCGCTCCACTCCGCACGGGTGACCGCCAGCTCCACGGCGCCGAGGCGCTGAAAGTCAATGTGCAAGCCCGTCTCGTCCTCAAGTTCGGCAATAAATCCGGGATACAGGCGCAGGCCTTCGGCCGCAAGGTCGCTCCAGGCGGAACGCGTCTCGATTTCTCCTCCGGGAGACAGCATGCCCGCTCCGGCGGAACTGGCTTCGCCGCCCAGGCGCTCCCGGTCGATCAAGAGCACGCGCGTGCCCCGTTGGGCCAGGCGCCAGCCGATTGAAGCACCGATCATTCCCGCGCCGATCACGATCACGTCGTAAGCAGGCATCAATTCCATCCTAAGCTTTTGCAACCGGCAGTCGGAGACCGTTCCGAATGCCCACGTAGCGCTAAAATGGCATCGTGCTTCACCGTTTTGTTCTTCACAACGAGAGCATCCGTGATGCGGCGGATCCCATGTTGTCGGCCGGGCAGGTCGGGCTGCTCTCCGGGTGGGGCGTGTTCAGCACGTTGCGCATCGTGGAAGGAGTGCCCTTCGCATTCGAACGCCATTGGGCGCGGCTGACGCGGGATGCCGCCGCTTTGCATATCCCTCTGCCGCAGGACGCGGAGGCGGTGCGCCGCAAACTGCTGGAGTTGATCGAGGCGAATCGCGCCTACCGCGCCACGTTGCGGCTGGTCATTGTCCGCAATTGCGGAGGAATGTGGGAGGGCCCCGTTTCGTCGGGCCGGGCCAGCGATGTGATCGCGCTCACGGCGAATTCCAAAGAGTGGGGACCGGGAGTCAAACTGGCCTACGTGAAGGACGCGCGCCACGCCGCCAATGCTTTTGCCGGGACGAAGAGTCTTTCGTGGGCGATGAACCTCACGTGGCTCGAATCGGCGCAGGCGCGCGGCTTCGACGAAGTAATCCTGCTGAACGAGCGCGGCGAAGTGGCGGAATGCACTTCGGCGAACATCTTCGCGGCGAATGGAAACCAGGTGTTGACGCCCCCGCTGAGCGCGGGGTGTCTGCCGGGAATCACGCGCGAACTGCTGCTCGAAGCCGTCCGCGTTGCGGGTATTCAGGTCGAGGAGAAGACGATGTTGCCCGCGGACCTGGAGCGCGCAGACGAAGTGTTCATCACCTCCACCACGCGGAACCTGCTGCCGGTAACCCGCATCGAGGAGAAGCCGGTGGGCCGCTCGGAGGCCACGCGAATCGCGCTCGACCAGGCGTTCGCCGCATTCGTGACGCGCTACGTTGCCGACTACAAAGCCCTGCCGGCTACGCTGTAAGGCCGTCAGCCAACCGGCTCCGGAGTCGCGACCGCAAGCGAGCGGCCGTCAACGCCCGGAAAACCTGCGATCCAAAAGAAAATGGTTCCAAGTGACCTGATTCCCAGCTTCGCTTCCCGCCGGCATGCACGGCACTAAGCTCTGCAATTACGAGCACCGGGCGTCCCGCCTTTCAACTCCCCGACCAGCGTTTTTCCCGCCGGCTGGATCAACGTTTCCAGGCACGCCGCAGTTTTCCTTGTCTCGCAATCGGGGCCGGAAACTCGTAACGGCCTTTCTCTCGCCCGCAACAGCTTCCGCTTTCACGGATTCCATTCCGAGGTCAAAGATCCTGGCCTGCTCCTTCGTTTCCTGCGCCACAGTTCTCAAGCCCGTTCGGCTGTTTGCTCCACCGCCGGTAACAGTTAGCCCCGTTCCGGCCGCTTCTTAACAAAAGCCCGTTGCCTGTTCCCTGCAACGCTCGATCCGCCTCTTGCCGGTCTCCGCTCCCCTTTGGGGACTTTTGTGTCCCTTGGGATCAAAGCGTTCTACCGGTTACCTGCGCATCAGCCCGTCTTCCAAAAACGCCCGATTTCCTTTCGCTCCCCGTTCTCGTTTCTATTACTAGTTTCGAAAACGGATCATCGTTCCTGGTTCGCTACGTCTTGGTGACTTGCTGTTCCTCAAACCTCTTGGAACCTCCTTCACTATGCTCTTGAATGACAAACGGGTCAAGAAATTTTGGTGAGTTACGATTCCTTTTCATCAACATTTTATTCGTTGCGTTTCAAAGCGTTAAGGACCCGTGACGGTGAATCTCCTGTTGAAAAAACGCCGTGCGGCCGCACTGTTTTGGGATACTGGTGAAATTGTGAAGCGCCTCGTGATCCGTCCGGGAGCCATCGGCGATTTCGTCTTGTCGCTGCCCGCGCTCGAGTGCCTGCGGGCGGAATATTACGAAATCTGGGCGGCATCGCGCAATCTCCCGTTGATCCGGTTTGCGCATCGAACGCGCGCGATTTCCTCGACCGGTCTTGATCTGCTCGGGATCGGCGAGCCGCGGAAGGAGCTACTCGCTACACTTCGCGAGTTCGACTCGATTATTTCCTGGTACGGCTCGAATCGTCCCGAATTCCGCGAGCTGGTACACCGCCTTCAGCTTCCGTTCACGTTTTTCGATGCGTTGCCTTCCTCGTCGAGGGGCGTGCACGCGGCCGACTTCTACTTGCAGCAGGTGCGCACGGTCGTGAACTGCGAGAGCGACGGCATCCCGCGCATTCCGTGCTCGGTCGAACGCGAGAACTTCGCCGTGATCCACCCCTTCTCGAGCAGCCCTGGAAAGAACTGGCCTCTCGAAAAGTTTCGAATGCTGGCGCGCCAACTGGAGCGCAGCATGCCCGTGTTCTGGTGCCGTGGGTGCGAGGATCCACCTTTGGAACGCGCCGTCGAGATTGACGACCTGTATGAACTCGCCCGCTGGCTGTCACGGGCCCGCTTATACATCGGGAACGATTGCGGAATCACGCACCTGGCTGCGGCGGTGGAGACGCCGGTCCTGGCGTTGTTCGGGCCCACTGATCCGGCGGTGTGGGGCCCGCGCGGAGAGAACGTCCGGATTGCCCGATGGCAGCCGGCGTGAGAGACCGGAAGCGAGTTCGCTATGGCACTGGATTTGCACAGACGCATGGAGATGAGAATGTACTATCTCTGCCGAAACGAGGACGTCTCCAACACCAGCGGCACCGGACACGTGGCCGAGATCGCGGAGTTCGACGATGGCTCGGTGGCGGTTCGATGGATGGCATCGAGCAACGCGACCGGGGTAGCGAGCACGACCATGTTTAACTCGCTTCAAGATCTGTTGAAGGTGCATGGGCACGAAGGCAGGACGGTGGCGGAACCGGCGCTGAGTGGAAACTGCCTCCGCCTGCTGCAGGAGATGCAGCGCGCGCTGCTTTCCGCCGTGAAGCTTCTCGACCAGCATGGCGTACCCGTTCCCGCCGAACTGAGGGCGCGCGCGATGTCTTCCGGTTCGCCCGCCGTCGATGCCAATGGCGCAATTTGCGCGGCTACGTGGGTAGCTCCGAGCCCCGAAGCGGGCTAACCTTGCTCGTCTACCGCACCGGCGGTACGCTTGCGTAGTGCGACCCCTTCGGTATTCCATCAACGTCACATTGGACGGGTGCTGCGATCATCGTGTAATACCACCGGACGAAGACTTGCATCGACACGCGGCCAGGAATCTCGAACAGGCCGATGCCCTCCTCTTTGGCCGGGTGATTTACGAAATGATGGAGGCCGCGTGGCGGCCGCCGGCGCAGGCGGGAGTGATGCCTGAATGGATGGAACCCTTCGCCCGGACGATCGACGCTGCAAAGAAGTACGTCGTGTCGAGCACCCTGGACCGGGTCGATTGGAATGCGGAGCTCGTTCGCGGCGATCTGGGGAAGGCGGTTCAGGAGCTCAAGCGCCAGTCGGGTAAGGGACTGTTCGTCGGAGGCGTAAAGCTGCCGCTGGCATTGGCGGAGCTCGGATTGATCGATGAGTACGAGTTCGTGGTGCACCCCAGGCTAGCGGGCCACGGGCCGACGTTGTTCGCGGGGCTATCGAAGCATATTGACTTGAGGCTCGTGAGCCGGCTGGAGTTCGGCTCCGGGGCGGTGGCCATGCGCTATCAGCCGGGAAGGTAGCCATGGCGCCGGCGACATCACGAACATTCCGGGCTCAAGGAAAGTCCAGCCGCTGATGCGGTCGACACGGGGTTAACGAACCGGCGGGCTCGAAATATGCTATTATGTACACAGAGTACGCAATATGGAGACCGAAAAGATCGGAATTCGAGAGTTCCGTGAGAACCTCGCGGGCTACCTCGAAGGCGGAAAACCGCTCGCAATCACCCGCCATGGTGAGACGCTCGGCTTCTTTATTCCCGCACAGAAGCGGAGCCGCAAAGCAGAAATCGAAGCCATGCGCGCGGCGGCCAAGGACCTCGACTCGATGATTGCAGAACGGGGTACATCCGAGGATGCGCTCATGCGGGAATACAAGGAGATCCGGCGCGCCGGCCGCCAGAAGAGGCGGAAATCGAAGTAGTTGGCATCACGCGCAAAGCCCTCGTCCTCGATGCCAACATTTTGATTCGAGCTGTGCTGGGTCAGCGGGTACGGCGCATCCTCGAAGTCCACGTTGATAATGTTTCGTTTTTCCTCCCCGAAACCGCGTATGCGGAAGCGGTGGAGCACCGGCCGCGCTCGTAGTGAAGCGTGGCGGCGATCCTTCCAAAGCGCTCATCGCTCTGAGAGCCATGGCCGCGTTGGTAACCATGGTGGGCGATGACCTCTATCGGGATTTCGAAGCCGAAGCTCGGAAGCGGGTCGGCGCACGCGATCCGGAGGACTGGCCGATTCTAGCGGCCGCCCTGGCCCTTGGGTGTCCGATCTGGACCGCAGACACCGACTTCTTTGGATGTGGCGTCGCCACTTGGACGTCCGGCAGCATCGATATCTTTCTAGCCCAGTAGGCTCCCGCCTCCGATTCAATTGCTATGCAGCGGAGTTCATAGCAGCGTCGTTCACGCCGCTAGCGAGCGGCCGGTATGAACGGCGACGATCCGGGCTGCCCGATCGGCTCTGACGGGCCGCAATCCCCTCCGGGCGCGTTACTCGTACCTCAACGCGACCATGGGGTCAATCGCCGCGGCGCGCCGCGCCGGGAGATAACTGGCGAGCGCGGCCACCAACGCCAGCAGCAACGCGACGGCGAGGTACGTCAACGGGTCTGTCGCCTTGACGCCGAATAGCATCTTGGAAAGTGCCTGGGTCGCGGCCAAAGCTCCGAGTAATCCAATCGCAACGCCGCCCAGTGCCAGCAGCGCCCCCCGGCCGACGACCAGTTTCAACACGTCCTCGGTCCGAGCGCCCAAGGCCAGCCGAATGCCGACTTCGCGCGTGCGCTGGCTGACGAGGTATGAGATCACGCCGTAAATCCCGATGGTTGCCAGAAGCAGAGCGATGCCGGCGAAGGCGCCAAGCAGCAGCATGGAGAAGCGGCGCTCGGCCAGGGTATCGGCGATCATGGTTTCCATCGGCTTCATGTCCCACACTGGTTGATCGCGGTCGCTCCCCAGCACTTGGGCGCGCACCGCGCTTTGATACTGCATCGGGTCGGCCGCAGTCCGTAACACGACGCTGGCCGAGGAGATGAAGCTTATGAACTCATCCGGAAGTTGCGTCAGCGGCGCGTAAAACTGGGCGCGCACCGTGGCGGTGGCATCTTGTTCCAGGCCCCAGTGCCGCACGTGGCCGACGATCCCTACAACTTGCGCCTTGACGGCGCGCGGATCGACACCCCCGACAAAGACATACTTGCCCATGGGATCCTGCCCGGGGAACAGGGTCGCGGCCATCACTTCGTCGATCACGATTACCGGCGGGTGGCCGAACGTATCGAAGTCGGTGAAGTAGCGCCCGCGAATCAGCGGGATTTTCATAACCTGCAGATATTGCGGCGTGGTGTAATACGTGAGCGGCTCGGGCAAGTCATTGCTTGTTTTTGGACGGGGCGTGCCTTCGATCCACACGCTGGTCTCCCAATCGTCTCCGCCGAATGGAAGGTCGATCACGGCCGCCGCTGCCTCAATCCCCGATGTGTGCCGCATGCGATCGATCAACTGCGTGTAGGCGCGACGGATGTGAGACGGGGTCGACCGGCTGGCAGGCGAGAGGGCTACGTTGAATGTGAGGACGTGGTGAGGGTCCAGACCGGGATTCACACCGCTCAAACGCCAGAGTGTCTGGATCATGAGACCGCCGCCCACGAGCAGGACCAAGGCCAGCGCCACCTCGGCCATTACCAGCAGGTCGCGCAAGCGCTGGTGGCCTCCCACCAATCCGCGGCCGGATTCGCCCAGGGTGGCGCGCAGTTCCGTCCGAGACAGTGCCAGCGCGGGCGCCATCCCGAACAATAATCCGGTCGCGAGCGAGGCGAATAGGGTGAAGACCAGGACGTGGGAATCCAAGCTGATCTGGTCCGTCCGCGGCAGGCCCGTGCGCACAGCTTCCCGGAGAAAGCTCATTCCCCAGGACGCAAACAGGAGTCCCGCGGCGCCACCGAGGATCGAAAGGATGGCACTCTCGGTGAGGAGTTGGCGCAGGATTTGAAATCGGCCCGCGCCTAAGGCCGTTCGCACGGCCATCTCCTTTTGTCGCGCCGTGGCGCGCGAGAGCATCAAATTCGCGAGATTGGCGCAGGCGATCAACAGAACCAGCACCACCGCGCCCATCAGGGTCAGCAGGACGGGCCGCACCTCGCGCACCGCCGCTTCCTTCAGCGGAAGGACCGTCGCGCTGTGTCCGGCATTTTCTTTCGGATAAGCCTGCTCCAGGGCCGCAGCGATTCGTACCAGATCGGCGCGCGCCTCGTTTTCGGTCTCGCCGGCTTTCAAACGCGCGAACACGCGGATTCCCGGATGAGCATCGCGGTCGTTCAAAAGATTGCTATCCCATTGGCCGAGCGAAGCGAATATGTCGACGTGATCCTCGCCGGTAATGCGGAACGCGGCCGGTACGATCCCGATAATCGTGTGGGGCTGGCCGTTCAAAATCAATTGCCGGCCGAGGATTCCCGGGTCGCTGCCGAACCGGCGCTGCCAAAGGCTTTCACTGATCATCACCACCTTGGGAGCGCCGGGCCGATCCTCGTCTTCCGAAATTGCACGGCCGCGCAAGGGCGCCATGCGCAAGACGCGCAGCAGGCTTGCCGTAGCCTGGAAACCTCTGAGGCGCTCGGGCGCGCCGTTCCCGGTCATATTGAAATCTTGGGAGCGGAACGCGCCCATTTCCTCGCAGGTTCGGTTCTCTTTGCGCCAATCGAAGTAATTGAGGTAAGCCACGGAATTCTGCTCGAACGCGCGCGTCCGTTCCCAGACCCGGATCAGGCGCTCGGGCTGCGGATAGGGGAGCGGCCGCAGAAGAACACCGTTCACGACGCTGAAGACGGCCGTGTTGGCGCCGATCCCGAGAGCCAGCGTGATTACGGCGACCAGAGCGAATCCGGGGCTTTTCTTCAGAAGCCGTAGCGCGTATCGGATATCTTCCAGCAGGCGCGACATACCGAAAGATTTGCAACTTCGGGGCCGCGGGATTCCGGCCGATATCGCAAGGAGCTGAGATCATCGAAGAGCATTGCAAAGGGTGCGTCCCCATCGGGACGGCCGAAAGTCCTTTATTCTATTGGCGCTTCAGCGACAGCCCTGGTTTTCCCCGGGAAGACCTCACTTGGGGAGATGCGGCTGGCCCGTCCCAAAACTGGGACGCGGTGTGCGGGAATGAGAGGCGATGGTGCGGGATTGGTTCTCTGTAGGTTGACAGAATGGTTGACAATTCTTGCCACAGAAAGTGACAGAACCTGCCATGAAAGGTGGCGAGATCCTAACCGTAATGGAGGCCGTTATCTCTAGCGTCTCGATGAGTTCACACGCAGGATCTTTGATGGTGCGAGCCAGTTCCGTGATCAGGATCGTGAACCCTAAGGACCTGGTGCCGAAAGTCCCGCTACCTCCGCCGTACGAGCACATCGGAACAGAAATTTCGGCCGCCGGCGCCGCCGACCAGTTCGATTTTGTCTACAGCACGATCTGAATACATACGCGACTTCTCATCGGACGGCCGGGCAACGAGGCGGTTTAGAAAAAATACGGGCCGGAATGCTCCGGCCCGCCGTAAGCGTCAGGTGGAATTGGGTCCTCACGCAGTTGTGTATTTGATTCGTCAGCCGTTTCAATTTTATCGATCGGATCGAAAGCGGCCCCGGCAGACATCGACGACCGGGCGGGTTCGTTGGCCGGCTCCGCCGAAGGCCAAAACCGGCGAGGACTGCCGGCGGCGCCCGGCGGCCCTCGTCAGTGAGGAGGCCGATTAGCGGCAGCTTACGGTCAGGTGGAAGGGGTAGTAAGAGAGGCCGCCGCCCGGGTTCTTGGTTTCAATATAGACACCGTTCTTGCTGGTGTGCCCACCGGCTGTAAACACCAGTCCTGGAGAGTAGACCAAGCCATTAGACGGATCGGCGACGGTCGCGGTGTAGGCGCAGCCCATCACATTGTGATTGAAAATCACCTCATACCGTCCAACCCCATAGTTGATGAAATTGATCACCGTCGGATCGTGGCGTACGAGATTTCCGGTGTAACCCACAACCGCGAATTCGCCGTTGCAATTCACGTTCACGTGGAAGGGGAACGGCGTGAGACCACCACCCAAATTCTTGGTCTCCACATAGACGTCGTTGGCGCTGCTGTGCCCTCCGGCGGGAAAGACCCAGCCGGTCGTAGGGGGAGCCCCATTGCCCGTATCGCCAAGGGTTGCGGTGTACGCACAAAAGTGGACATTATGATTGAAAACCACTTCATACGGAGTAGTAAAGCCGGAACCCACCGAGCTGACGGTGGTCGAACCGCCGCGAGCTAAAGACCCGCTACCGTCCACAACCGCGAACTCGCCGGTGCAGGTCAGGTTGAGGTGAAACGGATAATTTGCGAGGGTGCCGTTTAGATCCCGAGTTTCGACATAGACTCCATCCGAACTGCTGTGCCCGCCGGCGGTGTAAACCAGACCGGGAGCGTACACGAGACCGTTGGAGGTATCCCCGATCGTCGCGGTGTACCCGCAGTGGCTCACATCAAACGGAAAACTCACTTCGTAGCGGCCGGGCGCGTATTGGAAAGCGCCCGCACGGCCGCGTACAACCTGGCCGTTTGCGCTGACGACGGCAAACGAGTCCTTGGCCGGAAATGGCGTGTTGTTCAACAGCACGGAAACACTGGCCGCACCGGAGTCCGTCACCACGAGATCGGGCGTGGAATTGTTGTCAAAATCGCCTACCGCAAGGCCGATGGCGCCAAAGAGAGCGGCGAATTGTACCGACGCGGCGAATGTTCCGTTTCCGTTGCCCGCAAGGATTGACACACTATTCCCACCGCTCGTCGCGGCGACATCGAGCTTTCCATCGGCGTTGAAGTCACCAACCACCACCCCCCCGGGCGTAGTCCCGACTGTAAACGTGGAAGGCATGCCGAACGTCCCGTTACCGGTGCCAAGCAATATGGCAACAGCGCCCGCGGCGGAACTCGTCACAGCCAGGTCACTAATACCGTCATTATTGAAATCGCCGACAGCCACGCCGTCCGGCGATGAGATGAACCCCGCATTCTGTGCCCCCTGAAATGTGCCGTTTCCGTTTCCTAAAAACACCGAGACGGTATTCGCGTTTCCGACGACGAGATCCGGGATGCCGTCCCGGTTAAAATCGCCGACAGCCAAAGAACTCGCGACGTTTCCCGTGGCTAAACTCGTTGCCGCCGCAAACGTTCCATTGCCATTGCCAAGCAGAATCGAAACGGTGTCGGACATCTGATTCACAACGGCGAGATCGGCGTTCCCGTCGCGATTAAAGTCGGCGACTACGATCGCCATGGGCTCAGAGCCAACCGGGATCAATGTATTGCCGCTAAAAAAACCGTTACCCTGCCCGAGGATAATGGAAACCGTGCCGGTGTAGTTCGGAGCGGAGCCCGTGTTGACGACCGCCAGGTCGAGTTTGCCGTCGCCATTAAAATCCCCTGCGGCTATGGCGGACGGGTGATCCCCGGCCTGGAGCATTCCGATACCGGTGAAGTTGCCGCCGCCGGTTCCAAGCATCACATAAACATTATTTGAATAGTTGTTGGCCACGGCAAGGTCCAGCTTTCCATCGGCATTGAAATCCGCCACGGCCACGCCTATCGGATTCTGGTAGACCGCAAAATTTTTGGCAGCCTGAAACGAAATCGTCTGCGCCGGCAAACTGCCGGCAAACAGCAGGCTGAGGATTGAGATACCGAAGCAGGATGCTACGTGTTGAAAACTATGTCGTCGGTGCATTTCGTCTTCCCCTCCAGATCGAACGCCAGCATCACCCGGGGCTGATCTTCTGGCCTTTCGCCAACTACAAATGATGTCGAGCAGGAGCGGATCTTGTTGCGGGTAACAAGTCTTTTTGCCCGCTTTCGACAACGGACTGCCATCCACGTGGCCGAATGGGCGCCGCGCGATCCGGATTGGACGCCTTCGACGCTCTTTGTAGGCCGACGAAACCGAAAAAGACAAGTTTCTGACGAGCCGCTTAGAGGGGTGGCTTCCAAATGAACATCGCATCCGCAAAGGGCTGTTCAACGGGAGCCGAATACGGCGTCTATAGCCTCAACAGGCGCAGAAAAATCAATATACACCCGAGGCCGCGCCAATCGGTGGGACGGCGAGTATGCGTTCATGTGGAAGGGCGGCGGACGATCTCAAGGCCCGTTTGTCATCCGTTCGGCTCCTTCGTAGACTCAAAGAGACGCAGATTGAAAGCGGATCAGGAGCGCCAATGGATACTTTCGATTACATCAACGACCCGCTTACGGCTGAGCAGGTGGCGACTCTCCGCACGCTTTTGGGGGACGATTGGACGGACAAAGCACGTGACGGGTTCCTGGTGATCTCGGGCAGATTTGTCGACGAGATTGGCAATGATCGTACCGATGAACTTCGGCCGCTCTTCCTTACTAAGACCGCGGCCGGCAGAAAGGCACTTCGAGATAGCCTGGAAACGCTCTTCAATTTCGTTGGAAGTTTGAATCAGTTTGAGGCGGACTACCCCATCTTTATCAATGACCCCGTTCATGGCTCTTTAGGATCATTTCCTCAGTTGCCAATCATCGGGATACATACCCTGCACTCAGCCCTTTACCGGCTGTTCGACTCGAAAGCCCTCGTCTACGGGAACCCGGTACAAGAACTCGTGCGGGATTTTATCATCCGGACTGGAAAACTTCCGTTTGTGCCGCCGCCGTCAGGATTAGTCCTCAGGCAGAAGCCGCGTATGTATTGGTGCTCGTTTGAGCGTTACGAGAGTCCGTCCGCTTCTCGGTCTGCATTGCAGATTCTAGAGAAATGGAAAAGTGATTGCAGGATGCGAGCGACTCTCCCAACGGCCAATCTCGAAGGGAAAGTGTTCGTTGCTTACAGCGGGGTCTCGGAGTATCCACCCTACTTAATGAGCGTTTCCGGCGCTGGCCATGCATTCGCCGGTTACAACGTGGAACTGAAGGCCGCCGATCACCCGGATTTGCCAGGAGGAGGGCTCCAAGTTGGGGTGGTGGGTGAACCGAGCGTCAGTCTCCTGGAAGAGTGGAGAGACGAAGAGGCTTCATGGGTAACGATCTGGACTGCTGAGACCGCGAACCGGCCACGACAGCCCGTAGGATGAGCCCCGCCGATTCACACCCTACGCGCATCAGCGATACACCACTCACTCGGTCGTATAACGCGCGTCTCGCCATCTGACGCAGCTCCGGATGGGATCGGCCCGGTCAAGCTCAGCAACGGCGACTTCTCGAGAGCCGATCCTACTGTCGCTTCTGCCGTTGTCCGCGGTCGCGTGGGTCCGCTATCTGGTAGAATGTGCCGCGAATGTCTACGAATCCGGTAAGCACGTTGACTGCACCTCGGCCGCCCGTCGACATTGCCTCGCTTAATACATTCCTCGGGCTCGTCGGTTCTTATGCGGAAGACTGGATTTTCGGAGTGGGCCCCGACAAACCGCTGTTTCACTATTCCGATCTTGGCGGATTACTCGGAATTCTCTCGAATCAAGATTTGTGGCTGTCCCATTCGCGTTTCTCCAACGACGAACAGGAACTCAATCATGGTTACGGGGTGGCGAAACGGCTGATCGAATCCATGAAGACCGATAATCCGAGCCCGGATTGGCCGGTGTATTTGGACCGTCTCGCCGAGCGGCTTGGGCAGCCTCCATCGGAAGGCGTTTACATTTGCTGCTTTTGTAAAAAGGACAATCTCCTGAGCCAGTGGCGCGGTTACACGGCAAACGGCAACGGCGTGAGCATCCGATTGCAGCCGTCCCGCTTTGACGTGGTGACCGGCCCGGACTCGCCGCACAATGGCTTGATGCGTCTTTGGAAAACCTTTTACGATGCCGCCACTCAAGAAAACATTCTGCGTACAGCGATTCAGTTTGGGTTCACGTCTGCGATTGATCGGGAACTTGGTGCTACGCGCGCCGCGGACGCCATCGAGTTCTTTATTCCGACCTTCAAGAATGCTGATTTCAAGGAAGAGGACGAGTGCCGCCTGATCTTCTCGCCTCCGCCGAATTGCCCCGTGAGGCCCTCTTTCCGGATCGCGCGCGGGATGCTTGTACCGTACTACAGTCTGAAAGCATTGAGCGGCAACCGTCAGTTGCCGATCACGGGCATTACGGTAGGTCCCAGCCCGAACCGAGCGATAAATGTGGAAAGTGTTCGCATAATGTTGGCGGCGTACGGTTACTCGGGGGTTATCGTTGAGGCTTCCCCGACGCCTTACCGCGCGTGATTCCGGAGACCTCCGTGCCATCACTACACGGTCAAGCCTCACTGATTCAGCCACGAATTGTATAGTCCTCTGGTGGCGGATTCCGCTGTTCGCAAGGCCGACGGAGACAGCCGGTCTTTCGCTCGGGGATTGAGCATTCGTCCGCCCACTTGGACCTAACACGCCCGATCCATTCTCACGCCTAGCGGCGCGCCCAGTATTGATGGCGGGCTTGCACGACCAGGCCCTTCGGGTTTGCCGTCAGTTGGATGCTGCGAAATTCAGAGATCCTGACCGGCACGTCGGACACGTAGCCCAGGTTGTACTGGTTGCGGAGTTCCTCTTGCAGGATGTCAAAAACCTGGTCGAGGCTTTGCTTCTTCGAGACTTCAAAGAAGCTGCCGCCGCTCTCGTCCGACATGCGCTGCAGAACGCGGCGGCCGTCATGGCCTCCGAAAAGGCCATAGGCGCCCGGATCGGAGTACAGAATCGAATAGATCAGAGTGTCTGCGCGCTGCGCTGCTTCCACCGCATCGTTCAGGGTAGTCTCGCTGCCAAAATCCACGCCATCGGAGAGAACGATCAGCGCCTTTCGGCCGCTCTGCTTGCGCATGACCCCATCGGAGGCCCCGGCCACGGCATCATAGAGCAATGTGCCGCCGCCGTGGCGCATGCGCAACTGCCGGATCGATTCCGTATCCACGTACGCCAGGGCATCGTCTAATTTCCCCACCGAGCGGGTCAGATCCTGGCGCATCTGCACCACGCTGTCGAACTGCATGATGAAGACCTGGTCCTTGTTTTCCCGGACCACCTGATCGAGGAAGCGCAGGCAGGCGCCGCGTTCGGCGTCCATCACTTTCCGCTGGCTCCCGCTGGTATCCACCATCAGGCCGAGCGTCAACGGCAGATCGGTTTCGCGCGCGAAATATCGAATTTGCTGCGGACGGCCATTTTCCGAAAGAAGGAAATCGTCGCGGTTGAGATTGCTCACGAGGGAGCCGCTCTTATTCCGCACCGTGGCAAGGACGTTGACCACCTTCACATCGGCGGAAAAGACCGGTTCGTTCTGCGCGCGTGCGCGTACGACGCTACACCAAGCTGCGATCGCCTGGAGAGCTTTGCGTCTCGTGAGAGGTTGACGCATTCGTCTGCCCACCAGTGTAGTATGACCCGTCGCGCTTACGCCCCGGTCGATCTTCCACGGCTTTGTAACCCGGCTGACGTCCCGAACCGAACAGATATGAGCCGCGGCTCATGTTAGAATACATGAGCGTGCGCTCATATTTGGCGGAGCAGCCCAGGCGGATACCGCAGCAAGTGCGCGGTGAGCGGCGCGTCGCGCGGCTGCTGGAAGGCGCTGCCGAGGTGATCGCGGCCGTTGGTTACGAATCGGCTACGATGAGCGCCATCGCGGAGCGGGCCGGCGCCCCGATTGGATCGCTCTACCAATTCTTTCCCAATAAGCAGGCGATCACGCTCGCGTTGCGGACCGAGTATGGCAAGGACTATGAAGCAAAGCTCACCGCCCTGGAAACCGAAGCGAAACATCTGAGTCTTCGGCGCGTGGTCGGACGTCTAATTGCTTTGACGGTTGATTTTGTGGAAAGCCATCCGGCTTTCCTCGCCTTGCTGGACGCGCCATTGATCACCAGGAGTCCGCTGTCTTTGCGTCGACAGTTACGCGAACGGCTCGCCGGCTGTTTCCTTGCTGTCCACGCGCGCGCCGGAAAGAGCAAATCCGTCCGGCTTGCGGCTGTGACGTTGCAAATGTTGAAGGGAATGAATCAACTGTATGCCGAAGCGTCTCCCCGTGAGAGACGGAAGTATGTTCGAGAGTACAAGATCGCACTGTTCTCGTATCTGACGGCGCGGCTCGAACGGGATCCGGGAGGGGGAGACGAGTGAAGCGGTCGTGTTTTGCCATTCTCGCGCTGGCCGCCGGGCCGGCGCTTCTGTTGGACGGGTGCGCGGGCAGTTCCGCGAGTGTGGCTCCGCCCCCGCCGCCCGAAGTTTTGGTCACGCCGGTAACACAAAAAGATGTGCCCATCTACGGAGACTGGGTCGCTACGCTCGACGGCTATGTGAACGCCAACATTCAGCCGCAAGTGAGCGGTTATCTGGTGGAGCAGAAATATCGCGAGGGCTCCTTCGTCCACAAGGGCGATATCTTGTTCGAGATTGATCCGCGGCCGTTCCAGGCCGCATTGGACCAGGCACAGGGGCAACTCGCGCAAGCCCGAGGACAGTTGGCGCAGGCTCAGGCGCAACTCGGGCTGGCCAACATCAACGTGAAGCGCGATACCCCGCTGGCCGAGGCCCGTGCCATCGCGCACAGCCAGCTCGATAACGACATTCAGGCCCAGGCTCAGTATGAGGCCCAGGTAAAGACCACCCAGGCGAATATTCAAACCGCGGAAGCGGCCGTCGAGCAGGCTCAGCTCAATCTTGGCTTCACGCACGTTCGTTCACTCATCGACGGAATCGCCGGTATCGCGACGACCCAGATCGGCAATCTCGTCGGACCGAATGCGGTGCTGACGACGGTGTCGCAGGTAGATCCCATCAAGGTTTATTTCCCGATCAGTGAACAGGAATACCTGTCGCTGGCCGGCCGCATACGGCCGGGCGGCGGCGTCGATCTGCTGCGCGTCAACAGCACGGTTCCTTTGCAGCTGACGCTCACCAACGGGGCTATATACCCGCACTCCGGGCGCATTGTTTTCGCGGACCGGCAGGTGAACAGCCAGACCGGGACCATTCGCATTGTCGGCGCGTTCCCGAATCCCGGCAACGTTTTACGCCCCGGGGAATTCGGGCGGATTCGCGCGGAGACGAGCATGAAACGCGGAGCGCTGCTCGTACCGCAGCGCGCGGTTACGGAACTGCAAGGCCGCTACCAGGTGGCGGTCGTCGGTCCGGATAATCGCGTGATCATTCGCTCGGTGCAGGTGGGCGACCGTGTCGGCCCGCTGTGGATCATCGACAGCGGCCTAC
>Ga0070741_10010006_pt1 | contig 18111 bp, 16 predicted proteins | sample Coa_R1_4_FD_66440 | JGI IMG/M metagenome (GOLD analysis project Ga0070741, IMG submission 66440) | Surface soil microbial communities from Centralia Pennsylvania, which are recovering from an underground coalmine fire - Coalmine... | ecosystem: Environmental > Terrestrial > Soil > Unclassified ...
GGGAGGAGGCGAATTCTACCGTTGATTTCCAGCAATCGAATGCAGCCGGGAGCCGCGCATGATGGGCCATGGCGTTGATCGCAACCGAAGCCTTCCTCGCGAACCTGCCAATCTTCAAGAACATGGCCGAGCCCGCGCTGCGACGGCTCGCCGCCGGGACGACGCGCCACAGGCTGCGCCGTGGTGCGTGCATCTTTCGGCAAGGCGAAATGCCACCGGGGCTGCATGCCCTCGTGTACGGCAGAGTGAAGCTGGTTTCTCGGGACGCGGCAGGGCGCCTCACGCGTGCCGATGTCGTGAGCGCGGGTCACACGTTCGGCGAAGCGATGCTGTTCCTGGACAAGCCGTACATGCTGCAGGCTGTCGCAGCCACGGATGTGTTGGTGCTTCGTATCCCCAAGGAGACGCTGATCCAGGAGCTTGAGCGCACGCCGGCGCTCGCCCGTCGCATCATCGCCACGCTGGCACAACGGATCGAGTGGTTGGTGCGCGAGCGCAACGAGCTCGCCGTGGGATCGGGCGGGCAGCGCCTGGTCGCTTGGCTGCTGCGCCGACGCGAGCTGGCACGATGCTCGGGCGAAGCGATGATCACGCTCCCGGGGACGAAGCGCATGCTCGCCGCGCAGCTCAACGTTTCGGCGGAGCATCTTTCACGCGTGCTGCGCGAGCTTGCCGCGGCGGGCCTGCTGCGCGTACGTGGTCGCGAGATCACGGTGCGCGATGTTGCCCGTTTGCGCGACTGGCAGCTCGGCGCTGGCCAGCCCGCCGGCTACGCCGTCACCGAACCTTAGCAACCGTCAAGGTTCGTGGTGCGCACGCGCTCGCACCTGTCGCGCATGAGCCCATATTGACGACAGGCGGACGCGATCGGCGCGTCCGGTTTGGACAATATGGAGACATCATGAAGATTCGATTCGCTCTTTCCGCAGTTGCCATTGCTCTTTCACTGGCCTGGGCCGCCCCTGCGTCGGCGCACTGCGACACACTCGACGGACCCGTGGTGGAAGCCGCGCGCACCGCGCTCGACAAGGGTGACGTGCGCCTCGTGCTGGGCTGGGTGCGCGAGAGCGACGAGCCTGAGGTGCAGGAGGCGTTCGCACGTGCGGCAGCGGTGCGCACCCGCGGCGCGGAAGCGAAAGCGCTGGCCGACACGTACTTCTTTGAAACTCTCGTGCGCATGCACCGCGCCGGTGAAGGTGCGCCGTACACCGGTCTCAAACCCGCCGGCGAGATCGAGCCGCCCATTCTCGCCGCCGACAAGGCGCTCGCCACGGGCAAGCTGCAGCCGGTCGGCACGCTGTTGTCGCAGCGCATCGAAGCGGGACTGCACGATAAATTCGAGGCGGCTGCGTCGCGCGGCAAGCGCAACCCGACCGACGTGGCGGCGAGCCGTGCCTACGTGGCGGCGTACGTCGACTACGTGCATTACGTGGAGCGCATCTATGACGCGGCCGGCGCCGCGCCGGATCAGCACGCAACCGATGCTGTTCACCAGCACTGAAGGAGACCGTCATGAGCCTTGCCATTCCTGAATCGCTTCGAATCGAGCACGATCACCTGCACGCGCAGCTCCTTCCACTCACGCGCGAGGAGGGCGATATCGGCGCGGCCGCGCGGGGTGTCGCGCAGCGGCTGCATCCGCATTTCGTGAAGGAGGAAGCGTTCGCCCTGCCGCCGCTCGGCCTGCTCGCGCGCATCGCGCAGGACGGCGTCACGCCCGACATGGCCGAGGTGCTGACCATGACGCGCGATCTCGCCGCGGAGCTTCCGGCGATGCTCGCCGAGCACCGCGAAATCGTGACTGCGCTGCATGCGCTGGCGCGTGCCGGTGAGCGCGCCGGCCGTGCCGACGTGGTGGAGTTCGCCGGGGCGCTCACGCTTCATGCGCAGACCGAAGAGCAGGTGATGTATCCGGCGGCGCTACTGGTCGGCGAGCGCGTCGCATCGGCGCTGCCGGCGCAATCGCCCAGCAAGCGCGCGGCCTGAAGCCGGTGTTCGCTCTCCGCCGTGCGCCGTTCCCGATTGAGCGGGGGCGGCGCGCCGGTCACGTGTCGGGATGGAACGGCTTGCCCAGCGACGCCGGTGCGTTCAGGCGAATGAGGGTGGCATCGCGGGAAATGATGGCGAGCACCACGATCGTGGCGACATAGGGCAGCATCGACAGCAGCTGCGACGGAATCTCGGTGCCCGAGGCCTGCGCCTGGAATTGGGCCAGCGTGACGCCGCCGAAAAGATACGCGCCGGCGAGCACGCGCCATGGCTTCCAGGTCGCGAACACCACCAGCGCCAGCGCGATCCAGCCGCGTCCCGCCGTCATGCCCTCCACCCACAGCGGCGTGTACGCGACGGCGAGGTACGCTCCGGCGATGCCTGCGCACGCCCCGCCGAAGAGCACCGCCGCATAGCGAATGGCGATCACCGGATAGCCGATCGCATGCGCCGACGCCGGCGACTCACCGATTGCACGCAGCACGAGTCCGCCGCGCGTGCGATAAAGAAACCACTGGATGCCGAACAGCAGCACGATGGAGAGATACACGAGCGGGCTCAAGCCGAACAGGAGCTTGCCGAGGACCGGCAGGTCCGACAGCACCGGCACGTGCAGCACCGGCAGCGCGCTCACGACATGACTCACGTAGGGCTTGCCCACGAACGCAGACAACCCGGCGCCGAAGAGCGACAACGCGAGGCCGGCCGCGACCTGATTGGACATGAGCGACAGCGTGAGCACGCCGAAGCCCAGCGCGAGCGCCGCTCCGGCGAGCGTTCCCGCTGCGATGCCGAGCCAGGCCGAGCCGCTGGTCGCCGCCACGATGAAGGCCGTGACCGCGCCGACCAGCATCATCCCTTCCACGCCGAGATTGAGCACGCCCGATTTCTCGACCACGAGCTCGCCGGCGGCTGCGTACACGAGCGGCGTTCCCGCCGCGAGCGTGAGCACGATGAGCTCGGCGATGTGCTCCATCAGCCGAGCGCCGCCGGCGCTTGCGAGCGGCCTGCGATGCGCACGCGGTAATGCACCAGGACGTCGGCGGCGAGCAGGAAGAACAGCAGCGTGCCCTGGAAGAGTCCGGTCACCGATGACGGCAATGCGAGCGAAACCTGGGCTGCTTCGCCACCGAGGTAGAGCAGCGACATGAGCAGGCTGGCGAGCAGGATGCCAAGCGCGTGCAGTCGTCCCACGAAGGCAACGATGATCGCTGCGAACCCGTAGCCCGGCGAGATCGAGGGTTGCAGCTGGCCGAGCGGGCCCGCGACTTCGTTGACGCCCGCGATGCCTGCGCATGCGCCGCCGACGAGCATCCCGATCCATACCACGCGCGCGCTCGAGATGCCGGCATAGCGCGCGGCAGCGGGCGCAAGACCCGCGACGCGCATCTCGAAGCCTGCGACGCTGCGACTCATGAACAGCCACGTCGATGCCACGCAGGCGAGCGCAACGACGAAACCGCGATTGAGCCGTGTTCCGGCGAAAAGGTTCGGCCACAACGCGGCGTCGGCGAACATCTTCGACTGCGGAAAGTTGAAGCCCTGGGGATCGCGCCAGGGTCCGTGCACGAGGTAGGACAGGAGATAGGTCGCGACATAGACCAGCATGAGCGAGGTCAGCACCTCGTTGGCATGGAAGTGGGTGCGCAGGAACGCGGGAATGGCCGCCCACAGCATGCCGCCGATGGCGCCGGCCACGATCATCGCCGGAAGGAGCCACCATCCAGCGCTCTGGTCGAACACCAGCGCGAGCCCGCCCGCGAAAATGCCGCCGAGCGTGAGCTGGCCTTCAGCGCCGATGTTCCACACGTTGGCGCGATACCCGACCGCAAGACCGACCCCGCACAGCATGAGCGGGGAGGCCTTGAGCAGCCATTCGCCCACGCCGTAACGGTTCTCGAGCGGCTTGACGAAGAACACGTGCATCGCCTGCCACGGATCCCTGCCGAGCAGCGAGAACAGCAGGAAGCCGAGCACGATCGTCGCGATGATCGCGAGCGCGGGCGAGAGCCACGCCGCGATGCGCGAGCGCTCCGGCCGTGCTTCGAGCACGAGTCGCATCGCTTCAGGCCGCGTGCGCGACGTTTTCCAGGCGCGCGCTCATGAGCATCCCGATCTCTTCCGCATTGGTGTCCTGCGCCGGCTTCGCGGCGGAAAGACGACCGTGACTCATCACCGCGATGCGATCGGCGATCTCGAAAAGCTCGTCGAGCTCCTCGGACACGATCAGCACCGCCGCGCCGGCGTCGCGCAGGTCGAGCAGCGCCTGACGAACCTGTGCCGAGGCGCCGATGTCGACACCCCAGGTCGGTTGTGCAGCGATCAGCAGTTTCGGCGACTGGCGCATCTCGCGGCCGACGATGAATTTCTGCAGATTGCCGCCGGAAAGACTGCTTGCCGCCGCATCGGGACCCTGCGCCTTGACGGCGAACTCGCGCAGGGTCGCGCTCGCGTACTCGCGCGCCGCGCTCGCATCGATGAACCCGTGGCGACTCAATCGGCGGCGGGTGGTGAGGAGCGCGTTTTCAGCGAGGCTCATGTCCGGCACCGCGCCATGGCCCAGCCGCTCTTCGGGCACGAAGGCGACTCCCCGCGCACGGCGTGCAGCGGCATCGAGGTGCGCGATAGGCTCGTCGGCGAGCAATACGCTGTCGGCGGGCGTGGCTTGCGACTCGCCCGAGAGCGCGGCGAGCAGCTCGCGCTGGCCGTTGCCCGCGATGCCGGCAATGCCGACGATTTCGCCACCGTGCACGTCGAGATCGATATCGACGAGCGAGGTGCCGAAGGGATCATCGGCCGCGCGCGAGAGGCCGCGGACCCGCAACAGGGGCGCTCCCGTCGGATGCGCCGCGCGGTGCCGCGGACGCGGCAATTCGGTGCCGATCATCATGCGCGCAAGCGTCGACGACGACTCCTGGCGCGGATCGCATTCGCCCGTGACCTTGCCGTCGCGCAACACCGTGGCCCGGTGGCACAGCGCGCGAATTTCGTCCAGCTTGTGGCTGATGTAAAGAATGCTGCAGCCTTCGCCGGCGAGGGTGCGCAGCGTCTCGAAAAGCCGTTGCACCGCCTGCGGGGTGAGCACCGACGTGGGCTCGTCGAGGATCAGGAGCTGCGGCGACTGCAACAGGCAGCGCACGATCTCGACGCGCTGACGCTCGCCCACCGACATGGTGTGCACGTAACGCCCGGGCTCGAGCGGGAGCCCGTACTGCGACGACACCTCGCGAATGCGCGCCGGCAGACCTCGCCGTGCGCGGGCCGCGGGCAGCGCGAGAGCGATGTTCTCGGCCACGGTGAGGGTCTCGAACAGCGAGAAATGCTGGAACACCATGGCGATGCCCAGCTTTCGTGCACGCGCGGGATTGCCGATCGCCACCGGCTCGCCATTCCAGCGCACGATGCCGGCATCGGGATGCACCACACCGTACACGATCTTCATGAGCGTGGATTTGCCGGCGCCGTTCTCGCCCAGGAGGGCGTGGATTTCGCCGGGCATCACGCGCAGACTGACGCCGTCGTTCGCGACGACCCCGGGATAACGCTTGCTGATCTCGATCAGCTCGAGCCGAGGCACGGGACCGATCGTGACGGTGTCGCCCATGCGCGCATTATGCCAATGCGATGTTGTCGCATCGGCAAGCGGCTCTCGCGGCGGACGCGGTACCATGAGGCGTTCATGGCAGCCGGGGCGGAAAACAACAATGGATGCCTTGCTCCTCTCGCGTTTGCAGTTCGCATGGGTGGTCGCGCTGCACATCCTGCTGCCGGCATTCACGGTGGGCCTTGCCGCGTACATCGCGGTGCTGGAGGGCCTTTACTTCTTCACCCGCCGCGAGGTGTTCCTGCGGCTGTCGAAATTCTGGCTGCGGCTTTTCGCCGTCTCGTTCGGCATGGGCGTCGTCTCGGGCATCGTGATGCCCTTCCAGTTCGGCACCAACTGGAGCCGGTATTCCGATGCCACCGCGGACATCGTCGGGCCGCTGATGGCCTACGAAGGCCTGATGGCGTTCTTCCTGGAGGCAGGCTTTCTCGGGGTGCTGCTGTTCGGACGCAAGCGCGTGCCGCCCGGCGTGCATCTTTTCGCGGCGATCATGGTCGCGAGCGGCACCCTGCTGTCGACTTTCTGGATTCTCGCGAGCAACAGCTGGATGCAGACACCGGCCGGATACGTGATCGCCGACGGCCGATTCGTGCCGCAGGACTGGTTCAAGGTCATCTTCAACCCGTCGTTTCCCTATCGCCTGTTCCACACGGCGATCGCATTTTTCATCACCACGGCGTTCGCGGTGATCGCCGTTGCGGCCTCCTACCTACGCCAGGGGCGCTTCGTCGACGAGAGCGTGACGATGCAGAAGATGGGGTTCGGGCTGCTCGTGCTGATCGTGCCGTTGCAGATCGTCATCGGCGACCTGCACGGCCTCAACACGCTCGAGCATCAGCCGGTGAAGATCGCGGCGATGGAAGCGAACTGGGAAACGCAGTCCCACATGCCGCTGTTGCTGTTCGCCGTGCCGGACGAGGCGGCCGAGCGCAACCATTACGCGATCGGGATTCCGTCCGCCGGCTCCGTGATCCTGCGTCACGATGCGAACGGCGTCGTGCGGGGCCTCAAGGAATGGCCGCCGCGCGATCGCCCGCCCGTCGCCATTCCGTTCTTCTCGTTTCGGCTGATGGTCGGGATCGGTGTTCTGATGCTGGCGATGAGCCTCGGGGGCGGATGGCTCGCATGGCGGGGTCGCCTGCAAAACGCGCAGCGGTTCCAGCAGTTGTGCATGCTGTGCGGGCCGCTCGGCTTCGTCGCGGTGCTGGCGGGATGGATCACGACCGAGGTCGGCCGGCAGCCGTGGGTGGTCTACGGCCTGCTGCGCACCCGCGATGCCGTCACGCCGACGCTGCAGCCGATCGACGTCGCGGTGTCGCTGCTCGTGTATGTTGCGGCCTACGTCCTGATCTTCGGCGCCGGGGTCGTGTTCATGCGCCGCCTGGTGCGCCAGGGCTTCGCCGGTCCGCTCGAGCAGGAAACGCGGCATGAGCCGGTGGCCACGGCCGCGCGTCCGCTCTCCGGCGCAACGCAGGCCGAATAGGCAACGATCATGCACCTCGACCTCGTACCGCTGTGGGCCGCGATCCTCGCATTCGCCGTGTTCATGTACGTGCTGCTCGACGGCTTCGACCTGGGCGTAGGCATCCTGTTTCCGTTCGCGCCCGATGCAGCGAGCCGTGATCTCATGATGGATTCGGTGGCGCCGATCTGGGACGGCAACGAGACCTGGCTCGTGCTCGGCGGGATCGGGCTCTTCGCCGCGTTCCCGCTGGCCTTCGCGATCGTGATTCCCGCGGTGTACTTCCCCATCCTGTTCATGCTGATCGGCCTCATCTTTCGCGGCGTGGCGTTCGAGTTCCGCCACATGTCCCGCCGCCGGCACTACTGGGACCGCTCCTTTTTCGCAGGCTCGCTCGTCGCGACGTTCGCGCAGGGCCTGGTGCTCGGCACGTACGTGCAAGGCATCGCGGTGAGCGGGCGCGCCTACGCCGGTGGCACGCTCGACTGGCTGACGCCGTTCGCGATCCTGACGAGCCTGGGCCTGATCGCGGGATACGGCCTGCTCGGTGCATGCTGGCTCGTGATGAAGACCGACGGCGCGCTGCACACATGGGCCCGCCGGCGCGCACGCTACTTCACCGTCGGCGTGGTGCTGTTCGTGATCATGGTGAGCGTCTGGACACCGATCGAGCACGCCGAGATTCGCGCGCGCTGGTTCAGCTGGCCCAATCTCGTGTTCCTGTCGCCCGTGCCGCTCATCACCGCCGCGCTCTTCCTCCTGCTGTGGCGTGCGTTGGCGCGCGGCCGCGACAGCGTGCCGTTCATTGCCGCGCTCGGCATTTTCGTGATGGCGTATCTGGGCCTCGCCATCAGCATCTTTCCCATGGTGGTGCCCTACAGCATCGACCTCTGGCAAGCGTCCGCCAGCCCGAAGTCGCAGGCGTTCCTGATGATCGGAACGCTGTTTCTGCTGCCCATCATCCTGATGTACATCGGGTGGTCGTATTGGGTGTTTCGCGGCAAGGTGAAGGTCGGCTCCGGGTATGGCCACGCGTGACGCCCGTTGACCCGACAGCGCACGTCGTCGCCTCGCGGCCGGCCGCCGGCGCGAGCCTTGCCGTGGCGGATTCGCCCGACAACACGCGCGTGCTGTCCCTGGCCGGCCACCTCGATGCGTACTCGATCGCCCATGTCTGGCCGGCGGCACGCAACGCGGTGAAGGCCGCGGGCGACCGGAACGTGATCGTGGACGCGAGCGCCGTCGAATACTGCGACGGTGCCGGCATCGGCATGCTGGTCGATCTTTTGCGCATGCCGCGCATCGCGAGCACCCGGGCGGTGGAGGTGCGCCATCTGCGGCCGGAATTCCAGGCCCTGCTCGACCAGTTCGATCCGGATGCCTTGATCGAAGATCACGATCCGGCCCCGCCGCGACAAGGCGTGGTGGTGGAGATCGGCATCCACGTCGCCCGCATCGGGCGCGACCTGCGCGAGCAGGTGGCGTTCATCGGCGAGACCTCCACCGCGCTGGGCAATGCCCTTCGACATCCTGCGCGCGTGCGCTGGGCCGACGTGTGGATGATCTGCGAGCGTGCCGGCGCCGACGCGCTGCCGATCGTGGCGCTCATCGCATTCCTCATGGGCGTGATCATCGCGTTCGAAAGCGCCGTGCCGATGAAACGGTTCGGCGCGGAAATCTTCGTCGCCGATCTCGTCGGGCTGTCCATGCTGCGCGAGCTCGCGCCGCTGATGACCGCCATCCTGCTCGCGGGTCGCTCCGGTGCCGCGTTCGCGGCCGAGCTCGGCACCATGCGCGTGAACCAGGAGATCGACGCGCTCACGACCATGGGACTGGACCCAGTGCGCTTCCTGGTCGTCACGCGCGTGCTCGCCGCGCTGTTCATGACCCCGCTCCTCACCCTGTTCGCGGATCTGGTGGGCCTCGTGGGCGGCGCGCTCACGATGCAAACCTTCGGCATCCCGTATGTCACGTTCGTGCACGAGGTGGAGAGCATCGTCGATTTTTCCGACTTCATGGCCGGGTTCATCAAATCGTTCGTTTTCGCCGTGCTGATCGCCGGTGTCGGTTGCCTGCGCGGACTGCAGACCACGACCGGCGCGTCGGCCGTCGGCAACGCCGCCACACGGGCGGTGGTGTCGGGCATCATCCTGCTCGTGATCGTCGACGGCGTCTTTGCCGTGATCTACTACATGCTGGACGTATGACCGAGAGCGACACCGCCGACGACATCGTGATCCGGGTCGAAGACCTCACGGCCGGGTACGACGGCAACGTGCTCCTGCAGGACATCAACTTCGACGTCCGGCGGGGAGAGGTGTTCGTGATCCTCGGCGGGTCGGGCGGCGGGAAGAGCACGCTGCTCAAGAACATGATCGGCTTGATCGAGCCCATGACCGGGCGGGTGCTGATCGAAGGCGACGACATGGTCACCACCTTCGGCGCCGCGCGGCGCAGGATCCTGTGCAAGCTGGGCGTGATGTATCAGTCGGGCGCGCTGTTCGGATCGATGACGCTGCTCGAGAACGTGCGCCTGCCGCTCGAGGAATACACCGACCTCGACCGCGACGCGATGGACCTCATTTCGCGCATGAAGCTCGATCTCGTCGGCCTCGAGGCCTTCACCGGTCACCTGCCCGCGGAGATCTCGGGCGGGATGCAGAAGCGCGCCGCCATCGCGCGCGCCATGGCGCTCGATCCGATGATCCTGTTCCTGGACGAGCCCTCGGCCGGTCTCGATCCGATCACCTCGGCCGAGCTCGATGCGCTCGTGCTGCGCCTCGCGCGCAACCTGCGCATCACCTTCGTCATCGTGAGCCACGAGCTCGCGAGCATCTACGCCATCGCCGATCGCGTGATCATGCTCGACAAGAGGCGCAAGGGCATCATCGCGGAAGGCGACCCGCGCGTGCTGCGCGACACCAGCACCGACCCTTTCGTGCGCCAGTTCTTCCATCGCGAGCTGCCCGTGCACGACCGGCATTCCGCGGCCCACGCGTAAGATGCGCGCCAACAGCGACAACGCCACCGTGGCATGACCAAGGCCAACTACTTCAAGCTCGGGCTGTTCGTGATCGGCGCGGTCATCGCCGGGATCGTGGTCATCCTCGTCATCGGCTCGGGACGATGGCTGCAGCCGCGCTTCACGATCGAGACCTATTTCAACGAGTCGGTGCAGGGCCTCGACATCGGCTCGAAGGTGAAGTACCGCGGGGTCGTGATCGGCGAGGTCACGCGCATCACCTTCACCTACGTCCGCTACGAGCTCGACAAGCCCATCAGCGAGCGCATGCGGTATGTGCTGGTCGAGGCCCAGGTGCAGCCGCGGCTGGTCGGCGGCCGCGCCGTGGGCGACATCACGCGGCCCGAGAACGCTTCGCTCGAGGTCGAGCGCGGGTTGCGCATCCGTCTTGCGCCGCAGGGCATCACCGGCACGAACTATCTCGAGATGGATTACGTGGAACCCATTCCGCCGCCGCTGCCCATCGACTGGGTGCCGGAGAATACGTACATCCCGAGCGCTCCTTCCACCGTGACGCAATTCGTGACCGCGGCCTCCGAGATCATCGATAGACTGCACCGGCTGGACGTCGAGGGCACGATACAGAACCTCAATCGCCTGCTCGTTTCGCTCAACGATCGCGTGAACGACATCAACACCAAGGGCCTTACCGAGCGTGCCGCGCGGGTGCTCGATCGCGCCGATGCGACCATCGCCGGCCTGCAAACGCGCAAGCTGTCCGAGGAGGCCACCGCACTCGTGACGGAGCTGCGGGCGACCAACAACGAGTTGCGCCAGACCCTCGCCAATCCGGCGTGGCAAAAGCTGCCGGAGGACGCATCGGCCGCGATCGCGCGCGTGCGCGACATCGTCGACGATCCCAATCTGCCGCGCACGCTGTCGTCCATGAGCCGCACCCTGGGCCGCCTCGATCGCATCCTGGGCGGCGGCGAGGCGGACCTCACCACGACCATCCAGAACCTGCGCCAGATCACCGACAACCTGCGCGATCTCACCGAAGAGGCGAAGCGCTATCCGGCGGGCGTCCTCTTCGGCCAACCGCCACGTCCGACGGAGCCTGCGCGATGAATCCGGAGCGCCGCGACCTGCTCTTGACCATGCTCGCCGCAAGCGCAGGCGTGCTTGCGAGCGCGTGCACATCGCTCGTCTCGCGTCCGGCGCCCGTCAAGGCCATGTTCCTGCTCGATCCGCCGCTGCCGCAGGCGGCCGCCACGCCATCGAAAGCCGCGGTCTTGCGCATCGGCACCATCAACGTCGCCGCGCCGTTTCGCGGCAAGAACCTGGTGTTCCGGCGCAGCGATCTTTCGTACGAGGCCGACTACTACGACGAGTTCTTCGTGCCGCCGTCGATGATGCTCGCCGATGCGATCGCGAAAGGGCTCGCCGCCGCGAACGTGTTCCAGCGCGTCGTGCCCGCCGGTGCCGCGGGCAATGAGGGCGACTACCTCCTGGATGGGTTCGTATCGGAGCTCTATGGCGATGCGCGCAGCGCGGGTGCGGCCGCGGTGCTCGCGATCACGTTCTATCTGACGCCGATGGCGAACGTCGGCGGGGCGCCCGCCTGGACCCACGCCTATTCGCAGCGAGAAGATGTCGGCGCGCCGACGGCGCAGGCGCTCGCGGATGGCTTGAATCGGGCGCTCGGCACGATCCTGCGCGATCTCGCGCGCGACCTCGCGGCCGCGACCTTGCCGACCCCCTGAAACGACGGATTACGCGAGCTCGGCGTGGAGATCGTGCTCGTCGGCGCGGGTGACGCGCACGTTCGCGAATGCCCCGATGCGCACGCTCGCGCCGTTGTGCACGTGCACGATGCCGTCGATCTCCGGCGCGTCGGCGGCGCTGCGCGCGATCGCGTGGCCCCGTTCGTCATGCGCATCGACCAGCACCGCCGCGACTGCGCCAACGCGCCGCTGCAGGCGTGCCGCGCTGATGCGAGCCTGCACTGCCATGAAGCGTGCGCGGCGCTCTTCCTTGACGTCCTCCGGAATGCCATCGGGCAGCGCGTTCGCCGCCGCGCCTTCCACGGGGGAATACGCGAAGCAGCCGACGCGGTCGAGCTGCGCGGCTTCGAGGAATTGCAGCAGGTCCTCGAACTCGCGGTCGGTCTCGCCGGGAAAGCCGACGATGAACGTGCTGCGGATGACCAGATCGGGACGTGCGGCGCGCCACGCTTGGATCCGGCGCAGCGTGCCTTCCGCGTTGGCCGGGCGTTTCATGAGCTTGAGGATGCGCGGACTGGCGTGCTGGAACGGCACGTCGAGGTAAGGCAGCAATCCGCCTTGCGCGGGATCGCGGGTCATGAGCGCGATCGCATCGTCGACGTGCGGATACGGATAGACGTAATGCAGGCGCACCCACGCGCCGTGGTCACGGCCGAGCCGGTCCAGTGCCTGCGCGAGCTCGTGCATGCGCGTCTTCACGGGTCGACCTTGCCAGAAACCGGTGCGATAGCGCAGGTCCACGCCATACGCACTCGTGTCCTGCGACACGATCAGGAGCTCCTTCACGCCGGCGCGCAGCAGGCGCTCCGCCTCGCCGAGCACGTCGCCGATCGGACGCGACACGAGATCGCCGCGCATGGCCGGAATGATGCAGAACGTGCAGCGATGATTGCAGCCCTCGCTGATCTTGAGATAGGCGTAATGGCGCGGCGTGAGCTTGATGCCCTGCGCAGGCACGAGATCGACGAAGGGATCGTGCGGCTTGGGCAATTGCGCATGCACCGCGGCCATGACTTCGTGGGTGGCGTGCGGCCCGGTGACCGCCAGCACGCGCGGATGCGCGGCGCGCACGAATTCGCCGTTCTGCTTCGCACCGAGGCACCCGGTCACGATGACCTTCCCGTTCTCCGCGAGCGCCTCGCCGATCGCATCGAGCGATTCTTCAACCGCGGCGTCGATGAACCCGCAGGTATTCACGACCACGAGATCCGCGCCGTCGTAGCTCGGGCTGATCGCGTAGCCTTCGGCGCGCAATTGGGTGAGGATCTGCTCGGAATCGACGAGCGCCTTCGGGCAGCCGAGCGAGACGAAGCCCACGCGCGGCGCCGCGGCGGGTTTGCTGCGCGTCCTGGCCGACGCGGGAGGAGTCATGGTCTTGGTCATGGCAAAGCAAAAGCAGCCCGTGCGCGCACGAGCTTACCTGTCGATCTTGGAGGACCGCCCGCAACGGTTGTTCCGCCGCGGTTCGTCCATGTTGCGGCTGCGCGCCGCTGCGCGCGCGAACCTCAGCGCTTCTTCTCGTCTTCGCCGGACGTGCCCGGCGTGAAGTTCGGGAAGGGAAACGCCGCGAACATGCCGCGCGTCTGGTCCTGCATGCGCTGCTGCATGTCCATGAAGAGCTTCGCGCTCTGCTCGAGGTAATTCCCGAGCATGCCCTGCATGGCCGGAGCCTGCATCTGCATGAACTGTTTCCACAGGTCCGGCGTGATCATCATCTTGTCGCCGTAGATCTGCTTCGTCTGGTCCTGCAGCTTCTTCTGGATCGCGAGGAACGCCTTCACGTTCTGCTCGATGTAGCTGCCGATGATCGTCTGCTGCGCGGTGCCGTAGAAGCGGATCATCTGCGCAAGCATCTCGGACGAGAACATCGGCAGGCCACCCGACTCTTCCTCGAGGATGATCTGCAGCAGGATCGCGCGCGACAGGTCCTCGCCGGACTTGGCATCGATGACCTGGAACTCCACGTTGTCGAGCACCATCGCCTTGACATCGGCGAGCGTGATGTAACCGCTCGTCGCGGTGTCGTAAAGGCGGCGGTTGGGGTACTTCTTGATGATCCTGGGGCTATTGGCCATGCGGCCCTCCGCTCGCGGTCGCGAATTATAACCCACTGATTTGCCGGCGGTTTGAAATTGTGCTGCAGCGCCAAAACTCCTCATGGTGCGGCGCACAAAAAAGTGCTTGACTTCGCCTGCCACCGATCCTATTATTCGAATTGTGCGGTGCAGCAAAACCCATGAGGGCGGGCGAGAAGCCGGCCCGGGCCGGCGGCACCCTGGACAATTCGGTCGTAGCCGACCGTCAACGGAGAGTGCCATGTACAGCAACGCAGCAACGGAACAATTCGCGGAAATCAACAAGACCAACGTCGAGCAGGCCACCAAGCTTGCCGCGGTCGCCCTGCAAAACGCAGAGAAGATCTTCAACGCCAACCTCGAAGCGGCCAAGTTCGCGCTGGCGCAAGGCGCCGAAAGCGCTGCCGCCGTCGCCAAGGTCAAGGACGTGCAGGAATTCCTGGCCCTGCCGGCCAAGTACGCCGAATTCGGTGTGCAAGGCGCCCTCGGCTATTCGCGCAACCTGTACGAGATCGCCTCGGAAACGCAAGCGCAATTCTCGGCTGTCGCCGAGGAAACGTTCGCCGTCTACACCAAGGGCTTCGCGTCGTGGGTGGACAAGGCCGGTGAGAACGCGCCCGCGGGCAGCGATGTCGCCGTGAACGCGCTCAAGTCCGGCTTCGCCGCGACCAGCGCCGCTTTCGACCAGTTCCAGAAGGCGACCAAGCAAGTGGTGAGCCTCGCCGACGCCAGCGTGCGCGCTGCTGCGGCGAACGCCGCCAACGTGGCGAACGTCGCCAGGGCCAATGGCAAGGGCCGCAAGGCAGCTGCCTGATGCAATCCGGGCCGGGGCTCGCCCCGGCGGGTGTCGCGTCGCGGGCTTGAAACGGCCGCGACCGGCATCATGTAAGGCTTGACTCCTTCTGTATCTTTTTCCTCCTCCTAAAAGATACAGCCTGACGCCCCGCTCGCAAGAGCGGGGCTTTTTTTTGTTGGTCTTGCGTTTGGTCGGCGATCGAGGCAGGGCACGTCGATCTCCATATTCCTTCGCCGGCCTTTCACAGTTTCTGCAAACTCGCGTCGCATAGTCCGCCACGTGGCAGTGCCCGCGAGGGCGGAAGAAAGGCATGCGAGCGGCGGCTCTACGCGAAGGCGACTTCCTCGCCACGGTGCATTTCGTGGCCCGCGACCTCGACCGCTCGTGGCGCGACCTGGCTGCCCTCCACGAGACCGACGTCGACCGCCAGCCGCTGCGCTTTCGCGGCGGCAACAACAGCTGGATCGTGCAGAGCTATCTGCGGCTGGCGGAGCCTTTGCGCGCGTTGGGGCTGCGCGCGACGATCGGCCCGAGCCTCGCCCAGGACGCGATCAACGTCGCGCATCGCGATGCCCTGAGCCGTGTCTCGATGAACTATCGCCGCCACTTCGTGGTGGGCGTTCGCGCCGATCGACCGCCCATCCGGGTGGCGCGCTGGGAAATCGTGCAGAACCTGCTTGCGCGGCCCGCGGCGCGACGACGCTACATTCCGTTGTGGCCCCAGCCCGGCTTGCGTGCGCGCCATCCGCAGCGCGGCAATGCGATCGTGCGCATCGCCTACTTCGGCCGCACCGGCGCGTGCCCGGCGTGGGTGTTCGACGCTGCGTTTCATGACGCGCTGCGCGCGCTCGGCGTGGAATTCCGCATCCAGGAGCGCGATTGGCACGACTATTCCGACGTCGATCTCGTGCTCTCGCCGCGCGTCGAGTCGCGGACCATGCTGCGCCAGAAGCCCGCGAGCAAGCTCGTGAATGCCTGGCGCGCCGGCGTGCCCTTGCTCGCCTGCGACGAGCCAGCGTTCGAGGCTTTGCGCCGCACCGCGCTCGACTACATCGCGATCCGGACACCGCACGACGTGCTCGCGGCCGTGCAGCATCTGCGGGCGCATCCGCACGAATACCGCGCACGCATGGAAGCCGGTCTCGAGCGCGGCCGCGCGTTCTCGGTGGCGGTCACGCGCGCACGATGGCTCGATCTCCTGACGCGCGAGGCGCTGCTCGACTTCGCCGCCACGGATCAGCGCGGTTCGGTGGCGAGCGCGGTGTGCCGCGTCGCATGGCAGAAGTGTGAAAGCCGCTGGTTCAAGAGCGCCGCGCATGCGCAGCGTGCGATCGCTGCGTGGCGAGAAGCCGAACCGCTCACAATCCCTGCGCAGGCAAGCCTCGATCCCGCGGCGGTTGCGCCCTGACTTTCGCCGCGTGTCGCCTGCGAAACACGGCTCGCGCGTGCGGCTTCGCGCCTAGTCGTGTCCTTCGCTGACCGGTTGCAACGCCGGCGGATGGCGCCGTTGCCTGCGCCGTGCCATCAGCTGCTGGAAGTGCTCGAAGTACAGATACACGACCGGCGTGATGTAGAGCGTCAGCAGCTGCGACACCACGAGTCCACCTACGACCGCGAGTCCGAGCGGGCGCCGCGCTTCGCCGCCGGCGCCGAGCGCGAGCGCGATCGGCAGGCTGCCCATGAGCGCCGCCATGGTGGTCATCATGATCGGCCGGAAGCGGATCATGCACGCCTCGAAGATCGCTTCGTCCGGCGACTTGCCGCCCCGACCCGCTGCTGCGCCGTCCCCAGGCGAGGCGTGCTCTTTGGTGGAGCCCCGCTGCGCCTCGATCGCGAAGTCGATCATCATGATCGCGTTCTTTTTCACGATGCCGACCAGCATGATGATGCCGACGAACGCATACATGTTGAGGTCGGTGTGAAAGAGCCACAGCGTGAGCAGCGCACCGAAGCCGGCGGTCGGCAGCCCGGAAAGGATCGTGACGGGATGGATGAAGCTCTCGTACAGGATTCCCAGCACGAGATAGATCACGAAGACCGCAAGGATCAGAAGCACTCCCATGCCCTGCAGCGAGGACTGGAATGCCTGCGCGGCGCCCTGGAACGTGCCGTTGATGGTGGCCGGCAGGCGCAGGTCCGCGGTCGCGTCGCGAACCTCGTTGATCGCCTGCGACAGCGACACTCCGGGGCGCAGGTCGAACGAGATGGTCACCGAAGGCAGCTGCCCGAGATGCGTGATGGAAAGCGGCCCGACGCTGGGCTTGAGCGTCGCGACCGCATTGAGTGGCACCAGCGTGCCGCTGTTCGAGCGCACGTACAGGAGCGAGAGCACCGAAGGATCGCTCTGGTAGCGCGGCTCGAGCTCCATCACCACCCAGTACTGGTCCGTGGGCGCGTAGATCGTCGACACCTGGCGTGACCCATACGCGTCGTAGAGTGTGCTTTCGATCGCCTGCGCCGATACGCCGAGCGCGGCAGCCTTGTTGCGGTCGATCTCCACGCTGATCTGCGGCTGCGTGATCTGGAGGTCGCTCGACACGTCGACGAGCCCCGGCACCGAGCGCAAACGCTGCTCGACCTTGGGCGCCCATTGGTAGAGCTCGCGCGTGTCGGGTCCCTGCAGCGTGTACTGGTAGGCGCTTTTCGCGAGATTGCCGATGCGGATCGCCGGGATGTTCTGCACGAACACCTTGATGCCGGGAATGCGCGTGAGGGTTGGACGAAGCTCCTGCACGATCTCGTCGGCCGAGGGCCGCTCGTCGCGCGGCTTCAATGTCACGAACAGCCGTCCCGCGTTGAGCGAGGCGGTGGGCCCGCCGGCGCCGGCGAAGGTCATCACATCCTGCACGTGCGGATTGCGGCGGATCGTGGCGGCGACCTGTTGCTGCAGATTGGCCATCGCCTGGAACGAGATGTCCTGCGCCGCCTCGGTGATGACGAAGATCTGGCCGACGTCGTCGCTCGGCAAGAACCCCTTCGGCATGCCGTAGAAAAAGAATCCCGTGCCGACGAAGATGCCCAGGAACGCCACCATCGTCGTGCGGCGGTGATGCATGACCCAGCGCAGGGTCGTGCGATACCCGTGCAGCAGCGCGTCGAAGCCGAGCTCCGACAGGCGATAGAGCCGACCGTGCTGCTCGTGCCGCTCGACCTTGAGCATGCGGCTGCACAGCAGCGGCGTGAGCGTGAGCGACACGAAGCCCGAGATCAGCACCGCGACGATGATGGTCACGGCGAACTCGTGCAGCAGCCGGCCGAGGATGCCGCCCATGAACAGCACGGGGATGAACACGGCGACCAGCGACAGCGTCATCGATACGATGGTGAAGCCGATCTCGCGCGCGCCATTGAGGGTCGCGGTCATGCGATCCTCGCCCATCTCCATGTGGCGCGTGATGTTCTCCAGCATGACGATGGCGTCGTCCACGACGAAGCCCAC
>Ga0070741_10010007_pt1 | contig 18111 bp, 13 predicted proteins | sample Coa_R1_4_FD_66440 | JGI IMG/M metagenome (GOLD analysis project Ga0070741, IMG submission 66440) | Surface soil microbial communities from Centralia Pennsylvania, which are recovering from an underground coalmine fire - Coalmine... | ecosystem: Environmental > Terrestrial > Soil > Unclassified ...
CGATTCCGCCGCCGATTCCGCCGCCGATTCCGCCGCCGATTCCACCGCCGATTCCACCGCCGATTCCGCCGCCGATTCCGCCGCCAATGCCGCCGCCGAATCCGGCGCCGCCGGTCGCGAACGCCACCGGAGGCGAAAGCTTCGGAGCGCCGCCGAGCGCGAGCGTCCCCGGCCCGGCGTTGCGCATGCTCTCGAGCCCGTTGTTCTGCGCCACCGACTTCTGCGTGTCCGTCGTCCCGTTCGAGCCGTCGCCCGCCGGCGGCGGCGTCCCGTCCGTCGACGGCACCTCGACGATGTCGAGATCGCCGCCGGTCACCGCCGCCGATTTGCTGGTGTCGATGTCGTCGGCGGTGAACTTCTCCTCGAGGTTCTCCAGCGAGACGTTGACCGCCGAGCGCAGCGGCACGCCCTCGGTCGAGAAGAAGTCGATGGTCTCCTTGAAGGCGGTGAACGTGCCGCGGAACTTGAAGCTCCCCCAGACGAAGTCGACGATCGGCGGCGCCTTGGTGCTGTCGTCGGGCTTCATGAAGTTGCGCACCTGCTCGGTGCGCAGCCGCACGTCCTGCCCGTCGTCGGTGGAGTCGAACACCAGGTCCATCACCAGCGTCGAGCTCGACTGGCTCACGTGCTGGCTCTTCTTCGACGCCGAGCCCTGCTCGCGCGTGTTGGTGACCGTGTACTGCAGCGACACCGGGTTGAAGTCGACCTGCACCGCCGACTCGGTGAGCTGGCTCTGGCCCTGCTTGTCGAGCGGGATGAACTTCGCCTTCTCGACCTTGGTGGCGTCGGGCGACGGCATCAGAGCCACCTCCGCAAGCCTTCGTGCGCCAGGTGCAGCTCCTCGATGGCGACGGCGTTGCCGGTCATCGCGTTGAGATCGGGCGCCTTGAACTTGACCGGCAGCACGCGCTCGAGCGTGAAGCCGACCGCCGGAGTGCCGTCCTGCTCGAAGATGGTGATGTCGGCGCTGAGACGAAAAGCGTACTTGCCGCCCGCGACCAGCGACCACCACTTCCACAGGTGCGCCGTGCTGGTCATGCCGCGCTTGAGGATCACCGTCGAGAACGTCACCTGGCCGACGCGCTGGTTGGCGCCGTAGTTGCGCCCGCCCTCTTTGATGACCTTGGGCTCCATGGTGGCGTCGATGCCGGTGCACTCGGAGAACACGCCCGTGCAGATCGGGACCGGCTTGCCGTTGTTGGTCGGCACCGCGCCGTTGGCGGGCGGCAGCTTGTCCTCGTAGAAGTCGACGGAGAAGTTGAATGACGGGAACGGCGCCCGCTTCACCTCGTCGCCGAAGCTGGTCTCATCGCTCATGCGGCGGCCTCGGCGAGCGACACGCGGCCGCCCTCGGTCATGACCAGCACCACGGTGATGCGATCGATCGTGGCGGCGGCGTTGAAGGAGACCTCGGTGATGACGCGGCCGGCGTCGATGTCCTGCTGCGTGGTGGTGCTGGCGTCGCAGCGCACGCTGTATGCCTCGCCGGCGGTGGCGCCGTCGAGGGCGCCGGCGTTCCACAAACCGTTGAGCAGGCTCGACAGGATCTTGACGATGTGGCGCCACAGCCGCGGGCTCGACGGCTCGAACGCCACGTGCTCGCCGAGCGTGCGGGCGGCGCGCACGATCGCCGCCACCAGCCGGCTCACGCCCGCCGAGCGGTACGACGGATCGTCGCTGGTCGTCGAGTCGCCGAGCAGCCGCAGCCCGCGCACCGTCGGGCCGAACAGCGTCACGTGATCCTCGAGCACGTCGTCGCCGCCGAGCTGCGGCAGCCTGGGCTCGACGTCGTAGACGCCGGGGACGGACAGCGCCGCCGCGCTCGAGTAGGTGCCGCGCAGGAGCGCGTTGCGCGCCAGCAGCCCGGCCAGCGCGCCCTCGGGATTCTCGAGCTGCTCCGGCAGGCCGTCGGAGGCGCGCGTCTTGAGCCAGGGAAACGTGAGCTGCAAAAACGCGGTGGCCAGCCCGCGGTCTTTCAGCGTCGGCGACGAGAGCGGCTTGAGCCACCCCTGCTCGCGCATGAAGCCGAGCAGATCGCGCTCGGCGGCGGCGTGCGCGCTCGACGTGGTGACCAGCCCCGGCGCCGGCAGCGGGATGCCGGCGAGCAGCATCACCTCGCGCGCCTGCCGCGACACCAGCAGCGCCGCGCGCTGCGCCGCCTCCACCCAGACGCCGTACGCCTCCAGGTCGCAGCGAGGTGCGGCAAAAAGCCGCGCCAGGCGATCCTTCGGATCGGGCGTCTCGCCCGTCGAGCACTCGACGAACTGCTCGACGAACGGCGGCGGCGCGGGCGGCTCGACGGGCGGCGCGTCGCGATCGAGCGCGACCAGATCGGGCAGATCGGGCAGCGACACGAACGCAACGTCCGGCAGCCCGAACAGGTGGCCGAGGCCGCGCCACGTGCTGCGGTCGACGGGCATCGGCTGGCCGGGCTCGCGCGGCAGCAGCTTGTCGAGGAGCGCGCGCCGCTGCGTCTTCGGCGCCACCAGCGGCGGCGGATCGCCGACGCGCACCACGTAGCAGCGCCGCCCGCCCTGCGCGAAGAACGAGCGCACCGCCGCGCCGAGGTAGCTGGTGGCGGTGAACGCGCCGGCGGCGTCGAGCGGCCGCGCGTCCCACGCGTACCGCCGATCGAAGTCGTCCCAGCTCTCGAGGGGCGCCGGCACGTCGAGCAGATCGACGAGCTCGCCGGCCGGTCGCCCACCCGCGCCGCTCCAGCCGTGCGCGTCGAGCCAGGCGCGCACCGGATCGCGCGCCCAGTCGAGCGCCGCCGGTTTCCTGCGCGCCACCAGCCCGACGAAGCAGGCGATGTCGACACGGTTCGGGTCGGCGGGCGCGATCTCGCCCACCGCCTCAAAGCTGAGACCGCGCATGTGCTAGGCCGCGGGCGCCGGGAAGTACAGGCCTTCCGACGACAGCACCAGCTCCTCCATCGCCACGTCGCCCGAACCCTTGGCGGCGAACGTCGGCGCGGTGTACTTGAGCGGCATGACGCCGGTGAGCGTCCACTGCTGCACCGGCGAGCGGTCCTCGGCGAGCATCTGGATCACCACCGTGCGCTTGGCCTTGGGGCCCTGCACGCGCGCGGCGTCGATCCACGCCCACAGATCGGCGGAGTTGACGACGCCGCGCTTGAGCGTGACGTCGCCGACCTTGTGCAGCCCGTGAACTTTCGAGACGTGGTTCTCGGGGAACGAGCCGCCGCGATACTCGGCGGCCACCAGCTCCGTCGACAAACCGGAGACGTCGGAGAAACCGCCCATCGGCTCGTTGCCGTCGATCTTGACGACGAAGTTGAAGGCGCCATACGGAAGTCTGCGATTCGGATCGGCCATGGTCGCTCCCTCGGTTAGCTACGCGCGTCGGCGGTGATCTGGCCGATGCGGAAGATGACGAACTCGGCGGGCTTCACCACCGCGACGCCGATCAGGCAGACGAGGCGCCCGTTGTCGAGATCGTTCTGGTCCATGGTGCTGCGGTCGCAGCGGACGAAGTACGCCTGCTTGGGCGAGTCGCCGAGCAGCGCGCCGCCGCGCCATTCGTTGAACAGGAAGTCGCTCACCGTGTCGCGGATGTTGTCCCAGAGCTGCGGGCCGTTCGGCTCGAACACCGCCCACTGCGTGCCGATGTCGATCGAGCGCTCGACGTAGTTGAAGTAGCGGCGCACCGAGACGTATTTCCACTCGGGATCGGACGACGCGTTGCGCGCGCCCCACACGCGCAGGCCGCGGTTGGTGAGCGTGCGCAGGCAGTTCACGCCGACGGGGTTGAGCGACTCCTGCTGCGCGAAGTTGACCTCCTGCTGAAAGCGCAGCGCGCCGATCACGATCTCGTTGGCCGGCGCCTTGACAACGCTGCGGTTGCTGTCGCTGCGCGCGTAGATGCCGCACACGAAGCCCGACGGCGGCAGCGCCACCTCCTTCGGGATGTCCTCGCGGTTGGGGCGCGCGAGCGGATTGGAGACGATGACCCACGGGTAGTAGAGCGCGGCGTGCGTCGAGTCGATGCGGCTGCGCTCCGCCATCACCGACGACGGCGTCTGGTTGGGCGAGGTGTCGAGCACGGCGATGCGGTAGGCGCGCTTGCGCTCGACGTCGCCGATCAGCGCCTGCTGGATCGATTGGTAGTCGGTGTACGCCGAGTGGCCGGGCGCGGCGATGATCGAGATGTCCTCGATCGAGTCGAGCATGAGGAGCGCGTCGGAGTAGGCGACGCCGCCGGTGGTGTTGGCCGTCGGCTGCCCGCCGTCGTTGCCGCCGGTGACGTTGATGCGGTAGCGGTTGGCCACCGACGGATCGCTGGTGTCGAGGTTGGCCGCCGCCATCAGCGCCGCCTGCAGCTTGAACGCGTCGACGCCGCTGCCGAGGTTGATCGCGTAGACGTTCTCGAGGAAGTCGGCGCGGCGCGTGGGCGTCGCCGCCAGCACGTTGCCGATGTAGCGCGGGTGCGCCTTGTCGAGGCCGAGCGCCTCGAAGATCTTGCTGCCGCCGTCGCCGTCGAAGGCGGTGACGGTGAGCGTGAGCAGCTGCGCGCCGCCGGCGGGCGCCGACTGCGGCGTGGCCAGCGCGGTCACGTCGAGCGCGGTGCCGCCCGAGTTGTTGTACGCGCCGCTCGCCTGCTTGACGTAGAAGGTGGCGGTGTTGCCGGTGCCGACGAGCAGCATCGAGCCGACCGCGGCGCGATCCATGCCCAGCTTGGTCACCGGCGTGAACAGCGCGGTCACCGTCACCCAGCCGTTTCCGCCCGAGCCGGGGAAGCGCGCCACGAAGTGCGTCTGGTCGGTGGCGTTCCCGCTCGACGGCAGCGCCGCCGACGTGGCCACGCCGGTGTCGGTGTTGGAGTTGGCGATGAACGTGCGCGCGACGTAGAGCCGCGAGCCCTGGTTGTTGAAGAACGCCTGCACCGCGTGCGCGAGGTAGTTGGTGCCGAAGTCGAGATCGTTGAGCCCACCGTAGATGCGCGCGAAGTCGCCGAAGCTGGTGATCAGCTCGGGCGTGCCGCTGGTGGGCCCGCGCCGCGTCGGGCCCACGAACCCGGTGGTCGTGGTGCTCACGCCTTCGATCGACTTGCCGCGGAAACTGGTCTCTTCGACGTAAACGCCCGGCGCAAGATATTCAGCCACGGGTTCCTCCCTCGATGGGTTTCATGTTTGAAAGCGTTTTCATGACAAATCGATCTGCAGCGCGATCGGCTGCTCGCGCCGCGAAGCCAGCTTGCTGTCGACGGAGGCGGTCTTGAGCGTCGCGCGCCGCGCCTCGAGCGACTCGGGATCGGGCGGGCCCGAGAGCGCCGGATCGTAGACCGCGCTCACCGTCACGTTGGTCTCGGGCGCGAGCACCGAGCCGCCGGCGTTGTCCCACGTCATCACCGGTACGCCCGGCACCACCGCCAGCGCCTCGCCGCGCGCGTCGGAGAGCCCGCGCGCCAGCACCACGTTGTCGCTCTTGCGCGTGACCATCACCAGCGCGTTCGCGAGCGGCGCGCCCGAGCCCTGCGCCGAGATCGACGCGCGCACGATCGCCGCGCCCGCCGCGATCGGCCCCGCCGGCGACGGGTAGAGCGGCGCCGGCACCGCCTGGAAGAGCGAGCCCGGCTGATCGCCTTTGGTCGGATCGGGATCGCGCGGCAGCGCCAGCGTCACCGCGCGCGGCAGGTAGCGCCCGCTCGGATCGCTCGCGGTCAGCGTGACGCTCACCGAGCCGATCGCCGGTGCGGCCGGCGGCGCGGTGAACGCCTGCGTGTGCGCGTCGAGGCCGGGCGCCGCCGCAATCACGTAGGCGCCGTGCCCGTTGCGGATCAGCTTGACGCCGGGCGCGCTCACCTCGAGCGAGTCGGTGATCCAGAGCTGCGTCGCCGCGTCGACGAAACGCACCGCGCCGAGGATGCGCCGCTCGACGCGCTCGAGGACGATCACGGACCCTCCTGCTTGTCGTACTCCTCGCGGCGCGCCACCACCGGCTTGTAGCTGGCGCGATCGAGATCGGCGTCGATGCGCACCGCGCGCGCGACGTAGGTGACGCTCAAGCGATACTTGGGCTCGAACACGTCCCAGATGCGCATCACGTCCTGCGTCGAGAGCTCCGACGGCACCAGCGTCACGATGTCGGAGGGTCCCCAGTTCGCCTCGGGCGACAGCTCCGCGGCGGTGAGCGTCTGGCGCTGATACAGCGCGCGCATCGCCCACGCCATGATCAGGTGCTCGGTGAGGAAGTCGTTCGCCCAGGCCGTGATCAGGTAGTGCAGATCGAGCGTGAGCGGGACGTTGACGTCGGTGGGGCTGATGGCGCGCGCGGCGTTGCGCAGGTACTCGTTGACCGTGATGCGATAGAGGTAGATCGAGATGGTGGTGTTGGCGAACTCCTCGGCCTTGACCAGGTCGTGACTGGCGACGACGCGGAACGCGCAGGGGTGCGGGTCGCTGAGCTCTTTCGGATACGTCTTCGACAAATAGTCGGCGATTGATTGGCCGACTGAATGGATTGCAAAGACGTTGGCCATAACTCCCCCCTGTCAGGCCTACGCAGCGAAATAATTTAGAGCGTGCAAAAAAGCATCAATGCGAGCTTTGCGTCAAGCGAATTTTTGGAGCGCGTTGTAATGGCTTTGAAAAGACTTTGCTGCGCGTTTTAGCCGCGAGGCGCGTAGCCCAAGGTCAGGCCGGCGGCCGGCGCGGCGCGCGGATCTCGTTGGGCACGCTGCGCCCGATCTTGCGGTACTCGCCGCCGAGCGCCGCGACCAGGTCCTCGAACGTGATGGCGCGACGCTCGGCGCGCGCGTGCGTGGCGGCGCTGAGCACGACGTTGCGGATGTGCCCGCCCGGCAGATCGACCAGCGCCGCGAGCTTGTTGAGGTCGACGGGATCGATCGAGTGGCCGGCGCCGAGGTGCGACCACCACAGCGCGCGCCGCTCCTCGGGCGCCGGCGGCGGGAACTCGATGATGGCGTCGAGCCGGCGCGCGAACGCCGCGTCGAAGCGCGCGCGGCTGTTCGACGTGAGCAGCACGATCCCCTCGAACGACTCGATGCGCTCGAGCAGATAGTTGGTCTGCGCGTTGGCGAAGCGATCGTTCGACTCGGAGATCTCGGTGCGCTTGCCGAACATCGCGTCCGCTTCGTCGAACAGCAGCACGATCTCCGCCTGCTCGGCGCGCGCCAGCAGCTGCGACAGGTTCTTCTCCGTCTCGCCGATGTACTTGCTGGTCACCGACGCCAGGTCGACGCGGTAGAGCGGCACGCCGAGGCGCGTCGCCAGCCAGCCCGCGGCCAGCGTCTTGCCGGTGCCCGACGGGCCGACGAACAGCGCGCGCACGCCGGGCCGATAGCGCGCGGTCATCGACGCGCCGAGGCCGTCGTCGAGGCCGTCGCGCACGCGGCAGCGCAACACCAGCGACTCCAATTCGCCGCGCAGCGACGGCGCGGTGACCAGCGCCTCGTCGGAGACCTGCGCGCGCAGCGGATGCGCCAGGCCGCCGAGCGCGGTGCCTTCGGCGGCCCACGCGGCGGCGCGCACGTGCGCCATCGCCGGCTTGGCCGCGCCGTCGGCGCGCGCGCTCTGCCACGCCAGACGCGACAGCTCGGCGATGCGCCCCGCGCCGTGACGATGCTCGCGCGCCAGGTGCGCCGCCAGCTCCGCGTCGCCGAGCCCCGCCTCCCACAGCGCGCGCCGCTCGGCCGCCGGCGGCACCGGCAGCGGCCACGCCACCGCCGTTCCCTCGGGCGACTCGATCACGCCGTCGGGGCCCGCGATCGCCAGCGACGGCCCGTCCCAGCGCGGCAGCGACGGCAACACGCGCCGCTCGCTCGGGCCGAGATCGCACACGAACACCGGCAGGCAGCGGTTGAGGTGCAGCCACGGCGAGAGCCCCGGCGCCGGCTCGCGCTCGATGAAGGCGGCGCGCCGCCCGAGCGCGGCGGCGATGGCGCAGGCGACCGCGCGCGCCTCGGCGGCCGCGCCGCTGCGGATCACCAGCCAGCGCATCGACTGCCCGAGCGCGGCGGCGCGCCGCTCGACCTCGCGCTGAAACGACGCGGGCAGCGCCACCGGCGGCAGCCGTCCCATGTCGACGCTCACGCCCGGCCACGCCACCGGCCGCGCGCGCGCCGCGAGGTAGATCGGCGTCGGCAGCGACAGCGCCTGCTCGACGAGCGGCCCGTCGCCGGCGAGACGAAATAGTCCGCTCTCCACCGCCGCGCCCGACGCCAGCTGCGCCACCGTCTCGGCCGCCGCCGACTCCATCGCCTCGCCGCGCACGCCGAGCACCGCCGGCCCGAACGCCGCCGCCACCAGCGCCAGCGTCGGCTTCGAGCCGCCGAGCGGCGCCTGCAGCGCGACCAACACGCGCCCGACGAACGGCTCGTCCTCGACGGCGAGCAGCAGCCCGAGGGCGAGCGACTCGACGGGGCCGAGCCCGAGCGCCGCGATCAGCGACGCGACGTCGGCGTCCTCGGGCGCGTGAGCGCGCGCGAACCGCTCGAGCGCCGAGCGCCAATCGCCGCCCAGCCGGCTCGCGCGCTCGCGCAGCCAGCTCCGTTCGTCCTCGGCGTCGCCGTCGTCGAGCCCCTCGGCGTGCTCGGCCAGCGCCGCCAGCGCCAGATCGCCGAGACGCGTCCGCGCCCGGAGCGCCGGGACCGGCTCGTTGCTCACGCGTCGCTCTCGCTGTCCACGTCTCCCCCCAATGGCGCGCGAACTACGGACTCGGGCTCCCGCAGCTAGCCTCATCCGCCGCTTTGGAGTCAAGCGCATTCCAACTTCCAAAGCCGCCACCATCACCTTGTCTACAATCGCGATCGAGGTGACCCATGGGGGGAGAGCGCGAGCGCCAGTCGGGTGGGGAGCAGGACGCGAAGGAGCAGGCGCCCGAGGCGCAAGACGGCGGCGATCTCAAGCGCGCGGCGATGCAGCGGCGGCAGCGCGAGCGCAAGGACAGCGGCGGCGGCCACGTGACCGATCTCGGCATGCTCGAGAAACCCGGCACCAAGCTGGCGGGCTCGACGCAAGAGCTCGCGCCCGGCGACTCACTGCGCTTCTCCGACGGAGAAAACCAGATCTGGGGCCTCGGGGAGATCACGGTCGAGCCGCCCCACCTGGCCACGATGGACAACAAGGAGCTCGAGAACTACAAGGACCACGTCCTCGGCTCGATGTCGAAGCATCAGTACACGCTCAAGGTCGCCGCCGACGCGAAGCCGGGCGACAAGATCACCGTCAAGTGCGCCGGCGATTTTCAGAGCCGCAATGATCCGGGCTGGGCGTTCTCGTTCAAGGTCGTCGTCAAGTAACCAGCGGCATTTTGCCGCAGTCAGCGGGAGAAGCCGGGGATCAGGAAGGCGGCGGCGCGCGGCGAGGACTGGATGCCCGCCTCGCCGAGGAGCTCGTCGGCGCGGCGCACCAGCTCGGCGCCCTCGTCGCCGCCGCGCAGCTCGCCTAGGCAGCGGCGCGCCGCGGCCGCGTGGAGCACCATGTCGGCCTCGTCGGCGGTGGCGATGCCGCGCACGAGCAGCTCGGCGGCGGAGCGCTCGTCGCCGCGCGCGCGCGCGACGCCGGCTTGCAGCAGCAGCGCCAGCGCGCGTCCCCACGGCGCCCCCTCGCGCCCGATCCTCCGCGCGTCGCGCGCCGCCCGCCCGAGCAGCGCCGTCCGCGCCGGCGACGCGCCGGCGGCGGCGATCGCGCAGCGCGCGCGCAAGTGGAAGCTCTCGATGCGAATGAACTGCGCGCGCAAGAGCTGCGATCGTTCGAACGTGCGCCAATTCGCGTCCAGGCCGGCGAGCGCGTCGTCGGGCCGGCCGTCGAACAGCGCGATGTGCGCCCGCGCGAACAGCTCGTAGTAGTGCGGCAGCATGAACCGCTCCCGCGACCACTGCGCCATCGCGCGCTCGAGCTCCTGGATCGCCGCCCCGACGTCTCCGCCGCCGCGCAGCAGATCGAGGTGCCGCAAGCGCGCGGTCAGGCTCGTCTCGGCGTACAGGTCGCCGCGCTCCTGCGCGTGCTGCAGGCTGCGGCTCACCAGGCGCGCGAGCTCCTCGAGACGCCCGAGGTAGAACAGCGGCCCGGCGGCGAACAGCTGCGCGTTGGCCACCTCGCGCGTCGCGCCGGCGCAGCGGCGGAGCCGCGCCTCGGCGCGACGGCAGCGCTCGAACCCGGTGCGCCACCGCCCCTCGAGCGTCGCCACCATTCCCTGCGCGAGCGTCACGAGTCCGAGGAGCAGCGGCTGGTCGACGCGCGCGGCGATGTCGTACGCCGCCTGGATGAGCTTCGCCGTCCGCGCGTGCGAGCGGCTGCCCTGCAGGGCGGAGTAGCCGGCCTCGAGCGCGAGTGAGCGGGCGACGCGGACCGGCTCGCCGGCGTCGAGCGCGAGCCGCAGGCAGCGCGCCTGGAAGTACGCCCCGCGAATGGTGTCGACCACCGAGAGCCCGGCGGCGATCGACCAGCAGGTGTCGATGCGCTGCAGCTCGGCCGGGCGGAGCTGGCTCTCGGCGCGCGGGCGAAAGCGGATGCCGCGCAGGCGGACCGCGGCGCGGCTGGCGAGCAGCGACGCCCACGCGCGCGCGCCCTCCGTCGGCAGCGCCAGGCCGTTTCTCGCCAGCGCCGGCGCGATGGCCCGCAGCCCCTCCTCGACGAGCCCGATGCGCAAGAGCTGGTCGGCGGCCTGGCGCTCGAGCTCGTTCACCAGCGACGGCTCCGAGTTGGCGAGCGCGGCGGCCAGGTACGCGCGCGCCGCGTCCGCGCTCCGTCCGGTGTTGCGCAGCGCGTGCGCCAGGCTCACCAGCCAGCCGCTCTTCGCGGGATGATCGCTCGGCCCGAGATCGACGGCGAGCTGATAGACGTGCACCGCGTGCTCGAACGCGAGCGCCTCGTCCGCGCGCGCGCCCGCGAGCGCGAAGTAGCGCGCCGCCCGCTCGGGAGCCTCGGCCAGCACCCAGTGCGCGGCGATCTCTTCGGGCGCAGCCTCGGCGCTCTCGAACACCGCCGCCAGGCGCGCGTGAACGCGGCGGCGCTCGTCGCTGGTGAGCTGCGACAGCAGCGCCTGGCGCGCGCGGTCGTGATAGGGCTCGACGATCTCGGCGCCGGGCGCGCCGCTCACCCGGACAAGACGCGCCGCGCGCAGCGACGCGACGTGGCGCTCGAGCTCGCTTGCGTCGCCGCGCTCGAGCTCGGCCGCGCGCGCCAGCGCCGCGATCTCGAGCGGCGTGCCCGCGGCGGCGACCACGGTGAGGATCTCGCGCTCCGCCCGCGCGAGCTTGAGGATGCGCGACCACAAGACCGCCTCGAGCGAGTCGCGCTGATCCGGCGCGGTGTGGTGCTCGACCACGTCGCGCGCGAGCTGCTCGATGAACAGCGGGTGGCCGCCGGCTTCGTCGGCGATCCGCTCGGCGCCGGCGCGCTCGGCGCCGACGAGGTGCCGCGCCAGCGCCGACGCCTCGTCGTGCGGCAGCGGATCGATCGCCAGGTGGCGCACGTTCTCGAGGTCGAACGGCAGCCGCGCCAGCATCTCGTTCGCCGCCGGATCGTGCCCCGGCACCGAGCGCACCGTGGCGATCACCAGCAGCCGCGGGCTCGGCGGCCGCACCAGATCGGCGAGCAGCGCCAGGCTGTCCGCGTCGGCCCATTGCAAGTCGTCGATGGCCAGCACCACCGGGCGCCGGCGGCAGAGCCGCTCGAGCAGCTCTCGCAGCGCCGCGAACACGCGCTCGCGCAGCTCGCGTCCGTCGCCCGACGGAGACGCCCCGCGCGAGGCCTCCACCACGGCGCGGCAGCGGCGCAGCACGGGGAACACGTGCGCCAGGAGCTGAATGCGCGCCGGCAGCAGCTCGCTCGCCTCCGACGGCGGCAGCCGCGAGAGATGGTCGCTCAGCTGATCGATGAGCTCGTCGAACGCCTTGTAGGGGACCGACTCGCGCTCGTAGCAGCGCCCCGCCAGCACCACCGGATCGTCGATCTGGCCGCGCACGATCGAGGCGACGAAGTTGCGCACGAGCGCGCTCTTGCCGATCCCCGACTCGCCGTGGATGAACACCGCCTCGGCGTGTCCGCGGCGGCATCTTCCGAGCGAGCGATCGAGCGCGTCCAGCTCATCGACGCGGCCGACGAACGTCCACCTGGGGCCGGTCGCCGGCCGCCGCGCGGCGCTCGGCTTGCCGGAGAGGCGTTCGAGGATCTCCGCCGCGCGCGGACGCTTCGCCGGATCGCGCTCGAGCAGCTCGACGCAGAGCGCGTCGAGATCCGCCGGCACGCCCGGCACGAGCGCGCGCGGCGGCGGCGGATCGGCCGACTGCTTCTGCACCAGCACCTCGAGCGGCGCCCCGACGAACGGCGGCGATCCGGTGAGCGCCTCGTAGAGCAGCGCGCCGAAGCTGTACCAATCGGCCTGCGCCTCGGCCTGCTGGCCCGCGGCCTGCTCCGGCGCCATGTACGCCGGCGTCCCGGTGATGTTGAGCCCGCGCTTGCGCGCATCGGTGACGCCGGAGATCAGCCCGAAGTCGATCAGCACCACGCGGTCGTCGCGCGCGATGAGCACGTTCGACGGCTTGATGTCGCGGTGAACGCGGCCGCTGCGGTGGAGCGCCGCGATGCCCTCGGCCAACTGCCCGAGCGCGTGGCGCAGGCGCGCCTCGTCGTACCCGACGCCCTCGAGCGCCGACGGGTCGCTCGGCGAGGTCTTCTCCGTCCCCCAATCGCCCGGATCTTCGACCGGCACCGGCTCGCCGCCCTCCTCCGGCTCGCGCACGTAGTGCTTGAAGTCGACGCCGTCGATCAGCTCCATGGTGAAGAACCACTGGCCCGAGCGCTCGAACAGCTCGCCGAGCGAGATCAGGTTCGGGTGCTGGATGTCCTGCGCGGCGCGGAACTCGCGCTTGAACAGCAGGAGCGCGTCGGGATCGAGCCGCGAGAGCGTCTTGAGCGCGACGCGCGTCTGGCGCTCGCGATCGAGCGCTTCATAGACGACGCCCATGCCGCCCGCGCCGATCTGTCGCAGGATCCGAAATCGCGGCGTGGCGTCGTAGTCGATCATGGGGCGTACCCCATCATCGTCAGGCCGGCGCGGCGCTTTATCAACCGCGATCGCGCCGTCAGCGTCGGACGAAGCGGATCTCCGGACGTGGATGCGGCAAAATGCCGCAGGCCGCTCTCGCGGGTTTGACGCCGGCGTCCGATCACCCGCATGATCGCCCGCGGGGGCGGGGCAACTCGGGAGGAGCCATGCGGCGTCGCGTGTCGTCGGTGACCTGGGCGGTCGGAGTCGCTTGCGTTCTCGGCGCCGGAGCGGCGGCGGCGCAGCCCGCGTACATCCTGTCGTCCATCCAATCGCCGACGGAGAACCGAATCGAGAACGGCTACCCGCAGACGATCCGGATTGAAGTCGATCGCATGGACGGCGAGTGGCGGATGCTGCGCTACTCGACGCTGCTCGGCTCCGAGCAGGAGCCGGTGCGCTCGCAGGCGAGCAACGCCTGGACGCTCCAATACCGGGGCGTGCCGGCGGTGGTGCGCGGCGGCGATCACTTCCGCGTCGAGTTCCGCTGGCAGCGCGTGTTCGTCGGCCACTATCAGGGCAAGCCGTACCGTCACGAGGCGTCGCTGCACTTCGGCAGCTTCGCCGACTGCGGCCCGTCGTCGCCGCTGCGCGATCAGTACGGCGACATCGTCATGCCGACGAATCGCGACGAGCTGGCGGGCTTCGTCGACTACAGCTGCGGCGACGTCGTGCGCAACGTGCACAACATCGCGACCATCGGCATCGGCGATCGACCGGCGGGCGGCTTCAACATCGTCTACCTCTATCATCGCCAGGAGAAGGCGCCGGCCGCCGCCGCCGCGCCGCCGCCCAACGCGAATCCCGAACGGCCCGGCGGGCTCGAGCGCGGCTTCGATCGCTGGGGCGGCGACTACCGCGACTTCGATCTCTCGAGGAACGATCCCGCCGAGTGCCGCGCCGCGTGCGCGTCCGAGCCGCAGTGCCGCGCCTTCGCCATGGCGCCCGCCGGCATGTGGTCCGAGCGCCCGCACTGCTGGCTCAAGAGCACGGTGCCGCCGCTCTCGCCCAACGCCGGCCGCGTCTCCGGCGTCATCCCGCGCGAGCCCGAGCGCGCCGGCGGCCTCGAGCGCGGCTTCGATCGCTGGGGCGGCGACTTCCGCGACTTCGATCTCTCGACGAACGATCCCGCCGAATGCCGCGCCGCGTGCGCGTCCGAGCCGCAGTGCCGCGCCTTCGCCATGGCGCCCGCCGGCATGTGGGCCGCGCGCCCGCACTGCTGGCTCAAGAGCACGGTGCCGCCGCTCTCGCCCAACGCCGGCCGCGTCTCCGGCGTCATCGTTCGTTGACCCGAGGGGGAGCGTGATGGTCCGTGCCCTGTTCGTTTGCGGATTGCTGTCGCTGCTGTCGAGCCGCGCCGGCGCGTGGGACGTGGAGCGGGTGCTCAAGGCCAGCGGCATTTTGCCGCACCAGCGCGTGGCCGAGGTGCGCATCGACGCGAGCGCGCCCTCGACCAGGCTCGACAACGCGCGCGTCGCCGCCGTGATCGCGCACGCGGTGGCGACGTGGAACAAAGAGCTCCCGCGCGACGAGCTGCAGCTGGTGATGAAGCCGTGGACGGCGCCGCTCAAACGGCGCGAAGTCGTCATCGTGTGCCGCTTCGACGCCGACGCGAGCCACTTCAAAGGCGCCGGCGTGGACGAGTACGCCTATACCGAGACGGCGGTGACGCGCGCCCAGGAGCTCGTCACCTTCATCACCTTCAACGACTCGGAGGCGTTCTATCGCAGCGCCGGTTTCCATTTCGACGGCGAGCGTTCGAGCATCGACTTCGAGCTGGTGGCGCTGCACGAGCTCGGCCACGCGCTCGGCCTGCCGCACGAAGGCAGCGGCAAAGTGCCGCCGTTGATGGCGCCCGGCATCGATTGGAACGCCACCATGGGCGAGGTCGCCAGGCTGCGCGTGGTCACGCCCGCCGATCGCAAGCTGCTCGACCGCATGGTGCACCGCCGCAAGCCCGGGCGCCTCGCCGGCCAGTACACGTGCGAGCTCGCCTCCGCGAGCGGCCACACGGACCGCCTGGCGCTGACGATCACCGTCGCCGAGGAGATCGTCCTCGAGCACAAGGACTGGCGCGTCGCCGTGCCCGTCGAGGCGCTGCTGTCGTGGCCGATCGAGTTCCCCGCCGCCGAGCTGAAGCGCGCCAGCGCGTACCAGGCCTTCAAGCTCGTGCTCGACGAGCACGACGAGCTGCGGGCGATCGCGGAGTTGGCCCGCGTGCGCGATCGCCGCATGTGCCTGATGACCCGTCAATGAGCCTGCGGCAAACTGCCGCAGCCGAGTATCATAGCCAGCTCGCCGGCGGGCTGAGCGCGAGGATGCGCTCGGCGGTTCTGGCGGCGCCATCCTCGACGGAGAACGCGCGGCCGAGCTCGGCGGCGCGCGCGGCGTACTTCGGATCGGCGAGCTCGACGATGCGCGCGGCGAGGCGCTCCTCGGTCAGCTTCTTCTTGGGCAGCGGCTTGGGGCCGACGCCCAGCCGCCCGGCGAAGCGCCCCCACATCGGCTGATCGCCGAAGAACGGCACCACCAACGTCGGCTTGCCGGCGCGGAGGCTGGCGGCGAACGTGCCGGCGCCGCCGTGATGCACCACCGCGGCGACGCGCGCGAACAGCCAATCGTGCGGCACGTCGTCGATGCAAAACAGATCGTCGCCCGAGCGCGCGATCGCCAGCCCGCCCCAGCCGCTGCACAGCACCGCGCGCCGCTTGGTGCGCCGGAGCGCAGCGACGGTGATCCGGGCCAACACCTCTTGATCCATTCCGGTCATGCTGCCGAATCCGACGTAGAGCGCGTCGCCTCCGTCGAGAAAGCGCAGCAGCTCGGCCGGCGGCCGCCAGCTCGTCGGCGCCTCCAGCGCGCACCAGCCGGTGACCTCGGCATAGTCCGGCCAGTCGGGAGGCTTGGGCAAGACCGCTTCGCTGTAGCAATGCAGATAGGGCGTCTTGCGCGCGCGCAGCACGTTCCACACGTTCGGCTCCGACGGCGGCAGTCCCAGGTCGGTGCGCACGCGATGAGCCGCGTCGGCGAACGGCGCCGAGCAGATCTTTTCGAAGTAGCGCCAGCCCAGCCGATTGATGAGCGGACCGACGAGCGGCAGCTCACCGGCGGGCGCGAGCGCGATCCGTCCGCTCGCCAGGCTCGGATAGGGACAGAGGAGCAGGTACGGCAGGCCGCGCTTCTCCGCGCCGAACCACGCGCCGGTCGCCATCAGGTGGCCCACGATCACGTCGGCTCCGTCGGTGGCGGCGGCTTCGTCGCGCATCCAGCGCTCGGCGAGCGGCTGAAACAGCTCACGAAACGCCTTCGCGTAGGCGAAGATGTTTTCGCCCGAGCCGAGCCAGCTCCGTCCCGCCGGCGTCTCGAGCAGCGCGCGGATGTCGCCGCAGATCGGCCGCAGCGTCAGCCCCGCGCCCTCGACGAGCGCGCGATGATCTTCGTGCGTGGCGACGGTGACGCGATGCCCGCGCCGCTTCAGCTGCGCGCCGACGGCGACGAACGGCTGCGCATCGCCGCGCGTGCCGACGGTGATGAGCGCGAAGTGCATCTTGCGATCATACGAGAGCCGAGCAGGCTCGTCACCATCGACCGCTCATTCAATCAATCGTCAATGCCGAAGACCACGTTGCGCCAATGGGTGATCTCCGCCGCCGACGGTGGCTCGAGCCCGTGCGGGCCGCGGCTCAGAGACGGGCGAATCTCGGCCACGCGAAGCAACTTTGCAAAGCGCGGGTAGTCGACGCGATCGCTCGGCCGCACCGACGAGAACGCGCAGAAGAGCGACAGATCGAACACCACCAGTTGGACCTCGCCGCGCTCGGCCATGCCGATGATCTTCTCGACGCCCGCGCTGCGCTTTCCAATCAGCGCCGCGAGCACCAGATCGTTCCCCAGGACCATCGGGCTGCCCGCGCCCTCGGCTCGCGCCGGCGCGAGCGCGCCCACCGCGACGCAAGCCCCCACGGCCTTCATGAACTTCCGTCGGTCGATCGTCATTTACGGATGATACTGCATCACCGATTGGCCGCTGCTCCGCTTCGCCGGCGCCGTCCCTTCAGCGGTAGAGCGCCTCGAGCTGATCGCCGTACTTCGCGAGCACGTTGCGCCGCTTCACCTTCAGCGTCGGCGTGAGCAGGTCGTTGGCGGTCGTCATCTCCTCGGTCGTGAGCACGAAGCCGCCGACTCGCTCGTAGCCCTTCATGCTCTCGGTCAGTCGGGCGAGCTCGTCGGCGAAGAGCCGGCGCACGCGCGCGTCTCGCAGGAGCGAAGCGTCGTCGCCGCACGCGAGGCCCTGCTGCGCGCACCAGCCGAGCAGCGCCGCGCGATCGACGACGATCAGCGCGACGTTGTGCGGGCGGTTGAGACCGACGACCATCGCCTGCGCGACGTACGGGCTCAGCGCGATCTTCTCTTCGATGGGAACCGGCGCGACGAACTTGCCGTTGTCCAGCTTGTAGACCTCTTTGACGCGGCCGGTGATGTAGAGAAAGCCGTCGCCGTCGAGGCGGCCGAGGTCGCCGGTGCGCAGCCCGCCGTCGCTGGTGAACACGCGGGCGCTCTCCTCGGGCAAGCGGTGGTAGCCGAGCATGACGCAGTGGCCGTAGACGATGATCTCGCCGTTCTCGGCGTCGCCGCCGGGCGCGTCGTGGTCGAGCTTCACCGTGACGCCGGGCAGCGGGCGCCCGACGCTGCCGAGCCGGCCGTCGCCGGGGCGCATTCCGGTCACGAGCGGCGAGCACTCGGTCTGTCCATAAACCTCGAGCACCGGGATGCCGAGGTTCTCGATGAAATGGGCCACGTCGATCGAGAGCGCCGCGGCGCCGACCGTCGTGAGCCGGAGGCGTCCACCGAGGCGCGCGCGGATCTTCGGATACAGCACGCGCTCGGCGACGGCGAGCGCGACGCGATCTTTGAGCGTCAGCCGGCCCCGCTCGCGGCGCAGCCGGCCCGCGCTCATCGCGCGCCGAAAGATGCGCTGAATGATCGGCTTCTGCTGCGCCACGCTCTTTTGCACGGCGTCGTGGAACTTGTGCCAGATGCGCGGCACCGCGATCAGCCACGTGGGCTTCACCTCGACGAG
>Ga0070741_10010008_pt1 | contig 18107 bp, 24 predicted proteins | sample Coa_R1_4_FD_66440 | JGI IMG/M metagenome (GOLD analysis project Ga0070741, IMG submission 66440) | Surface soil microbial communities from Centralia Pennsylvania, which are recovering from an underground coalmine fire - Coalmine... | ecosystem: Environmental > Terrestrial > Soil > Unclassified ...
GGGGGTGGCGCGCGTGTTCGCGGCCGCCGAAGAGCTGACGCCCGGCGAGTACGACGAGGTCTGGATCTACAACCTGCTGCAGCACGTCAGGGACCCGGTGTGTGTCGTGCGCGTCGCGCAGGCGAGCGCCCGGGAGCGAATCCGCCTCTTCGAGTGGGTCGCCACGCCTGTCACGGAGGTTCATCCTCACAGTACGGACGCCGTGGAGCTGCTCGGGCTCTTTGAGGGCTGGCACCTGAGCGTGCTGATCGGCGGCCTGTATCGTACGCCCTCGTGGGAGCAGCAGTTTCTCGCTCTCGTGGCGGAGCGAGGGACCTGATGGCGCTCCCGACCTGGCAGGACCTCAAGGTGCTCCTGCGCGTGCAGACGACGGCGGAGGACGGTGCGCCGACGGATACGCCGCCCGGCACCGGCAACGGCCTGCTCGCCCGCCTCCTCGAGCGGGCGCGCGCCGAAGTCGAGGCGTACCTCCAGCGGCCCATCATCGCCGAGCCACAGACTGCCACCGACCGGGCGGATTCGCTCAAGGTCTGGGGCGTCATCGACGAACTTCTGTTTCCGATGAGCCCGATCGCGCCCACGCCGGCGCCCGTGATCCTGGATACGGATGGCCTGACCGTCGATCCCGCCACCTACGACGTGGACTACCTGGGCGGCCGCTTCCTGGCCAGGCGCGGCGTGAGCTTCGACAACGGCCCCTACACGATCACCGCGACGGCGGGACTCTCGGCGCATCCCCGCTACGCCCAGATGGAGCCCATAGTGGCTGCCGCGATCCTCGACGTCGCAGTGGACCGGTACGTCCGGCGCGAGGCGGCGCTGCTACATGAGAGCGCGGGCGGTGGCGTGAGCCGGAGCTACGACCCGAAGACGGGGCTGCCGCTGCGCGTGGTGGAGAGTCTCGCCCGCCTCCGGCGCCTGGGGTGGGCATGAGTCTCGCGCTGCGCGATCAGCGGGCGCGCATCTACGCGTACACCGATCAGGGCGACTCAGGGGTCGTCGCGCACCTGTATGCGGTAGTGCCCAGCCCAGACCCGGACCAGGCCTGGTGGTGTCGGGTCGAGGAGCCGGGAGGGCACGAGCTCACCGTCGGCCAGGGCGCAGAGCATCAGAGCGGCGCCGTGATCGCGTTCAGCGCTGAGGTGCCGGTGCCGCTGAACGGAGTGGTGGTCTTGCTGCGGCCCGACGGGAGCACCGGCCCACTGTACCGCGTGGCCTCGGTGAGTCCGCGCCGGCAGGTCGGCGAGATCGCCGTGACCGGGGTCTTCGCCGACCATGCGGTCTACACCCTGGTGGACTAGGAGGGCAAATGGCAGCCGCAGGGAAGTGGAAGCTCTACGACATCGCCAAGAAGGGTCCGGCCGGGCCTCGGCGTGGGACTCAGCGCAGGGCTGTCACCGCAGGTGCTGCTCCCGGGGACGCTCCTACCTGGTGCCGGGGCCCTGCGCGCCAGCGGGCATGCGCCCACCATCGGGCTCGCCGGGCCGGCCGGCCTGCTACTCACTCCCGGGATGGCACGTCTGCTCGCCGTCGCATTCAGGCCAGGCCTGCCCTACCAGTGGTACCACTCGGCCCCGGATCCCATGCCCGGCGATCAGACGTGGACCTGGATTTACCGGGATCCGGAGGGCACGCGGCGCGATCACATGTGGACGTGGATCTATCCGGATCCGGAGGGCTGATGGCGAGCATGGACAACCGGCTGCCGCAGGTGACCGAGCGGCTCCAGCAGGCGGAGGCCGCGGGGCTCCGTGCCGCCGCCTACGTGCTCCAGGCCGAGATCAAGCGCCGGCTCGCGGGCGGATACACCTCAGGTGCCTGGGTCACCGGCCGCCTGCTCAACAGCGTGGAAATCGCTGGCCCCGTGCTCGAGGCCGGAGCCCTGACCATCCGCGTGGGCAGCCGGCTGCCCTATGCTCTCTACTGGGAGCTCGGCCACCGGAACATCTTTACCCGTCGCTTCGAGCGCCAGGAGCGCTGGATGCCGGCGTTCCTGGAGTCGTGGGACCGGCAGCAGCAGGCCTACGCGCAGGCGTTCCGCGGCATCGTCGCAGACGGCCAGACGGCCCCTCGGCTCGCGAACGACATCGAATTTGAGGCCGGCCCGTCGACCGGGCCCTCGGCCGCGTTTCCGCCGGGCGCGCCGTCCCGGCCGTATGGGAGGCAGCCGTGACCACCGCGAGCACCGTGGGGATTTGGCAGGAGATCCGGACCCGGCTCCTCACCTTCGCGCCGCCGGACGGGAGCGCCCCGCTCATCCAGCGGCTCGGGCCCACGGTGCCTCGGCTCTACCACGTCCAGCCCCCGGATAACGTGACCTATCCCTACGGGGTCCTCACGGTGCGGCTGCGTGCCGACGGGGACGACGGCGACCATCGCCTCATCGGGCTCGTCGAAAGCCTTTGGTATGGCCGGCCCCGGAGCCAGCAGCCCGTGATCGAGGCGATCGCCGACGTCGCCTGTCAGGCCCTGCACAAGTGGATCAGCTACACCGACGGTCTCACCTTCAGCGGCCACTCGAGTCGCGACACGGTGCCGCCGCTCGGCGAGCCGGCTGATCGCGAGCTGGTGATCGTGCGCACGCTGCACGAACTCGTCTGCTGGCCCCAGTGGCTGGCGCCCCTGAGGGGATGAGCCCCGTAGTCCGCGAGAGCAGTCCGACCGTCTGCCTGGAGGAATGACAGATGCCCGCCACGTTTCCGGGATACGTCCCCCCGTCGAACGTCGTGATCGACGCCGGCGTCCTGTACCTCACGACCGACGGCCTGCCGCTGGCCAGTAACGGCAGCAACAAGGCGCCGTTCGGCGCCTCGGTGGGCGGCTTCACGTTCGATCCCGGCTTCACCACGCGCGCCGTCGAATACGACGGCAAGCACACCCGGATGCAGGGTCTCGATCGGATCACCGAGTGGGCGAGCGTGCTCAAGGGCAAGCTGGTGGAGATCACTGCGCCCAACATGCTGCGATACAACCCTGGGGCCTCGTCGGATGGATCGAGCGGGACGAACACGCTCACCATGAAGGCGGCAGGGGTCCTGTTCCAGGCGACCGACTACCTCAAGCACCTGTACCTGATCGGCCGCCAACAGGTGGACGGCCAGCTGGTGCGGGTCCACTTCCCCCTCGCCCTGTGCGTGAAGTACCAGATCGTCACCCAGCACAACAACGAGTGGCAGGTGGACGCCCAGTTCGACGCCGTGCTCCCGGCCGGCAGTGATCCCCAGGCCTGCCCCTTCGTCTACGAGTTCCTGTCGTGAGCGAGCGGCCACTGCGTGAGATGGCTGGTCGGATCGCCGGCCAGCTCGAAATCGAGGGCGTGACGTACCAGGTCCGGAAGGTCGACGGCTACGCGTACCAGCAGATCATCCGGGCGCAGCGTCTGCCCGACGATGACCCCGAGAGGATCCTCGCCCTCTACGAGGTGGCGGCGCGCCTCGTGGTCGGCCTCTCGCGCGAGGCCGTCATCGGCAGCGCCGACGTGCCGGGGCTCGACGCCGCGACCGTCGGGCGGATCCTGGCGGTGGCGAGCGGCGGCGTGCGGGCGCTCGAGGAGCAGGCGGCGGGAAAATCGCCGCCGGCCTCGAGCTCCGGGGGTTAGTCCCCGATGACCCAGTGGGGTTCGTCCTGGTCGCCGTGGCGCGGGGCACGGGCCGCGCGGTCCGCCGCGTCGCCCGCGAGCCCTACGAGCTCACCCTCTGGACTTATCTGCGGCTCGGGGAGCTCGACCGGCTCGACCATGTGGCGCGGCGGCTGGAGCGGTTCGATCTCGCGGCGCTGGTGCGCCTCGCCGTGATGGAGCCCAAGGTGCTGGCGGACGCGGAGCAGGCCTTCCGGCGCGAGCTCGAGGACGGCCCGCGCCCAACCCGCGCGCCCGATCTGGCCGCCCGCCTGCGTGAGTACGATGAGCTGCTCCGGCGCGGGACGTGGAGCAGCCGGAAGCCGGTGCACTGAGGAGCCCATGGATCTGTTCGCGGTCTCGTTCAAGCTCACTGGCCAGGGAGTCGCGGAAGCCAACCAGGCCCTCGCCGGCGTCACCCAGGCGGGCGCCAAGGCCACCACCACGCTCACCGGGGCGGAGCAGGCGAGCCAGCGCTCGAGCGCCGCCCTGAAAGACGAGGCGGCATCAGCCCGCGCGGCCGCGCGCGGCTACGACGAGGTGGCGGCGCGCGCGCCCTTCATCAAGCAGCTGTCCGACGCGATCGCCCGCGCGCAGGGCGTGAGCCGCAACGCCTTCAGCGCGATCCAGCGCGACATCCAGCTCGCGACGGCCGACTTCCGGGCGGGGCGGATCAGTGTGGAGGACTACCGCGCCGCGCTGGATCACGCCCGGCAGTCGGCCATCGCCCTGTCGCAGCAGGCGGGCACTCTGAGCGGGGGCGGCCTGGGCGCCTTCAACGCCGTGCTCCGACAGACGGAACAGAAGACCCTCACCACGGCTCACGGCTTCAGTCAGATGGAGCGCGGCCTGGCACTCCTGGCGGGCGAGGCCATCGGTGCCAATGCCGGCCTCGAGCGGCTCGCCACCGGCGCGCTCCTGTTCGGCGTCGGTGGGCCGGTCACGATCGCCGTACTGGGCGGCCTCCTGGCGATCGGCCTCGCCTACCGGGCCCTGACGAGCGAGGCCCGGAAGGCCGAGCAGGCTGTGGACGACGTCAAGAAGGCCATCGACCGCCAGCTTGCGGCGGACGTCCCGAAACGGATCCAGGCGCAGCTCGACCTCAACAAGCTCCTGCGCGACCGTGAGGAGATCGAGGCCAAGCTCCTGGACATCGAAGCGAAGCAGGCCAGCCTCCGGAAGATCGGCGCGGGTGAGGATGCCGTGCTCACGGCCGTCGCGCAAAAGCTCCGGCAGGACCTGTTCGATGCCGACGTGCGCATCGCGCGCCAGCGGCGCACGCTCGCGGACGCCGAACGCGAGGCCGCGGCCGATCGCATCGACAAGGAGAAAAAACTCCAGGATGCGGTCCTCGCCCGGGCCGAGGCACTCGCGCAGGCGATCCGGCTCGACTCGGCGACCAATGCCGAGCGGCGCGAGGCCGTCCAGTTGGCCGATCAGCTGCTCGCGCGCAGCCGCGACGAGCACCGCACGGTGGTCCAGCGGAACGCCGATGCCCAGGCGGCGGCAGCGATCGAGCAGGCCCTCGCTGCGGTCGGGAAGGACCGACTCAAGATCGTGCGCGACGAGACGGAGGCCTTGGCCCGTCGAGCCGAGATCGCCACCCAGAACCTCCGGACGCAGGGGGCTAGCGCCGAGAGCGTGGCGGCGCTCCGCGCCGTCGAGCAGGAACTCACCGCGGCACTCGGCGAGGAGAACCGACGCCGACTCGAGAGCCTCGGCCTCCTGCCCCAGCTCCTCGCGCTGATTCGCGCGGAGGCGGAGGCGCGGCGCGAGCTGGCGCAGGCGACCGAAGGTGTCCAGCCGCGGGCTCTCAGCTTCGGCCTGGGCGGGGTGACGCCCGCTGCCGGGCGCTCGCTCACCGCGCCCCTTGGGGAGGGCCTCCGGCAAGGCTTCCAGGAGGCCTTCGCCTCTCAGGTGTTCGGCGGGGCTCTGCAGCAGTTCGCCCGTGGCATGACGGCGCTCGCCGCCGGCATCCGCTTCCACATCCGCCTGGTGGGCGCCGACGTCAAGGACCTCCTGGCGGAGCATCTCGGTCGTCAGCTCGCCGGTGCCGCTCAGGGGGCGATCGAGGGCATCGCCGTCGGCATCGCCAACGCTCTCGGTGAGGTCCTGGCGGCGGGCGGCAACTTCGGCAAGGCGATGCTCGCGACCTTCGGGGGCGCCATCGCCAGTTTCGGCCGCGCCCTGGTCACCTTTGCCGTGCAGATGAAGCTCGCCTTGTCCGCCCTCGCGAGCTTGAATCCCGTAGCCGCGATCGCCATCGGGTTCGCCATGATCGCCCTGGGCTCCGCACTCGGCGGTCTGGCCAAGGCGGCGCGGCAGGAGTTTGGGGGCGGCGGCTCGGCCGGGGGGCTCGGCCCGACCGAGCCGATCCGCGTGGTGATGGTCGACACGTCGGTCCGCGCGGCCTCGCGCGTGCAGCAGCCGAGCCCGACGAGCTACCACTTCACGATCGTCGGCCCGAGCGACCCCCAAGCGCAGCGGCAGATCCGCGAGATCATCCGGCAGGCGGACCGCCGGAATCTGCCGAACGGGATCTGAGCGGTGGCGAGCATCCAGTTCACCGACGGCGGCGGCGCGGTCACGCTGACCAACGGCATGCCCGCGCCGGCGGATCGGTTCAGCAGCTGGGAGCCGCTGGTGACTGAGATCGGCGCGTTCGCCCATCGGCTGGGCTCGGGCACGCGGAACAGTTTCGTCTTTCGCACGGACTTCGGCGCTCGCTTTGAGCTGCGCAACCTGCCGGCCTCGAAGCTGAGCGATGCCATCCGCTGCCTCCGCTGGCTCCAGGACGGCGGCACCGTCGCCCTGAATACCGGGGACGCGGCGGGGCGGAGTTACCCGACGTGCACCCTGGCGCCTGAGTCCACGCCCGAGCTCCGCTACACACCCGACGGCCCCATCCCGCAGTGGACCTTGGCACTCGCGGTGATCCGGACCGACGCGACCCCGGCTCCGATGATCTGCCAGTACGGGACCTACGGCTGATGCCGACGCCGACGCCGCTCGCCTACCGCCTGCGCGTGAGGAGCCCGAAGGACGACGGCGACCTCTTCGTTGCCACGTCGCTCCGCGCCACGGATCCGGCGACCCCGGGCTGGTACAACTACATCCGGCAACCGCCGGTCGGGGACGGGCTCCAGATCGATCCGCTGACGGGCCAGGTCACCGTGGGTGCCTACACCGTCGAGGTCATCGACGAGTTCGCGTCGGTGGCGATGACGGCCGACGGCAGCGCGATCCCGCCGCCGCCGCCGGCGCCGGGTCAGCTCGTGATCGGCAACCTCATGCTCGCGGGCACCTGGGAGACCAAGCTCGAGTTCGCGAGCGACGCGGGCGGCGGCTGCCCGCCCACGGGATCCGACAGCTGCCTCATCTGGCAGCCTGACCAGGGGTATGCCGAACTCTGGGGTCGGTACAACGGCCCCATCGGGGGCGGGAACGGCTACTACTATCGCCGCGGCGTGATGACGACGCTGGACGGGATCCAGCCGAATCGATCCTACACGCTCCGCGCACTGCTCAAGGCCGTGACCACGTTCGAGGCCAAGGGCGTCGCGCTCGGCACAAGCATCCCACCCCTCCAGGCCGCTGACGTCAGTGAGAGCCTGGTCTGGCAGTGGGTCGACTTCGCGGGATCGAGCGATGGGGCCGGCAATCTCGTGGTCAATCTCGGCCACTTCGACCTCGAGGTCGGCTACGCCGTCATCCTCCGATGCTGGGCCCTGCTGCTCTACGACAACACGCTGCCGCCCAGTGAGGGCCAGGGCGGCGGGAGCCCGGGCGGCGTCTCCACCGGCCGAGGCCGGCTCGTCACGAGCTATCTCGCCGACCTAGACGCGAAGCAGCGGCTGCTCGGCCTCAAGGCGTACCTCGAGGAATCGACCGACAGCGGGGCCACCTGGTCCCCGATTTTCGCCGCGTACGTCGGCGGCGTGCGGTTCCCGGACGCCCTCACGGCGCAGATCACGCTGACCGATACGCGGCGCACGGATCTGGTCACCCGGTTTCTCAAGGCGAGCGGCAGCCTGATCCAGACCGAGTTCCTGCTCGGCTCCGGGTCCGCCCTGGGCGGCACGCCGGCGCAGGACAACCCCGTCTTCAAGGTGACGTACGTGGACGCGGCAAAGGGCGCGGTGATGCTCCGCTATGCTCGCGGGCCGCTGCCGCCCTACCCGGACGCTCCGCCGCCCTACGGGACGGTTCCGATGCACGTGCAGCCGGACGGCACGGTCCCGGTGGACGAACGCACGCGTATCTGGTTCGTCGTGGACGGGCTCGCGCTCGGCCCGTCGGACGTGCCCAACTACGTCGACTACATGTTGGCCTTCGGGCTCGGGTCGCCCGGCGGTCTGGCGCGCGGCCTGCTGGTCGACATCATGGACCTGAGCGGCAACGTCCTCCGCCAGGTGCACCCGCTCTTCCTCACCCCGCCGACCGGCGATCCCCGAGAGGGCTCGCTCCCGTTCCTGCGGCCGCTCCAGATCTACGACGCGACGTCGCTCACCGGGGTCTACGTGGGCGAGGGCTCCATCGCCGTGGCCTGGCCGGACAGCCAGCCGAGCGTGGGCCAGGAATACAAGCTGCGTCTCTACCCCGAGAGCGCGATCCAGGCCTTCAGCCTGCAGGGCCATCCCGTCGATCTCATCACCCAGCTCTGGGCGAACGTCGGGATCACCTACGACCCCGCCGCGGCGGCGACCGTGCGGGCGACGCTCGGCGCGGATCTCGCCGTCTTCTATCGGTTCGACACGCAGGGAGAGACCGAGACGACTCTGTACGACTTCGTCCAGCGCTCGCTCACCTCCCCCTGGGGCATCGCCTGGCGACTCGACAGCCAGCAGCGGCGAGTCCTCTTCCTGGCGCGCGACCCGCTCGGGGCCGGCGCGACCTCGGTCGAGACGGTGGCGCTCGACAACCTGCCCCACGCGGAGACGCAGGTCTGGGAGCTCGACGAGCGCAGCATCAAGAACCGCGTCGTGGTCGCCTGGAAGGACGTCCGCCAGTGGACTGAGGCGGACGGCGGCGACCGCCCCGCGGACGGCCTGATCGCCGTCCCGCAGCGCCCGATCCAGATCGATCTCTCGACCTCGGGGGGGATCAGTCGCGACGGGACGCCGACACCGGACAGCGACGTGGCGGGCGTCAAGGAGTTCCGGCTGGACCTGCCGGGGTACGTCGGGCGGCGGCAGCCGAACGGCACGATCCAGCGCGTCGACATGGAGCAGTGGGCGGAGACCGTGGCGCTCGAGATCTTCCGCCGCGTCGGCCGCGGCGTGCCGATCATCGAGATCGACGTGCTCCGCGGTAGCACCGTCGAGGTGGGCCAGCTCCTGACGGCCACGTTCGACCATCTGCCCGACGCACGCACGGGGCGCTTTCCGACGTCGCAGCGCCTCCGCGAGGGGGGCGGGAGCCGGCTGCTGCAGGTGGTCCAGCGGACGATCACGCCGACCGGGCCGCGCCTCCGCTGCTGGGACGTGGGACCGGGCGCGACGACCGGCGTGGTGCCGACGTTCACCCTCGCTGTCTCGGGCGCGGATCCGCGGCACGTCGGGGTGGCGACGCTGACGAACGCGAGCACCATCGCCGCTCTCGGATCCGACGCGCGCGTGCTAGTGCAGTTCGCCGTCGGCGCGACCCAGCCCAGCTCGGGCCAGACGATCGCCCTGCTCGACCCCCACAGCGCGACCCTCAGCGTCAGTACGCCGCCGGCGGATGCGGGCAGCACCGTCTGGATCCGGATGGCCGTGACGGGCTCCATCACGGGTCCCTGGTCCGCATGGCAGAGCCTGGCCCTCACCGCGCTCAACCCGGTGACGGGGCTCGTGGCGTCGGCGGGCGCCGACGGGACGAGCGTGGTACTCACGTGGACCCTGGGAGAGACCGCCTTCCCTCTGGCTGTGTCCATGGACGGCCAGCGCCTGGCGATCCTGCCGCCGGGCACGACGAGCTACGTCGTCCGTGGCGTGACGGGGAGCCACACGTTCGCGGTGCAGCACGTCGATTTCCCGCCGCTCGGCGGGGCCTCCGTCCCCGCCAGCGTGAGCGGGGCCCCCACGGGCGGCGTCACGCTCACGGCTCCCGTGGATCCCGCCGCCTTCGCCGGTCGGCACGACGGCGGCCTCGTGATCGTGGACGGCACGTTCGGGCTCGAGGTCACGGCGACCGCCATCCCGTCGACGATCGTGTTCGAGCTGGCGGTCGAGACCGCAGTCGGCAGCCAGACGCCGGGACCGTTCACCGAGGCGGGCCGGCAGGCGGCGGTCCAAGGAGGGCGGACCCGGTTTACGAGCCGCGCGCCCAACGACCAGAAGCGCCGGTACCTGCGAGCCAAGAGCGTCCGGTCGGGGGCCAGCGACTCGCCCTACAGCTCGCCCGTCGTCTCGGTGGATCCGTGGGCTGTCGTGTCGCTCCCGCCGGGGACGCCGGCGGTCCAGATCAGCGTCTCGGCTGCTGGGCAGGTGTCGCTCTCCTGGTCCGGGGACGAGCGCACACTCTCGATCACCTACGCGGTCTCGACGGGAGGGATGCCGAGCGACAGCGCCGCCCTCACCGGCACGCCGCTGAACGGCCGCGCGGGCACGACCGGGACGCTCCTCACCCTGGCCCCCGGACAGGCGCTGTTCGCGAAGGTCTACGCGTGGACTGCGCTCGGTGGCAGCGGGACGCCGAGCCTCCAGCCCTGGGCTGGCACCGCCACGTTCGGGCAGGCCACGGCGCTCGACGATCTGAGCGACGTGCAGATCACGAGTCCGGCGGCGGGGGACGCGCTCGCGTACAACGGGGCATTGTGGGTGAACACGCCGACGCTGGACGCCAATGCGCGCGTGGGCGTGCGCAAGAACGCCGGCGGGTCGACGTACAAGCGCCGGCGCGTGAACCTCATCGAGGGGAGCGGGGTCACGCTGACCGTGGCCGACGACCCCACGGAGGAAGAGGTCGACGTCACGATCGCGGCGGCAGGCGGCGGCAGCAGCCTGCCCTGGTGGCTGGCGGCACACCCCAACACACCTCCCGGGACGAGCAACGCCGAGGACGACGAGTTCGAGAGCACGAGCCTGGCCGCCAAGTGGACGCAGATCCTCGCCGGTTCTCCCGTGGTCGACTATCACACGACCTGGAAGAGCCACGCCTACGCGCGGAAGACCGCCGACGGGAATGTCTTCAAGCTCAGTCAGAGCTACGCTCCGGCGGGCGACTTCAGCCTGACCGCCCTGTGCAAATTCAGCCCCTATCCCACTAGCACTGGGAACCCGCAGGCGCTCCTGTACGCGCAGGGCGGTGCCAACAACGCCGTGTATGCCAAGTTCGACAACGTCAACGGGGACCCAACCTGCCAGCTCATGACTCAGGACAACGGCGGCTTCACCAATCGGGGAGCCTTCCGAGCGTTCGGCCGCACGCACCTGTACATGCATCTGCAGCGGGTCGCGGGCACGTGGAGCGCCTGGTTTTCGAGCGACGGCTACAGCTGGGCCCGCGCCGGCTCGTTCGCCAAAGCACTGACCGTTGACACCATCGCCATCGAGATCGACTTCGGCAATCTCCCCAACGGCGCGCGCGGTGGCTGGGACTGGTTCCGGCGTGGGTACCTGCTCTTCTCGTGACGGACTCATGATCCAGGTAGCGGAGCAGCTCCGTGACTACAGCCCGCTGGTCAATCTGGGCGGCCTGCTGGTGTTGGCCGGCGCGCTGGTCCGCATGGGGGGGCTCAAGCGCCAGGTCGAGCACCACGAGGACGAGCTCCGCCGCCGGGCCAGCATCGAGGCACTCGAAGCGCTCAAGGAACGCATCGAAGGCCTGCACCAGGACGTGCGCGAGATCCGCGACTATCTGCGGCGCAACGGTCACAGCCCGACGAAAGGAGGCTCATCGTGAGCCTGCGTGGCACCATGATCCGCTTACTCCGGTCCGGCTCACTCGCCGGCGTCCTCATTGCTCTCGGCGGCGTCGGCGTCGCGCAGTTCGTGCCCCTGGTGGGCCCCGAGTGGGGCGCTCGGATCGCCGCACTGGGGGCGATCCTCGCCGCCCTGAGCCGGCCGCTGCAGGAGCTCCTCCTCGAGATCCTGGACCCGGGGACCGATGGACCGCCCGCCGCCTGACGACCGCGAGCTCGAGCCGGAGCCCTGGCGGGGCGATCTCCACCCGGACGAGAGCGAGCAGGGGGAGTGGCCGGACTGGGAGGACGACGCCGGCCCTGAGTACTGGCTCTATCGCCGGGACGCCGAGGACGGCTCGCGCGGCCCCAAGGACAGGTACAGGCCGGGATGCTGAGCCGATGGCCTCACAAGACGATGCGATCGAGCGACTGCTCCGGAGCCTCAGCCCGAGTCGCGAGGCTGCCGAGCGCATCGCCGCCGAGGTTGCGCGCGAGATCCGGCCCGAGCAGGAGAGGATCCATCGGGTCATGAGCCCTGTGCGCTACACGCTGGGCGACCTCGCCCTCTCGCCACCCTGCCGCTGGCTGCCGGCCACCGTCAGCCGGCAGGCGGAGATCGTCGTCCGCGAGGCCTGCGCGGCTCTCGGCACGCTCGAGGACCCGCCCGGGACCAACCGGGGACCGGAGATCGACGAGTGGAATCGGCGGGCGGGCGTGCCCGTGGGGAGTTACTGGTGTGCGGCGTTCGCCGGCGAGATGTGGCGGCGCGCCGGCGTGGAGCCGCCGCCCGGCTACGCTGCCTGCGACCGCCTGATGGCCTGGGGGCGGGCCACCGGCCGCTGGACCGAGCATGTGCCCACCCTCGGGGCCCTGGTGCTCTACGGGGTGCCAGGCGACGCCAGACACGTCGGCATCGTCGTGCGTACGGCGCCGCTCGTGCTCTCGGTCGAGGGGAACACCACGGTCGAGGGGTCGCGGCTCGAGCGGAACGGGACGGCGGTCGCCCTCAAGCTCGTGACGGCCGACGACCCAGTGCTCGGCTACGTGCATCTCACGCCGCTAGCAGCCTAACGGGAGAGGAGACACCAATGCGACGACGGATCGTGGTGAGCTGGATTCTCGCGGCCTGTGGGACGGCCGTGAGCGCGCTGCTGAGCGGATGCCGGCCCGAGCGGGCGGAGGCGCGGACGGCGGGGCCGCTCACGCTCGCCGACCCCGTGGTCCGGGCGCAGGGGAGCTCGATCTGGGTCGTCGCCTCCTGGCGGCTCGGTCCGAGCGACGGACTCGGCGCGATTGACAGCGTGATCACGACGTCGGGCACGGACAGCGGGGGTGCACCGCAGCGGCACGCGCTCGCGCCGGCGGCGACGAGGGACAGCTTCAGCTTTGCCCGTCCGCAGCCGGGCTCAAGTGCGACGGGCTACGTCTGCGCAGCGACTAAGCGGCGCGGGCTCCTGAGCCCGACGGCGTGCAAGCCGTGGTCGTATACGGCGCCGGACCAAGCGCCCCCGCCACCGCTGCTCGACACGGTGCGCATCGTGGCCCTCCGGATCTGGCCCGACCCGGCGACGGCGCTCGCCGCTGCGACGCAGCAGGCGCTCCGGCTTCCGGCGTCGCGCGCGCAGGTCCAGTTCTGCGCGTTCGCGACGATGGGCGATCAGAGCGTGGTACGGGACCAGAAGCCCTTCGGCCATCCAGGGGCCGCCTACTGCGACTCGGTCGGGCGGGCGCTCTACGGCACGCGATACGCCAGGGGCCGCACGTGGCAGCCGGCACAGCTTGCGAGGGCGCGATGAGCGAGCATCACGCAAGCTGCCGGCCATGAACCGCGGCTGGTGGATCGCCACCATCGCTGCGGGCACGGCGCTCGGCTACACCCTGGTCATTCTGGGCGGCGCTCTGCTCTACGCCGCTGCCGCCTGGTTCGCAGGTCGGCTCGCCCGCCGGCGCGCGGGCGGCGCGGCGCCGGACCCGCGGTCGGCAGAGCACGGCACGGTCTGGCACTGAGGGGGGACAGCATGAGGCTCGTCGCACTCGGCATCGTGATCGGCATGCTGGCGCAGCTCGCGAGCATGGCCCTGGGGGATAATCACTCCGCCGGTCGCACGGCTGGCCTGTCCTGGTATCGGGCTCTGGTCCGACTCCGGCCCGACCCGGAGGACGCGGTCTACGGCCTGCCGGCGGGACTCCTGCTCGGCTGGTGGGGCCTTCCCATCGCGCTGCTCGGGGCGGCGGCCTACGAGTGGTGGGAGTACCGCGCGGGCCGCACGCCCGGCCGCTTCGAGATCGAGGACGTACGCGACGTGTTCCTGGGCGCGCTCCTCGGGGCGCTCGCCGCACTCGTCGTCGGTGCGCAGCCCGTTGCCGCTCAGGGCGAGGACAGCGCGGGCTCGTGGCGCGTCCTCGTCACGAGGATGGAGCGGGGCAGCAGCTCGCCCCTCGAGGCCGGCATCACCTGGGAACGGCTCGCCAGCCTCTACGGGATCACCTTCTGCCGCGCCGGCGAGCCCGTGAGCTTCATCCGGGCCGGGCTCGATCCCGCCGAACAGGCTGCCGCCCAGGCCCATGAGGCGATGCACCAGGCCCAGTACCGCAGAGCCGGCGGCTGCGACCGGTTCCAGCGGCTCTACGCCACCCCCGCAGGGCGGCTGCTGGCGGAGGCCGAGGCGTATCACGCCGGCTGGTGTGCTGCCGTCAGGGCCGGAGCCGATTCCGTCGCCCTCGAGCAGCAGTATCTGAGACTCCTCACCCTCGTGAGCGACACGCCGCCACCCCAAGCCGCGCGCGAGGCGTGGGCCCGCTACCGATCGCAACGCTGCCCGGAGGCCCGATGAGACAGACCCTGCTCGCGCTGCTCGCCCTCCCGCCCCTCTCCCTCGGCGCCCAAGGCCCGGCCCGCATTGCTGTCGACACCGTGGCCAGCCGCCAGCTCGTCGCGTATTGGGTAGCGCATCCCCACGCGGACGAGCTCGCCTGTCTCTACGGCCGCCGGATCCGCCTACCGGGCGGGGCCCAGGCCTTCGATGTGGATTCGGCGCGGTTCCGCGCCGCGTGCGCGGGGCCCGGGATCATCGGCATCCTGGGATTCGCGCGACCGGCCGAGACCGAGAGCGACCTCGTGCTCGATGCCATGGCCCACCTCCTGGATCGTCGCCCCGATCTCGATGTCGTAGGGCTCGTGGTGGGGACCGAGCCCATGCGGGACGGGTCGGGCCACATCGTCCAGACACCGCGGGTATGGGCTGCCTGGCGCAAGAGGCCCGAGACACCCGAGATGCCCGGCTGTTGGGACCTCCTCATCCCTCCCGCCCAGGTCGCCCGGGTGCTGGACGGCGACACGTTCGACCTCTATGCGCTCGGGCTCACCCCGCTCGAGCGGGTGCGGCTCCTCGGCGTCGATACCGCGGAGCTGGGCGACTCGCTCGGGCCCGCAGCCCGCGACAGCACCCGAGCCTGGCTCGCCCGGGGACCGTTCGTGTTGGCGGGCTGCCGGCGCGATCATTTCGGGCGGCTGCTCGCTGCCGTCACCCGAGGGGCCGATACCCTCGCCCAGGACCTCATCCGCTGGGGACTCGGTCGCCCGATGCCGGCCCGCCGCCGGCGGAAGCCCCGGCTCCGGGATCGGGCTTCAGGGCGTCGGTCCTCGCCGCGGCCCGATCTCCCCGCTACCATGGATCGCCGGGGCTCGCCACAGGGGCGGCTTCTCCTCCGCCCTCGAGGCGCCCGCTGAGTCGGCCGGTCGTCGCGGCCACGGGGAGCGTAGACCGACTCCAGGGGGCGCTGAGCCGGTTCCTCGCCACGGCCGGCGAGCTCGCGCCAAGGCCGCGGCTTCGAGCCGTGCATCTCCTGCTCGCGGCGGCCGCGCAGGTCCTCGTCCTGGACCGCGACCGCGAGATCGCAGAGGCCGAGCGGCGGCTCCGGCCGCGCCCGCCGCCCCGAGCCGAGATCGACCGGTACCTCGACGACCTGATCGCCGAAGCCTCTCAGCGCCGGGGCGCCGGAGGGCTCGCACCGTGAGGTGGTGGCCGCTCGGAGCCCTGGCCCTGGCGGCGGTCCTGCTCATCGCCTACGGCGCGCATGAGCGGCGGGTGGGCGCCTGGCGGGAGCGCACCCGCGTCGCCCTGGCGCGCGCCGACAGCGCCCGCGATCTCGCGGATGAGTGGGAGGAGCGCTACCGGGCGGCCCGGCGGGACAGCGCCGCGACGGCCGACAGCCTGGCAACTCTCGGTCGGAGGGTCGAGGTGGCGGAGGCCGAACGCCTACGGCTCGTGCGCCGGCGCACCGCCCTAGGCTCCGCGCTCGCCAGGGCCTCCACGACCCGGGACAGCCTCGCCACGGCGCTTCGCACGGTGGCGGCGCTCGATACCGCGCTCGCGCGCTCGGAGGAGGCGCGGCGGGCGGACTCGCTGAGGGCGGAGATCCTGAGGGTGGATCGGGACCGCTGGCGCGCGGTCGCGGACTCGGCGGCGGAGGATCTGGCGCGGGCCCGGCGGTCGATCGCCGAGCTCAGGGAGCAGCTGCGACGAGCCCCCGTCCGCGGCGGCGGGGGTTGGGCCGGCCATGCGCTCGCGTTCGGGGCCGGGCTGGCGCTGGGCTACCTCGCGCGCTAACAGCGCCGGGCAAGGACGCTGGCGCGCGCGGACTCGGCCGCCTGCTGGATGTCGACGGGGTCGGCGTCGCGAGCACGGAGCCGGCGATCCACCTCCTCGAAGGCACGCTCGGCCTCCCGCGCGCGCTCAGCTTTGCAGGCCCGGCGGCGAGCCTCCAGGCGCTCACGCGCCTCTTGCGCGGCCGCCGCGGCCGTCTGCCGCGCGCGCTCCAGGCTGTCCTCTCTCATCTGCTCGGCCCGCTCCAGACTATCCTGTCTCATCTGCTCGGCGCGCTCGCGCGTGACCCGAGCCATCCACGCCTCTAGCTCCTCGCGGGCCTGACGCTCCCGGCGGCGCGCGTCGGCGATCTCGATCCCGATCTCGGTCCCGATCGCGACGACGGCGATGGCGAGACACGTCAGGAGAGCGGCGCGGATCATCCTCATCTGTCATCCTCCCCGGCACCGTGGTGCCCAGCCAGCAGGTGATGGCCGCCGCGACTGGGCCGGGGACCGGGTAGCGGCCCCGGCACCAGTCGGAGACGCTGGGCTGGCTCGCGCCTAGCTTCTCGGCTGCGCGCACCTGGGTCCACCCCAGGCGCCGCAGGGCGGCGCGCAGCTCCTCAGCCGTCACGGCTGCTGCTTCTCTCTCGCCTGCTAGACGGGTGACAGAATGTGCACCGCCCGCACGTAGTACAGCACGTCACGCTCGGCCTTCCGCACACGGGGCAGCGCCCGGGCCAGCAGCGTGAGCCGTCACACGGAGTGAAGCGCTCCTCGGCCGTCATGGCAGGTACCCTCCGGCGAAGCCACGCGCGGGATCGCCGCCGTAGAGGTCGGTGATGCCCTGGCTCGCTGCCCAGGCGGGCCAGGCTGCCAACGCACGGGGGCCGGCGCTCTGGAGGACCACCTTCCGCCGCCCGTCTCCCCCGGGGAGCCCCATAGCGATGAACGCGACGCCTTCGCGCGCGCTCGCCTCCGGCAGCTCGGGCACATGCTGGTCCCGAAGATCGGCGACCAGGTCCCCGCCCTCGGCGATGGGGACGATCTGGTGCTGCCAGGCGCTCGACGTGCGGCTCATGCGCCCCCCTCGCCAGGCAGGAGCCCGACCGCGACGTGGAGATCGCGACTAGAGAGGGTGTTGAGCCCCGGGTGGTGCCACCACCGTTCGACCGCGTCCACGAGCGCCCAGAGGCCGAGCGGGGACAGCTCGCCGAGGCGGTCGATCAGGGTGCGGACGTTGATGCCCCACTTCTGGCCGAGCCCTGCCAACTGGTCGGCGTCGGCCAGTTCAAGGGCGATCACGCCATGGAGCGACTCGGCCGTCATGCGGGGCTCTGCCCCCTGGTCGGGGCCGGCAGGCGCGTGCCACAGCACGAGCGTGCCGTTGAGGGCATCGCAGACGGCCGAGATCTGCGCCTCGGTGAGCCCGAGTCGCCGCACCTCGCGGAGCCCGGCCTGGAGCAGCTCGTAGTAGCGGCCGAGGTCGCGCTGGGCGACCTGGGCTCGGGTCTGCTCGGTGGGCGTGGTCCCGACGCGGGCGTCGAGGTGCGGAGCCAGGGTCCCCACCCGGAACGACAGCTGGGGGGTACCCCCGCGCGATGCGGGGGCCATCAGTCCCTCACCCGCCGCCACCGCGGCCGGCCGAGGGGCGCCGGGGCGTACTCGCGCTGCCGCCGGAGCTGGTAATAGCCCGCCGGGATGTGCAGGGTGGCGTGCTCCTCGTGGGAGAGCACGGCGCCGGTCTTGAGGTCGATCACGAGATCCTCGAGCCCCGGGACCTTCAGGATCTGGACCTCGGCCTCGGGCTCGGCGGCCGTGAGGACGTGGGCGTGGCCGGTGGCCTCGCCGCGGGCGAGGACGACCGCCGGGCCGCGCTCGACGAGGTCGGCGCGCTCGGGCGGGTCCACCTGCAGGAGGAGCAGGTCTCCGTGACGGTACTGCATGGCTTACCTCCGTGTGTCGCGTCCCGCGGGACGCTGTGGGTCGAGGGGCTGCCTCGTCAGGTCGTGGGCGCC
>Ga0070741_10010009_pt1 | contig 18104 bp, 15 predicted proteins | sample Coa_R1_4_FD_66440 | JGI IMG/M metagenome (GOLD analysis project Ga0070741, IMG submission 66440) | Surface soil microbial communities from Centralia Pennsylvania, which are recovering from an underground coalmine fire - Coalmine... | ecosystem: Environmental > Terrestrial > Soil > Unclassified ...
GACAGCGTAAGCGAGAATTGAGTAGCCGTCCTTCTCACGAGTGGGCCTGTGGCGCAGCTGGGAGCGCGCTTCCATGGCATGGAAGAGGTCGTCGGTTCGATCCCGACCAGGTCCACCAAATCCCTCAACGAGTTAGACCGGGCGAGTGTTCATGGGTAGGCTTTTTGTGTCGTTGTTTGTGTCATAACCTGCCGCTTTGGTACTGACCGCGAGAGCTTCGAGCGCATTCCTCTTCGCTTCTATTCGCACGTGGCTGTAACGCTCCAACATGCGTCGGCTCACGTGTCCAGCAATTGCCATGATCGTTGAGTCAGAAGCGCCGTTCTCGGAAAGCTGGGTTATTGCAGAGTGCCTTAGGTCGTGAAATCGAAAGCCGGGAAGCCCTGCTTTCTTTGTTAAGGTTCTCCAAGCCGATCGCCAGCTATTCAAATGTCGGCTTGGATCAAAGCCTGTAACGCTGTAGTCAGTCACCTTCTTACCGCTGAAAGTGAACTTGGGAATGAAGGCCGCAAAGACATAGTGTCGTGGCTCGACCATGCCGAAAGCCTCTGCCCGCTGGCGGAGTCTCCCGAGAGCAGATGCAGCCACGTCTGTTAGCGGCACCACTCTCTCGCCAGCAGCAGTTTTCGACTTGCGGATCGTCAGCATCCTTCCGAAGAGGTCCACATCCGCCCATTGCAGCCCTTTCAACTCACAACCTCTCGCGGTGGTGTTCAAGCAAAGAATCGCGGCAAGGTATGCAGTCTCCCATTCCGGTCGCATAACAGCCGTTTTTAGGAGTCTTTGCTTTTCTTCCTCGCTTAGAGCCTTGCCGATAGTAGAAGGCTCGCGCAAGGGGCGTATATCGTCAGCAACACGCGCCCAAACTCGCGCCCGCTTCATAATGCGCCGGAGAATACCGAGTTCCGCATTTAGGGTTGCCGGACCAACTCCCTGCTCTGCCCGCCACGTCCGGTATTCAATGATGCGCTTAGCGGCGATCGCTCTCAAAGGTTCCTGTCGGAAATAGGCGCGCAATTGCACAAGCAACTGCCTTTCCTTAGCCTGGCTCGCCGGAGCAAGTTCCAGTTTCCGAGAAGTCACATAATCATCCGCTGCCTGGTTGAAGGGTTGCCGGGCGAGTGAAATGGAAGCCTGTGTCAGCTTCCCCTCCATGGCGCGCCCGATTAGTTCCTTTTCTTTAGACTGCGCCTCTCGCCAGTCCCTGGTTCCAAGCGACTGCCGGAACCGCTGCCCATTGACAACGAAGTGGCAATGCCATGTCTTACCGCGTTTAAGTAGTGCCACGTTGTTTTGACCTCCTCCCACCTTTAGGGGTGATTCGTTCTTGTTTTGAGACCTCAGCCTGACGAAACCGGCGAACATTTTCCCTGACGGCACAAACGTGTGAGCAGTACTTCTGCCCCTTACGATCCTGCACAAAGTAAGGGTGAATGCAATCAGGACTTGCGCAAACTCTAGCTTTTCCTAGCTGGAAATCCCGCAGAAAAAGCGCGCAGATGAAACTCCACAAATTTTCAGTAGTAAGTTCAATGCTGCCAGCATTCATCAAATTATGCGCATCAAGTGCATCTGCCACTTGAACCGTGATATCCCGCAATGCATCACGGTCCTGCCTCCACGCCTTGCAAAGTGTTTCCTGAAAACGGCTGAAGCTAACGGACTCCTCGTCGAACTTCGAGGATGACGAAGACCAATTGTCTAGCCGTGCGTCGAGTAATCCGTATCGCTTTACAAAAACTTCGATGGCCTTGGGATCGCACAAATTCCATTCCCCAGCCCTGCGCACGTTCGCGAGCGCCTCGTGTGGGGGGTCCTTCCAGCGCCTTACGTCGGCAACCTCTGGGCCCAGTTCACCCAGCACGTTGTACCCCTCAATGCGGGTGGAGCTTGGAAGACGTCCGTAATATCGAAGTCGGGCTGTAATGTCGTAATAGGAAACCATCGATTGAATATTACACCAACAACACGTATCCTGAAAATGGGAATACTGGACAGGGGGTCCACTGAATGGAAAGCGAAAGCGTCACAGTCCCTGAAGCGGCGAGAAGGCTCGGGTTCACTCTGAAGTACGTGTATGACCTGTTGTATTCCGGTCGTCTTAAGGCTGAAAAGAAGAAGGGTCGTTGGAGAATTTCAAAGGGGGAAATCGAAGCTCGTCTTAACGTGCGGAGGGACCAATGACGGACGCGTTGCCCAGACTCTTAGCTTTAATCGAGGTCGCCGAGTGCTGCCGGGTTTCCCCGCACACGGTCAGAAAATGGGTTCGCGAGGGAAAGCTCCGACCCGTTCGCTTATGTCGCCGCCTTTTGTTTCACCCGGATGACGTTGTCAGGTTCGTATCAGAGGCCACCAAATAGATACGCGCCTCACAGTTCGACGGATATTAGGCCTCCATGAGACGCCCTCCCACCCTCCTGACCACGAGAACTTGCAAGTGAAGGCTCGACTGACTACTCGCCGCGTCGAGGAACTTCACCCACATCCGAGTTTCGCTCGTCACCGTCTGAACTTTCCGCTTGCCGAACTGTCCGTTGCTGCGTCTCCAGCGTACCTGGGATTGCTTGAGCCCATCGCAATTACCCAAGACAACGTCATCCTCAAGGGCTACGCACAGTGGAAACTCGCCGGGTTACAAGACCGGGAAACGGTGCGGTGTATTGAGTACACGCTCCCGGGGCATGAAGCATTGCAACACCTGATCCAAGCCCACCGTCGCTCGCACATTTTGAATGATTTCGCACGAATCGCTCTTGCCCTGGACCTTGAGCCCTGGTTGCAAGAGAAAGCTCGGTCGAATCAGCGGAATGGTGGACAGAGCAAGGGTTCGTCAACTTTGACGAAAGCTTCTCGTGCAGATGTGCGGTCCCAAATCGCTGCTGCTGCATCTGCTTCGACCGGCAATGTGACGAAAGTCAAGCAGTTACTTCGACTGGCCCACCCCGATGTGCTCGAAGCCGTGCGGATAGGGGACGTGAGCATCCACCGGGCATGGTTATGGAGCAAACAGGACGCGCGAAAGCAGGCCCAACAATTATTCGAGCACCGGGGAAAGAAAGCAGTCAGGCGAACAATTCGGCAACTGATTTCTCGGCATCAAACCGACGAGCCTTACCCAGTGCTTGCACTATCAGAATTGCTGCTTGCGTTGAAAGGAATTGATTGCAATCACCCTCACAAAATCGAAGTCGGCGTTGTGGACTCGCCGGGATTGGGAGTTTTGGTCACCAAAGAATTGCTTCACGCCATTGACTCTCAGAAGGAGTTGCAACTAAAGTGCGCTACCAACAGCCACTGAAGCAAATCTTCACGCAGACGCGTGAACAGTGGGATCGCCCCGACGTGCGTCCCGCTGTGCGCAAGAACTTTGAAAAGGTGACGCTTTGCCGAACCGTGGCTTTAGGAGCAGAGGTGTATGCGTCTGAGACCGAGGAACAGTGTTTCCCTCATACCTGCAAATCGAGGGCCTGCCCTAGCTGCGGCCATCGCGCCACTACATTGTGGCAGCGGGAGCAGTGGGCCGCGCTCCCAAACGTTCGATACATCGGCATTAACTTCACCATGCCCGACGTTCTCTGGCCAATTTTTCGTAGCAACCGCCACTTATTGCACGATCTACCGGCACTCGCGGCTTCCGTGATCCAACAATATCTGAAGCTGAAGCACCACGTGTGTGGGCTGGTAATGGTGGTGCCTCACACATTTGGACGACGGTTGAATTTCCATCCGCACCTGCACACGCTCGTCTCCTCTGGAGGAATGCGCGACGGGGAAAATCGCTGGGTAAATGTTGGCGAGTTCAACAAAAACGCGCTCATGCAGATGTGGAAGTTCGCGGTCATCAACTACCTAAGGGATGCGCTCTCTGCCAAAGTGCTTCACTCGAAGCTGAGCGAACGGAAGCTCAAACAAGTTCTGACCCAACAGTATGAGAGATGGTGGAACATCCACGTAGTGCGCTTCGCGTCAAAATACCAGTTCATCCGCTATGCTGGCCGGTATATCCGACGCCCGCCCATCGCACAACATCGGTTCACCAAGATCGGAGATGGGCAGGTCGAGTTCCTAAGGAAGGACCTCAAACTCAAGAAGTGGGTTCCGACACAATACAGCATCGAAGACTTTCTAGTGGCCCTCGCCGATCATATCCCCGACCGATACCGGCACGCCATTCGTTATTTCGGGTTACTTGCGCCTAGCGCGAAGGGTCGTACAGACCTGGCTTTGTTCGCTGTGCTGCGTCAGCCAAAGAGCCCGCGCCCGCTGCGACTGAGTTGGGCCGCATCACTTAAGCGGGATTTTAGGCGAGACCCACTCCTCGACAGCTCGGGCAAACGAATGCGCTGGGTACGGCGGAGCTGCGCCGCAGACCACCTGAGCATTTGATCTCAGAAACTGTCCTGTGCGAGTCTCCAACCTCATTTCCACGGTGACGTGTGACATGTGACTTGTAACAAGAAGTGGGCTCGCCCTCTCGCAGCCTTGTGCTTTCATGCAGATATGAAGGGCTCTGGCGGGCTGGGCTATCCCTCTTTAAGAAGACTTCTTTCCCATCGACTATGCAAAGCGATACGCGAATTCCAATTTTTGTTTTTCCTAGACATCAAGCTGTAGGATGTTCGGATGGGCTTTGTAGAGCTCTGATTGCGGGCAATAAATCGGTCCCTAGGCGTGCTTTATCTACGCAGCCACTAGCGCCCAGTTCAAGCGTACGAGGAAGCATCTGCTTCGGATCATGCTGAGTGATAATGAGAATCTTTGTCTCCGGAAATCTTTGCCTCAACACACGCGTTGTCTCTAGCCCATTCCCACCAGGCATACTCACATCGAGCAAAATTAAATCGGGGTGAAGTTCACTCGTTTTTTCAATCGCTTCTCGCGAATTCGAGGCTTCCCCACAAAGTATCCAACCTTCCTGTTGAGCTAGAATCCCGGCTATGCCTCGACGAACAAACTGATTGTCATCGGCAAGCAGGATTTTCATCGGCAATTCACCCACTCCGCCATCTAAATAGCAGCCTGTAAAGATTCGGGCAAAGACTCATCCTGCGAAACGACATTTTTCGGTACTGGAATAGTCACGGATATTTGCGTGCCGCTGCTATCTGACTGTATTGTAATCTCGCCATTAAACTGACGCAGCCGCTCTCGCATTCCACGAATGCCTACACCAGACGCTCCGGATTGAATCTGGGCTAATCGATCTGGCGACATGCCAGCTCCTTGATCTTGGACATCAACTGCTACCTGATCTGATTTGCGAACAACTCGGATTGACGCCGACTTGGTCCCGGAATGGCGATGAATGTTCGTCAAACACTCCTGAATCAACCGGAAAACGACAAGCTCCATGTCACCGGGCAATCTCCCGAAGCTCTCGGATATCTCAAGATTGATTTGCAATCCGCTGCGCTCTACCAGTCCCTGCGTGTACCAGCTCAGGGCTGAGTACAAACCGCTTTCGTCGAGCAAGGGTGGATGCAACAAATAAGAGGTCGTACGGATGTCACGATGCAATTGCTGCACCATTTCTTGGATCGTCTCCGCCTCGCCTGCAACATCAGGCGCAGTGCGTCCAGTCTTCTGAACGAATTGCGCAAGATTCATTCCAAGGACTGTGAGTGTCTGACCGGCACTGTCGTGCAGTTCGCGAGCGATGTGACGTCGTTCTTCATCCTGCGCTCGCAAGAGTCGCCACGAGAGGTCTCGGACCTGTTCTGATTGTCTTAATATCTCGTCATTTCGCTCCACCAACTCTCTTGTCCGGGCGCGTACCTCCGCGTCGAGACTCTCGGCCAGTTGTCGGTAGCTCTCCTCGGCAACTTTCCGCGCGGTCACGTCGGTCGCAGCGCCGAACCATTCCATAATCTCGCCATCCTTGTCCAGGAGTGGCACCGCGCGAGAAACCGTCCATCCCAAAGTCCCGTCAACCCGAAGAACGCGGTGTTCGAGCTCGAAGACACTCTTGCTTTCAATAGCTCTTGCAATAGTTTTGAGAACAAGTGGCTGATCATCAGGATGAATATACTGTTGCAGCCAGTCCTTCGTTGGTCTCGCTGTATCGGAGATGAATCCCATACCGTCGAGCTGGCGCATTTCACTCCAGTCGGGACTCATCCGGTAAACGATGTACGAACTTGCCTTGACCAGAGCACGAAGACGCTCCTCGCTCTGCCGCAGCGTCTCCTGAGCTCGTTTCCGTTCGGTGACATCACGTGTCACGGCGAGCTGAGCGACAGTGCCATCCGGATTGCGAAGCGGCGCTGCTTGTGTCTCCATGTGCCGGCGTTCGCCGTCAAGCCGAACAATATCGAATGACAAAGCTCCCTTGTTACCGCCGCACACGCTTTGATTTAATGCGCGGAAGCGCTCCCGATCATTAGGAGCGATCAAGTCATAAATGCTTTTGCCCACAACTTGCGTCGGAGACTCTGCGCCAACCATTCCCAATCCCGACGAGTTCATGTGGAGCAAAGTCCCATCGTGGGCCACGACTTTGACGCACTCTGGCGTGGTGTCCACGATGGCGCGGAAACGCTCCTCGCTGTCACGCAAGGCGCGTTCGATGCGTTTCAGATGACTAATGTCACGTGCCACGCTGGACGCACCAATCACGCGACCCGCTGAATCTTTAATAGGCGAGGTAGTCAGCGAGACGTCAAACGTGCTGCCATCTTTGCGCATGCGGATCGTCTCGAAATGATCGATTCGCTCGCCCCGCCGTAACCGGCTCAAGATGTTGTTTTCCTCCGTCTGTCGATCCGACGGAACGATAAGAGTGATATGTTTGCCGATCGCTTCTTTGGCGGAGTATCCAAATAGCTTTTCCGCGCTCTCGTTCCAGCTTCGGATCACTCCATCCAGATTTTTGCTCAAAATTGCATCGTCCGAGGAGGACACAATGGCAGCCAGATGAGCGCTCGCCTCTTCCGCCTGCTTGCGTGCCGTAATATCGACGAGCATATTGATGCCGCCGATAATATTGCCACGGTCATCGCGGAGCGGCGTCGGGTGTGGAATAAACCACCGGCGCGTACCATCTGGTCTCTCGGCGATGGCTTCTACTCCTTTGATTACTCGACCCTCCTTTAGTGCGATGGCCATTGGACACTCCTCGTGCGGCATCGGTCGGCCATCGGGGTAATAAAGCTTCCAACTAACGCACCAGTGATCGCTGCCAAGCTCTGGACTTCTCCCAGAAAAGTCAACTGCCGCGGGATTGAAATGGGTGAGGCACCCCTGCGCATCCGTGGTATAGATGGCGGCTGGCAACGCATCGATTATTTCGCGGAACTGCCGCTCGCGTTTTTCGAGATCCTGGCGCGCCATCACCTTATCGGTTACTTCGACAGCATGAACGAGAATACCTTCTACAGCTCCGTCACCGTTAAGAATGGGTTGATAAACGAAGTCGAAGTAACAGTCCTCAGGTTGACCTGTATGAGCACGGTTCAGGATCGCCTTCACCTCACGCCCGACGTAAGGCTCTCCAGTGCGATAAACGTTGTCGAGCAGTTCGAGAAATGGCTGGGTCTCAATTTCCGGCAAGCCTTCGCGCACCGTTTTACCGACAAGATCGGAGGCACTATTGCGGCCGGTAACGCGTACATAGTGGTCATTGACATAAACGCAACGGTGTTCCGGTCCGGTTAGCAGTCCTATTGCAGCAGCTGCTTTCGCAAGCAGTTCCTGCAGGCGATGGCGCTCCATCTCCGCTTGCATTCGCAAGCGAATAGCTTGGAGCGCAACTGCAGCTTGGTTCGCCGCTAGAGATAGCAGTAAGGCCTCCCCTTCGCTTGGGAAACCGAGACTCGCACAGCCGACAACGACAAATCCTTCGTCTCCCGAAATGCCGATTGGTTGCACTGCGATGCGTAACGCGCACGGCCAGGTCGGCGCGGTAATTTTCTCAACGCTCATGCTGGATGTCGGAGATTGCGGCCATAGCCGTCTTACCTCATCGCTAAAGCCAGGATGTTGAGGATTGCGGACCACTTCGATGCTGGTCGGTGATTGAAGACGAACGTATACTGCATCAGCCCGCAACGTGTGCAGCAATATATCGGCAACGCTTTCGGCGATCTGCGTACGGTCGCGCCCCACCCACCCGGCAGGCGTCGTGGCCAGAGCCACTACATCGCGAAGCAGGCGACGGAGTTCCCGGATTTCACTGTGAGACGCTTCCATTTCCATTTACGCCGCCGTCGACCGCGACGCGTATGCGCCGCGTTCACGCAGTTCTGCCAGAAACTCCGCTGGCGGCACGAAAAAAGGGTTCCTCTGCAGCACGCCCCCGAGGATCACCATCGGGTGCGTCCGTAAGATGTCCATTGCGATCCCGGCGCCAAACTTGGCGCAGTCGTACGTTCATATGACCGGATCCTTGTATTTCGGCAGGATGAAGTTCAATCGCGTCTCGTACTCCACGAGATCGTTGACGCCGGGAAAATCCTCCAACGCCCATTCCATATGGGCGACCAGCCTGGTCAGCAAGTAAGCCTCTTTCGGGCCGGCGGAGAGCACCTCTTCGATGAGGGCCAGCATGCGGTCCTGGTCAAAATGACCATCGCGAAGATAAGCGTCTTCCCAGCGTTTGACCACCAACTGTCCTCTCTGAGAGGTTGCTTCAGTGTCAATTCCCGCGTCCCGCAGGCGATGGAAGTGGTCGTCCATGAGCTGGGGATCCACGATGTGAAATGCCTTTTCCCCACGTTCGATTCCTTCCCGGATGAAAGGCAGGAGTACCCGGTACTCTTCATCCGAGGAGTGAAAGAAAGCGCAAATATGGCGCTCGCTTCCGAGCGTCGCGTTAGCAAAATGAATCGGCTGCTCACCATCAACCATTGCCGCCTCCCTGTACCGAGCCGCCTAGACGTTTACTACAAACTTGCCCTTTCCGGGAAGCGCTTCCATGACTCCGTAATCATCAGAGGGAGCGCCAGCAGATCGGAGTAGACGAAGAAAGGATGCATCAGAAGCGAGGACGCCGGATATACGGTCTTTACTGTATTGACTGGACACTTCGCAACGGTGATCCGATTCCCGACAAACGTCCACTAGCTTATGAAGGCTTAGACTGCTCCGAAAAAGCTGATTCCCGTAAAAACCTGTCGATTGCAGGTGACACATCGGTTCCCGGAGTGGTCATGGAGACATATACCCAAGCTCCCGCTGCCAGTGCCTGACGCGACGACATGGCCGGATCGTTTTGGGCCAATGACTAGGACTTTCGTCGTTGGAATTGCCCGCCTTATGACTTTCGTTGCTTCCAGCCCTCCGAGGCGAGGCATCGACAGGTCCATAAGGACCAAATGGGGCCCCAGAGCTGATACCTTCTCTATTGCTTCGAGCCCGTCAGCAGCTTCGCCGCAGACTGAATGATGCCCAAACTTCATCTGTCCTTTGGCCATATGCTCGCGCAAGTCGGGAACGGCTGCGGCTGGGCGTCGGTTGCTTCTTGGATGGTGAGATCAGCAACGATCCAGACACAAGCCTCGCCCCTCTCTAATCCCTCCTTGAAATAAGGCACCAGCATGTCCAGCAGGCCTTTCTTGGCGTAAAACTCGCAAATATGCGAGCCCCAAGGGCATGTCGAGGAGAATCTTGTTACCAGTCATTGGAGGCGTTCCCGTCGGCACGTAGCGTCGGATGGTATCTCTCAAATTCTTCCTCTGCAGTCATGGGCAATCCCGGCGGTGCTGCGGCGGGATTGTCAGGGGCAAACACCACCGGTAAAATACCTCCCCGAAACAACCCGGCAGCTGAGCTGCTGCATCGGAATACCGCATCTGGGCCGAAGTGTGTGGGTGTTAGTGGTCGATCCTGAAAATTAGATAATCCATGTTCGAACCGCCGTTTGCTCGGTTATGGTGGGAGGACGCTACATCACTCAAGCTAGGTGCTGCGAGGGAAGTCATCGTGAGTTCGTCCACTTCTGGCAGGCGCCGCAAACCGGTGCCCTCGGTTGCTGCTGAAGCAGAGGCACTATCCAATTCATCGAACTTGATCAATTCCGTCTTGTCGGGCGGCGGCGAGATGGGCGCATTGATGCGTGCTTTCGATTGGTCAAAGAGCTCGCTTGGCCCCGTGTCGCGGTGGCCACAGTCCCTCCGGATCGCGGTACGAATCCTGCTCGGAACTGGGTACCCCATGCTCATCTGCTGGGGCAGCCAGTACACGATGATCTACAACGACGGCTATCGGCCGATTTTGGGCAAGACCAAACATCCGGGAGCCCTGGGTAGCCCAATTCGGCAAGTGTTTTCTGAGGCAATGGATTTCATTGGCCCGCGTTTCGACGCCGTAATGGCCAAAGGGCAGGATTTCACCGTAACCGATCAGCTGTTCATCCTGGATCGCAACGACTATTTGGAGGAGTGTTATTTCACCTTTTCGTATAGCCCCGCACCTGCCGACGACGGCAGCGTGGGCGGGGTCCTGGTAACAGCGCTGGAGACCACTGAGCGGGTTCTCGACGATCGCCGCCGCCGTACCCTGCGCGATCTCGCCGCCGAGATGGCCAAAACGCACACGGAACAAGAGGTGTGGGAGGCAGCCGCCACCGCTCTCGTATCTGAGCCTCTCACGGTTCCCTTTGCAGTGTTGTATGCGTATCCACCGGGCGAGCGTCGGGCCCATCTCGCAGCTGCGGCTGGGGGCACATGCAGCGCGATGTGCCCAGCGACGGTTGAATTGAGCTCTTCCGGCGTGTGGCCGTTGGATCCGAGCGAGAACCGTGAAGTTGATATGTCGGTCAACGACCTCCCAACCCGCTTTCCAGATATTCCTGCAACCAGTTGGGGAGTTCCGCCGAATAGGGCAGTAGTTCTCCCCATCACCTTGCGAGAGCATCGTGAACCCGCTGGCTTCCTGGTCGCAGGCATTTCTCCTCGCCGGGAATTGGACGAGTCTTATCGCCAGTTCTTGCAACGTGCCGCAGAGCAGATCGCGACCGGCATCGCCAGTGCTCGCACGTACGACCAGGAACGGCGCCGCGCCGAGGCATTGGCCGAACTGGATCGGGCCAAGACGCTTTTTTTCAGCAACGTAAGCCACGAGTTCCGGACACCGCTGACGTTAATGCTCGGGCCGCTGGAAGAGCTCGCGGCGAAAGGTGCATCTCGGCTGGGCGCAGAGGAGCACCAGCAGGTCGCCGTCGCACGACGCAATGCCCTTCGTCTGCTGAAACTGGTCAACACTTTGCTTGACTTCTCCCGAATCGAAGCGGGAAGAGTGCAGGCCGTTTACGAACCGGCCGATCTTGGCGCCTTGACCGCCGAAATCGCGAGTGTCTTCCGCTCGGCCGTGGAAAAGGCCGGGCTTCGCTTCAACGTGGAATGCGAAAGCCTCGCTGAGCCCGTCTATGTAGATCGTGAGATGTGGGAGAAGATTGTCCTCAATCTTTTGTCCAACGCGTTCAAGTTCACTTTCGACGGCGAAATCACGGTCACCTTGAAAGCCGCTGACGGTTCGGTCGAACTCGCGGTCCGTGATACCGGCGTGGGCATCGCCGAAGAAGAACGAGCGCGTGTATTTGAGCGCTTCCACCGGGTCGAGAATGCGCGAGCGAGAACCTACGAAGGAACCGGCATCGGCCTTGCTCTGGTCCAGGAATTAGTGAAACTGCACGATGGCAAATTGCGCCTGGAGAGCTCGCTGGGCCATGGCAGCACGTTCATCGTATCGCTCCCGTTTGGCACTTCGCATTTACCCGCCGATCGGATTGCCGCAGCGCGCACCCTGGCCTCAACCGCGCTTTCCGCAGATGCATACGTAGATGAGGCCTTGCACTGGTTGCCACAGGCATCCGGCGCTGTTTCAAATGCCGCAATCATCCCCGATTTGCCGTCCGCCAGTCCCGTCGCGGACGTAGTCTCGGCCGCAACCAAGGATCTGGTCGTCATTGCCGACGACAATGCCGACATGCGTGAGTACGTAGCCCATCTGCTCGGTGATCAATACCAGGTCCACGCAGTTAGTGACGGAGCACAAGCTGTGCACGCGGTGCGCGAACTACGTCCGGCTTTACTGGTGGCCGACGTAATGATGCCGGGCCTCGACGGTTTTGGCCTGCTTCGCGCGATTCGCGGCGACGAGCAGCTGCGGGATACACCAGTGATTCTGCTTTCGGCGCGCGCAGGCGAGGAATCGCGGGTCGAGGGTCTTCAGGCGGGAGCTGATGACTACCTAGTCAAGCCTTTTACCGCCCGTGAGCTGATCGCACGTGTCTCGGCTCACATCAGGATGGCGAAGCAGCGCCGCGAAGCAACGAACCGGGAAGCTCGACTCCGCGCTGAGGCTGATCTTGAACGCCGCCGTCTTCAGGACCTGCTTGCTCAAGCGCCGGCCGCCATCGGCCTCATGGCCGGTCCGGAACATCGTTGGGTATACGTGAACGAAGACTACGTCCGCGTCACCGGACGCAGCAGCCCATCAGATTTCGTGGGCAAAACAATAAGAGAAAGCCTTCCTGAGATTGAGACGCAGCCTTTTATCGAGCTCCTTGATGAGGTTTACCGGAGCGGCAAGCCGTATTTCGGGCGCGAGATGAAGGCGAAGTTGAATCGCGCCACCACCGGCCAGCCGGAGGAAGCCTATTTCGACTTCGTGTATCAACCGATTAGCAACACGGAAGGAAAAGTTGAGGGCATTCTCGTTCACGCGGTGGAAGTCACCGACAAGATTCTTGCGCGAAATGTAATTAGAGAAAGCGCGGAGCGGCTGCGCATGGCCCAGACTGCTGCCCAGATCGGCACCTGGGAGTGGGACCCAGTTCAAGATACGCGGAAGTTGTCGGACGAATTGCATCGCCTCTTTGGAACGAAAGCGGCCGATCCCAATCATGCAGAGAAATGGGCGGCACGGGTGCATCCAGCGGATTGGGCCAAGGTGCAGCAGTGCATGGCAGAGGGACAGCGCTCGGGTGAAATGGCTTTTGAGTACCGCTACCAGCATCCGGAGTTCGGTTTGCGCTGGTTCTATTGCAAAGGCCGCAGGTCGAACGAGGAAACTCGGATGTTCGGCATCATCCAGGACATCACCGAGCGCAAGCGGGCGGAAGAGGCACTACGGGAATCTGAAGAGCGATTCCGGGCAATCGTCGAGACAACGCCGGAGTGCGTGAAAGTCGTCGCGGCTGACGGTACCCTCCTGCAGATGAATTCCGCGGGTCTGGAGATGATCGGCGCGGACTGTGCGGAGATCGCTATCGGCAGGAACATCTATGACGTGACCGCACCGGAAGATCGCGAGCGCTTCCGGGAATTCAATGAAAGCATCTGCCGCGGCGAGCGAGGCTCGTTGGAATTCGACATCATAAGCCTAAAAGGCGTGCGGCGGCACATGGAGACGCATGCCGCGCCGTTGCGCAGTCCGGATGGCTCGTTGGTTCAACTGGCGGTAACTCGCGATGTAACCGAACGCAGACGCGCTGAGCAAGCGTTGCAGCAGAGCGAGAAAAAATACCGTGAGCTCGCCAAGTCGGCCAGCATTGCGCTCCACTGGGTCGGTCCCGATGGAATTATCCTGTGGGCTAATCGAGCGGAACTGGACATGCTCGGCTACTCGGCCGAGGAATATATCGGGCGGCACATTGCGGAGTTTCACGTAGATGCTCCGGTCATTGATGACATTCTGACCAGGCTTTGCCGCGGGGACAAGCTTCGCGAATACGAAGCCCGATTGCGGGCAAAGGATGGTTCGATCCGCCATGTTCTTATCGATTCCAGCGTTCTGTTTGAGAATGGAAAATTCATTCACACGCGCTGTTTCACGCGAGATGTTACCGAGCGTAAGCTTGCAGAGCAGGCACTGAGAGAAAGCGAACAAAGACTCCGTGTGGTGACCGACGCTACTCCCATAATGATCTGGATGTCGGGCACGGACAAGCTCTGCTACTACTTCAACAAGAGCTGGCTCGACTTCGTTGGACGCACCTTGGAACAGGAAATGGGCAATGGCTGGGCTGAGAATGTGCACCCGGATGATGTTGACCGCTGTCTACCAATTTATGTCAAGTCCTTTGACGCCCGCCAACCGTTCGAAATGGAGTACCGGCTGCGACACCATTCAGGGCAGTATCGCTGGATCCTCGACTGTGGAGTGCCGCGTTATGCGCCTGATGGCACATTTGAGGGCTATGTCGGCGGCTGCCTTGACATCGACGATCAAAAACAGGCTGCGGAGAAGATCCGCATTGCCAGCGAAGCATTGCTGCGAAACAAGGAGCTTCTGGATATTGCCCTGGCAGCTTCGGAAACGGGTACCTTCCGCTGGAATCCAGACACGGGTGAGTTCCTCGGTTTCGACGAGAACTTAAAGAAGCTATTCGGGTTCGCGCCGGACGAGCCGGTGCGAGTCACAGAAAACTTTGTGAGCCGGGTGCACCCGGATGACATACCGCGCCTCATCCCCGCTGTGAACGCGTGCCGGGCTGGCGCGGATTTCGAGATGGAGTACCGGATTGTGATGCCGGACGACAGCATCCGTTGGCTATATGAGCGGGCGAAAATGCAGTGGAAAGATGGCCGCCCAACATACCTGGTTGGCGCGTGCACCGACATTACGAGCCGCAAGGCTGCAGAGGAGGCGCTGCGCCAAAGCGAGGAACAGTTCAGGGGACTTGCCAATGCCATGCCGCAGTTGGCGTGGATGGCGAATCCTGATGGGTGGATTTTCTGGTACAACCAGCGGTGGTATGAGTATACGGGAACCACGCCTCAGCAGATGGAAGGTTGGGGTTGGCAGTCTGTCCACGATCCGACTGTGTTGCCCTCGGTGCTGCAGCGATGGAAATCGTCGATTACTACCGGGCAGCCGTTCGAAATGACTTTCCCGCTGCGCGGGCGCGACGGGTCGTACCGCCCGTTCCTAACTCGGGTAGTGCCGGTACGCGACCGTGAAGGGAATCTGGTGCGGTGGTTCGGAACGAACACGGACATAAGCTCCGAGGTCCTGATTCAACAGCGGCTTCAAACGGCTCTGATCGCCTCACAGCGCTTGGCTGCGATCGTTGAATCTTCCGATGACGCCATTGTCAGCAAGGACCTGAACGGTATTGTGACCAGCTGGAACCCAGCTGCAGAGAGGATTTTCGGTTATACAGCGGAAGAAATGATCGGCCGATCAATCCTGACGACTATCCCGCCCGAACTGCACCGCGACGAAGACATCATTCTTAATAAGATCAGGAGTGGTCAGAAGATCAATCATTTTGAAACTGTACGGGTGACGAAATCAGGGGAGAGGATTGAGGTTTCACTCTCAATCTCCCCAATAAGAGATGAACAAGGGAACATCGTCGGGGGTGCAAAGATCGTTCGGGATATTCGTGAGAGCAAAAAAATTGAACGTACATTGAGGACCACCGAAAAGCTCGCGGCTGCCGGCCGATTGGCCGCAACCGTAGCGCATGAGATCAATAACCCGTTGGCGGCCGTTATGAACCTTGTTTATCTCGCAAAGCGAGACTTGCCTTCAGAAGCCGATCGGGTTGCTTCCCATCTCAACTCGGCGAAGAGAGAACTGGACCGTGTTTCCCATATTGCCAAACAGACACTCGGTTTTTACCGCGACACGTCCTCGCCGGTTAGCTTCAACGTGGCCCAGACGCTTGATGATCTACTCACGCTTTATGAGCGACGACTCGAAACCAGGAACATACGAATTGTTAAGAAATATGACAGCAGTGCCGAGTTGACCGCACTGGCGGGGGAAATTCGGCAAGCACTTTCGAATCTCCTGACCAACGCTATGGACGCGATGCCGGCCGGTGGAACTCTCTGCGTACGGGTTAGCAAAACGCGTGAATGGAGCAATGCTCAGGCACCCGGCGTCAGAATCACAATCGCCGACTCGGGCACGGGTATCTCTCCTGAACACAGGCGAAGCCTCTTTCAACCGTTCTTTACGACCAAATCAGATGTCGGTACTGGCTTGGGGCTGTGGATCACGCGCGCAATTGTCGAAAAGCACGGTGGAACTATTCAGCTCAGAACCAAAACCGGAGAGAAAGACCACGGAGCAACTTTTTCGATCTTTCTGCCATTGAAGACCAGTATCACTGCAGAACAATCCGCGATGAAACTCGCCAACCGCGGAGTTCTTGTAGGAGCACCCGTGTAATGAAGATCATAGTTATCGACGATGAACCGATCATTGCCGACACTCTCGTCAATATTTTGAATGGCGAGGGGCATCAGGCGATTGCCACGTCGAATGGGACGTCCGCGCTCGAATGGGCGACGAGATTCCGCCCTGATCTCATTGTGAGCGATGTCGTGATGCCGGGATTGAATGGGATCGACACGGCCAAGGCGATCTTAAAGGAGTTCCCGAGCTGCCGGATCATACTGTTTTCTGGACAAGCAGCCAGCACGGACCTTCTGGCAGGAGCGCGGGAGCAAGGTTATTCGTTCGAGATGCTCGCGAAACCCATTAATCCTGATGTGTTGCTCGAAACGATCAACAGCAAGCATTCCATGCTACCGAATCGCAAGCTTCAAAGTTGAATAGCCGCACGCGTCGATGTCCACGTGGCGGTCATTTGTGTTCTGGGGTCGTCGTTTCCCCCGATCTGATTCTGCCGGTTGACTGGACCTTGAATAGGAAAAGGGTATGCGTGTTCTAATCATTGATGATGAGAGGTCAGTAGCTGAAACTCTTTCGATGATTCTTCAGGGTGAAGGGTACGACGCAGCGACAGCATTCGACGGACCGACAGCGCTTCAAAAACTTGAGTTTTTTGTCCCGGATTGCGTGATTTCGGATGTAATCATGCCTGGCATGAACGGCATCGAGCTTTGCGACATCATCGAAAAGAAGCACCCCGAGTGCCGTATCCTCCTTTTTTCAGGCCAAGCATCCACGCATGAACTGGTCGAAAAAGCCAACACAGCGGGACATAGCTGGGAGCTTCTGGCAAAACCCCTCGATCCTGAGGAACTGCTCGCTAAACTTGCTTCACTCGGCACCGAAACTTGATTTATTGGACTCGGAGATTTCGCACATCACATCCACTCTGGATCGCCGGCAATACGCGTCTCAAGAGCTTGATGAATTCAGTTTCGAGGTTAGCTTTGGAGGTCCTGACAGCTTTGCAGCTTCCATTTCTGCACCAATAATGACCATACTTGCGTGATCTGCCCTTCGAGAATCCACCCGTCAGCGGGGTTCCGCAATCATGGCATTTGACGAACCATTTCAGTGGCAGCCTAGGGTTATGTTTTCGCTTGGTTGCCGGAGTTGCTTTCCTCCCGGTTAGTACCTGCTGGACAGTGTTGAACAAAACTTCTGGATTTGATGGTCGGCAACCTCGGAAGCAAGAAGTAGGACGGGTTGTCAGCCCCGCCATCGAGCCGTTCGTACTGTATCAGGATGTGTATATGCCATGTTGGTCGGGCGTCAGTTCACCATTGTGTTCTTCGTGATACCATTTTCTCTGAGCGTTGCCAAATGCGTGTGCGTCATCCTCAGCGCGGTTGCCGCATATCATTCTCTGCCAAGGAAGAGATGATAGGCATCGTCGGATCGCAGTATATTGGCAATTCATGCGAGAAGCTTGGGGTGGAGTAGTGACCTCTTCTCCAGGATTCTGCGCAGGTCGTGATACGAATCGCCGGTAGTCGGCTGGGCGAGGAGGAACTAAGAGTGGGCCTGCTCGAGTCTCTAAACTCGACTTGCCGGAGGTTCAGCTCGCTGAATCGACACGAACGGCGATAACAAATGGTCAGAGCACGTACCTTCCCTGCCAAGCCCGTGAAGACCTCTTTCGTTTCAAGGTTGCATAGAAAGTGCTTACGGAGCCCAGGGTGAGCGGCACTTTGTGTCTCAACTTGTGTCATAACCATTCGATCCTCACCGGTGTTCAACCAACTCGCACGGTCTCATTTGGGCACTAAGTTAGGTAGTGAACAGTCTAGGAGCCCGCATGAACACTGCGCTCTCCATATCATTCAGTGCTCCGTCAGCCCACTCAATTGAGGGAAATGGCATGGAAGAGGTCGTCGGTTCGATCCCGACCAGGTCCACCAAAAATCTCCTCAAGTCTGTCATCTCTCAAGTTGTCATCCCGAGCGGAGCGAGGGATCTGCTGTTTCACCGCCTAA
>Ga0070741_10010010_pt1 | contig 18103 bp, 11 predicted proteins | sample Coa_R1_4_FD_66440 | JGI IMG/M metagenome (GOLD analysis project Ga0070741, IMG submission 66440) | Surface soil microbial communities from Centralia Pennsylvania, which are recovering from an underground coalmine fire - Coalmine... | ecosystem: Environmental > Terrestrial > Soil > Unclassified ...
ATGCGCGAAGTCTGGGACACTACCTGGTGGTCCTCGACCAAGACGCTCGACATGCACATCTCCTGGCTGCGTAAGAAGCTCGGCGACGACGCCGCCAACCCCCGGTTCATCTCCACCGTGCGGGGGGTCGGCTTCCGGTTCGAGCGCGGCTGATTGACGTGTCCCGCGGCGGTCGAACCCGGACCAGCAAGGCACCGTCCAGGGCCAGGGGGGTTCGATGCGCCGCCGGATGATCAAGTCGACGGTCTCCGCCGTGCTGATCGTCGTCGTGCTGCTCGGAGTGCCGCTGGGCATCATCGACGCGCTGCGCATCAGCGAGGCGGAGCACGCCGCGCTCAATCAGAAGGTGCAGCTCATCGGCTTTCAGCTGGACCAGCAGCTGGCGGTCAACCAGCAGGTCGACCTGGACGCGCTGAAGAAGCTGGTGCCGCGGGGCGACAGCGTGGCCGTCACCTATCCCGGCCACGCCAAGCAGCCGGTGATCATCAACCCGCAGGTCACCGACCACCCCAGGTCCAGCGACGTGTACAAGGGACCGCCGCCGCGCTCGGTGACCGCGATCCTGACCGAGTCCTGGTCGCCGACCGAGACGCGCATCCGCGGCAGCCTGCTGCTGGTGCTCGGCGTGGCGGTGCTGGCCACCGTGGCGGCCTGCGGGGTCGCCTTCCTCCAGGCGCGCCGCCTGGCCCGCCCGCTGAGCGACCTGGCGCAGACCGCCGAGCGGCTCGGCTCCGGCGACCCGCGCCCGCGCCACCGCCGTTACGGCATCCCCGAGCTCGACCGGGTCGCCGAGGTGATCGACCACACCGCGGAGCGCATCTCCCGGATGCTGGCCACCGAGCGCCGGCTGGCCGCGGACGCCTCACACCAGCTGCGCACGCCGCTTACCGCGCTGTCCATGCGCCTTGAGGAGATCATCGCGGCGCAGGATCTGATGGACGTGAAGGAGGAGGCGGCGGTCGCGCTCACCCAGGTCGAGCGGCTGACCGACGTCGTGCAGCGGCTGCTGACCGACGCGCGCGACACCCGCAGGTCCACCTCGACCGTGCCGATCGACGTGGACATGGTCATCCGGCAGCAGATCTTCGAATGGCGGCCGGCCTTCCGCAGCGCGCGCCGCCCGATCCGGGTCGACGGCGTGCGCGGCCTGGCCGCGGTCGCCACGCCCGGGGCGTTCGCGCAGGTGCTCGCCACGCTCATGGAGAACTCGCTGATGCACGGCGCCGGCCCGGTCACCATCCGCACCCGGACCACCGGCGGCTCGGTCGTGGTCGAGGTGTGCGACGAGGGCCCCGGGGTGCCGCCGGAGCTCGGCGCGCGGGTCTTCGAGCGGTCGGTGTCCGGCCGGGCCTCCACCGGCCTCGGACTGACCGTGGCCCGGGAGCTGGCGGAGGCCGACGGTGGCCGACTGGAGCTGCTCCAGCAGCGGCCGCCGGTGTTCGCGGTGTTCCTCACCGCCTTCGACCCGGTGATGTAGCGGGGCCGTGCAGCGGGCCATGTAGCGGGGCGCGCGGCGGTCCGCGAACGCGCTCCCGGCGGTACCCGTCCGGTGAAAGTAAGTCGTGAAAGTTATGGCACGCGGCACGCACGCTACATAAAAGCGGGGCGGGAACCCGAGGGTTCCCGCCCTGAAGCTGTGCGGAAGTCTTGGCTGAGGCCGGTTACCGCTCGGCGCGCAGCAGGTCGCCGGAGCCGGAGCGCTTGTGCCGCGGGCTGCTGCTCGGCGCCATCGGCAGCTGCGAGGTGGGCAGCGGCTCGGCGGCGGGGAACTGGAACTGCTCGCCGGCCAGCGCCGGGTCCGCCTTCGGGAAGATCCAGGTGCGGTAGGTCCACAGCCGGAAGACCATTCCGAGCGGCATGCCGAACATGTACTTGGCCACGTTGTTCGCGAGCGCGCCGTCGAAGTGCAGGATGTACTGCGAGAACGCCAGCGGCACCGTCTCGATCAGCATCCCGATGCCGTTGACCGCGAAGAACAGCACCAGCTCGCGGCTGCGGCCGATCGAGTCGCGGTCCTTGTAGGTCCAGAACCGGTTGCCGACGTAGGCGACGATGGTGGCCACCACGGTGCCGACCACGGAGCCGATGACCGGCTTGTGCGGGATGGCCTGCCAGCACAGGTTGGTCACCAGCATGTTCACCACAAGGGCGATCAGGCCGATCGTGCCGAACTTCGCCAGCTCGTCAAAGCCGCGGCGAACTCGGGCGTATGCAGCTTGTAGTGCCGCCACTGTGGATTACCTACCTGACTTCCGGGGGCTCACCACTACGAGAGTAGCCATTCTTGACCGCCGCAGACCGCCGCCATAGGTCCCGTAGCAGACCTGTGACGGACACATTGCCCGTTCAAGGTATACGAGACGCGGCCGCCAACCCATGACAGCACAAAGGAATGACCGCGGCAGCAGGAGTACTCGGGCGTTTCTGGCGCATTCCGGCACCGCCGTGCGAATGTGACCGAGCTCACCCGGCGTTCCCGGCGTGGCGGGCGGCGAACCTGCCGCTCGGCGTGAGCAGGGTCTGCCCGCCGTTAGGCTTGGTTCCTGTGATCGGCACACCTACCGCCCTAACGGATACGGGACGTGGCAGCTCCGGAGCCGTGAGCGCCCCGGTGGTCGGCGTCATCGGCGGCGGCCAGCTGGCCCGGATGATGCAGCCCGCGGCCATCGCGCTCGGCGTGCGACTGCGCGTGCTCGCGACGGGCCCCGACGAGTCGGCCGCGCAGGTGATCCCGGATGTAGCCCTCGGCGCCCATGACGACCCGCAAGCAGTCCTGGCCTTCGCCCGCAGCTGTGACGTGATCACCTTCGATCATGAGCACGTGCCGACTCCGGTGTTGGAGCGCCTGATCGAACTCGGCGTTGCGGTACGGCCGGGTCCGGGCGCCCTCGTGCACGCACAGGACAAGTCGATCATGCGGGAGCGGCTGAGCGCGATCGGTGTGCCGTGCCCGCAGTGGGCCCACCTCGACGATTCCGGCGACGGCGTCGAGGGCGTGATCGCCAGGGCCACCGAGTTCGCGAAGGAAGCCGGCTGGCCCTTCATCCTCAAGACGGCGCGCGGCGGTTACGACGGCAAGGGCGTCTGGCGGATCGAGGACGCGCAGCAGTTGCGTGAGGTGGCGCAGGGCGCGGCGACGCGCGGCGTGAAGCTCATCGCCGAGGCGCTGGTCCCGTTCACGCGGGAACTGTCCGCGCAGGTCGCGCGCTCGCCGCACGGGCAGGCGGTGGCGTACCCGGTGGTCGAGACGGTGCAGCGGGAGGGCATCTGCCGCGAGGTGTACGCTCCGGCCCCCGGTCTGGACGCGGACCGCTCGGCCGAGGCGCAGCGCATCGCGCTCACCATCGCCCGGGAGCTGGACGTGACCGGGATGCTGGCGGTCGAGCTGTTCCAGACCGCCGATGGCGCGCTGAGCGTCAACGAGCTGGCGATGCGGCCGCACAACTCCGGCCACTGGAGCATCGACGCCGCGGTGACCAGCCAGTTCGAGAACCACCTGCGGGCGGTGCTGGACCTGCCGCTCGGCGCGCCGACCCCGCAGGCTCCGGTGGCGGTGATGGCGAACGTGCTCGGCCTCGACCTGCCCGACGTCTACCCGGCGTATCTGCACTGCATGGCCCGCGACCCGGGGCTCAAGATCCACATGTACGGCAAGGCGGTCAAGCCAGGCCGCAAGATCGGGCACGTGACCGTGCTCGGCGACGACTTCGAGGACTGCGTCGAGCGCGCCACGCACGCCGCCGCCTACCTGCGGGGAGAGATCGATGAGTAGCGACGCCGCTGATCGCCGCGTAGTCCAGGTCGGCATCGTCATGGGCTCGGACTCGGACTGGCCGGTGATGAGCGCGGCAGCCGAGGCGCTCGCCGAGTTCGAGGTCGAATACGAGGTCGACGTGGTCTCCGCGCACCGGATGCCGCAGACGATGATCGAGTACGGGCAGCGCGCCGCCTCGCGTGGCCTCAAGGCGATCATCGCGGGAGCCGGGGGCGCCGCCCATTTGCCCGGGATGCTCGCCTCGGTTACGCCGCTGCCGGTGATCGGCGTGCCGGTGCCGCTGAAGTACCTGGACGGCATGGACTCGCTGCTGTCGATCGTGCAGATGCCCGCCGGCGTACCGGTCGCTACGGTGGCGGTCGGCGGCGCGCGCAACGCCGGCCTGCTCGCGGTCAGGATCCTGGCCGCGCACGACCCGCAGCTGCTGGCGGCGATGCGCGCGTTCCAGGACGACCTCGAGGCGCAGGCCCGGGCGAAGGGCGCCGTGCTGCGCGCGAAGCTCGCCGCCGACGAGGCCTGACGCTCGCGCGCGCCTAGCCGACGACCGGGCGTCCCAGCGCGCGGTACGTCCAGCGCGCCTCGTGCCAGCGCTGTGCCCGCAATGCGTTGCGGCCGTCCACGATCCGCCGCTGCGACACGACCTTGCCGACCTCCTCCGGATCCAGCTCGCGGAACTCCTGCCACTCCGTCAGGTGCAGGATCACGTGCGCGCCGCGCGCCGCCTCCAGCGCCGAGTCCGCGTACGCCAGCGTCGGGAACAGCTTGGCCGCGTTGTCGTTCGCCTTCGGGTCGTACACCGTCACCTGCGCTCCCTGCAGCAGGATCGACGCCGCCACGTTCAGCGCCGGGGAGTCGCGCACGTCGTCCGAGTTCGGCTTGAACGCCGCGCCCCACACCGCGACCCGCTTGCCGAGGAACGAGCCGTCGCACTGCTCGCGGGCCAGGTCCACCATCCGCACCCGGCGGCGCATGTTGATCGCGTCGACCTCCTTGAGGAACGCCAGCGCCTGGTCCACGCCCAGCTCTCCGGCGCGCGCCATGAAGGCCCTGATGTCCTTGGGCAGGCAGCCGCCGCCGAAGCCGAGACCGGGCACCAGGAACCTGCCGCCGATCCGCGCGTCGTAGGACAGCGCCTCGGACAGCTGCATCACGTCGCCGCCCGCCGCCTCGCAGACCTCCGCCATCGCGTTGATGAAGGAGATCTTGGTGGACAGGAACGCGTTCGCGGCGGCCTTCACCAGCTCGGCGGTGGCCAGGTCGGTGACCACCAGCGGTGTGCCGGCCTCGATCAGCGGCGCGTAGACGTCCCGCAGCGCAGCCTCGGCACGCTCCGAGGCGACCCCGATCACCAGCCGGTCCGGCCGCAGCGTGTCCCCGACCGCGTAGCCCTCGCGCAGGAACTCCGGGTTCCACGCCAGCTCCACGCCGGCGCCGGCCGGGGCCAGCTCCAGGAAGCGCTCGGCCAGCCGGACCGCCGTTCCCGCCGGAACCGTCGACTTGCCCGCGATCACCGTCGGCTGGTCCAGATGCGGGGCGAGCCCGTCCACCACCGCCTCGACGTAGCGCAGGTCCGCCGCGTACTCGCCCTTGCGCTGCGGCGTGTTCACGCAGATGAAGTGCACGTCGGCGCCGAAGCCGGCGACCTCGGCGTACGAGGTGGTGAAGCGCAGCCGACCGCTCGCGACGTGCTTGGCCAGCAACTCGTCGAGACCGGGCTCGTAAAAGGGAACGGTGCCCGCGGTGAGCGCGGCGATCTTCTCCGCGTCCACGTCCATGCCCAGGACTTCATAGCCAAGCTCGGCCATACAGGCCGCATGCGTGGCGCCGAGGTATCCGGTGCCGATCACGCTGATTCGTGCGGCCACGTGCCGTCCCCTTCCATTGCGCGCTTCTACGCAACCGACCCTAACGCGTCAGCCGCCAATGACTGTGACTCGCGCCTCGCTGTAGTCGCGGTAGGCGGGGCTGGCGCGCTGCTTACCGGTGAGTAACAATGGCGGGGTGACCCAGGACCAGGACTTCGACCTCTTCACCGTCCGCGAGGAGCACGAGCTGCTGCGCGAGTCGGTGCGCTCTCTCGTCGAGACGAAGATCGCGCCGTACGCCGCCGCCGTGGACGAGGAGGCGCGCTACCCGCAGGAGGCGCACGACGCGCTGCACGCCGCGGACATGCACGCCATCCACATCCCGGAGCAGTACGGCGGCGCCGGGGCGGACGCCCTGGCGACCTGCATCGTCATCGAGGAGATCGCGCGCGCCTGCGTGTCCTCCTCGCTCATCCCGGCGGTCAACAAGCTGGGCACGATGCCGCTGATCCTGTCCGGGTCCGAGGAGCTGAAGCAGAAGTACCTGCGTCCGGTCGCCGAGGGCCGCTCGACCTTCTCCTACGCCCTCTCCGAGCCCGAGGCCGGCTCCGACGCGGGCGGCATGACCACGCGCGCGGTCCGCGACGGCGACGGCTGGCGGCTCAACGGCGTCAAGCGGTGGATCACCAACGCGGGCGTCTCGGAGTACTACACGGTCATGGCGGTCACCGAGCCGGGCATCGGGACGAAGGGCATCTCCGCCTTCGTGGTGGAGAAGAGCGACGCGGGCTTCACCTTCGGCGCCAAGGAGAAGAAGCTCGGCATCAAGGGCTCGCCGACCCGTGAGCTGTATTTCGACGACGTGTGGATCCCGGGCGACCGGATCATCGGCGAGCCCGGCACCGGCTTCCGCACCGCGATGCGCACGCTGGACCACACCCGCGTCACCATCGCGGCGCAGGCGCTCGGCATCGCGCAGGGCGCCCTCGACTACGCGGCCGAGTACGTCAAGCAGCGCAAGCAGTTCGGCAAGCCGATCGCGGAGCTGCAGGGCGTCCAGTTCATGCTCGCCGACATGGGCATGAAGATCGCGGCCGCGCGCCAGCTCACCTACGCCGCGGCGGCCAAGTCCGAGCGCAACGACAAGGACCTGACCTTCTACGGCGCGGCGGCCAAGTGCTTCGCCTCCGACGCCGCGATGGAGGTCACCACGGACGCGGTCCAGCTGCTCGGCGGCTACGGCTACACGCAGGACTACCCGCTGGAGCGGATGATGCGTGACGCCAAGATCACGCAGATCTACGAGGGCACGAACCAGGTCCAGCGCGTCGTGATGGCGCGCCAGTTGCTGCGCGGCTGAGCGGGACCCCTCAGCCGAACGCCGCACCGCCTGAGTTTCCGGGCGGTGCGGCGCTTCGCTACATGCGAACTTTCGCACGGTGTCATGAGCCTCTGACAGAGTGGAAGTATTGACGCGCGGCGTGGATTGCCGAAAATAGCCCTGGCTGCAGGCCCAAATTAATACAATCCGCTTTTGGTACGCAGTGCTCATGACGACGGGGCTTGACATGCCGGATCCCGCATGGCGGCTGGGCGACCGCTATACGCTGCTCGAACGACTTGGCGAGGGGATCGCCGGGGAGGTTTGGCGCGCGCAGGACGAGAGCGCGGACACGCAATGCGCGGTGAAATTGCTGCGCCCCGAACTCGTCCAGGACGAGGGCGCGCTGGCCAGGCTGCGCGCCACGATCGCGTGGATCAGCCAGCTGACTCACCCGAACATCGTCCCGGTCGATGACCTCGTGATGCAGTACGGCGCAGAGGTAGAGGACGGCGCTGCGTCACAGAACGGCGCTGCGTCACAGAACAGCGCTGCGTCACAGAACAGCACGGTGGCGCTGGTCTCCCGGCTGGTGCCTGGCGAGAGCCTTCGCGCGCTACTCGATCGGCAAGGCACGGTGCCGACCGGTCAGGCCCTCTCGCTCACCGCGCAACTGTGCGACGCGCTGTCGGCCGCGCGGCATGTCGGCGTCGCGCATGGTGACGTGAAGCCGTCGAATCTCCTTCTTGAACCGGATCCGGACACGCACATCGCTTTGCGGCTGACCGACTTCGGCATCGCCGCGCTGCTCGGCCGGGCCGTGGTGCAACAGACCGTGGCGCCGCAGATCGCGGCGGCGAACGCGGCGGGCGACTATGTCGCACCGGAACTGGGCGCGGGGGAGGCGTCGACGGAGTCCGCCGACGTGTACGCCGCCGCGGTCGTGCTCTGCGAGGCCCTGACCGGCGAGCCGCCCTTCAGCCGTAGGACGCAGGGACAGGCGCGGCGTGACGTGCCCCCTCCGGTCGTAATGCCCGCCGATATACCGGACGCGGTGGCTGAGGCGCTTATCGCCTGCCTCGACGAGAACCCGCGGCATAGACCTTCCGCCGCGGAATTCGCCGTCGTCCTGCGGGAGGCTGCCATTGCGCCGGAATTCGTGCCGCCACCGCCCGCCGTCGAGGTCGCTCCTGGCCCGAATCTGGACTTCTTCGGCGACGACGGACAGGCAGCGCAGCAGGATCGGCTGCCCGCGCTGGTCGAGAAGCGTGGGACGGGCGTCGCGCGGCGAGCGGGCACCGTCGTCGCGGCCCACGGCGCCGGGCGGGCGACCCGGCGAACGCGCGGCACCCAGCCGTGGACGATCCTCGCCGCATCGCTGTGTGGCGTCGCGCTCGCGGCCTTCATCACCTTCGGTCTGGCGACGCACGGTTCCCCGCACGCGAACGCGTCCACGCTCCCGACGCGCGCTGTCCTCATCGGACCGGCAGGCAGCGCAACGTCACAGAGCACTGTGACTGGTGCGCCGACGAGCACGTCGTCCGCGACCGCCTCTCCAACGCCGAGCAGCACCGCATCAGCGACGCCGTCACCGAGCCGGAATGCGCCCAGCGCGTCAGCCGCCGCGTCCACCCCGGCCGTTCCCGCGCCGAGCCCGTCGGGTTCCGGCCAGCAGGTCAGCCACACCGGCCGGCTGTTCAACGCGGGCTCCGGTACGTGCCTTGACACCTCCGGCGGCTATTTCGCCAACGGGGTGGTGGAGCAGATCTGGACCTGCGACAACGGAATCGGGCAGGTCTTCACGCTGGCCTCGACCGGGCAGCTGACCGTCGACGGCGGCCAGTACTGTCTCGCCGACGCCACCTCCGCCGACGCGACCGGCACGCACCCGCAGCTGTTCACCTGCGGCAGCCAATCGCATGAGCGATGGACGATGCGATCCGACGGCTCGCTCGTCGGCGACCACTCCGGCCTGTGCGTGAACGCGCCGGGAAACGACAACGGCACGCAGCTGGACTTCGAACCGTGCAGCGGTCAGACGCACCAGCAGTGGTCCTGGGACTGAAATTCAGGCGTTGAACAAAACCCGAGACGTCCTCGTGTACGCCGGCAAAGCTGCCGCGAAAAACCGGGACGCGTTCAGGGCCGAGATCGGCCGGCTCCGGTCGGACCGTTGGCGGCTTCTCCTCCTCTGGTTCCGTCGCAGTAGTGGATAAAGCCGCTGCCGCCGCGGGCACCGTGCGGCGGCAGCGGAGTCTGTGTCAGGACGTGGGCAGCCAGACCCGCATCGGTCCGTCCTCTCGGTTCGCCCACGCGAAATAGGGAATCGCAGTCAGCTCGAACGGTCCGGCGGCGTCCGCATCGGCAGCGGCATGGGAGTCAGCGGTGACGCTAGCGCTTGCGCGCTTCGCTCGCTCGAGGCTGCGGTACGGCCACCAGGCGGCCGTACCGTCCCCTCCACCTCGTGTACCGTCCAGAGCTGGAATTACGCGGCGTCGGCCGGTGCCGTGCAACACCGTCACGCCGCCGAGCAGGCCCGGATCGTGCTTCTCGGTGAGTCCGGCCGACGGGTCGAAGACTAGGTCGTCGAGGCCACCGCCGGGGTGATCGACCCCTTCGACGCAGTACACCAGCGGCCCGCGCTCGATCGCCACGCAGCCGCGCACGGAGTCGACGCGCGGGTCCGCGACCGTCAGCCGTGGATCGAGGGAGAGTTCGAGTTCGAGCGCGTCACCGGGGCGCCAGGCGCGGCGAAGGCGCAGCCAGCCCTCTTCGGGCACTGCTTCGGTCGGCTCGCCCTCGACGACGAGCCGGAAACCCTTGCACCAGGCGGGGATTCGCAGCGACAGGGTCCACGGGGCGGTGTCGGCGGGGCATTCGTCCACGACGATCCAGATCCGGCCGTGCCAGGGGTAGTCGGTTGCCACGCGTACTGCGCACCGGCCCCGCGTCGTCTCGTCGCCAAAGCGCCCGGTCGCGTATTGGTGCAGCTGAAGTCCTGAGTCGTCGGCCGAGGCGAAGTAGTGCGGCAAGCTGGCCAGCAGCCGCATCACATTCGGCGGACAGCAGGCGCAGCGGAACCAGGGGGTGCGGCGCACGCCGTGGTCGCCGTCAGGGTGCTGGTAGCCGTCGCGCACCTGCAGCGGATTGATGTAGAGCCACCGCTCGCCGTCCAGCGAGACGCCCGGCAGCACCGCGTTGTACAGCGTCCGCTCGATCAAGTCCGAGTACTTCGCCTGCCCGGTGAGCAGCGCCATCCGCCAACTCCACTGCACGGAGGCGACCGCCGCGCAGGTCTCGCAGTAGGCCCGCTCGTTCGGCAACTCGTACGGGTCGCCGAAGTCCTCATCGTCGTGATGCGAGCCGATACCACCGGTCAGGTACGTCTTGCGCGCGACCATCTCCGCCCACAGCCGCTCGGCCGCGGCCCGCAACTCCTGGTCGTCGGCCTCCGCGGCCACGTCGGTGACCCCGGCGAGCAAGTACAGCTGCCGCACCGCGTGGCCGGCGACCTCGGTGGCCTCGCGTACCGGGACGTGATCCTGGCAGTACACCGGTCCGACTACTGCATCGCGTTGGTCGGGCGGAGCGAGCAGGCCGTGGCCGCGGCGATCGACGAAATACCGGGCGAGGGAGAGGTAACGCGGCTCGCCGGTTTCCCGGTACAGCTCGACCAGCGCGGTTTCCACCTCGGGATGGCCGCACACGCCGTCGACCGCATTGCCGGGGCCGAAGGTCGCGTCGACCTGGTCCGCGAATCCGCACGCAACCTGCAGCAGGTCGACGCGGCCGGTGCTGCGATGCAGCGCGATCGCGGCCTGGATCAGATGGCCGGCGACGTACAACTCGTGGCCCCAGCGCAGATCGGTGTAGCGCTCGCCGGGCTTCACCACCTGAAACCAGCTGTTGAGGTACCCGTCGGGCCGCTGCGCCGCGGCGATCAGGGCGACTATCGCATCGATGTCTTCGATGTCTGCCGTCGCGCTGCCCGATGAGTGCTCTGATTCGACTGATCTGACTGACCCGACTGATGTGAGTCCGGCGGTCGAGTGTTCATCGGCCGAGTCGTCATCAGCAGCCTGCCACGCCGCCGCTTCCAGCCACTTGTACACATCGGTGTCGAGGAAGGGGTAGATACCCCGATAGGCGCCCTCGGCCTGCCCGGCCGCGAGCCGTAGGTTGTGCAGATTCCCGGCCGCCTCAAGCAAGGCAGGGCCCTGCGGAACGCAGACCTCGGCGTTGATCCGCCGCCGCTCGCCCCAGAACCCGCCGGCGATCCGCGACCATCCGGCCGGCCGCAGGACGCAGTGCGCACCGGCAGTCGGACGCAGCGGACCGACCCGGTTCGCTGTCCTGGACTGTGGGCGACTGGTCAAGCTCGGCTCCCGGATTTCGCGGCGAGACACCTTCGGAACGCTGCGCTAGGAAAGATGAGGAAAACCTTTTCCTAACTCCGGAAGGTAGGCTTCCGGGCCCGCCGCGTCAAGACCGCGGGTGGACGTTTGCGGCGTGAGATCCTTACCGGGGTGGTGGGAAAGGGGTTGTTCGATGCCGGAGCCGGAAGCAGCACGCGGGCGAGAGCGAACGTCCGCGGCGCGGCGGCCCGCGCTCGACGACCGTGAAAGTTACCCGGCCGCGCCGGTCGCGCAGGAGCGGGCCGGCGACGGGACCGAAAACGCCGAAAACCCCATTACGGCGCGGGATGCCGGGAACGGGTCGGCGACGGCTGCGCCCACGGAGGACCGTTCCGGCGCGGCTTCGCGCGCCCGGCGTGAGTTGGGTACTGACTCGTCCGCGCAGCCGCAATCCGCGTCAGCTTTGGCCTCGCGTGCCCGGCGCGAGTCCGGCTCGGCTCCGCCAACGCTGGGCGATGTCGCGGCCCTCGCCGGGGTCACCGTCGGCACTGCGTCGAAGGCGCTCAACAACCGCGGCCGGCTGCGGCCGGAGACCAGGCAGCGGGTCCTGGAGGCCGCCGAGCAGCTGAACTTCCAGCCGAACCCGCTCGCCCGCGGCCTGCTGGCCGGGCGCAGCTGGACCGTCGGCCTGCTGACCACCGACAGCATCGGGCGGTTCAGCATTCCCGTGTTGCTCGGCGCCGAGGACGCCCTCGGCCCTGAGCAAATCTCAGTGCTGCTTTGCGACAGCCGGGGTGACGTGATCCGCGAGCAGCAGCATCTGCGCAACCTCTTGGCCCGCCGAATCGACGGCATCATCGTCACCGGACGGCGCACCGACCCCCGACCGCCGCTGGCCGGGCGGCCCTCGGTGCCCACCGTGTACGCGCTCGGCCCGTCCACCGACCCCCGCGACACCTCGGTCGTGCCCGACGAGGCCGGGGGAGCGCGCATGGCGGTGGCGCACCTGATCGATTCCGGCCGCACCCGGATAGCCCACGTCACCGGTCCCGCGCACCACGCCGCCGCGGTGGTGCGCGCCGAAAACGCCCGGCAGCGGCTCATCGAATCAGACCTCGAACTGTCCGGTGGCCGGATCTATCACGGCGAGTGGACCGAACTGTGGGGCCGCCACGCAGCCGGCCTTATCCTGCGCGCGGACCCCGACTGCGACGCGATCTTTTGCGGCAACGACCTGATCGCACGCGGGGTCGCCGACGCGCTGCGCGAGGCCGGGGTGCGCACCCCCGAGGACGTGGCCCTGGTCGGCTACGACAACTGGGAGCTGATCGCGGCCGCCGGCCGTCCGCCGCTGACCACGGTCGACCTCAACCTGGCCGAGATCGGCCGGATCGCGGCGCTGCGGCTGCTCGACGCGATCGGCGGCCGTCAGGCCGCGGGGGTCGAGACGGTGCCGTGTCGGCTGGTGGTGCGTGAGTCCTCTGTCATGTAGGCGCTGGCATTGAGCCGCTGCTGTGTAGCCAGCGTCATTTCGTCGCTGTGGCGAAGCCACTGCGGGTAGCGCTGGGCCGGGGCGCCGCGTGGACGCCCCAGCCCGTCACCTGCTTGGGATATCCGTCAGCTGGCCAGGGTGACCACCACCTGGGTGGCTCCCGAATTCGCGGTCACCGTGTGCGTGCTCGAGTTGTAGGTTCCGCCGCCGACTGAGGACACGCCGACCGAGTTGAAGATCGGTAGCTGAATCAGCACCGCGCCACCCGGCAGGCTGCCGGAGAGGTTGATGGTCACCACGCGCGTCGACGGCTTGGTGACCGCGATCGACACGCCGTAGGTACTGCGCGAGCCGCTGCTCATGTCATAGGACGTAGTCAGGTTGCTCGCGGAGATCGTCTGCCCGGCCGCGATCCACGTGTTCGGAACGCCACGGCCGATGTAGAGCGGACGGGTGTACGTGTATGGGCCGCTGCCGGTCGCGGTCAGCCCCTCGGCGACGATGGACTGCAGCAGACCCTCCTGCTGGGCTGAGATCGGCCAGGCGTAAGGGCAGGCGCCGAACTCGGGGCCGGCATGGTTGCCGATCCACGGGTTGCTCGAGCTCGGTCCCGAGCCGTTCGCCTCCCACCAGGCGTTGGGGCCGCCGGTGGTGGTCGCGATCTGCCAGGCGTAGCTGGTGATCGGCAGGTCGCGGTAGTTGGTGCCGTACAGCCCGTCGTTCGCGTAGGCGGTGTTGTAAGCGGTCGAATATCCGTTGAACGCGCCAAAGGTCGGATACGGCAGACCGTTGGACGCGAGCCGCGCGAAGCCCCAGGCGTACATGTTGTCCGCCTGCGCCGGGTCGCCGACCACGCCGTTGAGCGTGCCACCCATCAGCATCGTCGACCACTGATTTTGCCCGACCCAGACCGGCGAGGCCCAGTTCGCGTCGTTGTAGGTGTTGCACCGGTTGGCCGAGTTGGTCTGGTCGACCGTGCACGGCAGGTAGTTGAAGCCGTGCGCCGACTCGTTGTTGCCGACCACCGTGTTCAGATGGCTGAGCAGCGAGGTGTACGCCGAATCAGCCCACTGCGCCTCGCTGGTGTTGCCGATCCGGGTGGCGATGTACTTGTACGCCGTCAGCCCTTGCAGCGCCGAGTAGTCGTCGAACAGCCAGCGGCCGGAGGAGTCGTTGTCAAAGCTCGTCGACAGCACTCCGTCGGAGGCCAGCTGCCCGGTGTAGATCGAGTGCATGATCGTGTACAGACTCGGTCCCCACTGGCTCGAGCCGCTCGCGTCGTCGTGGAAGTACTGGCTCACGAACCCGGTGTCGTTGGTCTTGGCCAGGTAGTAAGCCCACGAACTCGGGGTCTTCCAGTCCCCGTCGTAGTACCAGTTCGCGCCGTGCTCGTCGAAGTTCGGGTTCTGCGAGATGCGCGCGGTGAGCAGCAGGTTCTGCGCGTCGTGGTAGTCGCCGGTCTCCAGGCGCGCGTTCAGCTCGCCGGGCACGTCGTGGTTGAGTAGCCAGGCGTAGTTGTCCGCCGCGGAGAACTGGGCCTCGCCGACCTGCATCATCAGGCTGTAGACCGTTCCGGCCTTGTACGCGTTGACCAGAGCGGTGCCCGGGTTCGCCAGGCTGCCGGTGTTGGGCAGGCTCAGGTTCGGCAGCGAGAACGAGGCGGTCTCGCCGATGCGGCCGTTCCAGTAGGCGGCCATCTGGCTGTCCGCGGTGTCAAAGCCGGGGGCGCTGGAGGACAGCGTCGAGCCGGTCGGCAGGGCCGCCCCGCTGCCGAAGTTGTCCACCGCGACGAGGTAGTCGTTGTTGTTGGTGGCGCCCGGCTGCACCGTGTTGAGCGAGGTGCTGGTCAGCCGGACCAGGTTCGGTCCGGAGCCGCCCGGATCGGCGGTGATCGCCGAACCGCCGTTGTTGGTGACCGAGACCCGCGCGTAGATTACGCCGACCGGGTGCCCGCCGATGGTGACCTTGTCCTCGAACTCCTTGATCGCGACCGCGGTGCTGCCGGAGGAGAAGGAGGTGGTCATCGCGGGCAGGTAGCCGGATTCCTCAGTCCACTGCACGGATTGCGCCGCCCGGTTGCCGTTCAGGTTGTAGATGCTGAATGAGTACATCGCGCCGCAGATCGTGGTGCCGTTGGCGTTGTAGGTGGTTGGCACGCCGCGTGCGAAGAAGGACCCTGACAGGTATTCGAACACCGGCCAGTAGTTGCCGTCCCAGCCGAGCGCGGTCTCGTTGTAAAAGCCCTGACCGTACGGGTCGGTCGGGGTCGGGAAGTTGGTGCCGTAGGCGTTGGGCAGGCTGGAGTTGCCGCAGGCGTTGGGCGCAACGGCTGGTATGCCGAGGTAGGTCTGGCCGCCGGAGGCGGTGATGACCCAGCTGAAGGACGCGGTCCCGGACGCCCCGGTGCCGTCCTTGGCGGTGACCACGACGCTGGAGGTCCCGGCCGTGCTCGGCGTTCCGGTGATCTGGCCGGACGAGCTGATCGAGAGTCCGGCGGGCAGGCCCGAGGCGGAGTAGGTCAGCGTCTGTCCCGAGGCCGAGTCGCTGGCGCTGATCTGAAGCGAGACCGAGCTGCCCACAGTCGTGGTCTGCGTTCCCGGATTCGAGACGGAGACGGTGTTTCCGCCGGTGCCGCCGCTGCTGTACGCCGGCAGTTGCCAGGTGCGGGTGTTGGCGGTGGAGCAGGGCAGTTGGACGATCACGGTGTTGCTGGCGGTGCTGTCGCCGCTGGGCACGACGCATTTACCGGAGTGCACGGCCTGCAGTTCGAAGACGTTGCTGCCGGAGGCGGGCACCAGGGTGAACTGCTGGTTGGTCTGCCCGTTGCAGGTCCACTGGATGACTTGGGCGTTGTCGGCCGTGGAGCGTCCGGAGACGTCCATGCACAGGTTGGAGGCGCCGTTGGTGACGGTGTAGGAGGCGCTGGTGCCGGCGACCGGCGTGAAGGTCCAGTTCTGATTCGTGCCGCCGTTGCAGGTCCACTGGATCAGCTGGGTGCCGGTGCTCGTGGAGGAGTTCGGGTCGTCGAGGCAGCCGCCACCGCCCTGATTCGCCGCGGTCGAGGTGAAGGCGACGGAGGCCGCCGCCGGCGCCGCTCCGGTGATCGCGCTCAGCCCGGCGGCGAACAACGCCGCGACCGCTACGGCCGCGACCCGCCGGTGTCTGAGGGGTTTGATACGAGGTCTGACACGCATGGGCTACCGCTCCCTGTTGCCATGAAGGGATGAATCGGTGCCCGGATATCGCGGGAACCGTAGAGCCGCCGCGCCGACCTGTCAACGCCACATGCAAGTTTCCGCAGTCCGAGCCGCTATCGGGCCGCCGACCTCGACGCACCTTGACGCTCGGCAGCCGCCGTCGTACTGTCCAGCCCGACCGACCCGCGGCCGCGTCCGCGGGTCAGGACGCTGATGGCAGGGGCGCGCAGTTCCCGTTCTGCGCGCGGGCACCCCATGACGACCAGCGGGCGCGCGTGATTCCCGTCCGCGCGACCTGACCGCATGCCCGTAGACCCCAGGCCGCCTGGCGCAGCACCCACCGAAGCAGCGATTCAGGCGCGCCGCCAGCGAAGGAAGACCGTCATGTATCAGCACTTACTCCGGCACAAGCGGGCCCTGCTGCTCGCGCCGCTGGCGCCGATCGCCGCGGCCCTGGTCGCCGTCACGACCACGAACGCGAGCGCCGCGACCGGATGTCAGGCCACATATTCGATCGCCAGCCAGTGGAACACCGGGTTCTCGGCCAACGTGTCGATCACCAACCTCGGCAGCGCGGTCACCTCGTGGACGGCGGCCTGGACCTTCCCGGGCAACCAGCAGATCACCCAGCTGTGGAACGGCACCGCGAACCAGTCCGGGCAGTCGGTCACCGTCGCCAACGCGTCCTACAACGGCTCGGTCGGCACGAACGGGTCGGTCAGCTTCGGCTTCAACGGCTCGTATTCGGGCACGAATTCAGCCCCGAGCGCGATCAGCTTCAACGGCGTCACCTGCACCGGCAGCGTCACCCCCGGCTCACCGAGCCCGACGCCCACGCACTCCGCCTCGCCCTCGCCGTCAGCCTCACCGACGCCCAGTTCCCCGCCGCCCGCCGCCTGCCACGCGAGTACGTGTGTGCAGTACAACGGCGGCAGCAACGGCGTGATCACCCAGAGCCCGAAGGTCTACCTGGTCTTCTACGGCTCTCAATGGGGCGGCACCGGCGGCTCCACCCAGACCCAGAACGAAGGCTTCTTCAAAGGTCTGGGCACCGGCGGGGAACGCTGGTCCAACGTGCTGACCCAGTACTGCAATGCCGTACCCGCCGGCACCCAGACCTGCCCCGCCGGTGCCGTGCACATCCCGTATCCCACCAGCACCGTGTACGGCGGCACCTGGTTCGACTCCTCCAAGCCCGCCCCCGCGCAACCCGGCGACGACCTGATCACCGAAGCGCGCAGCGCCGCCGCCCACTTCGGCGCCACCGGCCAGCTGGCCCGCTCCATCTTCATCATCTTCTCCCCGGCCGGCACCTCCGCCGGCGGCGGCTACTCCTGGCACACCACCACCTCCGACGGCTACAACGTGATCAACGCCGCCTACGGCGAACAGAACACCATCGTCACCTCCCACGAATACGCCGAGACCATGACCGACGTGAACGCCGGCTGGACCACCGCGGACAAGACCAACGAGGTCGCCGACCTGTGCGGCCCCGACGGAAACCTGACCCTGACCACCGGCTCCTTCCCCGTCACCTCTGTCTGGTCCAACCAAGACAGCGGCTGCGCCATCGCCGACTGACGCGGACGGCTGACGGCCTCGCGCCGCTGAAAAGCTGTGGCCCCGCGCCGCTCGATCCGGCGAGCGGTGCGGGGCCACAGCGCGTCCTGACCGGTCACGGGGCTGTGACAAGGGCGATATCCCTGCGGTATCAGCCTCGGCCTGTCACCCGTGGGAGTATCAACCGCCGACCTGTTCGGTAGGGCCGCGGTCACAAACGGGCCGGGGCGGGGTTCGGGACGATAAACACGAACGAGGGGGATCCGGTGCGCATTCGCTCACTGGCGTCGACAGCCGCGCTCGCCATCGTGGCGGCGGGTTTCACGGCATTTCAACAACCGGCGCTAGCTGCCGGTGCCACAACGCTCTACGTCGACCGCGGCGCGGCCACGTGCACCGACTCCGGCACGGGCACCCAGGCGGCGCCCTACTGCACCATCCAGGCCGCAGCCAACGCCGCGGTAGCCGGAGACACCGTGCTCATCAGCGGCGATGACTGGGGCTACGCCACCTATGGCGAGAACGTCGTCGTCAGTAATTCGGGAACCGCGTCGGCGCCCATCATCATCAAGGCCGCGCAGGAGACGTTCCGCAT
>Ga0070741_10010011_pt1 | contig 18103 bp, 20 predicted proteins | sample Coa_R1_4_FD_66440 | JGI IMG/M metagenome (GOLD analysis project Ga0070741, IMG submission 66440) | Surface soil microbial communities from Centralia Pennsylvania, which are recovering from an underground coalmine fire - Coalmine... | ecosystem: Environmental > Terrestrial > Soil > Unclassified ...
ACGCCTGCCGGAACTGATGCAGCAGCCACACGACCTTGTTCGGGTGGCGGACACAGTAGGACGGGAACTTCGTGGCGACGACGAGGTCGATCGGACGGCCGTCGGCCTCGGTCAGGTCGAGCAGCCGCCAGAGGAAAGCCTGCGTCAGCACGCGCCGGCCCGGATACCACTTGAACGGCACGCTCACGATCTCCGCCTCGTGGCCCCGCGCGCGAAGCTGTTGGACGAGCTCGTCCGTGAAGATCTCGGCGCCGCCTCGCTCGAACGGCACCTGCGGGCGGCAGACGGCGATGTTCATGTTCGCGCGAGAACCGCGTAGTCGAGCGGAGCGAAGAGGATGTCGTTCAGCTTGCGGACGTTCGCGGCGATGGTCGGGTCGTCCGGGATCGCGAGCTTCTCCGCCGGCTCGTTCAGAAAGCGGGTCTCGACCTCGCGGAAGCCGGCCTGCTGCGCGAGCAGCGCGAGCGTGTCGGGCACGAGCGGCTGCGCGTGCGTGAGGTCGGCGAAGTAGCTGCGGAGCGCGAGCGGCGAGAGCGGGTTGATCGTCTCGGCGACGAACAGGCCGCCGGGACGGAGCTTCTGCGCCGCGAGCTCGAGCAGCCGGAGAAGCGTCGGCGCCGGCAGGTGCTCGACGACCTGGCCCGCGAAGATGCCTCCGAGCGAGCCTTCGGCGAGCGATGCGAGGTACGCGAGCGCGTCGGCCTGCTCGACGTCGAGCCCGTCGCCGCGCGCGTACGCGACCATGTCCGCGTCGGCGTCCACGCCGCTCGCTTCGACGCCTGCCTCGCGCAGCAGCCGCAGCAGCTCCCCGCGGCCGCAGCCGATGTCCAGCACCGGCGCGCGATCGCGGAAGTCGTCGACGTAGACCTGCTGCTTCGCGCGGACGCTCTCCGTCGAGCCGCGCATCCGTGCCTCGTAGGCGAAATAGTCCGGGAACGCCGCGGCGGCGGGCTGTGCGGCGACGGTCTGTGCAGGCATAGGCCCTGCGCCGGCGGGGCGGCGCTCGACGCGGACGAGCCGCTCCTGGAGCTCGGCCAGCGACCGGCGCGCTTCCTGCTCTCCGGCCGCCGTCCGGTCGGCGCGTTCCGACAGGTCGTCGACGAGCTTCAGCAGCGCGTCGTTGTACGCGCGCTGCTCGGCGGCCAGCGGCTCGACGTACCAGCGCAGGAACGGCCGCAGCGCTTTCTTCACCGCGTAGGCGACGAGTCCCCGCGGCCCGGGACGGCGGACGATCGGCCGCTCGGCCGAAACCGGCCACATCCGCTCGGCCTGCCCGCGCCATGCGACCCGTCCTTCCCGGTCGCCGCCCCAGCGGATCTCGTCCTGCAGCCGGGCGAAAAGCGCGTCTACATCGACCGGCTCCGGCGATAAAACCCCTGCAGAAGCAGGGTTTTTCTCCGGCCCGCCGGGCATCGGCGAATCATAGCCGGGGGCTGTTACGGCAAGGTAAGCGCGTGAAGGTCGGGATCTCGCTCCTCACGCTCGTGCCCGGGGTCGTCGGCGGGTCGGAAACCTACGCCCGTGAGCTGACGCGTGCGCTCGCACGCGTGGGCGAGCTTGAGTACGAGGCGTTCGTGCCCGCGATCGCGCCCGACGCCGCCGACGGGCTGCCGACACGCGTCGTCCGCGAGTACGGCGCGAGCTCGGGAATGCTGGGCCGCGCGACGGCCATGTCCCGCGCCTGGCTCACACCGGGCCGGCTGCGGCGGACGATGCAGCTCGAGTCACTCGACGCGGTGCACTACCCGCTCAGCGTCACGATCCCGCCGCCCGGCGAGCGGCCACCCGCGGCGGTGACCGTCCACGACCTGCAGCACGAGCTCTACCCGGAGTTCTTCTCGCGCGCCGAGCTCGCGTACCGGCGCGTGCTCTACAAGCAGGCAGTCACGTCGAGCAGGATCGTGATCACGATCTCCGAGCACGCCCGCGAGGCGCTCCTCCGGACCTACGGGATCGACCCCGACCGCGTGGTCGCGATCCCGCTCGGGATAGACCACCAGCGGCTGACGCCGCGCGAGGAGCCGCGAGATGCGTTCCTGCTCTACCCGGCCAATCCGTGGCGGCACAAGAACCACGACCGGCTCTACGAGGCGTTCGCGCTCGTGCGCCGCGAACGGCCGGAGCTCCGGCTCGTGCTCACGGGAACGGGCCATGCGGCCGCGCTGCCCGACGGCGTCGAGAACCGCGGCCGCGTTCCCTTCGACGAGCTCGTCGCGCTCTACCGAACCGCGTCGGCGCTCGTCTTCCCGAGCCTCTACGAGGGCTTCGGCCTGCCGCCGCTCGAGGCCATGGCCTGCGGCTGCCCCGTCGCGACCTCCGCCGCGACGTCCCTGCCGGAGGTCTGCGGCGACGCCGCGGAGTACTTCGACCCCCTGTCCCCTGCGGACATGGCCCGCGCGATCGCGGCCGTGGTGGACGATCCCGCCCGGTACACGCAGCGCGGGATCGCACGGGCGCGGCTCTTCACGTGGGAGGCCACCGCGCGCGCCCACGAGGACGTATACCGCCGGCTCGTCTCGTGACCCGCTACGTCGGGCGCGCAAACGTCGCCAAACGGCTCGCGCCGCTGGACGGCTCCCCGGGCCGATCCGTCTACGCGGACGGCGAGGCGCGCTTCGAGACCGAGGGCGGGACGATCGTCGCACGCCCGCCGTTTCCGCTCCGCCACTCCGGCGAGTACCCGGTCGTGCGCGTCACGCCGCTGCTCGAGGAGATGGCCGAGGATCGCCGCGTCGGCGCGGTGCTCGTGCGCCTGGGCGGCTACGCCGTCGGCGTCTTCGAGGGCGAGCAGCTCGTCGCGTCCAAGGTCGGGCAGCGGCTCGTCCACGGACGCCACCGGGCGGGCGGTTCCTCGGCGAACCGCTTCCGCCGGCGGCGCGACGAGCAGGCCCGGGCGGCGCTCCAGGAGGCAGGCGAGGTGGCGGCCCGCATCCTCGGCCCGGAGCGCGGGCGGGTCGATGCAGTCGCCCTCGGCGGAGACCGCACGGCGATCCGGCGGATGATCGAGCTCCAGCAGGAGCTGGCGTGGCTCGAAGAGCTCGCGCTCGAGCGCTTCTTCGCCGTCCCCGAGCCGCGCCGTGCCGTGCTCGACCGGCTCCCGTACGACGTCTATGCGGTCGCGCTCACCGAGGGTTAGGCCCAGGCGCTGGCACGAGGACGACGCGGAAGCCGTCCGGGTCCTCGATCGTGACGCCGTGCTCTGCCCAGTACGGGTTCGCCGGCTCGACGGGCTCGGCAGCCAGGCGCGTGACAGTCGCCTCGACCGCCCCCTCGCTCCCGAGATAGAGGACGAGCAGCGTCTCCGGATGCGGTTCGGGCGCAGCGTGCTCGCCCCCGGTCGTGAGCTCCAGATGCGCGCCCGTGCCCGGAAGCTCGAGGAAGACGCCGTCGTAGCCGTCGTGGCCCTCGAAGCGCCCGATCTCCGGTAGCCCGAGCCCGTCGCGGTAGAAGCGCACGACCTCGTCGAACCGATCCGTGTGGCGGGCGAATCTCACTTGCATACGATCCCCCAGGCGGGAACTCGACCCAAGGAGGCATTCATGTCCGTGATCATGACGCTGGTCGCGAACGGCGACCCCGACGAGCTGGAGCGCCGGGCGGCCCAGAACCCGGAAGGCCTGCACCCGATCCTCGAGCGCGCGAAGGCGAACGGCCTGATCGCCCACCGGTTCTACGGCGCCGAAGGGAAGATCATGGTCGTCGACGAGTGGCCCGACCCTCAGAGCTTCCAGCGGTTCTACGAGGAGATGGGCTCGGAGATCGAACCGCTGATGCGCGAGGTCGGAGTCACGAGTGAGCCCGAGGTGACGTTCTGGCGCAAGCTCGAGACGCACGACGACTACGGTTGGGACGCCTGAGCTCGCGCACGATCGTCGCCATCGGCGGCGGCAAGACCGAAGACTCGATCCGAAGCTACACGCTCGGCCTCGCCGGCAAGGAACGGCCGAGCGTGATGTTCCTCAACACGGCCTCCGCCGAGGACGCGCGCGGGACGCTGCGCGCCTTTCAGGCGTTGTCCCGTCTGGCCGAGGTCGAGCTGGTCGAGTTCTTCCCGTGGCCGCCGGCCGATCTGCGTGAGCTCACCCTGCGGCAGGACATCGTCGTGGTCGGCGGCGGCAACACGGCGAACATGCTCGCGATCTGGCGCGTCCACGGCTTCGACGAGATCCTGCGCGAGGCGTACGAGCAGGGCGTGATCATGTCGGGGTCGAGCGCCGGGATGATCTGCTGGTTCGAGGCCGGGGTCACCGACTCGTTCGGCCCACAGCTCGAGGGCCTGCGCGACGGGCTCGGGTTCATCTCCGGGAGCGGCTGCCCGCACTACGACGACGAGGAGCTGCGCCGGCCGACGTACCGGAGGCTGATCGACGAGGAGGCGTTCCCGCCCGGGATCGCCGTCGACTGGGGCGTCGCGGTCGAGTACGTCGACGGAGAGCTCGTCGAGGTCGTCTCCCCGCGCGAGGGCGCGACGGCCTACCGAGTCGAGCCGGGGAGCGAGACGCCTCTCGAGGCGCGATTGCTGTCGTAACTACAACGCGTTACGATCCTCCGTGTGCAGGTGCGTTGGAAGCGGCCGGTATCCGTCCTGGTCGTCGCCCTGGCGGCGTTCGGCGTCGCATCGGCGGTGCAGGCGAGCATCCCTGATTCGCAGGGGATGATTCACGGCTGCTACCTCACGAAGGCGAAGCTTGCGTCAGCAGGCGCGCGGGCCGGCGACCTGCGCGTGATCGACACCGAGAAGGGCCAGAGCTGCGCACCGGACGAGATCGCGATCAGCTGGAAGGAGAACGGCGCCACGGGCCCGACCGGGGCAACCGGTCCCACCGGCCCCACGGGACCGACTGTCCCTTCGTACGTCACGGGGAGCACCGGCGGCCAGACGATTCCGCTGGGAGACTTCTACATCGGAGTCGGCGGCTTCTCGGCCGGCGAGTCGAACGTGACGCAGGTCGTCCCGGTCACCGGCACGTTGCACGACCTCTACGTGCACAGCTCGGCGACGTTCGGCACCCAGTTCGGAGACTTCGTCTCGTTCCTCTTCTACAAGAACGGGCAGCTCACCGACATCGGCTGCGACATGGGCATCGTCCCGAGCCCGACGAACGCGTGCTCCGACACGCTGCACTCGATCCCGGTGACGGCCGGCGACACGATCAGCCTGAAGATCCTGAACGTGAGCCAGCAGCAGCCGGCGATCACCTGGTCGATCCAGACGAGCTGAGCTACCCCAGGACGGCGACGGTCGCGCCGTCGGCCGATTCGCTCTGCTGGCGGTCGACCAGCGGATGTTCCGTGAGCTGGGCGCGCACAGCCGTCCGGAGCGCGCCCGTGCCCTTGCCGTGCACGACCGTGACCTCCTGCAGGCCGGCGAGGGCTGCGTCGTCGACGAACGAGCGGACGGCCTCGCGCGCCTCGTCGGCGCGCATCCCGCGCACGTCGAGCTGATCGGAGACGTCGCTCCGGGCCGCGGCGCGGACGCGCACGGCGGGCTCGGTCGCAGCGGTCTCCGCGGACGGGCTCAGCCGCGCCAGAGGCATCCGGACGCGTGCGCCGCCCTGCACGAGCACCTCGGCCTCCTCGCCCTCGATCGACGCGATCGTTCCGCGCACCCCGAGCTCGCGCGACTCGACCGGGTCACCGGGAGCCAGCGGCGCGAGCAGCGGCAGCGGCTCGTCCAGGGCGTGCAGCGCCCGGTCGGCGCGGCTCGCCCGCTCGACGGCGCGACCGAGCCGGCGGTCGCGGGTGCGCTCGGCCGCGGGCGTCAAGCGGCGGCGCTCGCGCTCCGCCTTGCGCGCGGCGCGGATCTCGTCGCGAAGCGCCTTCAGCTCGGCTCGCGCCTCCGCCAGCTCCTTTTCGGCGCCCTCCCGGGCAGCCGCGCGCTCGGCCTCGGCGGACTCCCGGATCCGCGCGATCTCCGCGTCTCGCTCGGCGACGAGCCTGCGGCCCTCCTCGGCCAGCAGCTCGGCCTGCTCGCGCTCGCCGGCAGCCGCCTCGCGCTCCTCCTGCGCGCGCCGCTCGGCGTCCTCCGCCTCCGCCAGCAGCTCGGCCGCCCGGAGCAGGGCGGGGACGACTCGCTCGCGCGCGTCCGCGACGATCGCCGGGTCGAGCCCGAGGTGCTCGGCGACGCGCAGGGCGTGCGAGGTGCCGGCCCGGCCGAGCGCGACCCGGTAGAGCGGCGTGTCTGTCTCGATGTCGTACGCCGTCGCCGCGTTCGCCGCTCCCTCCGTCGAGCTCGCCCACTCCTTCAGCTCCGCGTAGTGCGTCGTGACCACTGTCAGCCGCGCCTGCCGCGACAACCGTTCGAGCAGCGCCTGGGCAAGCGCGGAGCCCTCCGACGGGTCGGTGCCCGCAGCCAGCTCGTCCAGCAGCACGAGCGAACGACCGGTAGCCGCCGCGAGGATCCGGACGATGTTCCCGAGGTGGCCCGAGAAGGTCGAGAGGCTCATCTGGATCGACTGCTGGTCGCCGATGTCGGCGAGCACCACGTCGAAGACGGGCAGCGTCGCCCGGTCGGCGGGCGGACGGAGGCCGGCCTGGTGGAGCAGCACGGCGAGGCCGAGCGTCTTCAGCGCCACGGTTTTCCCACCCGTGTTCGGGCCGCTGACGACGAGGGAGCGCAGGTCGCCGAGGTCGAGGTCGATGGGGACGACCGTCTCGTCGGGAAGCAGCGGGTGGCGAACGCCGAGCAGCCGCACCTCGTCGGCCACGGCCACCGAAGCTCCTCGCCACCTCCGCGACAGCGTCCCGCACGCGAGTGCGAGATCGAGCGCCCCCGTTGCCTCGACGACAACCGTGAGCGCAGCGGCGCTCGCGCCGACGCGCGAGGACAGCTCGGCGAGGATGCGCTCGACCTCCTCGCGCTCGGCGCTGGCCGCCTCGGCCAGGCGGTTGTTCAGCTCGACGACGGCGAGCGGCTCGACGAACAGCGTCTGGCCGGAGCTCGACGCGTCGTGGACGATGCCCGGAACCTGCCCTCGAGCGCTCACCTTGACGGCGAGGACCGGCCGGCCGCCGCGGTCGGTCACGAACGTCTCCTGAAGGTGGTCGTGGAGCTCGGGCGACCGTGCCAGCCGCGCGAGCTCGTCCGCGATGCGCTGGCGGCCCGCGCGCAGCTCGTTTCGCAGCCGCCGGAGCAGGGGCGATGCGTTGTCGCGGACAGCAGAGCCGTCCTCCTCGATCTCTCGGTCGATCTCGCCGGCGACGGCCGCGAGCGACGGGTCGAGCGACTCGAGCAGCCCGGCGAGGAGCGGCGCAGTCTCGCGCTGCTCGGCGAGCGCACTGCGGGCCGCGAGCGAGACCGAGATCGTCGCCGCGACCGCGCGCAGCTCCCCTGGGTCGAGCGAGCCCCCGCGCTCGGCGCGATCGCCGGCGGTCCGGATGTCGACGATCCCGTGCAGCGACGGAGCCGTCCCGGCCTCGATCAGCTCGACGGCTTCGGCGGTCCGCGCCTGGCGCGCCGCGACCTGGTCCGCGTCCGGCGACGGCAGAAGGTTGCCGGCCAGCTCGGCACCGTGCGCGGTCGCGGCAGCGCCGGCCAGCCGCTCGACGATCAGCGGATACTCGAGCACGGCGAGGCCCGCGCGGTCCATGGCGGCCAGATTACGCGCGCCTGAACGTGAGCCTGACCACGTCGCCGTCCGGTCCGTCGTGGCGGCGCGCGAGCAGCCCGAACGCAGGCCCGAGCGGCAGGAGCAGCGGAAACGTCCGCGTGTAGAGCGCGTTCAGGTTCGGCTGCAGACGACTCGTCGACGAGGAGACGAGCTCGAGCTCGGGCGCCGCAGCCGCGAACCGCTCGAGCCGCGCCCGGTCGTACAGGCGCTGGAAGAAGTGGCGCTCGCCGGCGGCCTGCTCCGCGTAGACCGGGGCATCTCGCCAGTCCTCCCGGTACTCCGTCGCGTACGGGAGCGTGACGACGACCCGTCCGCCCGGCTTCGTCACGCGCGCCAGCTCGCGCAGCGCCGCCTCGTCGCCGGGCTCGGGGATGTGCTCGAGGACGGAGACGCTGTAGGCGTGGTCGAAGCTTGCGTCGTCGAACGGCAGCGTGCGCCCGTCAGCGACCTGGAGCGTCAGCCTCGGCTCGTCCGCAGTGAGCCGCCGCCACGCCTCGATCTCAGGTTCCAGCTGGTCGACGGACACGACCTCGGCCCCGCTGCGCGCCAGGACGACGGCGAGCAGCTTCGGCGAAGCGAGGTCGAGCACGCGCTCGCCGGGCCGGGCCGCGAGCTCACGCAGCGTCTCCGGGAGCTCGAGGTAGCGGCTCGGGTCGAGCGGGACGACGACGCGGATGACCGCCTCGCGCAGGTAACCGTGGCGCACGAGATAGCGCAGCCCGAGCCCTACGCTCGTCCGGTAGATCCGCCCCCAGCCTCGCATGGCGAGACTGTACGGAGCGCGCCTACTTCCGGTGGCCCTTGGAGCCGAGGCCGAGCAGGATGAGGATGAGCAGCAGCACGACCCACCACGCCATGCTCAGCGTCCCGCCGTGCCATTCGAGCACGTCCCACATGGCCGAAGAGCCTAGGCGCCGGGGATGACGGCGGCCGCTATTCGATGCGGTCGATCCAGCTGTCCAGCACCGCGAAGCCGTCGTTCCAGATCTCCGGATCGTGGAGGTCGACCTCGAGGATCGCCATCAGCTCCTCCGGCGACGCGGAGCCGCCGGCGGACAGGAAGCGCGCGTATCGCTCGGGGAAGCCGGAGTCGCGGGACCTGGCGACGAGTCCGAGGGAGAGCAGCAACGCGAAGGTGTACGCGTAGGTGTAGAAGCGCTCGTGGACGAAGTGCGGGAGCGATGCCCAGATGAGCGGGTCGCTGCCGAACTCGTCCGTGACCGCGTCCCCGCGCACGGGCGCGAGTGCCGCCTCGCTCAGCTCGCACAGCCGATCGACGTTGAGCGCCTTCCCCTCGGCCCGCATGGCATAGGCGCGCTGCTCGTAGCGCGAGAGCGCGGACGCGGTGAACGCGACGAGGACCGCCTGGTCGAGCGTCCGCGCCAGCAGCGGCCGCGCGAGCGGATGGTCTGCAGCGAGGAGCGCGTCCACGAAGCGAAGCTCGGCGAACGTCGACGGAACCTCGACGATTGCCAGCCCGGTCTGGAACGAGTTGTCGCTCTGCTCCTTCGTGCTCAGCGCCGCGTGCACGCCGTGCCCGAGCTCGTGGGCGACGGTCAGCACGTCGCCGACACGGCCGTTCCAGTTGACGAGCACGAAGCCGGTCGTGCGCGTGCTCGGCCAGGCGCAGAACGCACCGGCGGGCTTGCCCTGGCGCGGCTCTGCGTCGATCCGGTGCTCGGAGAAGAACCGCTCCGCCTCGATGCCCATCTCCGGCGTCAGTCCGGCGAACATGTCGACGACCAGCTTCCGGCCCGACTCCCACCCGATCGAGTCGTCGGCGCCGATCGGCGCGGCCGTGTCGACGGCGTCGAGCCGGTCGAGGCCGAGCAGGCCCGCTTTGACGCGAAACCAGCGATGGCCGTCGGCGACGTGCTCCTCGGCCGCGGCGAGCAGGCCCTCGACGACCGCGGGATCCAGCTCGTCCTCGAGGCACCTGGGAGCGATCGGCTCGGAGTAGCCACGAAGCCGGTCGACGGCCAGCCTGTCGGCGACGAGCGAGTCGTAGCAGTGGGCGAGGACCGGGAGCACGGGCTCCATCAGCGCCTGCGTCGCGGCCTGCGCCCGGCGCCGGACCTCGCGGTCCGGATGGACGCGCCGGGCCGACTCGAGGTCGGACAGAGGCCACTCGCGCTCTCCGGTGCCGTCGTCGAACTGCGCGACGAGCGCGCCGAGCGTCCGGTCGCGCAGCGACTTCCAGGCCGAGGCGGCAGCTGCGTCGCGCGTCGAGAGGGCGCGCTCCTCGGCGGGAGAGAGCTGGTACGGCTTGAAGCGCCGGACCGAGAGCAGATAGTGGCGGTCGCGCCCGACGGCCCCGGCGAGCTCCTGTGCCCGCTCGTCCGGAACGGCCGTCCACGCGAGCTCGAAGTGCCGGATCGCCTCGTCGAAGCGCGGGATCCGGTCGTCGACCCAGGCCTGCACGTCTTGGACAGCGGGATTGCCGCTGTCGGTCCAGGTCAGCAGCATCGCCCAGTACTCCGCCTCGACGCGGGCCGCGCGGATGTCCGCGAGCTCGCCGAGGAGCCCTGCGAGCTCCTCCGGCTCGAGGCCGGCAACCGCATCCGCCGGCCAGCGCTCGACGAACGCCTCCGCGTCGGCAACCGCGGCGTCGAGCCGCGCCTTCATGGCCTCCTCGCTCGGCGCGAGCGGGGTCAGGTCCCAGCGGACGCCCTCGGCCCCCGACTCGACGGCGGTCGTCACGGCCCGGAGCCTAGCGTTCGCAGCGCGTCGGGAGGATCCAGACGTCCTCGTCGACCGAGACCTCGGCGCCTCCGTGCGCCGCCCGCCAGGCATGGACGTCCGTCCGCAGGGTCAGCGCGGCGGCAAACTCGTCCTGGTCCCACGGAACGAGCACTTCGGCGTCCGCCTCGTCCACGGGCAAGAGCGGCCATCCCCGCGCGGCAAGCCAGTTCGCGAGCTCTTCCAGCAGCTCCTCGTCTTCGACCTTGACGTGCATGCGCCCAGCCTGCAGTGCACCACCTGCCGGCACATCAGTGGACTCCCTGATCCGCTCCCCCTCCCAGTCCGGAGCGCCTGACGTTTCCTTCACACCCGCTCGTTACGCTTCGACCCGGCATGGCGGAGACTGCCTGGAGCGAGAACGCGCTCGCGGAGCTGACGCGCGAGTTCGGCGATGCCTACGGCGGCCGGACGGTGCTGGTCACAGGCGCGGACGGGTTCATGGGCTCGCATCTCACCGAGGCGCTCGTCCACCTGGACGCGCGCGTCGTCGCGTTCGTTCGCGCCACCTCGAGCGGCGCGCTCAACAACATCGGGCACCTCCGCAACCGTCTGACGGTCAAGTTCGCCGACCTCACCGACCGCACGTCGATCGACTACCTGGTCAAGGAGCTCGCGCAGGCGCCCGACCGGCCGTACGTCTTCCACCTCGGCGCGCAGGCCCACGTCGGGGAGTCCTGGCACCGTCCCTACGAGACGACGATCACCAACGTCGTCGGCACGCTGAACCTGCTCCAGTCGATCGTCGACCACGGCCTCGAGATCGAGAAGTTCGACACCGCCGGCACGTCGGAGGAGTACGGCAACGTCCGCGAGTCGGTCTCGCACCACCACGATTTCGACGCCGACGGCGGCGTCGTCTTCCACGAGCGCTCGCCGCTGAACCCGAAGTCGGTCTACGCCACGTCCAAGGTCGCCGCGGACTTCCTGACGATGAACTACCACGACGCCTTCGGCCTCCCCGGCGTCGTCACCCGGATGTTCAACAACTACGGGCCGCGGCAGAACCCGCGCTTCGTCACCGGCACGATCATCACCCAGGCGCTCGTCCGCGACCGCGTCGAGCTCGGCCAGCTCGACCCGCTCCGCGACTTCTGCTACTGCACCGACGGCGTGCGGGGCCACCTGACAGTCGCCGCCTGCGGGATCCCCGGCGACGTGTACGTCTACGGGCAGGGCGAGAACACCTCGATGCAGGACTGGGCCGAGCTGATCCTGCGCGTCGGCGAGGAGCAGGGCTACTGGCCGGCCGGCCGCGAGCTTGTCAGCGTCGAGAGCCGCTACCGGCCGGGTGCGAGCGAGGTCATCGCGCTGCGCGTCGGCTACGAGAAGCTCCAGCGCGAGACCGGCTGGGCGCCGAAGGTGAGCTGGGAAGAAGGAGTCGCCCGCACGATCGCCTGGTACGCCGACAACCGCCACCGCTGGGTCGGCCGGGTGGACTGGCCGGCTCCCGCCCCGTCTACCCTCAAGGCATGAAGATCCTCGTCACAGGCGGCGGCGGATTTCTCGGCTCCCATCTCGTCGAGCGGCTCGTCGCCGAGGGCGAGGAGGTCTTCGTCCCGCGCCGGTCCGGCTACGACCTGACCCGCCAGGACGACGTCGCGCGGCTGTTCGTCGACGCCGAGCCGGAGCTCGTCTTCCATCTCGCGGCGGAGGTCGGCGGGATCGGCGCCAACCGGGCGAACCCCGGCCGCTACTGGTACGCGAACCTGATGATGGGCGTCAACGTGCTCGAGCAGTCGCGCCTCCACGGCGTGTCCAAGCTCGCCGTCGTCGGCACGGTCTGCGCGTACCCGAAGCACACGCCCGTCCCGTTCCACGAGGAGGAGCTCTGGAACGGCTACCCGGAGGAGACGAACGCGCCCTACGGCGTCGCCAAGAAGTCTGTCCTCGTGGGGGGCCAGGCGTACCGCGAGCAGTACGGACTGAACACGATCTTCCTCCTCCCGGCGAACCTCTACGGGCCGCGCGACAACTTCGACCTCGACGCGTCGCACGTGATCCCGGCGCTGATCCGGAAGATGGCCGACGCCGAGGACGAAGTGGTCCTGTGGGGCGACGGCTCGCCGACCCGCGAGTTCCTCTACGTCGAGGACTGCGCGGACGGCCTCATACGAGCGGCCGAGCTCTACGACGGGTCGGAGCCGGTGAACCTCGGCACCGGCGTCGAGACGTCGATCCGGGAGCTGGCGGAGACGATCGCAGAGCTGACCGGGTTCACGGGCGAGATCCGCTGGGACACGTCGATGCCGAACGGCCAGCCCCGACGGTCGCTCGACACCTCGAAGGCCGAGGCGCTGTTCGGCTTCCGCGCCGACACGCCGCTGCGCGACGGCCTCGAGCGGACGATCGCGTGGTATCGCGCGTCGCAGCTCCAGCACGTTGAGAGCTGACACTCTCCTGCACCCGGTCGACTACTGGGCGACGCGCTGGCGCGAGCCCTGGCGGGTGCTCGTGCCGCTGCTCGCGGCGCAGTGGCTCGCGCAGATCGTCTTCGCGCTACGCGTCCACCACAACGGCTTTCTCTACTACCAGGGCGGCGACCAGATCTGGTACTACACGACCGGCTGGCTCGCCGGGCACGGCTTCGTTCCGAAGACGCTGATCTCGCCGGCCTGGGCCCTCCTGCTGGCGCCGTTCGCGCAGATCGCCGGCCCCGGCTACGTGTCGGCACTGCCGGTCGCGATCCTGATCCAGGCGCTCGTCCTCACGCCGGTCGCGCTCTACTGCGTCTACGACATCGGCTCGCGGGTCGCCGGCCGCGTGATCGGGTACGTCGCGGCGGGGTTGTGGGTGTTCGGGCCGTACATCGCGATCCCGCTCTTCAAGAGCACGTACCACTCGAAGTACGTCGACCAGTTCCTCCCGCACCCGCTCGGGCTGACGATGATGGGCGACTTCCCGAGCGTCGTCTGCCTGCTCGCCGCGGGTGCGCTGGTCGTCCGCACGTATCAGACGCGGCGCGTCGAATGGGCGATCGCCGCGGGACTCGTCACCGGCCTGGCGGTCCTGACGAAGGCGTCGAACCTGATCTTCCTCGCGATGCCGCTCGTCCTGTTCGTGATCGCGAAGCGCTGGCGGGAGCTGGGGACCTTCGCGCTCGCTCTCGTGCCGGCGCTCGGCGCGCTCGCGCTCTGGAAGTACCGGGGCTACGGGACGCTGCCGGCGTTCGGGAACGGGCTCGGCCAGCAGCATCTCGCGCTCGGTGCGCAGGGCCCGGGCCCGATCGGTTCCCTGTTCACGCCGCTGCACAAGTACGTCAGCGTCGACTGGGCCAACCTTCAGAACAACCTCGACGGGCTCGGAGAGCAGTTCTTCTCCCTGCGGGTGCTCCAGTTCCTGCCGTTCGCGGGTGCGATCGCGGTGGCCCGGCGGTCGTGGAGGCTGGCGATCGCGCTGTCGGCGTGGTTCTGGCTCTACTTCGTGATCAAGGGGTCGGACCCGGTCTCGTCGGTGGACAGCGCCTCGTTCTTCCGGCTGTTGCTCCCTGCGATTCCGCCGCTCGTCGTCATGGTCGCCTGCCTGCCGGTGCTGGTCCCGCGGCTGGGCCCGGCGATCGCGGAGCGGTTCCCGGCGCCGGTGCCGCGCGTGCCCGGCCGCCGCGTCCTGATCGGCGCCGCCGTCCTCTTCGCGCTCGTCCCGCTCGTCGCGGCGGCCGGCCTGCAGCGGATCAGCACGTCGAGCCGCTCGGTCATCTTCCACCAGATCGCCGTGCCGGTCGACTCGGGCGTCGGCCTGCGGGTCAACGTGGCGCACGGAGCCGCGCGGCTGCGCTGGAACGACTCGTCCGAAGGGTCGACGCGCGTCTTCTACGTCACGCTGCGCACGCCCGGCAGCACCGACGTCGCCTGCCTGCCCTCGTCGGGCACGACGAACTGCTACTTCTCGGGAACCACGCTCCGGCGGGGGACCGCTCTGCGGCGAACCCGTGCGACCTCGGCGACCGACCGGCCGCCGCCCGGGACGTACACCTACCGGATCGCCGTGGCCGCGAACTGGGTCGACGACCCGACGATGGGTGACGTCTTCCTCGTCAGCCCGCCGGTGACCGTGACCGTCCGCTAGCGCTTCTGCTCGAGGCGCTCCTCGAGCAGCGCGAGCCGCTGGGCCAGGATCGTGTTCTGGTCGGCCAGCTTCGAGATCACGGTCGAGTAGTCGAGTAGCACGAGCAGGATGAACAGCGTGGCGACGGCGAACAGCACCGCCGGCGGGTAGCCCTTCACGCCGAGCCAGCCGGCGATCGTGTTCAGGCCGCTCCGCCAGAGCGAGAGCACGAGCAGGACGACGCCGGTCGCGAGCCAGAGCAGCGCGTAACGCTCGCGCAGCCGCCGCTTGCGGATCAGCTCGAGCACGACGAGCACGAGAAGCACGGACGCGCACGCCCCCGCGATCGCGACTGCGAGCGGAGTGACGCCGGCGCCGAGGATCACGCGGGCACCTCCGGCGGCCGGCGGAAGACGGCGACGAAGATCGCCAGCATGACCTTCACCATGTAGTACACGGAGCGGACGGCCCCGATCGACGACCGTCCGGCCGAGCGCTCACGCATCTCCACCGGCACCTCGGCGCGGCGCAGGCCGGCCTTCGCTGCGAGCACGGTCGCCTCGACCTCGGGATAGTCGTGAGGGTAGTACGCCGCGAAGAGCGCGATTGCGCGCTTGTTCGTGACCTGGAAGCCGGAGGTCGGATCGGTGACGCGCCCGCCGACGAGCAGCGTGACCGTCCAGGCGAGCAGCCTGATCCCGTACCGGCGGGAACGGGACGAGCGGTAGCCGGTCCGGCCGATGAAGCGCGAGCCGACCGCGATGTCGGCGTGGCCGGCGACGACGGGCTTCGCCAGCACGTCGAACCAGGCCGGGTCGTGTTGGCCGTCCCCGTCCACGCGCAGCGCGAGGTCGAACCCTTGCTCGTGCGCGTAGCGATAGCCGGTCTGGACGGCGCCGCCGATCCCGAGGTTGAACGGCAGCCGGAGAACGCGCGCGCCCTTCGCGGCGGCCGCGCCGGCGGTGTCGTCGCGCGAGCCGTCGTCGACGACCACGATCTCGATCTCGGGATCTGCGGCCCGAATCTCCTCGATCACCGCGCCGATCGAACCTTCCTCGTTGTAGGCGGGGACGAGCGCCATCCGGCGGAGCGCAGCGAGCCTGGGCTCGACGGCTCCGGGTGCCTCCTGCACCGCCTCAGCCACCGACGGTCACCGCCGCCGGGCGGCCGAGCCCGATCAGCTCGAGCAGCCGCCGCGCCCGGTGGACGTACGTGTGCTCGTCGAGCGCCCGCTCACGCGCGGCGCGCCCGAGCTCCTCCGCCCGTCCCGGGTCGTCGAGCAGCGAGCCGTACGCCTCCATGGCCTCGTCGGTGCTGGACACCACGAGCAGCTCGCGGCCGGGCTCGAACCAGCGCTCGACACCGTCGTACGGGTTCGACACGACGGCCGCGCCGGCCATCGCGAGCTCGAACGGACGCGCCGTTGACGAGGCCGGAACCGTCGCGTGGGCGCTCCGCGTGATGTTGAGGTTGATCCGCGCCTCCGAGATCGCGCGGCCGAAGACGTTGAACGGCACGTCGCCGATCTCGCGCGCCGCCCCCGTGTCGCCGCGGAAGTCGCGGCCGCCGAGGGCGAAGTCGACGTGCGGCAGCCGCTTGCTCGGCTCGCCGACCATCGCCGCCATCCAGTCGCGCCGGAACTTGTCGCCGTACCCGTAGAAGAAGACGTCCATCTGCTTGTCGACCGGCAGCGGCTGGAAAAGCTCGGGGTCGGCGCCCCAGAACACGGCCTCGGCCCGGCGCGCACCGAGCTCGCGCAGCCGGTCGAGCCCGCCCTCGGAGTTCGAGACGACGAGGTCGTACTCACCCGGATCGGCGCCGTGGTAGTAGTTGAAGCCCGTGTCCATGCCGCCGAACTCGGGCAGGCTCATCGGCACGTCCCCGTCGTAGAAGACGACCTGCACGCCGAAGCGGCTGCGCAGCGCCTCGGGGATCCCGCGGAAATGGCTCATGGGGACCGTGAAGACGACGACCGCGTCCACGTCGCGCTCGCGCTCGAGGATCCGCTCGAGGTGCCGCTGCCAGCGCGGCGTCACCCACTTCCAGATCAGCTCTCGAACGAGCCTGTCCGAGCGGCTGTCCGGGGGATTCTCCTCTTGCCGGCGGAGGTGACTGTCTCCCTTCAGGCGTGCGACGAGGTTGCGAGCCTGCTGGAAGGTCTCGCCCTCGCGGTAGCACGGGTTCGGCTCCGTCCGCCACCAGGGCGCCTCGACTGCGCGTCCGCGGTAAGGCGTGACGATCAGGTCGCAGCCCGCCTGGTGCATTCCCTTCCACAGCTGCCACCAGGCAGGCGTGCAGCCGTACCGGAAGTCGAGGTCGACCGCGGAGGCGACGGCAAGGATCTTGGGAGCGCGCCTGCTCACCGATCCAGTATGGCGCAGCGCCCCGCGCGCGCCCGTCCCGCTAACAGAATCCTGACCGCGCTACCGAACCCACATCTGGTCGAAGAGTGCCTGCCAGAACGGGTGGTACGCGTAGTTGCCGACCCGCCTTGAGACGAAATACGCTCAGACGTCAATCGCCTCCCGCGCGCCGCTGGAGCGACGCAGCGTCGACGACGCGGGTGCGGCCCCGCCGGAGCTCGACCGTTTCCCGCTTGGCCTCGGCGCGGAGCACGCGGTTGACCGTCGCGCGCGAGGTGCCGGCGAGGCCGGCGATGTCCTCCTGCGTGAGCGGGATGTCGCCTCCGTAGAGCCTGGCGAGCTCGCAGACGCGCCGGAGCACGCGGGTCTCCGCCGGAACGAACAACGCTTCGGCGAGGAGGTCGCTCTGCCGGCGGAGCCGTTGGGCGAGGAGGCGGACGAGCACGTCGTTCACGCTCGGATACCGCTCGCGCAACGCGTCGAACTCCTCCCGGCCGACGGAGTAGGTCTCGCCGGCCTCGAGCGCGACCACGGTCGTCGAGCGCTTCGCGTCGGGCTCGACGAGGGCCAGCTCGCCGAAGGCCTCGCCGGCGCCCTGGACGGCCACCGTCACCGTTTCGCCGAGCTGGGTCGTCACGCGGCTCGCGAACCGCCCCTTCGCGATCAGGTGCAGCGTGTCCGCCGGATCGTCCCGGTGGAACACCACTTCGTTGCGTCCGAAGCGCCGGCGGCGGGCAACGGAGATCATCCGCCGAACCTCCTCCTCGGGCAGCCTGCCGAACAGATGCGTTCCGGGCATGCCGAAGTGTGACCGTCGTCACATAGCGAATGTCAAGGGGATGTCGCAGCGGATGACCGAGGCGGTGCGGCCTGTCTCGTGGACATGACCACCCGCATCACCACACAGGAGGAGACGACGATGGAACACCTGACCGACAAGATCAGCCTCGCCCTCGCCCTCGCCGCCGCCGTCGGAGCGCTGGTGTTCGCATCCACCGCGTCGGCCATCATCCCCGTCGAGCCCGGGAACGGCAGCCCGGTCACCTACAAGCACCCGCGCAGGCCCGCCGTGAAGAAGACGACCCACCGCTACACGGGCGGCTACCCGGCGACCGGCCACAACCACGTCCGCAGCACGGCCGCCCCCGACGACCAGTAGCTCGGCATTCCCTCCCGGGAACCGCGGGCCCCGCAAGGGGCCCGCTGCACGTTCTAGTACGCGCCCCGCTGGGCCAGAACGGCGGGGATGGTCTTGGCCAGGATCGAGATGTCCAGCCAGATCGACCAGTTGTCCAGGTAATAGAAGTCGTAGCGGACGAGGTCGTCGAAGGACAGGTTCGAGCGGCC
>Ga0070741_10010012_pt1 | contig 18099 bp, 16 predicted proteins | sample Coa_R1_4_FD_66440 | JGI IMG/M metagenome (GOLD analysis project Ga0070741, IMG submission 66440) | Surface soil microbial communities from Centralia Pennsylvania, which are recovering from an underground coalmine fire - Coalmine... | ecosystem: Environmental > Terrestrial > Soil > Unclassified ...
GAGCGAAAAAACGTGTTGAGCATGCTGTTTTTTCTGCTGGCGCTCGGCGCCTACGGCTGGTATGCGCGGCGTCCTGGCATCCGCCGCTACTCGGTGGTTACTTTGCTCTACGCCTGCTCGTTGATGTCGAAGGCCCAGATCATTACCTTCCCCTTCGTGCTGTTGCTGTGGGATTACTGGCCGCTGCGAAGAATGCATGGCGCAGGCCACCAGCGAGAAGAGAGAGAGCTTGAGGCTCCGGCGCTCCGGCCGCGGAGCTTGCGCTGGCTGCTTGCTGAGAAGCTGCCGTTGCTGGCGCTCTCCGCGGCCGCCGCAGTCCTGACGGTGCAAGCCAATGTTGCCGGAGGAACCATGAGCGGCGCAAGAAACTCGTATCCGCTCGGGCTTCGGCTGCAGAATGCGATCATCAGCTACCCGCGTTACCTTGGAAAACTTTTTTGGCCAGCGCACCTGGCGGTGATTTATCCCTATCCCAAGTCTTCGTTTGGCATGGTCTTCGTCGCCACCTCACTGGTCTTCGTCCTGCTGGTGACTTACCTGGCGTATCGTGCACGGACTCGCGCGCCGTATTTGGTTGTGGGCTGGTTGTGGTTCTTGGGGACGCTGGTGCCGATGCTCGGCATTGTGCAGGTGGGCAGCCATCCCATGGCCGATCGGTTTACTTATGTGCCGTTCATCGGACTGTTTATCGCAATATCCTGGGGCGCAGCGGACCTGTATTACGGGAGGGCGATTCCGTCAGCCGATTCGAGTGAAAGACGGGGGCGCTCGCCCGTATGGCTCGTTGTTCTGGCATCGGCGGTGTGCGTCGCGCTGGCGGTCGTCACTTATCGGCAGATCGGGTACTGGAAAGACAGTTTCTCATTGTGGTCCCACGCAATTGCAGTAACGAAGGGCAACGATGACGCGGAAGACAAGCTTGGCTCCGTCCTGGAGCTGCAGGGAAATGAACAAGCGGCGGCCGCACACTTCCGCGCCGCTGCCGCTCTGAACCCGTCGGATCCTCTCATCAATGCCCATGCCGGTTTTGTGGAACAACGCGAGGGTAATCCGCGCCAGGCCATCGCATATTACGAAAAAACGCTGCAGTTAACTCAGGGGGATATCGTCAACACCGCGTCGCTGCGCTTCGACACCCTCAAGAACATGGGCATCGCCTACCGCGACCTTGGGGATGACGCGCGCGCGCAAGAGTATTTTCGCGCGGCGGCGGAGCTTGAGCGTGAGTATCGCAAGTAACGCGTCACAGCACCGCGGTCTCGTGTAGTAGCTCGCCTTTGACGAAGCGTGCCGGGCTGAGCACCTCGACTTCGTCGACGATTTCCGTCCTGCCATAAACGATCAGGTCGGCTAGCATCCTGCCGGTCGCCGGCGCGTGCATGGCTCCGTGACCACTGAAGCCGTTGGCGCAGAAAAGGCCGCTGACTTCAGGGACCGGGCCGATGATGGCGTGGTGGTCAGGCGACATTTCATACAGTCCCGCCCAGGCGCGTTTGGGATTTACGGCGAGGTTTTCGAAGCAGGGTACGCGATCGGCGGCCAGCGTCAACACCTTTTCAATGAAGGACGGCTCGAAGTCGAGGTTGAAACCAGTTTTCTCTTCCGGGTCGCACCAGGCCAGCAGGAATCCGCGGCTCTCGGGACGGAAGTGGAACCCGGTGCTCATGTCGACGACCATCGGCGCTTCGTGAGAGATGCCGTCGAAGGGCTCGGTGGGAACAAGCATTCGGCGCATCGGCTCTACGGGAAGGGAAATGCCGGCCAGCGCAGCTACCTCTGCGGCCCATGGCCCGGCGGCGTTCACTACCTGCCGCGTGCTTATGGGTCCGCGCGTAGTCTCAACTCCAGTGATGCCGGAGGCGTCATGACGGATGGCGGTCACCTCCGTCGATCGCCAGAGCGTCGCACCTTGTTCGCACGCGCGCGCGGTGAAACCTACCATGACGCTATAAGGGTCGATAAAGCCGTCGCAAGGACAGAAACTGCCACCCAGGATGTCGTCATCGCGAAGCTGCGGCACCATTGCCAGCACGTCCTCGCGGCTGAGCATGTGCGCCTGTCCCAACCCCAGAGACTTTTGCAGCTTCTGATTGAGTTCGAGGTATTCAAGGTGCTTAGGCAACGTAGCTATGAATAGGTATCCCTGAGCGCGGTATCCCGAAGGATGCCCCAGGCGCGCTTCGAAACCGTCGTAGAAGGGAATGGAGTACAGCGACATCTGGATGTTGGGTTTGGTGGCGAATTGGGCGCGAACGCCGCCCATACTTTTTCCCGTGGAGCCCTTGCCCTGGTGCGTTTCGCGCTCCAGCACAAGCACGTTGCGACAACCGGCCTGCGTGAGGTGCCACGCGATGCTGGCCCCTACGATGCCCCCTCCGACAATGACCACATCGGCAGTATTCATATGCAAAGCCACATTGTATGAGGGAGCGGGGCACTAGCGACATGCTTCAACGGCTCTCCTGACAGCAGGGTCAAAAGCGCCGTTTTTGTGACTCTTGTCACAGCGCAGTGTGCCTCGGCCGGGCGAGACTTAAACTGATTTATGAATCGCTTTGCCATCATCAACAACCGCAAACGCGCGATCATCGCGCTTGTACATTCGCTGTTTTTTCTTACCGTCGCAGCCGTCCAGCTGGCGATTTCGCACGCCTTGCCGCTGTCCGTACATGGCGAGCGCTACACTGCCGGCTTACTGCTGCTCGCCGTCTATGTGGTGGTGACCACCGTGTTGCTAGTGCTGCTTCGCATCTCGGCTTGCTTACGCGAGAAGCTCTATTTCGCACTGTGTGCAGCCAGCGCAGGTTTTGGCTTGTTGCGAATTGTGCTGGGGGATCCGGCGTTGCATGCCAATATTCTGCGCGTCGTGCTGCTGTTGTGCGCAGTACTCGTCGGCAACGGGATCTTGCGCGTTCACTCCTTGCAAGTCCATTCGGTGACAGCCTCCCCCGGAAGCTGACTGCCCATAACGAGAAAGGCGCACCCAAGGATGCGCCTTTGCTGGTTTCGCTGTTCACCTCGACGCCAGTCGTGGTTAGTGGGCCTGCGCGTTCACTTCCTGGCGGTTCTTGTGCAATGACGCGGTAAAACGGTCGTTACCGTGCGGATCCTTCATGTGGCCGGTCAGCACGGGCCGGAAGCCCTCCGTTCGGCCATAGTAGCCGCGCATGGCATCTTCGTCTTCCTTGATCGAAGCTCCATTGAGAGTCGCCCCAGCAAACAAACCGCGTGAACGGGAATAGGTCAGGATCTCGGAATTCATCTTCCAACTGGTGTCAGCGGCGGCCTGGCGTCCTACTGGCCCGGCGGAGGCACTAGCGGATGCCCCGAGCTTGAACTTGGAGCTAAGCAGCTGATTCATACCGTTCTGATTCATGATTAACATCACCAGGTCCACGCCCTCAGCGCCTATTTGTGCTCCCCAGCTTCCTCCAGTCATCGTGAAGAACGCAGGTGCGCTCCAGCTGCCATTCGCCAGTCGGCACGACGCGACCCCGCGGCCATGCTCAGCACCGAAGATGAAGCCGCCTTTGATCATGGAAGGGATAACGGCGACACACTTCGCTTTGGTAAATACCTCATCCGGAATGCCGTTATCGGGCGCCGCCAGAAGCTGATCAATGTCTTTAGCGGCATCATCCAAGCGTGCTAGTGACTTATCGCGTTCCGCACCTTCTTTGCTGGTAGCATTCTTCGCCTGATCTTTCTTGGCGTCGGCTGCGTTTTCATCGCTTACAGCAGCATCTTTGCGCGACTGGTCGGTGGCGTGCTTCTGCTCGGTGACCGTCGGACGAGTGCCCTGATCCTGGTCAGCCTGAGCGGAATCGGTGCTGTTGTTGCTGTTCGTGGTCGTCGAAGTTGTTGTTGTAGTGCTCTGGCTCTGCACGGCATTGTCATTGCCGTTATTCGCATTAGAGTTTGCGCTGTTGTCCTGAGCCCAGACGATGCATCCAGTGAGCAGCAACAACGCAAGTACAGACCCGATTCCCTTCATAACTTTCTACTCCTCCGTAGACAATAATCCTGCGGACGTCCTGGTAACCCGCCCTGCAAGGTTGGATAACAGGCGGGAGGATAAGGTTTACAAGCCGCGGGGAAGTATTTGTAGTTATGCGATTACAACCAAACTCCCGGCCAGACCATCAGGCGCGGCGCTTGGCAATTGCGGGCTGCTGCCACGGACGCCTGGGGCGCTCGGGCTCAGGCAGATCGCGGTCGCGGACCCGGTCATACATGTAGGATTCGCTAACGGTCCCAAGCCCCTCGTTGTAGAGGCTGATGCCCCCGGTACCTTCCTTTAGCTCTTCGCTGAACTGGTGCAACGCTCTCAGGTGGTCGGCAGTTGCGGGATATACGCCCTTGGAGGTTTTCAGGATTTTCTGGTAGCCCTGATCGACTAGCTTGGAGATCTCGCCATTGATGAGATAGCCGGGATAGGCAAAGATCTTGACGCCGCCGTTTTCCGCACGGTCGATGGCAGCCGAGACCTGGTACTTCTTCAAGAAGAAGCGGCCGTCAGAGCGGGCCGGTTGCACTACGTCGAAGCCATTGTTCCGAAACCATTGCACCGCATCTTCAACGGAGCGGGTCTTAGTTGCCTTTGCCATTCCGCTTACCAGCTTTCGTGCGCTCGGAAGTCAGGAATCCGACACGCTTTGCGTACATCGAATGCGATATCCGGGAACCGACACGTTGCCCGGGATATCGGATTTATTGAGGCGTTCGCCTTGACTTGGTAATTTCGCACACGCCGCCCGAAAGGGCAACTTGCAGGAAAATAATTATCTATGAACAGCATGGTTTCTCTGCCGGAAGCTGCGAAGGGAGTACTGAAGCGGATCGGAAACACCCCTCTGCTGCAACTGCGGCGGGTGTGCACCGATGCGCCCGGCACGACCATACTGGGCAAGGCAGAGTGGTTGAATCCGGCGGGCTCGGTGAAAGATCGCGCCGCAGGCAAAATTGTGGAGGAGGCATTTTGCGCGGGCGATCTCGGTCACGGCCAGCGGTTGCTGGACGCCACCAGCGGCAATACCGGCATCTCCTACGCGATGCTCGGGGCCGCATGCGCATTTGGTGTGACGCTATGCATGCCGAGCAATGTCTCACCGGAAAGGAAGCGGATACTCAGTGCATATGGAGCGGAGGTTCTTTACACCGACCCCGGCGAAGGCTCTGATGGCGCCATTCGCAAGGCGCGGGAGATTGCCGCTGCCGAGCCGGAGAAGTATTTCTATGCCGACCAATACTCTAACGACGCGAACTGGCATGCGCATTACTGCGGCACAGCCAACGAAATCTGGCGTCAAACGCGAGGTCAGCTGACGCATTTTGTGGCCATGCTGGGCACATCCGGGACCTTCGTCGGGACCACACGGAGGCTGCGCGAATTGAACCCCGATATCCAGTGCATCTCATTGCAACCCGACTCGCCCTTTCACGGGATCGAAGGTGCAAAGCACATGTCATCGGCAATTGTGCCCGAGATCTATGATCCCACGCTCGCGGACCTGAATCTTGAAATCAGCACGGAAGATGCCCATGCCATGGTGCGCCGGCTGGCGCGCGAAGAGGGGCTGCTAGTGGGAATTTCTGCCGGCGCCGCCGTCGTGGGGTCGATCCGGATCGCGCGTGAGAACCCCGGGGCGCGGATCGTCTGCATCCTGTGCGATGGTGCGGAGAAGTACCTGAGTGAACGCTTCTGGGATGAGGTCTGACGCGGCCCCAGCATTTTGTCTATTGTTCCGCCAAAGTGAAAGTGACGTTGATCTGCGTGTCGACCGCGACCGGTTCACCGTTCAGGTAATAGGGGCGATAGAGCCACTGCTTCACGGCTTCGATGGCCGCTTGCGTCAGCAAGGGATGTCCGGTGACCACGTGCAGGTCCCGCACGGCGCCGTCCTTGCTTATCACAGCCTGCAGCACCACCGTACCCTGAATGCGCGCTTGTTGGGCCAGCGGCGGATACTGCGGTTTAACCTGGCGAATCAGCAGGCCCTGCGCAATACCTGACGAGACGCGCACCTTTTGCGCAACCACCCGCGGAACGTTCGGAGTGGCGCCGCGCAATACATCGCTGATGATGCTGCTTGGAGCAGCGCCCGGAATTCCCTCGGGCACCCCGATAGAAATTGCAGAACTGGAATCGACGGAGGCTTGAATCTCGCGTGTGAGCACAGCCGACCTCGGCACTTCTCCGGGCACGACCAACACCTCTGGATTCGACTGGCTCGATTGCCGGAGCACCCTGACGGTTTGAATTGGCGACCCCGCCGGCGCAGGCGGCGGAGCCTGGACCGTGCTGAGCAGCGCGCGAACAGGAAGGGCGTCGGTGTAGAGCAGCGAGAGCAGCAACACGAATCCCGCAAGCGCACTCTGCAAGGTGAAGGAAACTGCCGTTGTCCAGTGATTCTGGCGACGCAGCCTTCCATTCGATTCCACCAGACTATCTTCGAACATTGCACCCGGCCTCCTTCCGGTATCTGCATAGACACCGGATGGCGCGGCTTTGATACCAGGAAATGAAGGAAGATCGTTCCGAGGGGTTGGCGGCTAACGCATCACCGCGATAAGCGGAGTTTGCTTTGCCAGTACTTCACCGATAACCGCGGCCTCGACACCCGCGCCCTGCAGCTCCGACAGCAGTCTGCCGGTATCCGATTCAGCGACAGCCATGAGCAGGCCACCCGCAGTTTGTGGATCATAGAGGAGCGTTAAGAGATCCTGCGGCACGCCGGCATCCGCCTCCACGCAACATTCGATGAATTGCCGGTTGGACTTCAGCCCTCCGGGAATGTGGTCGGCCCGAACGCATTCCAGAGCACCCGGCAATAATGGCACCTGAGCGGCACTGATCTTGAGGCTGGTGCCCGAACCAGCGGCCATCTCACGGGCGTGGCCGAGCAGGCCGAAGCCTGTAATATCTGTCATGCTGTGGACCGCAAAACTACCGCCGGTGACCACTTCGGCGGCGGCCTTGTTGAGGGTAGTCATCGAGCGGACGGCTTCCCGAATCCAGGCAAGTTCGGCCTCACCGCTCTTGATTGCCGTCGAAACTACTCCGGTGCCGATCGCCTTGGTGAAGATGAGCCGGTCTCCCGTACGAGCGGAGCTGTTGGTCAGCACCTTCTGCGGATGAATTGTTCCAGTGACCGAGTAGCCTAGCTTGATCTCGTCGTCGCGGATGCTGTGGCCGCCAATGACGGTACAGGCTGCCTCCATCATTTTGGACAGTCCGCCCGCCAACATCCGCTCGAGAATTTCCGGGCCGCTCTTCTCGGGAAAGCAGACCAGCGCCAGTGCGCAGGCCGGTCTCCCTCCCATCGCATAGATGTCGCTGAGCGCGTTCGTGGCGGCGATCTGGCCAAAGACGTACGGATCGTCCACGATCGGCGTGAAGAAATCAGCAGTCTGCACCACTGCCAGCTCGGGTGTGAGTTGATACACGCCGGCATCGTCGGCGGTCTCGAAGCCGACAAGAACATTAGGGTCGTGTTGCCGGGCTAATTTCCCAAGCACCGAGTCCAGCACCGCCGGACTTAGCTTGCTGGCTCAACCGGCGGCTTTCACCATTGCGGTGAGGCGTGTTGGCTTGCTGTCTGGCATGGCAGGTCAATTGTAGAGCGATTTGGGTGGGTGCGACGGACGTTTGCGGGCCGACGTCAATAAGTAGTATCGGCAGAATTCAGCGATTCCCCGCCGTGCTTCGCCACATACATGGCGCGGTCGGCAAGAGCGCACAACTCACCCGGATCGGCAGCATCGTCGGGGAAAAGCGCGTAGCCGACACTCACGCTCAGCTTCACCGTTCGCCGATCCACGCGCAAAGGCAACAGCAAGGCAGACTCCAGAGCCCAAACCAGGGTTTGCGCCCCCTGTGGGTCGACGACTTCACTGACGACCGTGAACTCGTCGCCACCGGTGCGAGCAATGGTATCGGCTGCGCGTAGGCGGGCCGAGAGGCGTCCAACTACTTCCTGCAGGACGCCGTCGCCGATGCGATGTCCGAAGGTGTCGTTTACCCCTTTGAAGTCGTCGAGATCGAGGAGCAGGACGGCTACTTTGCGGCCGCTGCGGGCGGCGTGCGCTATGGCTTGCAGAAGACGGTCCTGTAGCAGACGACGATTGGGCAGTCCGGTGAGGGCGTCATGATAGGCCAGGTGCTCGCTCTCCAGGATCTGCTCCTCGAGCAGGGTTACGATCATGCCGATGGCAACCAGATACTTTGGAATGTCCCAAATTTCAACATCGAGCTTGGCGCCAGGCATCCAGGTGCGCAGAAGGATCGCGGTGGGGAAGCTGGCTCCCCAACTGAAAAATCCAAAGACAGTGGCTAACACTCCCGCCGAATTCCGCCGAAGGCGATACCAGAACATGGCGGCGGCAAAGAAGTTGATGGCCGCCAGAATGATGTGCACGCCATAGTCGGATCGGCCAGCGGCAATGGACCATCCGACCAACACACCAACAAGCAAGATTGAAGCGGCTACGGCAACGCCGTAAGTGGTGATCTTGCGGTACCACTTCCATAGAATGAATAAACCCGCTAGACAGCCGGCAGCCGTGAGGCTGTAGTAGAAGGCGGGAGACTCCACTCCCCATACCATTGTGTTGGTGTAGATCACAGCGGGGAGCGCAACAACCAGTGCGAGCAGCAACTGTCGCCGCACCGTGCTAGCCTTGGGCGCAACCGACACGACAAACGCAGTGCTGGCCAGTTCGAGAGCAGACAATCCGATAGCCAGATCGAGGCGAAGTCCGCCCGGCCGGGGAGGATTCACAAACTGCACTGCGGCGCGCAACAGTACAAGAATCCAGCCCGCCAGCCACAGCCGCACTCGCTCTCGCGAGTGATGTCGCGAGATCGCCGCAAATACCGCGACCAGGATTGCAAGCGCAATCAAAGCCGGCACGGCATTGAAGTTCAGGTGCATCAAGTAATGAGAAGGGGAACCGGCTGAGCCTGGAGCAACAACGCTGTCGATAGCGTAATGTACTTCGATTCGCCGCTGCAATCGGGAAATGCGCGCATCCACCAACCGGACGCGCCATTACCAATAGGGTATGCGCTGGCGGCCGTACCCACGCCACACCGGACCATGAAGCACTTTGTTCTAGAAGGCCCCTCCGCCACCGCCGCCGAAGCCTCCGCCGCTAAAGCCTCCACCCCCGCCTCCTCCGCCCCAGCCTGAGCCGGTGCTGCTGGCGCGCGGCGCTGCCGTGAAGGCCTGATGTGTATCCATTGCCATGTTGTGCATGGCGCTGGCGAAATACAGGGTATTGAAGTCGCTGTACGGTGTTGGGCCAGCGTACCAGGTTGGCGGGTTCTGCACGATGCCCTGGAATGCCTTCGCCCAGCGGTTTTCGATGCCCAGCGCCATAGCATACGGCAGGATTTTCTCGAAGGTATCCGGCGGCATCCGTTTCAGCCGGTCGGAGTCTACACGCGTGATGAATTCTTGCAGGCCGAGGATTTCGACCTTGGTGCGGACGCCCTTCAGAGACTTCGCGGTCATGATGCGTGCGAAGAGAAACACGATAATCAGCGCGATAATGGCGGCGGCAATCAACAGTCCGACGGAGCCGATCACATCGCCCAAGCCCAGCCATTGCACGATCACAAACGGCGCGGCCGTAAGGAGAACGCCAACGACGACATAACCGTGTGCCGAGTCGGGATCGACGCTGTACATTCCCTTGCCCTTCAGCTCGGCGAGGATATCTTCTTTGATCGTGGGGATAGCGACGTAAAAATGATTGCGCAGCTCCGACATGCGGATCTGCGTCGCCCCTCCGGCGAAAAGATGATTAAGCATGACTCGCTCGTGGGCTTCGAGCGCTCCTGAATCCCAGCTGCCGGGCTCCTTTAAGGAGTGAAACGTGTAGTCACGATGGGTAAATAAGAGGACCTTCGAGTCGGTCTCTTCGATCTTTATATATCCCTTGACCGCAAGGTCGATCAGCGTCGATGTAATGTCTCGCGGATGAACGGCATCGTCTACGAGAGTGCCAACCTCAGCCGGCGTCATACCCTTGGGCGGCTCGTACATGGGCGCGACCGAGATGTCGGGCTTGGGGTCGCGTCCCTTCGTCCACCAGAAAAAGAACATCACAACAAAGGCCCACAAGGGCAGCAGCACGATCACGTTGCTGCGCAGGAACCATAGGGCGAAAGTGAGTTGGCTGGGCTGCGTGAGCACACCCTTGGTGATGTAAACGTCCGCGGTAAGACCCTCGCGCATAGAGAGCGGCTCACTGGCCGCTACCCGCACCAGGTTCCCGTTTACGACCACCGTCGCGTTCTGTGAGGCCGAACCGTACACGCCGGTGAAGGCTTGCGCGCGCAGATTGTTGACTGCATCTGCAGGAAACAAAATGGTGGCTGTAGCCTCGTCGATCGGCACAGCCCAGTCATTGCCGGTGACGTTCCAGTACAGCTCGTCGTGATCGTCGAACCAGCGCACAGCATTCTTGACCGTGTAGACGATGTCAACGCTGCGCGAGGCATTCACCGCGTCTGGGATGTAGATCTTCAGGTGGCGATAGTCGCCCTTGGCGCCGGATTGGTACTTCAGCTTGTGTCCCCATCCGTCGGTGACGCCGGTGATGCTGAGAAACAAGGTGTAATTCGAGCCGCGCGGCCCCGGGTACTGAATGGGAATATCGCGGTAGATGCCGTGATACTCGCCATTGAAATACATGACGAGGTGCTCGCGCACCGTCATGGTGCCGTCCTGCTGAACGGTCATGTTGCTGTCAAAGTGAGTGATGTGCCACTCGCGCGCGAGGGCAGGGAGAGCGACGAGAAGGATGAAGACGCAGGCGATCGCCCGCGATGGGCATTTTGCACTTGGCATTTAGGACCTGGCAATCAGGGGCGTTCTGGTTCGCAAGAAAGCAACTGCTAAGTGCCAAATGCTAAATGCCGAGCGCTGCAAGCGCTCAGAATTTGACAGCCACCGGTTCGCGCTGCGCCGGGTCTTTGATGTCGAAGAACTGTTTCTGCTGCACGTGGAACATTCCCGCGACGATGTTGCTGGGAAATTCCTGGATCTTGGTGTTCAGGTCGCGCACCACGGCGTTGTAATAACGGCGGGCGTTCTGGATGGTGTCTTCCAGTTCATTAAGCGTGTTCTGCAACGATTGGAATTGCTGCGAAGCCTGCAACTGCGGATAGGCTTCGGCAACGGCCAGCAATCCGCGCAGCGCGTAGGTGAGTTGTCCCTCAGCCTCACTCTTTTCCGCTGGAGTAGAAGCGGCCATGGCGGCGCTACGGTACTTGGCCACATTTTCAAAGGTACCCTTTTCATGGGCGGCATAACCCTTCACGGTCTCCACCAGATTGGGGATGAGATCGTAGCGGCGCTTGAGCTGCACATCGATATCGGACCACGCGTTGTCGGCGCGTACCCGCAACTGCACCAGAGTGTTGTAAATACCGATGAGTACGAAAACAATGATCGCCAGCAGAACGATGACGACAATGAGACCGATCATTTGAACCTTCCTCCGATCCGACAGGCGCCCCCGTGGCGCGCGAAAACAGGAGACGAAGCGCAAGGTATTATACCCGCGAAGGGAAGGCAACGCGGGAACCCCCGACAAGCCGGCTCATTGCAACATGCAATAGGGAAGGGCGTAGAATGAGGTTTCCGGCCGTTTCCCGCATCTCTTCAGATGGACCATCATCTATTACACATCCCCGATTTCCTGCTGAGAGGACGCATTTATGGCTAGCACTATGACTCCCGCCCGCGAAGGCACACGCCTTGCCTCGACCAAGAACGATGTCCATGTTCCCGCGGCCTTCAAGAATGAGCCGCCGGTGGACTTCTCCAGTCCCGACTACACGCGTCGCATGAGGAATGCGCTGCAGAAGGTACGCAATGAGTTGGGCCGCGAGTACGACCTGGTGATTGGCGGCCGCCGCGTGAAGACCACCGAGAAGACGCAGTCGCTGAATCCCGCCAAGCCGTCGGAGGTGGTTGGGATCTTTTCCGCCGCAGGCGCCAGCGAGGTCGAGCCGGCCATGCAGGCCGCGTTGAAGGCGTTTGAGACGTGGAAGTACACCTCATGGGAGGAGCGCACCAAATTGTTGTTCCGGGTCAGCCGCCTGCTGCGCGAGCGCAAGTTCGAGTTGATGGCATGGATGGTCTACGAGGTCGGCAAGAACTGGGCCGAAGCCGACGGCGACATCGCCGAGTTAATCGACTTTTGCGACTTCTACGCGCTCGAGGCGATCCGGCTCTCGAAGGCCGAGCCGGCTGTGCAGTTGCCCGGCGAGCGCGACTGGTTCCGCTACATCCCGCTTGGCGTGGGCGCCGTGATTCCGCCGTGGAACTTCCCTGGCGCAATCATGGGCGGCATGACCCTGGCGTCCATCGTGAGCGGCAACACGGTAATCCTGAAGCCCTCGGGCGATTCTCCGGCAATCGCCGCGAAGTTCTTCGAGATCCTGGAAGAGGCGGGCATGCCGGACGGCGTGGTCAACTTCTGTCCCGGCCACGGCTCGAGCTTCGGCAACGCCATCGTCGAGCATCCCAAGACGCGCTACATCGCCTTCACAGGGTCGAAGGAAGTCGGCCTGCACATCAACCAGCGCGCAGCAGTGCAGCAGCCGGGGCAGGTCTGGATCAAGCGCACGATTCTCGAGATGGGAGGCAAGGACTCGATCATCGTCGATGCCGATGCTGATTTCGATGCCGCAGTGGAAGGCGTTGCGTCCTCCGCTTTTGGTTTCAGTGGCCAGAAGTGCTCGGCCTGCTCGCGCGCGATTGTGGACGAGCGCATTTATGACCGGTTCCTGCAACGGCTGAAGGAGCGCGTGGAAAAAATTACCGTCGGCGAGCCGGCGCTCAATCCTCACATGGGACCGGTAGTCAACGAGAAGTCGATGAAGTCGATCCTCGGCTATGTTGAGAAGGGAGTTGCTGAAGGCGGCCGGCTGATCACGGGCGGCGAGCGTGCGACCGACGCCGGCGAAGGCTACTTCATCAAGCCAACGGTCATCGCCGACGTCGATCCGATGGCCACAATTTCGCAGCAGGAGATTTTCGGGCCGGTGCTGGCGGTGATCAAGTCGCACAACTTCGAGCACGGCCTGGAGATCGCCAACAACACCGAATTTGGGCTTACCGGCGCCGTCTACACCACATCTGACGACAAGGTCGCGGCGGCAAAGCGTGACTTCCACGTCGGCAATCTCTACATCAATCGCAAGTGCACGGGGGCAATGGTTGGTGCGCATCCGTTTGGCGGCTTCAACATGTCCGGCACCGATTCCAAGGCGGGCGGCCCGGATTATCTGCTGCTGTTCACCCAGGCACAGTCGATTGGAGAGAAGATCACCAAGTAGTGGTTCCTAGAAAGCGTGGCGGGAATGGCCGGAGCAGCGAATGCTCCGGCCTTTATTTCAGGGTTCGCTCTACAATCCACATCATGCACGCGGTCTCCACGCTGCAGCACTTGCCGTATCGGGGACGGCTGGCGCCCTCGCCGACAGGCTTGCTGCATATTGGTCATGCTTGCACCTTCTGGACGGCATATCGGCGCGCAGCGGAACGTAAAGGCACTCTGGTGTTGCGCAACGAAGACCTGGACCCACAGCGCTCGAAACCGGAGTTCGCTCAGGCCATGCTCGACGACCTCCGCTGGCTGGGCATCCGCTGGCATGAAGGGCCGGACGTCGGCGGTCCGTTTGCGCCTTACGAACAAAGTCAGCGCCGGCCCCTCTACCTCACGGCCTGGCGGAATCTGCGCGACGGCGGACACATCTATCCCTGCAGTTGCTCACGAAAAGACCTGGCCACCTCGGCAACTGCTCCACAAGAGGACGATGATGAGCCGCTGTACCCGGGCCGCTGCCGGTCGGAATTGAGTGAAGCAAAAACATATCAAAGCCCCACAGGCGTCAATTGGCGATTTCTGGTTCCGGAGGGCGAAAGGGTGGCTTTTGACGATCTGCGCGGAGGTAGTCAGGCGTTCGTGACCGGCCAAGATTTTGGTGACTTCATAGTCTGGCGCCGCGACGATGTACCCGCCTATCATCTCGCCGTAGTGGCCGATGACGCCAGCATGGGTATTACGGAGATTGTGCGCGGCGCCGATCTGCTGAAGTCCACCGCGCGCCAACTGCTGCTCATCCGAGCTTTGGAATTGCCCATTCCCGCCTACTACCATTGCGACCTAGTTTGCGATGATAGTGGCCGCCGCCTGGCCAAGCGGCACGATGCGCTGAGCATGCGCGCGCTGCGGGAACAGGGCCGAACGCCGGAAGAAGTGCTGAGGATGTGCAGGTAACAAATAGCGTTGGCAGGCGGCGATCCTTCAAGCTTGCATCCGGATCCTCTACCACATCCGCCAGGCCTGCATGGAAGCGCTGGTTGCTAGTTGCTGATTGCTCGTGTATTGTCACCGGTTCGGAGGAGTCCGATGGGTGTGAAGTGGCCGGCAATCGTGGTGGCTGCGATAGCGGATTGGTTGCTGGGTGCGGTATGGTTCTCAATCTTTGCCAACCAGTGGAGAGCGGGCGCCAGCCCCGCTGCAGCACAGGCGCAGGCGAACATGGGACATCCGTATTTCTGGCCTTACCTGATTGCGCTGGTATGCAGCATTGTGATGGCTTATGTCATCGCCCGGGTAGTCGCCGGCTCGGAAACACACGGGCTATTTCGCGGTATCATTGCTGGCGTTCTGGTGGGTCTAGCGGCCTCCGCTGCGATGGTTACGGAGGTCGTGTTCGAAATTCGGCCGGGGTCTTTTGTCCTGATCTCCGCCGGCTATCCGCTGTTGGGGAGTATCCTCATGGGCATTATTATCGGGGCGTGGAGACACAAGTCCACGCCGGAGCTCCGCCCTCCGGCTACAGTAAAGCGATGAAGATCGAAGACAAGACGGTCAAGGGATATCTTAAGGCGCTTAGCGGGCTGCAACAGTTGCCGGGTCCCGACGGGCAGCGTTATATCGAGCTGTTTCGTCACGGCACGCTGAGCATTGAGCTGTATGCGCCCCGCGAGACCGATCCGCAGACGCCACACAGCCGCGATGAAATCTACGTGATTATCAGCGGCAGCGGGCGCTTTCGCCTGGGAACCCTGGAAACCGCCTTCGCTCCCGGAGATGTCCTGTTTGTGCCCGCCGGCGAAGAACATCGGTTCGTCGAATTCGGAGATGACTTTGCCACTTGGGTCTTCTTCTACGGCCCCGAGGGCGGCGAAGCGCAAGTGAAACCGTCCTGAACCGCTCGATGCATGCCGTGAATAACTCCGCACCCGGTCTCTGCTCGGAGCCTTTCACCCTCTGCCAACCTGAGCGCCTCATTCAGAACTCTTACTGAACGCGGTTATCTGTTGCGGTTCGGAGAAATGAGGGTCCCGACTTGCACCGTCTGAAGGCGCCCTGCTCGGTTCTGTTGGCGCTTACCATCGTTATGTTGCCCAGTACGGCGCCTGCTTACTCGGTGCTCACGCACGAGGAGCTAATCGACCTTGCCTGGAAGGACAGCATTCGGCCGCTGCTGGTGGCGCGTTTTCCCAACATTAGCGAGGCCGAGCTGCGCGAGGCGCACGCCTACGCCTATGGCGGCTCAGCCATCCAGGACATGGGCTACTACCCCTTCGGCAAGCAGTTCTTCAGCAATCTTACGCACTACGTACGGTCCGGCGATTTCATAGCCAGCCTGTTTCGCAATGCCCACAATGCTAACGAGCTGGCGTTCGCGGTTGGCGCGCTGTCGCATTATCTTGGCGATAACACCGGTCACAGCGAGTGCATCAATCCCTCGACCGCGGTGGAGTTCCCTAAGCTCGCGCGCAAATATGGGGAATCAGTAACGTACGACGAGAGCCCGCACGGCCACGTGCGCACCGAGTTTGCGTTCGACATCGATCAGCTCAGCCATCATCGGCTGGCGCCCGCCGCTTACCTTGGTCATATCGGACTGAAGGTGCCGCGCGCGCTGGTGGAGCGCGCTTTCTATGAGACATACGGACTGCACCTGAACGAGGTACTGGGCCGCGAACGTCCCGCCATACGCGGCTATCGCACATCGGTGCGCAGCTTCATTCCGCGGTTCGCCCACGCCGAAGCCGTGCTGCATGGCGGTGGAATGCCGCCGGACATTACGGATGAGGCCTTCGAGATATTCGCGCGCGATGTGCAGCACGCCGACTTCCAGGCACACTGGGCCGCCATGCGCAAAAGCCCGGGTTTCCTGACTCATATGCTGGCGGTGCTGATCTTCATAACGCCACGGATCGGCGTGCTTTCTGATCTGGCAATTCGCGGACCCAACCGCGATACCGAGCAGTTGTACGTGCGCAGCGTGAACGACACGATGGCCCAGTTCCGCGATGTCCTGCACCGGCTGAAGGAACAGCCCGGCCCGCCAATTGTGCTGCCCAATCGCGATCTGGATACCGGCGAACTGGTGAGACCCGGTGGGTATCCGCTGACCGACACAACCTACGCCGAGTTGCTGCGGCGCATTACCGCTGAGCCGTCGCGGAATGTTCCGTTCGGCATTCGCCGCGACCTGCTTGCGTTCTACTCGAACCCGAACGCGCCGATTGTCACCAAGAAGAACCGGAAAGCCTGGGAACGCGTGCAGGAAGATTTAGCTACACTGCGCGTGATGCCATTGGGTGAGGAGCGGCAACCGGGCCTGGTCGCAAGCGATCACTGACGCCGGGTTTTAAGGTGCCGTCTGCCCCGCTTCGTAAGCCCCAGATAACGAATTTCAGGCTGGCCAATTTACTTCTGCAGGGAATTCCGACAATATTGCCTATTGCGAGGTCCGCCATGCGTATTGCGGTGTTCCGTTGCTGTATAGCCTCCCTCCTGTTTGCATGTATAGCCGTTTCGGCGGCGCTCGCGGCAGAGCGGGTCGTCGACCTCACCGCCTCTGACGGCACCAAGCTGAAGGCATCGTACTTTCCCGCTGCCAAGCCCGGCCCGGGCGTCCTGCTGCTGCATCAATGCGACCAGGACCGCCGGATTTGGGGCGGTCTGCCCGGCCAACTTGCCGCGGCCGGAATTAATGTGCTCACGATTGATATGCGCGGCTTCGGGGAGAGCGGCGGCGTTCCGCACGACAAGGCTACGCCGGAGGAAGCACAGGCCGCACAGGCGAAGTTGCCGGGCGATATCGACGTGGCCTTCCAGTATCTGCAATCGCAGCCCGGGGTGAAGAAGGACGTAATCGGTGTGGGCGGCGCAAGTTGCGGAGTCGGCAACTCGGTCGGCACTGCAATGCGTCATCCCGAGGTGCGCTCGCTGGTGCTGCTGGCCGGCCCCGCGAACTATGCCGGCCGCCAGTTCCTGCGTAACGACCACAGTGTGCCCGTGCTTTTCGGCTACGCGGACGATGATCAGTACCCGCCCAGCATACTGGCCATTCAATGGCTCTACACACTCACGGCGGATCCCAGCAAGAAAATGGTGTCCTACCCGAACGGCCGACATGGCGCGGAAATCTTCAAGGCCCATCCCGAGTTCATGACCCAGATTACCGACTGGTATGTGACCACGCTGATCAAAACTCCCGGCAAGGCGCCGGTCCCGAGCGACCCCGTAAAGGTTCCGGCCGAGGTGCAGGCCCTCAACACCATCGATGAGGGCGGCGCCGCTAAAGTTCAGGCGCAGTTGCAGGAAGCGCGGCAGAGCGATCCTAACGCCAAGCTCTTCGACGAGACGCTGGTCAACCTGATGGGATACGAGCACATGCAGGCCGGGGACATGAAAGGTGCAATCGAGATCTTGAAACTCAACGCGGCCGGATACCCGAATTCCCCGAACGTGTACGACAGTTTGGGTGACGTCTACCTCGCGGATGGGCAGAAAGAAATGGCGCGGGAGAATGCGAAGAAGGCGCTGGAGTTGTTGCCGTCGGACAGAAGCGATGATCAGCAGCGCAAAGATGGGATCAGGGCGAGCGCGGAAGGTAAGCTCAAACAGCTTGGCGATGCCGATAACGGCACGACATCGACAACCGGGAAAACTTCGCAATAGTGTTATGGGGCATGGAGCGGGAGACGGGGATCGAACCCGCGACCAACGGCTTGGGAAGCCGTGACTCTACCACTGAGTTACTCCCGCTCGAAC
>Ga0070741_10010013_pt1 | contig 18094 bp, 16 predicted proteins | sample Coa_R1_4_FD_66440 | JGI IMG/M metagenome (GOLD analysis project Ga0070741, IMG submission 66440) | Surface soil microbial communities from Centralia Pennsylvania, which are recovering from an underground coalmine fire - Coalmine... | ecosystem: Environmental > Terrestrial > Soil > Unclassified ...
TGCCATCGCCCTCTCCCCTCGTCAGTGAAGCGGGGCCGCCGAGGGGGAGGCGGCCCCGCGTTCACCCGAGTGCGCAGCCTCCACCTAGGTGTTCTGCGCCTCCCACACGAACGAGTGCAGGCCGGTGTCGAGTGGGCCGGCCCCCTGCCCGTTCGCGGCGTTGTTGTCCTGGAGCGTCACGGTGAAGCGGTACGTGACGGAATCGTTCGTCGCCCAGAAGCCAGCTCCCGGGTTGGTGACCAGGCCGCTCGCGTAGTCGGACGGGAACCCGGCGAGCGTGCCGGTGTAGATGTTCGAGCCGCTGAAGGTGCTGCAGTCGCCGAACGGGCTCGAGCTCGTGCCCTGGTCGACCGTCAGGTCCACGTACGGGGCGAGCGGACCGGTCACCCCGGTCGCGTACAGGTGCACCACGGCGTCGAGCGTCCCCAGGTAGGTCACGGTGATGCACGACGTAGCCGTGTCGCCCGGCTTGGCGTTCGTGAGGTTGTACATCGCGGCGTTGCTGTCGTTGTCGGTGATGTACACCGTTCCGGCCTGGAAGTAGTTGTTGTCGTTGCTCGTCGTGCTCGAGAACGCAGAGAACGTCCCGAACCCGGCAAGGCTTCCGACCACGCCCACGACGAGCAACGTGAGCAGGACCTTGCGGCCCCTCTTCGCGCGGGTCTTCTCCGCCATCGCCCTCCTCCTCCGTTCCTGATTCCACATCGGCGTCACCCTTGGCTTCGGCACCAACCGTGCCCACGACGATTCCCGGGCGTAGGGAATTTCGGGTACCGGCGATCGGGTAGAGGTGTCCCCCCAACAGGGAGGTGGCGGGATCGCCCGTCAAACCGAGATCGCGCCGTGCTTCACGGCGAACGCCACGGCCTCCAGCTTCGAGTGGACCCCCAGCTTCGCGAGCAGGTTCCGAACGTGGGTCTGGACCGTCTGGGGGCTGATGAACAGCTTCTGCGCGATGCCGTCGTTGCGCATCCCCTCCGCCAGGAGCTGGAGGATCTCCCGCTCCCGGTCCGTGAGCTCCTCGAAGAGCGCGAGGGCGTCCCTGCGGGCCTCACGCTCCTTGGCGACCTGGTGGAGGAGGCGGGTCAGGGTGAGGGGATCGATCAGGACCTCCCCCTCCGCGGCGGCCTTGGCCGCCGCGAGCACCTCGTCGGCGGCCTCGTCCTTGCCGAGGAACCCCGAGGCGCCGGCCTCCACCGCTTCGACGAGGAGGCGCTCGTCGTCGTGGGCCGTCATGATCACGACCTTGGTGGCCGGGGAGATCTCCTTGATCCGGCGGGTCGCCTCGATCCCGTCCATGCCGCCCTTGAAGACGATGTCCATCAGGACGACGTCCGGTTGGTGCTCGCGGCAAAGCTCGATCGACTCCTCCGCGGTATGGACGGGAGGGGAGATCATCCGGAACCCCTGATCGCGCTCCACGACCATCGCGAGGGCGTCCGTGAGGATCTTGTGGTCATCGCAGATGAGCAGCGTGACGGGCCCTCGGACCTCCACCGGATACCCCTCGTTCACCTAGCGGGCAACGTGACCCGCAGCATCGTACCGCTCCCGGGCTGCCCCTCGATGTCCAATCGGCCTCCATGGGCCAGGACATGAGCCCGGCAGATGAACAGACCGAGTCCGGCTCCCGGCGCCTCCTCGTACCCGGGGGGACGGTACGCGGAGAACCTGGCCATGACGGCCTCTCGCTGCTCCTCGGGAATGCCCGGCCCCCGGTCGCGCACCTCGATGACCGCGGAGCCGTCGCCGGCCCGGCTCACCCGGACCTCGATGGGCGACCCGGCCGGGGAGAACTTGGCCGCGTTGTCGATCAGGTGGGCGACGACCTCGGCGATCCGGGTCCGGTCGATGGGAATGGAGAGGTCGGGCTCGGTCTCGACCACCATGGGATGGTCGCCGACGGGGGTATGCCAGGCGATCTCCTCGACGAGCTTGCCAAGGTCCTCGGGGCGCTTCACGTACTCGAGACGCCCCGCGTCGATCTTCATGGCGGTGGAGGCCTCCTCGGCGATGATCCGCAGGCGTTCGGCCTCCGAGTCGATGAGCTGGAAGAACTCGAGGCGCTCCTCGTCGCTCATCGACTCGTAGAGCCGCGATCCCGTGGCGGCGAGCCCCTTGACCGACATGATCGGGTTCTTGAGCTCGTGGGCCACCTTGGACGCGATCTCTGCCCGCCCGGCGGCCGGGCCGGTTGGGGCGGTCCGGGCTCCGCGGCGCACGAGGAGCCAGGCACCGACGGCGCCGAGAGCGGCACCAAGCGCGAATCCTGCCGCCCATCCGATCACGGGCCGAGTCTAGGCCGCCTCGAGACCCCGGTCCCGCAAGCGGAGCTCGGACGGCCCCCGCCCCGCCGAGCTCCGCCCGCCCCGGGCAGGCGAGCGGGGCTCGACCTGGCCTTCGCGCCCGGCTCCCTAGTGGTACGAGTGCTCCTCGTCGGGGAACGTCCCCTCCGCCACCTCCCGCGCGAACGCGCGGGCCGCCCGCTCGGTCTCGGCTCGGAGGTCGGCGTAGGCCTTGGCGAACTTGGGCGGTCGGTCGGTGATGCCGAGCAGGTCGTGGATCACGAGCACCTGGGCGTCGCAGTGCGGGCCCGCCCCGATGCCGATCGTGGGGATCTGGAGGGTGCGGGTGATCTCGGCGGCGAGCTCGGCCGGCATCGCCTCGAGCACGATCGAGAAGGCTCCGGCCTTCTCGAGGGCCTGGGCCTGATCGAGGATCAGCGAGGCCGCCTCCCCCCGGCCCTGCACGCGGTAGCCGCCGATCCCGTTCACCGACTGAGGGGTGAGGCCGACGTGGGCCATCACCGGGATCCCGATCTCGACCAGACGATGGACCAGGTCGAGCTGGGGGCCCTCGATCTTGACGGCGTGAGCGCCGCCCTCCTTCAGCAGGCGGCCCGCGTTGCGGACCCCCTCCTCGGTGGAGGCCTGGAACGACATGAAGGGCATGTCGCCGACGACGAGCGCGTTCGTCACCCCGCGCGAGACGGCGCGCACGTGGTGGAGCATCTCCTCCATGGTCACCGGCAGCTCGTTCGCGTACCCGAGGACGTTGCGTCCGACCGAGTCGCCGACCAGCAGGACCGGGATCTCGGCCCGGTCGAGGATCCGGGCGGTGGGGAAATCGTAGGCGGTCAGCATGGCAAATCGCCTTCCCGCCGCCTTCCACGCCCGAAGGTCGTGAACGGTCACGCTCATGGCTCGCGCCTCCTCTCGTGAGTGCACGGCTCGTTCCGAGCAGTGTAGCCGTCCGGGGTGGAAGGAACCGGTGCCCCCGGTCGTGCGTGTCGGTGGCACCTGCTAGGGTCGCCTCGACCGGAACTCGCTACACTCTGGGGGCCTACCCAATCCTGCTCCCCCGGTGGGGGCCGCCCAGACCAGAGGAGGTGGGGAACTGAGGCGCTACGAGGTCATGCTCATCCTGCCCGCCGACGCCGACGAGTCGGTCGTCGGCACGGCGGTCGACCGCATCGCCCGGATCGTCTCCGAAGGCGGAGGCGAGGTCGGCAAGATCGACCGGTGGGGTCGCAGGCGGCTCGCCTACGAGATCGCTCGGCAGACGGAGGGCTACTACGTCGTCGTGGAGTTCACCGCCGAGCCGGCCGTGATCGCCGAGCTCGAGCGTGCCCTGCACCTGGCCGACGAGGTCGTGCGGTTCAAGGTGGTGGTCCGGCCGGCTGCGTGAGCGCGGTCGCCGGTCGCCTGGGTGACTTCCCCCTCCCCGAGGCGCCATCCCTCGGGGAGCGGAACGGGAACAGGAAGGTGATGGAGATGGCCAGCGACAACCAGATCATCATCGTCGGCAACCTGACCGACGACCCCGAGCTCCGCTACACGCCGAACGGGGCGGCCGTCGTGAAGTTCCGCGTGGCGGTCAACCGCCGCTACCGGGACGAGGCGGGCAACTGGAAGGATGGGGACACCTCGTACTTCACCGTGAACGCGTGGCGGACCCTGGCCGAGAACGTCGCGGAGTCCCTCACGCGCGGGACCCGCGTCCTCGTGGCCGGTCGGCTTCAGATGCGGTCGTGGGAGACGCAGGACGGGGACCGGCGCACGGTGGTCGAGATCGAGGCCGACGAGATCGGGCCGAGCCTCCGGTGGGCCACGGCCAAGGTCGAGCGCCAGGGCCGCGCGGGCGGCGACTGGTCGGCTCCCGCGACGGTTGGCGCCGGCCCGACGACAGACGAGGAGACACCGCTGGATGCCGACTAAGTCCAAGAAGCGCTCGGCGAAGAAGGAGAAGGACGACAAGGCCTGGCAGAAGAAGCAGAAGAAGAAGGTCTGCGTCTTCTGCAAGGACCGCATCGAGTACGTGGACTTCAAGGACGTCGCGACGCTGCGCAAGTTCGTGTCGGAGCGGGGGAAGATCCGGGCCCGCCGGGTGACCGGGAACTGCGCCCAGCACCAGCGCGACGTCGCCGCGGCCATCAAGAACGCCCGCGAGATGGCCCTGCTACCGTATTCGACTCGATGAAGGTCATCCTCCAGAAGACGGTCGACAAGCTCGGGAACCCCGGCGACGTCGTCGAGGTGGCCGACGGCTACGCGCGCAACTTCCTGATGCCGCGGGGTCTGGCCGTGAAGGCCTCCAAGGGTGCGGTCCGGCACGTCGAGAGCCTCAAGCGCGCCCACGCCGTCCGCATGAACCGGGCCAAGGTCGAGGCCGAGGCAGTGGCGCAACGGTTGATGGCCACGCCGATCACGATCCGCGCCCACGCCGGGGAGGAGGGCAAGCTCTTCGGCAGCGTGACGGCGAGCGACATCGCCGAGGAGATCGAGCGCCAGTGCGGCGTGCGGATCGACCGGCACGACGTCCACCTGGACGAGCCCATCCGGAGCCTCGGGACCCACGAGGTCCGGGTCCACCTGTTCGCCGAGGTCGACCCGGTCCTCACCGTCGAGGTCCAGTCCACCGAGAGCTGACCAGTCCAGACGTCGGCCAGGTCCGCTCCGGGCGGCCCCAGGGTTCGCGCCGGGATGTGCCCGCCCGGACCGGTTGCGCGCGCCCTTCCCACGGCATGAAATGCCTGCTCAGCGGCGTGTCGGTGCCCCTTTCTACATTCGTCCACAAGCCATCCACAGGAGGAAGGTGCAGGTGAGAAAGGGAGCGACAAGGTTTCTGAGGGCGCGACGTCGGCCAACGCGCGTGCACACCCTTTTCCAGTCGCTGTCCCGTAGGGGGATTTTCCCCCCGAGGATAGGGTGACCCCGCTTCGTCGGAGAAGGGGGAACGTGCGTGGCACGCGCGGCTGATGAGGTTCGGCGGCTCCGCCCCGACCGGGTTCCTCCACACAACCTCGAGGCGGAGGAGTCGGTCCTCGGCTCGATGATGCTCTCCCCCGAGGCCATCGCCGACGTGGTGGAGGTCGTTCGCCCCGACGACTTCTACCGCTCGGCCAACGGCAAGATCTTCGACACCCTCCGCCAGCTCTACGCGCGTGGCGACCCAGTCGATGCGATCACCGCGGTCGAGGAGCTCCGTCGCCGGGGCATCCTCGAGGAGGTCGGTGGCCACCTCTACATCCACGAGCTGGTCGAGCAGGTGCCGACCCCGTCGGCGGCGGGAAGCTACGCGAAGATCGTGGCCCAGCACGCACTGCTGCGGCGGCTCATCCAGGCCGCGGCCCAGATCATGGAGCTCGGCTACTCGGACCCCGAGGATCCGGAGAAGGCGGCCGACGAGGCCGAGCAGCGCATCTACGAGGTCGCCCGTCACGACGACAAGGAGCAGGTCGCCTCGCTGCACGAGCTCGTCGACCAGGCGATGACCGATCTCGAGAGGATCCAGAACCGGGAGTCGGCGTTCGCGGGGCTACCGACCGGGTTCCGAGACCTCGACACCCTGCTCTCGGGGCTTCAGGCGGGCAACCTGATCGTGGTCGCGGCCAGGCCGGGCGTCGGCAAGTCCTCGTTCGTGACCAACCTCGCGCGCAACGTCGCCGTCGAGAGCCGGGTGCCCGTCGCGATGTTCTCGCTCGAGATGTCGAGATGGGAGATCGGGATGCGCCTGCTCTGTGCCGAGGCCCGCGTGCCCTGGGACTCGATCCGCAACAAGCGCGTGGGGGCGGACGACTGGTCGCGAATCGTCCAGGCGGCCGAGGTGCTCCACGACGCGCCGCTGTCGATCGTCGACTCGGGCAACGTGACCCTGGTCGACATCCGGGCCAAGGCCCGGCGCCTCAGCACGCGACGGTCCGGCCTGGGCCTCATCATCGTGGACTACCTGCAGCTGATGTCCCACCACCGGCGCGTCGACAACCGCCAGCAAGAGATCGCGGAGATCAGCCGCGGGCTGAAGCTCCTGGCCAAGGAGCTCGACATCCCGGTCATCGCCGTGTCGCAGCTCAACCGCGACCCCGAGCGCCGTCAGGACAAGCGGCCCCAGCTCTCCGACCTTCGCGAGAGCGGCGCGATCGAGCAGGACAGCGACGTCGTGATGTTCATCCATCGGGACGACAGCGATCCGGCCAAGAAGGGCCTGGCCGACCTGATCGTCGCCAAGCATCGCAACGGGCCGACCGACACGGTGCCCCTCACCTTCCTGCCGCACCTCACGCAGTTCCGCAACTACGCGCCGGCCACCGCGTGAGCGCCGGCGCCGTAGGCTTCGGGACCGTGGCGGCCAATCGGCGACCGATCCGAGCGATCCACCGGCGCCTGGTGCGGCGGTTCGGGCCCCTCCGGGCTCCCCGCCGAACCGACCCGCTCGACGAGCTCATCCTCACGGTGCTCTCCCAGCACACGAGCGACGCGAACGCGGACCGCTCGTTCCGCAGCCTGCGGGCTGGGTTCCCGACCTGGGACGCGGTTGCCCGTGCCCGCACCTCCGCCGTCGCCGAGGCGATCCGTTCCGGGGGCCTGGCCAACGTGAAGGCCCCGCGCATCCAGGCGATCCTGCGGGCGATCCGGGAGCGCGAGGGAGGGTACACGCTCTCGTTCCTGGGGACGCGACCTGACGCGGAGGTTCGCCGCTACCTGACGTCGCTCCCCGGCGTCGGGCCGAAGACCGCCGCCGTCGTGATGGCCTTCTCCCTGGACCGGTTGACGATCCCCGTCGACACGCACGTGCACCGGACGGCGCGACGGCTCGGCCTCGTCTCTTCGCGCACCTCGGCCGAGCGGGCGCATCGGGTCCTGGACGAGCTGACCCCCCCGGAGCTGCGCGTGGACCTCCACGTGGGGTTGATCACCCTCGGCCGCGAGGTCTGCAAGGCGGGGCGTCCCCGCTGCGAGGTCTGTCCGCTCGCGGACCTGTGTCCGACGGCAACCGTCGTGCTCGATCGCGCGAGCGCCCAACGGTCCGCCGCCGCCGGCCGATGAGCCTCAGCCGACCGTATCTGGAGCGGGTGAGGGGAATCGAACCCCCGTTTCAAGCTTGGGAAGCTTGCGTTCTGCCATTGAACCACACCCGCAGGCCTCGCCCGGGATCGCCCCCGGGCGCCCTCAGTCTAGCGACCTCCACGGCGCGCGTCCGACCTGCTAGCGTTCCGCTCCCATGCAGGACCCGAGTTTCTGGCCGACGGTGCTCTCCCGGCTCGTCTCGGGGGAGTCGCTGAACGCAGACGACAGCGCCGACGCCATGCTGGCGATCATGCGCGAGGAGGCCACCCCCGTGCAGGTGGCCGGGTTCCTGATGGCCCTGCGCGCCAAGGGGGAGACGGCCGCCGAGATCGACGGCTTTTCCCGCGCGGCGCTGGACATGGCCCGCCCGGTCCGCGTGTCCGTTCCGGTCGTCGACACGTGCGGCACCGGCGGGGATCGGTCGGGCACCTTCAACATCTCGACGCTCGGGGCGATCGTCGTCGCGGCGTGCGGGGTGGCCGTGGCCAAGCACGGGAACCGGGCCGCGTCCTCGCTGTGCGGGTCCGCCGACCTGCTCGAGGCGCTCGGCGTGCGAATCGACCTCGATCCATCCGGCGTCGAGCGGTGCATCGCGGAGGCCGGGATCGGGTTCATGTTCGCTCCCGTGTTCCACCCCGCGGCCGCGTACGCGGCGGGCATCCGTCGGGAGCTGCGCGTCCCGACGGTCTTCAACTTCCTCGGCCCGCTCACGAACCCGGCACGCCCGAGCGCGCAGGTGGTCGGCGTCTCGGATCCAAAGATGCTTCCCCTGGTGGCCGAGGTGCTTGCGCGTCGAGGCGTCCGGGCCAAGGTGGTCCGTGGAGCCGACGGGCTGGACGAGCTCACGACGACCGGTCCCTCGACGGTGGTGGAGGCCCGGGACGGCGCGACGCACGAGGGCGTCCTCGACCCGACGGAGCTCGGGCTCGCTCCCGCGAGCCCCGGGGACCTGCGCGGTGGGGACGCCGAGACCAACGCCCGCATCGCCCACGAGGTGCTGTCCGGAGAGCCCGGGCCGCACCGCGACGTCGTCCTGCTGAATGCCGCGGCTGCCCTCGAGGTCGCGGGGCGGGCCCCGACGCTGGCCGACGGCGTGGCCCTGGCGGCCGAGGCGATCGACTCGGGGGCGGCTGCGGCGACCCTCGAGCGCTGGGTCGCCGTCTCCCGGGCCGCGGCTCGGGGCCGGGAGGGGTAAGTCCGCGCGAGGCCCGGCCCGGGAGGGGGAAGCCGCGCGAGGCCCGGGCCCGGAGCCGCCCTCGCGGCCGGCCGCTCATCGAAACGGTCCGTCGAGGAGCGGGTAGCATCGGCCCCGCGATGATCCTTTCCGACCGAACCATCCGCGAGGAGATCCAGGCCGGGCGCATCGTGATCGACCCGTTCGACCCCGCGTGCGTCCAGCCATCGTCGGTCGACCTCCACGTGGACTCCCAGTTTCGAGTGTTCGCGAACTCCCGCTACGCGTACATCGACGTGAAGCGCGAGATGCCCGAGCTCACGGAGCTCGTGCAGGTCGCGGACGGCGAGCCGTTCATCCTGCACCCGGGGGAGTTCGTCCTCGGGTCCACCGTCGAGCGGGTGGCGATCCCGAACGACACGGTCGCCCGCCTCGAGGGAAAGTCCTCGCTCGGGCGCCTCGGGCTGCTGATCCACTCGACCGCGGGCTACGTGGATCCCGGGTGGGACGGCTTCCTCACGCTGGAGCTGTCCAACGTCGCCAACCTGCCGATCACGATCTACCCCGGGATGAAGATCGGGCAGATCTCGTTCTTCCGCCTGTCGACCCCGGCCGAGCGTCCGTACGGCTCGCGGGGAGCGCGGAGCAAGTACCAGGGGCAGCGGGGTCCGACGGCGAGCCGGTTCTTCGAGGAGTTCGTCTCCGACCGCCCGCCCGGGGTCGGCCCGTCCAACTAGTCCGTTATTACAGACTAGTTACCGGCGCGGAACGTGGGGCTCCGGGCTCCGCTCGACCGGTCCATCGGACCGGTGGGGGCTCCGACCCGGTCAGTCGGACGGGTGGGCGCCGGTCGAACCGGGTCGGGGTCAGACGGCCGTGGTCTGCCCCTCGAGCGTGGCGAGGGCCTCGCGGGCGGCCGTGGCCACCTCCGGCACCGGGTCGGAGGTCGCCGCGAGCGAGAGCCCCTCGCGGGCGCGTGGATCGCCGAGGCGTCCCAGGAGTTGGGCGGCGCGGATCCGGACCCGCTCGTCCGGGTCGGAGAGCCTCGCGAGCAGCGTCTCGAGAACGCCCGGGCCCCCGATCGCGGCAAGCGCCTCGATCGCCCGAAGCCGCCGGTCCGGGTCGACGTCGCCTGCCTGCGCGAGGAAGCCGTCGGCGCCGACGATGCGTCCCAAGAGCTCGCCGACGGTGGAGGTGACCTCCGCGTGCCCCTGCAGCAGGACGTCGATCAGGAGCTCGACGGCGGAGGGCCCCATCCGCAGCAGCAGGTCGGCGGCCGACTCGCGGAGCGCCGGGATCGCGAGCACGCCGGCCAGTCGCTTGGCGACCGCCGGCGAGCTCCACTCGGTGAGCACCTCGCTGGTCACCCCGCGCACCCGCTCGTCGGGGTCGTTCAGCGCCGTCACGAGCAGCCCCAGCACCGACTCGTCGTCGATCACCCCAAGGGCTCGGACGACCCCCATCCGAACCTCGGGGTCGGGGTCGCCCAGAGCCTTGCCGAGCGCGCCCGCGGCCGAGGGGTCGCGGAGGCGGGCGAGCGAGACGGTGGCGGTCCGACGAACGGCCGCGGACGGGTCCTGGAGCGCCTGGATCGCCGCCTCGACGCACGCCTGCGTGGTGCCCCATCCGAGCACCTCGACGGCGAGGATCCGCTCCTCCTCGTCGAGCGAACGGAGGCTCTCGAACGCGAGCTCGGTGAGCACGCCCGGGTTGATGCGCTCGACCGCCGCGGTGAGCTGGCCGCGCTCCTTCGCGCTGGCGCCCCGGAGCGTCTTCCACATGAGCGATCGATCTCCCTCGGAGCGCGAGGCGAGCCGCGCGACGGCCGCCTTTCGAACGCGCTCGTCTCCGTCGGAGAGGGCTTGGAGGAGCAGCGTGGTGGTCTCGCCCTCGGCCCCGCCGGGGAGCCATTCGATAGCCGTCATGCGCACGCCGGCGTCGGGATCCTGCAACGCCCGGCGGATCGTGGGCGTCCAGGCCTCGCCGCCGTGGCGGCCGATCATCCGGACGGCGGCCGAGCGAACGGCGGGCGACAGGTCGGTCTCGAGGATGCGCCGGGCCACCTCTCCCGCGCCCGCGAAGGAACCGTCGGCCATGACCTCGAGCACCGCCATCCGCGAGGCCGCGGACGGGTCGTCCAGATACGCCTGAAGGTGCGGCAGGGTGGGAGCTCCGCCCACCTCCCACACGATGTGGATGGCCTCGGCTCGGTGCGCCTCGTCCACGCTCGATACGAGGCCGACGAGATGGTCGACCTCCAGGCCGAGCGCGCGGAGCGCCTCGACCAGCGGCGCGCGATGTCCCGCGTCGATCGCCACCGCGCGAGCCATGATGGCGCCGGCCGCCTCGGTCAGGCCCAGGGCGTGCGCCACTCCGATCGCGAGGTCGGCCGAGTCCGCGTCCCCCTCGCGGATCATGTCCTCGACCCGGGCCAGGAGGGTCGCGCGATCCACGTTGGCCAGGCCGGCTCTCGCGCCCTCGCGCACGGCGGGGTCGGGGTCCCGCAGCGCCTCGAACAACAGCCCGATGCGGCGCTCCCCGCTCTCGGGGGACGCCGGCTCGAGGGTGCCCGGCGGACCCGGCTCGATCTCGGCGAGGGACCGCGAGGCGGCCGCGGCCGCGGCCCGCATCTCCTCGAGGGGATCGGCCAGCCTCGACGCGATCGCCCGCAGCACCACGGGGGATCGGTCGCCTTCCAGCAGGCGAACCGCACCCAACCTGCGGACGTCCGGCAGGCCGAGGGCCTCCACCAGTCTGGGCACTCCGATCGCCGCGGCCAGCCGGGCGAAGGGGCCCCGTTCCCACTCCTGCGCCGCCGACTCGAGCCCGCCGACGGCGGCGAGAATGGTGTCGAGGTCCTCGTCGGCCAGCGGGGAGGCCTGCGCCACCAGGTCGGGAAGCACCTCGAGGACCTGTTGCTGGGTCTGGGGCCACCGGCGGGCTTCGATCAGCGGAGCCAGGTGGCGAAGCTCCTGCGGGCCCCGCATCGCGGCCAGCCGCACCACGGCGGCCCGCACCTCGTCGGCCGGATCGTGCAGCGCGCGCCGGACGAGCTCTTCCTCGAGGGCGCCGGCCCGCTGGGAGAGGAGCTCGAACGCGCCTCGGCGTACCTCGGGGTCGGGATCGAGGGCGAGCCCCACCACCTGCTCGAGGGCCTCATCCGATAGCTCGGAGCCGGCGAGCGCCTCGAGGGCCCGCCGGCGCTCGCCCGGATCGTGCGACCAGAGCGAGGGGCCGGAGGATACCTCGGGTGCCCCGACGGGCTCGGCGACCTCGGCGGTGGCCGGAGCCGGCGCGGGCTCGGCGACCTCGGCGGTGGCCGGAGCCGGCGCGGGCTCGGCGACCTCGGCGGTGGCCGGAGCCGGCGCGGGCCCGGGAGACGTGACGGGCGGATGCGCCGCGTCGGGAGCCACGACCGGTGGGCCGGCGGTGTCCGCCGGGAGGGTGGGGCGAGCCTCGGCAGCGGGAGCGGGGCCCGGCGCGGTTCCCTCGGTCCCGGCAACGCGCTCGCCCTCGACGCCTCGAGCGGACGGCTCCTCGCCGGCGCGCCCATCGGGCTCCCGCAGTCTCCTGGCTCCGCCGACCTCGCCTCGCGTCTCGGGGCCGGTCGCCTCGGCCGCTTGCTCCGCCCGGTCCTCCGACTCCTCCTCCGCATCCTCGGCGAGGAGCTGGCGTTGGGCGGCGAGCGCCTTCAGGCTCCGGTACCAATCCTCCTCGTAGGCCTCGACGGGACCCGAGGGCTCGGGCCGGTCGTCCGGCTCGGGCGTCCGGGACCGGGCGTCCTCCCCCGACGCCTGACGGAGCAGCCCCCCGAACAGGCCCTGCCTTCTCTCAGCCATCCTTCCTCGCTCGGCTCCGTCTTCCGCTCATCGACGCCCCGTGCGGCCGTGTTCCGGAGTGGAGCTCGCGCCCTCCAACCCTCACCGGTTCTTCACCATCGAGCTCTTCGTCGCAGGTGCCTCCGGGCGCTCTCCTCCGGCCGGCCGCGCCGCTCGCGGGCCGATGCCCATCGAGACGGCCGCCATCGCGGCCTGGGTTCGATTGCTCACGCCGAGCTTGCGGAACACGGCGGCCAGATGCGCCTTCACCGTCTTCTCGGACAAGAAGAGCGCGCGCGAGATGTCTCGGTTGCTCCGGCCCTCGGACAGCAGCGCGAGGATGTCGGTCTCGCGCTGGGTGAGGTTGGTCGAGGTCCGGGGGCGGGGCTCCCCCTGGTCGCCGGGAACGTCCATGGTCTCGAACAGGTTCTGAATGACCCGCGGCGACAGGACGTTGCCCCCGCCCGACAGGGCCACCTTGATCGCCTGCTGGAGGTCCTCCGGCGTGGCGTCCTTGAGCAGGTAGCCGGCAGCCCCCTCCGCCAGGGCCCGCCTGACGTACTGCGCGTGGTCGAACGTGGTGAGCATGATGACGGGGGTATCGGGCCACCTCGTCCGGAGCTCGTGGAGGAGGTCGAGACCGTCGACGTCGGGGAGACGGACGTCCACCAGCGCGATGTCGATCCGCTCGGCCTCCATCACGCGGATCGCCTCGTCCGCGTCGCTCGCCTCCGTGACCTCGGCCTCGCTGAAGCACTCACGCACGACGTGCGCCATGCCTCGACGCACCAGCGCGTGATCATCGACGATCATGATCCTCACGGCGTCTCTCCTTGGTCATCGACGGGCAGCCTCGCGACCACCCGCGTTCCGCGTCCCGGTGTCGATTCGATGTCGAGGGTGCCTCGAACCTCGGCCACCCGGCGACGCATCATCTCCAGTCCGAGGTGCCCGCCCGCGGCGCGCCGCTCGGTCGGGTCGAACCCCCGACCGCGATCCTCCACCCGGACCTCCATGCCGGTGTTCGACGCCTGCACGCAAATCGCCACCTCGTCCGAAGCGGAGTGCTTGGCGGCGTTCGCGACGCCTTCTCGGATGACCGAGGACGCCGCCTCCAGGACGGAGCGGGGCACCGCGTCGAGGTCGCCCTCGAACGTCCAGGAGGCGGGGATCCGCCATCGCTCGGCCACGCCGCGCACGAGCCGCTCGAGCGACTCGCGCGTCTCGCGGGTCTCGGGCTCCTCGGGAGTCAGCGCCGCGAGGATTCGTCGGATCTCCTCGAGCGCGGCGCGAAGCTCCGAGGCCGCCTCGCCGAGGGCGGCGACCGCCTGCTCGGGGTGGAGCTCTATGCGCCGAGCGAGCCACTCGAGGTCGAGCACGCAGGCCGTCACCACCTGCGTGAGGCCGTCGTGGATCGCATAGGCCCACCTGGCTCGCTCGCTCGCGAGCTCTTCGCCGCCGGCCGCATCCGCCTCCCCCCGGCCGGGCTCACCCGCGCCCGGCCGAGCGGCCAGGATGGCCCGGAGGGCGGAGACGGACCGAACCGCGGAGTCGGGGCCGAGGCGCCCGAACACCAGGTCGCCGCCGCGCTCGGCCGCGATCCACCCTTCGGCACGACCCTCGAGGACGTCGGCCAGGTCGAGCGGGAAGGGGGCGGAGCCCGGCGCGGCCCACCACGTCACGCGTCGCCCTCTCTCGGCGCGTCGGAGCACGCCGACGGCGTCCAGGTGCAACAGCCCGGCGAGCCTGCGGCATTCCTCGGACTCGGCCGCCACGCGGTCCTCGGTCGTTTCCACCTCGTTCCTTCCCGCCGCCGGTTGCCGCCGGCGGCGCACCGGCACGGTCGCCGTTGGCGTCGCGCGGGGTCGGCCGTTGGGCCACCCCGCGCCGTTCGGTCTAGTTCTTCCTTCGGTTGCGTTCGGCGGTCGCTTGAACCTCGCGGACGCCCGCGGGGCTCCTCACGTGGAGAGATGGTCGTTGAGGAGCGGGTGCGCGTCCCCACGGACCGGCGGGCGGCGCGCGCCCCGGGGGAGGCCGATCGACCTAGGAGCGCTCGTCCCGAGCCGGGACGGCCGCCGGAACCGACGGGGGTTCGGTCCCGACCGAACGAGCCAGGATCTGGGCGACGTCGAGGACGGTCCTTCCGTCTCCCCGGGCTCTCGCCCCGTCGTCGAGCATGACCAGACAGTAGGGGCAGGCCACGCCGACCGTGTCGGCGCCCGTAGAGGCCGCTTCGTCCATCCGCTCGTCGTTGATGCGCTTTCCGATCCGCTCCTCCATCCACATCCGAGCGCCGCCGGCGCCGCAGCACAGACCCCGTTCGGCGTGGCGCGGCATCTCGACCGTGCGCAGGTCCGGCACCGACTCGAGGAGCCGGCGCGGTGGCCGGTACACGCCGTTGTGGCGACCCAGGTAGCAGGGGTCGTGGTAGGCGAGCAGGGCGCGAACGGGCCGCGTCGGGCGTAGGCGACCCTGGGCGACGAGCCGGCTCAGGAGCTCGGTGTGGTGGACCACCTCGAAGCGCCCGCCGTAGTCCGGGTACTCGTTGCGAAGCGTGTTGAAGCAGTGGGGGCAGTTGGCGACGATCCTCTGCACGCCCGCGTCCGTCAGCGTGCCGACGTTTCGCTCCGCCAGCGTCTGGAAGAGATACTCGTGTCCGAGCCGCCGAGCCGGGTCGCCCGTGCAGGCCTCGCGCGGCCCGAGGATCGCGAAGGAGACGCCGGCGCGGCGGAGCAGGCCGGCCACGGCCCGCGAGACCGGCTTCGCGCGGTCGTCGAACGCGCCTGCGCAGCCCACCCAGTACAGGTACTCGGGGGCCATCTCGCCCTCTCGGACGACGCGAACGTCGAGGCCCGCCGCCCACTCCGCGCGCTCGGCCTGGGGTCGCCCCCACGGGTTGGAGGCGTTCTCCAGGTTGCGCAGGAGCGCTCCCGCCTCCGAGGGGAACCGGGACTCGGCCATCACCAGGTAGCGGCGCAGGTCCACGATGTGGTCGATGTGCTCGATGTCCACCGGGCACTCTCGCATGCACGCGGCGCACGTCGTGCACGACCACAGGACCTCGTCGTCGACGACGTCCGGCACGAGCGGGACGGGCTCGGGGGCGGCGCCAGTCCGCTCGGCCTCGAGCGCCCTCGGCCCCTCCTCCAGGAGGTGGTCGCGGAGGTTCATGACGAGGAGCTTCGGCGACAGGGGCTTGCCGGTGTTCCACGCGGGACAGACGCTCTGGCACCGGCCGCACTCGGTGCACGCGTAGAGGTCGAGCATCTCCTTCCACGTGAGGTCGCGGAGGCTCCCGGCGCCCAGGCGGACGTCCTCGGCGTCCGCCTCGAGGTCGATCCGAAGCGGCGTCAGCCGGCCCCGGGGTCGGGTGCTGCCGAAGAACACGTTGATCGAGCTCGTGACGATGTGCAGGTGCTTGGAGTAGCCCAGGTACACGAGGAAGCCCAGGATCAGCGAGAGATGGGCCGACAGCAGAGCCCACATCCACGCGCGCTGCCAGCCCGGGCTCATCCACGAGAACAGGTACGAGGCGGAGGTCGAGACCGGCGTCCACCACGTGCGGGGGGCATACCCGAGCGCGATGCGGGCTCCGCGAGCCCCGAAGAGCGTCACGATGATCCAGAAGATCAGCCCGAGGATCCGGTAGGCGTCCGTTCGATGGCTGCCCACCAGGCGCTCGGGACGCTGGACGAGGCGGATCTCAAGGGCGATGGCGAGCCCGACGAGCACCCCGGCCGCGAACAGGTCCTGGACCAGACCCAGCCCGCGCGTCCCGCCGGCGAGCGGGATCTCGAACGCCGGCCGGACGAACTGGCCGCCGACCTCGACGATCGTGGTGAGGAGCACCAGGAACCCCCAGAAGATCAGCGCGTGCATGAGCCCCGGGAGCGGGCGCTGGAACAGCTTGCGCTGGGCAAGGACCCTGGTCCCCTCGCGCGCGACGCGGACCCCGAGGTCCCCGGAGCGGTCGACGGGGCGCCCGAGCCGAACCAGGCGGGTGAGGAGCCGGGCCCGCCGAACGAACAGCCCGCCCGCGATCCCCGCGGCAAGGAGGAGGGCCACGGCTCGAACCGCCATCGCCCCGAAGTCTAGGGCGGGGGCCCCTCCCGCACAACGTGGGCCGAAAGTTGACACTTAGACACTCAAGTTCTATTCTGCTGACGAGCTCAAGAGCCGTTCAAGGAGGATTCGATGCCGCGAGCCGTGGGAATCGACCTGGGGACCACCAACTCGGTCGTGTCGGTCCTGGAGGCCGGCGAGCCGGTCGTGATTCCGAACTCGGAGGGCTCCCGGACCACCCCGTCCGTGGTGGGGTTCTCCAAGAACGGAGAGATCCTGGTGGGCGAGGTCGCCAAGCGCCAAGCCATCACCAACCCCGATCGGACCGTCCGCTCGGTGAAGCGGCACATGGGCGAGCGGGACTGGCACGTCGACATCGACGGGAAGCGGTGGACCCCGCAGGAGGTCTCCGCTCAGATCCTTTCCAAGCTCAAGCGGGACGCGGAGGCCTACCTCGGCGACACCGTGACGCAGGCCGTGATCACGGTCCCCGCCTACTTCGACGACTCGCAGCGGCAGGCGACCAAGGAGGCCGGCCAGATCGCGGGGCTCGAGGTCCTTCGCATCATCAACGAGCCGACGGCCGCGGCGCTCGCCTACGGGCTGGACAAGCAGCACGACCAGACCATCCTCGTGTTCGACCTCGGCGGCGGCACGTTCGACGTGTCGCTGCTCGAGATCGGGGAGGGCGTCTTCGAGGTCAAGGCCACGCACGGTGACACGCATCTGGGCGGCGACGACTGGGACCAGCGCGTCATCGACTGGATGGTCAGGGAGTTCAAGAACGCTCACGGCGTCGACCTCTCGAACGACCGGATGGCCCTCCAGCGGCTCAAGGAGGCCGCCGAGAAGGCCAAGATCGAGCTCTCGCAGGTTAGCGAGACCACGATCAACCTGCCGTTCATCACGGCGACCGCCGAGGGTCCGCTGCACCTGGAGATGAAGCTCACGCGGGCCGAGTTCGAGCGGATGACCGAGGACCTCGTCGAGCGCTGCCGCGGCCCCTTCGACCAGGTCGTCAGGGACTGGGGCAAGGACGTCTCGGCGATCGACCACGTCATCCTGGTCGGCGGCGCGACGCGCATGCCGATGATCCAGGAGCTCGTCCGCAAGCTCACCGGGGGCAAGGAGCCCCACAAGGGGGTGAACCCCGACGAGGTGGTGGCGGTCGGCGCCGCCATCCAGGCCGGGGTGCTGAAGGGCGACGTCAAGGACATCCTGCTCCTCGACGTCACCCCCCTCACCCTGGGCGTCGAGACCAAGGGCGGGATCTTCACCAAGCTCATCGAGCGCAACACCACGATCCCGACCCGCAAGAGCGAGATCTTCACGACCGCCGACGACAACCAGACCACGGTGGAGATCCACGTTCTGCAGGGTGAGGCGGAAACGGTCTTCTCGCCGGGCGTTCGCTCGCTGGGCAAGTTCCACCTGATGGGCATCCCCCCGGCTCCTCGCGGCATGCCGCAGATCGAGGTCGCGTTCGACATCGATGCCAACGGCATCGTCCAGGTTTCGGCGAAGGACCTCGCCACCGGCAAGGAGCAGCAGATGACGATCACCGGCGGCACGGCGCTCTCCAAGGAGGAGATCGACCGCATGATCAAGGACGCGGAGCGCTTCGCCGCCGAGGACCACAAGCGCCGCGAGGCCGCCGAGGCCCGGAACACCGCCGACCAGCTCAGCTACCAGGT